>LAZR01000014.1_pt1 | contig 337718 bp, 302 predicted proteins | sample 329461 | NCBI WGS metagenome assembly LAZR01 (sample SAMN03002196, study PRJNA259156) | marine sediment metagenome | biome: sea floor; feature: Hydrothermal impacted sediments; material: marine sediment; isolation source: Loki non-amplified sample from Loki's castle hydrothermal vent sediment ... | reverse complement strand
GTTGTGCGGGCCCCCGTCAATTCCTTTGAGTTTTAATCTTGCGACCGTACTCCCCAGGCGGAATGCTTAATCCGTTAAGTGTGACACCGAACAGTATACTGCCCGACGTCTGGCATTCATCGTTTACGGCGTGGACTACCAGGGTATCTAATCCTGTTTGCTCCCCACGCTTTCGCACCTCAGCGTCAGTATCGATCCAGGGGGCCGCCTTCGCCACCGGTATTCCTCCACATCTCTACGCATTTCACCGCTACACGTGGAATTCTACCCCCCTCTCCCGTACTCTAGCCTGACAGTATTGGATGCAGTTCCAAGGTTGAGCCCTGGGCTTTCACATCCAACTAATCAAACCGCCTACGCGCGCTTTACGCCCAGTAATTCCGATTAACGCTTGCACCCTTCGTATTACCGCGGCTGCTGGCACGAAGTTAGCCGGTGCTTATTCTGCAGGTAACGTCAACTGACAAGATTATTAGTCTTGCCCCTTTCCTCCCTGCTTAAAGTGCTTTACAACCCGAAGGCCTTCTTCACACACGCGGCATGGCTGGATCAGGGTTTCCCCCATTGTCCAATATTCCCCACTGCTGCCTCCCGTAGGAGTCCGGACCGTGTCTCAGTTCCGGTGTGACTGATCATCCTCTCAGACCAGTTACGGATCGTCGCCTTGGTGGGCCTTTACCCCACCAACTAGCTAATCCGACGCAGGCTCATCTGATAGTGCAAGGTCCGAAGATCCCCTGCTTTCCCCCGTAGGGCGTATGCGGTATTAATTCGAGTTTCCCCGAGCTATCCCCCTCTACCAGGCAGATTCCTACGCGTTACTCACCCGTCCGCCGCTCGACGCCTGGGAGCAAGCTCCCATCGTTTCCGCTCGACTTGCATGTGTTAAGCCTGCCGCCAGCGTTCAATCTGAGCCATGATCAAACTCTTCAGTTTAAGGTTTTACACTCAAGCTTACCTGCCGTACTACTTAACCGACAATTCACTCAAGTTAAAATCATGCTCAAAGTTTACAACTACTGTCTATTGACTTAGATCTTCAACCCTTGGGAGGGCTGAGGATCAACGCGGTTGCTTCCCTTTGATATCTTTACGATTGCGCAAAAATACCTCGGCAAGCACCCACCTCTATTACTTAATCTCTGTCTTTTAAAGAACTTTTCCGCCTCAGCCTTCGTGGCTAAGAGGCCGCGTATTATACGCGTTTCAAGCAATCTGGCAAGCACTTTTTTTCACTTTCTTTGCCAGCTTGTCACCGGCAAATAACTCTGAAAAAACTGCTGCTGTCTTCCCTTGACCAGAGCGTTATCTCGTCAAGGGCGCGCATTATGCCACAGTATTTCCCCTCTGCAAGCAGAATTTCATCATGTCGTCATAAATTTTGGCTGACAGCGCTGTTTAAGTAAAACGCAAGAGGTGAAACAGCTTTTTGCCTCGCTTTAACACAATGTATTTGCCATACAGAGCCCCGGCTTTTGACAGCAATGCATCGGTATCCGGTACTTTCGCACCGTTGGCGGACACCGCGCCGGCAGCCACAAACTCCCTGGCCACCCGGTTCGACGCTGCCAGACCGGTGCTGACCAACGCCTCAATGATGGCAACAGCGTCACCCGCCGCATCAGTGGCCGGCAGACCATCCTGTCGCAGCTGCTCAAAATCCGACTCAGTCAGATCTCCCAGCTCACCAGAGAACAGTGCCGAACTGATGCGCTCGGCCGCCCGCAATCCGTCCTCGCCGTGGACCAGCCCGGTGACTTCACGCGCCAGAATCCCCTGTGCCGACGGCTTGCCGGTAGCGGCGGCATCGGCCGCCTCTATGTCTGCGATCTGCGCTGGCGACAGGAAAGTGAAATAGTGCAGGAACCTGTATACGTCAGCATCAGCCGTGTTGAGCCAAAACTGGAAAAAGGCATAAGGCGATGTCTTGGCCGGATCCAGCCACACGGTGCCGGTCTCGGTTTTACCAAACTTCTGCCCGTCGGCCTTGGTTACCAATGGCAACGTCAAACCATAAACCTGCCCCTGATACATCCGCCTGGAGAGGTCTATACCACCGGTAATGTTTCCCCACTGGTCACTGCCACCAATCTGGATAGTGCACGCATGACGCTGGTAAAGCTCGGCAAAGTCGTAGGACTGCAGAATCATGTAGCTGAACTCGGTAAAAGATATACCCGAGCCCTCTCTCTCGATACGCTGCTTGACGGATTCCTTCTGAATCATCGCATTGACCGAAAAATGTTTGCCGACATCACGCAGGAAGCTGAGAACATTAAGCTCGCGGGTCCAGTCCAGGTTATTAACCACCTCGGCAGACGTTGTGCCACAGTCAAAATCCAGAAACCGGCTCATCTGCTCTTTCAATGAATCAACCCAGCCGCCAATCACCTCAACCGAGTTCAACTGACGCTCAGCAGCCTTGAAACTGGGGTCGCCTATAAGGCCGGTAGCGCCACCCACCAGCGCCAATGGCTTATGCCCGGCAAGCTGAAAGCGACGCAACGCCAGCAAAGGTACCAGGCTACCAATGTGCAGACTATCGGCAGTCGGATCGAAGCCACTATATATAGTGCGACTACCGGAGAGCAGATGAGACCTGAACTCCTCCTCCGAGGTCATCTGGGAGACCAGACCTCTTGCCTCAAGGTCCGCCAATATATCTACTGTTTTCTCTGCCATGACTTTTTCCGTTGTTAATCCACGCTTAAAACCCAGCACGGATTCTACACTATCAGCCGGAATAAGACTTGACCTGAGCAGCAAAAGCCATAAGAATTGGAGTTTGTGTGCGCACTCAGGGTGTCTCTTGGCTCCGCAACGCACCAGCAGTAATGTATGTAACGAGATAAAAACAGCCTCCATGGACTCGATAGCCAAAGCCCAACATATCATCCGCAAATATTACCCACGCAACCACCTCTGGCTGGCCAGCGCACTTGGGGTAGCACTGATTATTGTCACTATCCTCGTTCCGGACGCTCCTGCCAATGGAGACCGCCTTCGGCGTGACAACACCCTGACCAGCCAGACCGGTGAGGCTGCGGCGCAGAGAGACGCGACGGATCCGGCACTGATTGTAGGCCCCACGCTACCGGCTAATTCTCTTGTCGATGCCGGGGCAATTGACAGCCGGGTCAACTGGCACTCTCTGACAGTGCAACCCGGTGACAATTTGTCAGCAATCTTCGGGCGCGTTGGCCTGTCAGCCCAGGAGCTTTACCGCATCATTAACAGCTCTGACGAGGCCGGCATCCTGAATCGACTGTTCCCGGGATACGAGCTGAGTTTTCACATCCCGGAGCCCGGCAAGCTGGAACAACTTCAGGTATTCATGTCACCCCTTGAGGGCTTTGTTTTTACCCGCCAGGACGCTTTCTATCAGGTTGAACCGATACAGTTAACCCCTGATGTGGTGCAGGTCGTCAAACAGGGTGCCATTGCTGACAGTCTGTTTCTGGCCGGACAGCAGGCAGAAATTCCGGCCAGTGTCATTATGGGCATGGCAGACATTTTCGGCGGCGTCATCGACTTCTTGATGGATCCGCGCTCCGGCGATCAATTCAGCATAGCCTACGAAGAAAAGTACCTGAACGGCGAATTCATTGGTACCGGCGAGATTCTTGGCGCACAGTTTATCAATCGCGGACGCGAGCATGTCGCCGTGCGTTATCAAAATACACAGGGCGATGTCGGCTTCTTCAGCCCGGATGGCGAAAGCATGCAAAAAGCATTTTTGCGTAACCCGCTTGACGTTTTTCGTATCAGCTCCAACTTTAACCCCAATCGCAGACATCCGATTCTGAACACTATTCGCGCCCACCGCGGCACTGATTATGCCGCACCGACCGGCACACCGATTCGCGCGACTGCAGATGGCACAGTGACCTGGGCAGCCCGTAACGGCTCATTTGGTAAACTGGTGGTCATACAACACAATGGCAGCTTTGAAACCAAATATGCACACCTGAACGATTATGCCGGTGGCATCAAGAAAGGCAGCCGGGTACAACAGGGCCAGATCATTGGCTACGTAGGCTCTACCGGCGGCGCGACCGGCCCCCACCTGCATTACGAATTTCTGGTCAATGGCGTTCACAAAGACCCGCGCACCATTGTCGACGAGCTCCCGCAGGCCATCAGCCTGGATCCAAAAGAAATGCCGCGGTTTCTGGAACACGCAGATCAAATCCTCAAGCGCTTCAATGAAACCAAGCCCGACGGACGCCTGCTGACATACACCAACACACCGAGCCAGGCCCCTGACTCGGAGTGAGGCCTCATGTCTGATACCGGCTATTATGTAGGCGTTATCTCCGGCACAAGTGTTGACGCCATTGATTGTGCGCTGATCGAAACCACGCCCAGCCATACAAAACTGCTGGCGACATGTTCCGGCAAATACCCCGACAAGCTGCGCAGCGACATTCTGTCCCTGTGCGACACTGCCAGCATCAGCCTGCAGGATCTCGGAACTCTGGACAACCGGATTGCGCGCGCATTCGCCGACACCATCAATGAGCTGATGGCGCAGTCAAATTTTACCGCCAGTCAGATTTCAGCCATTGGCAGTCACGGGCAAACCGTTTTTCACCAGCCAGCAGGCGATCACCGATTCAGTATGCAACTGGGTGATCCGAACATCATGGCCGAGCTGACCGGCGTCACCACGGTCGGCGATTTTCGCCGCCGGGATATGGCTGCCGGGGGCCAGGGTGCCCCTCTTGCCCCGCTTTTTCATCAACATTTTTTCTACTCGGCAGAACATCGCCGCTGCGTCGTTAACATAGGGGGCATGTCCAACATTACTTTGCTGAACCCGGCCCACGAAGCAACACCTCGTGGTTATGATACCGGCCCGGGCAACGTACTGATGGACACCTGGATACAGCAAGAGCGTGGCGCGCGATTCGATGAAGCGGGCAACTGGGCTGCATCGGGCGAGGTGGACGAGACTCTCCTGCGACTGCTGCTGGATGAACCCTATTTCAGCGTACCACCACCCAAAAGCACAGGCCGCGAGCTGTTCAATCTTGCCTGGTTGCAGAACAAACTCGCTGCTGTCTCACACAGCGTGCGCGCAGCAGACGTGCAGCGCACTCTGCTTGAGCTGACAGCACTGAGTATCAGCCGGGCGCTGGATGATGTGACGACGGAGCTGATTGTGTGCGGAGGTGGCGCTTACAATGCCGCACTGATGCAGAGGTTGCAGCAACTGACGCCGACATGCCGGGTACAGCCTAGCGATGCGTGTGGATTGTCTGCTGACTGGGTGGAGGCTGTCACGTTCGCATGGCTGGCCCATCGGGCATTAAACCGGCAGACGGTTGACAGCAGAGACCTGACTGGCGCCAGCCATCCTGTGATCCTGGGTGGGATCTACTACGCCTGAGCCGTGTGTGCGGGCATCATATGGAAAAAGAAGATCCGCAGCCGCAGGTGGTGCTGGCCATCGGGTTATTCACTACAAAACGTGATCCTTCCAGGTTTTCCACGTAATCCACCTTGGCACCGACCAGATATTGATAACTAAGCGGATCCACCAGCATTGTCGCCCCCTTGTGATCCACGACCGTATCGTCCTCAGCCATATCCTCGTCAAAACTGAAACCGTACTGAAAACCTGAACACCCGCCGCCAGTGACAAAAACCCGCAATTTCAGGCCAGGCTTGCCCTCTTCCGCGATCAGGGATTTCACCTTGTCGGCCGCGTTATCGGTAAGTGCGATAATAATGGGATCGTGCGATTGTACAGTGGACATAACAACAACTATCTGAATACTGATTGGGCATCTCCGGATAGGAAACCGGGACGGCAGACAGAATTATGGGGTTAACCGAGTAATTTAGTCAACTATTGCCGGCGAATATCCTGTTCTTACGGCTAATGCAAGTAATAACCATTTGTACTTGGGCGCTTATTGGCACAGCGGGAAACGTCCGGATCAGCACCAACGCCAATTGCCAACGGCGCTAAGCCGGATCACCCTGCCCCTGGCGGGGTGGTTCCGGCTCACTGTCACTGACAGCCTGGTGCTGATAGGTCAATGCTTTGCGAGGTTGATGCTGCTCTTTGTTGCAGACAAGGCTGCCATTAACCCTGGCGCCCATCACCATTTCGATCAGTTGATAATGTACATCGCCGTTGATGCTCGCCTTGGCGGCCAGCTCGATATGTTTGCAGGCATGAATATCGCCATTCACAGTGCCGTTTATCACAACATTGGGCACGTTGATTTCACCCTCTATGACACCTGATTCGGCCACTCTCAGCATCGCACCGGAATCGTTCGCAGCATTGATGTTGCCAACAATGCGCCCCTCCACAATCAGCTCGCCATCAAACTTCAGGTCGCCCTGCAGTTCGGTGACTGCGGATATCAAGGTATGTGCCATCACCTTGCCTTTGCGTACTTTATTCTGCGATCCGAACATCAAATGCCCCCCTCGGGCTGCCACGGCCTGCTTTCGCTGAAAGCGGGCGCGGGTGACGAGTCTGCGTTGAACTCGAGCTTAACATGGCTGGCAATAAAACCCTCCGGAATCTGCACGTCCCCTTCCAGCACCTGCAGATAGCGCAGATTAACCGGTTCAGTCACGCTGACCACCGATGCCTGCTCGTCGCCAACCATGATACTCAGAACACCCGCTACTGCCGCGCCGCCAGCGCCGGTGTAGGCCAGGGTGAGCCGGTAACGATAATACCCCGGCAGCTCGGTTTGCAACAATTGCCAGGAACGCAAACTTAAAGACGGTGACTCAGCCTCCAGCGCCATGACTTGCCGATACAGGGCCACATCACGTTCAAGCAACGCAATTTCACTGCGCAGGGCTGCAATTGAGGCCTGCGCCTGCGCGTTGACCTCGTCATCAACCTGTCGGTTTCGCTCGGCCACCGACAACGCTGCCTTCAGTTCAGCTACCTCCCGGGCTGCGCGCTGAACATCGGACAGGCCTTGCGAGTGTGCGAGGTCGAGTTCGGCCAGATTATCAGCGCCGCGCTCAAATCCGGTGCGGTACGCCATCACCAGCGCAATGCTCAACACCAGCAAACCCGACGCCATAATCGCCGCACGCTGCCACGGGCGATGCGGCACCACAGTCATTCGTTGTTGTCTGCTGCCTTTAACCGCACGTGACATAATATGTACTTACAATAGCAGCGAAATGGTCTTGAGGCCGGCAGTCTCGTCCAGTCCAAACATGATATTCATGTTCTGTACTGCCTGGCCGGATGCACCTTTCACAAGATTATCGATAACTGACAAGACAACGATATTGTTGCTGCGCTCCAGATAATGCACAGCCAACTGACATCGATTGGAGCCTTTGACATTGCGCGTCGCAGGTTGCGCCCCCTGCGGCATAACGTCAACAAAGGGCTCTGAACGGTAGCGATCCTCGAACAATTCCTGCAATTGCGCAGCACTTACATCTGTGACCGGCGCGGCATACAAGGTCGCGTGAATACCCCGTATCATCGGCGTCAGATGCGGTATGAAAGTCAGGCCGACATCCTGCCCGGCTGCCGCGCGCAGCCCCTGTGAAATTTCCGGCAGATGCCTGTGCCCGGCCACGCCATAGGCATTCATGGATTCTGACGATTCGCACAGCAGACTGCCGACAGCAGCCTTGCGCCCGGCACCGCTGACACCGGACTTGGCATCAGCAATCAAGCGGGACGGGTCTATCAGGGCGTTTTCCAGCAACGGCAGAAACCCTAGCTGGACCGCCGTCGGATAACATCCGGGCACCGCAATCAGCTGTGCATCGCGAATCGTGTCACGATTCACCTCCGGTAACCCGTACACGGCACGAGCAATCAACTCCGGGCTTTCATGAGTCTCCTTGTACCACTGCTCCCATTCCACCTTGTCTTTCAACCGGAAATCGGCCGACAGGTCGATAACACGCACGCCTCGCGCCAACAGCTTGGCCGCTGTTTTCATGGCTACCGTATGCGGTGTCGCGTAAAACACCACGTCACAGGCGGCCAGCGCATCATCATCGGGGGCAGTGAACGCAAGATCCACGTAACCACGCAGATTCGGAAACAGGGCCGACACCGCCGTGCCTTCCAGTTCGCGGGAGGTCACCACCTCGATAGAGACGGCATCATGCAATGCCAGCAGGCGTAACAACTCCACCCCGGTGTATCCAGTGGCTCCGACAATTCCTGCTTTAATCACGGCATTCTCCTGCGCTGTCTGACAAATGGTAAACTGTATTCTAACACCTGATTCTAACATCTGCTGACGGCCAAATATCCTGCCTTTTTACTGGCTTGCGCTATACGCACCTGCCTGTGGACGTCATAATCAGGACTCAGTCACTGAAAATCATAACGGAATACCATGGCCTGGATCGAAGCTTTCCACATTATTGCCGTCATTACCTGGTTTGCCGGCATTTTTTATCTGCCTCGTTTGTTTGTTTATCATGCCATGAGCGATGATCAGATCAGCAAAGACCGGTTCGTCATTATGGAGCGCAAACTGTATTGGGGCATCAGCACACCTTCGGCGATCGCCACGGTTGTGCTGGGGACAGCGCTGGTGGCGTCGGCGCCCGACTTCTATCTGTCCCAGGGCTGGCTGCACGCCAAACTCACTCTGGTGGCGCTGGTCATCGTCTACCACATAAGCTGTTGGTGGTTCCTGGTGCGCTTCCGGGAGAATCGCAATACCCACAGCCATGTATTTTTCCGATACTACAATGAGGCTCCGGTGCTGGCGCTGATCGCCATTGTCATTCTTGTTGTTGTGAAACCATTTTGATCCAGTCAGATCCCGATTCCATGGCAGGCAAACCCGCAGTGCTCTGCCTGTCCGGGCTAGACCCCAGCGGCGGCGCCGGCATTCAGGCTGACATCGAAACGCTGTTCGCCAACGGCTGTCACTGCCTGCCTGTGATCACCTCGCTGACGGTGCAGGACACCTGCAATGTCAGCCGCACACAGACCGTCGGCGTTGACGTGCTGCGCGCACAAATCAGCACCGTATTTGCGGATATCCAGGTGCACGCCATCAAAATCGGGCTGATCGACAACATCGATGTATTAAGACTGATAGCCGAAGTGATGACTGACCATCCAGCTATTCCGGTGGTCGCGGACCCGGTGGTGAAGGCAGGCGGCGGATTCGAGTTCAGTGGCGCTGAACTGATTGCGGCCTATCGCAGCCTCATCCTGCCACGGGTCACTGTGCTGACACCGAACACCGACGAATTACTGGCGTTGAGCCCGGACTGCGACCACCCCGAACGTGCCGCCTCGGCACTGATGGATCTGGGTTGCAGGCATATCTTACTCACCGGGACTCACGCCAGCACTCCAGACGTCGTCAACACCCTGTATCACCCGGATGCACCCGCCGAAAGCTGGACCTGGCCGAGGCTGCCCGGCAGTTTTCACGGCTCCGGCTGCACGCTGGCAGCGGCATTGGCTGCAGGCCTGGCGCAGACGATACCATTGTCACAGGCGGCGGCGAACGCACAGGCATTTACCTGGCAGGCGCTACAGCATGGCTGGCGGGCGGGTCAGGGTCAGTTTTTGCCCGACCGGCGCGGGCGAAATCGCTGACACGCGCCACAGCCGCGAACCTGTTTGCACCGGACTTGTCATTCTGCGGGACGGCTCTGCTAGAATAGAGCCGCGATAATTCAGCGTCATGACCTTTATCAGGCAACAGCAGGTACCCCATTGTCAGTCCATTTAGCCGCAACCAGCGTATTTCCCGCATCAGGTGTCTACGCTATTACCGATGAACATCTGCTGACGGACGTCACTTTGTTAACGTGTGTGGAACAGGCCCTGTCGGGCGGTGTCCGGGTACTCCAGTATCGCCGCAAAAACGGTGAGTTTCGTGACCGGGTCCTGCAGGCTGCCGCACTCAGGACACTGTGCCGACGCTATCATGCCTGCCTGATTATTAACGATGATATCGATCTGTGCCAGGCTATTGAGGCTGACGGCGTCCATCTGGGCCAGTCCGATACCGCTCTCGCCGAAGCGCGTTACCGGCTTGGGCCACAGGCGATTATCGGCATCAGTTGTCACGACGAACCCGCGCTGGCTGCGGTAGCTGAGCAACAAGGTGCCAGTTATATTGCGCTGGGGCGCTTTTTTCCGTCTCTCACCAAGCCTGATGCCCCGGCCGCCAGCATCGGAAACTTGCGCCTGATACGCGCGCAGACGTCGTTGCCGATCGTCGCGATCGGCGGCATTACCGCAGACAATGGCCGTTCACTGATCGACGCTGGCGCCGACCTGCTGGCAGTGATCAATTATTTGTTCGCCGCGCCGGATATCAAGAGCCGGGCACACGCACTGAGCGATTTGTTCTAACAGCTTTTTTTGTAATCAGAGGTAACTTATGTCTCAAACTCCGTCCCAGACCACATCTGACAATCACCATGCTACCGGTCGCTCGGCAGCGCTGTTTGATGAAGCACAACTATTCATCCCCGGCGGCGTTAACTCACCGGTTCGGGCATTCCGTGGCGTTGGCGGCACGCCGTTGTTTTTTAATCACGGCGAAGGCGCCTGGCTGATTGACGAAGACAACAATCGCTACGTCGATTACGTCGGCGCCTGGGGCCCGCTGATACTGGGACACTGTCACCCGGCCGTGATTGGCGCCCTGCAGGAACAGTTGAGCCGCGGCCTGGGCTACGGCGCCTCGACCGCGGCCGAGGTCGAAATTGCGCGCACCATTTGCAAGCTGGTGCCATCCATCGAACGGGTGCGTCTGGTAACCTCCGGCACCGAAGCCACCATGAGCGCGATCCGGTTGGCACGCGGTTACACGCGCCGCGATAAAGTCGTCAAGTTTGAAGGCTGTTACCACGGTCACGTCGACGGTCTGCTGGTAAAGGCCGGCTCAGGCGCATTGACACTGGGCGAACCTGATTCGCTGGGTGTGCCCAAAGCGTACACCGACCTGACCTATGTACTGCCATACAACGACATCGACGCCATGAAAACCCTGTTCAGGGAACACGGCGACGAAATTGCCTGCATCATAGTCGAACCCATTGCCGGCAACATGAACATGGTGCCTCCGGTGCCAGGCTTCCTGGAAACGATGCGCGAACTATGCACCGAACATGGCAGCGTGCTGATTTTCGACGAAGTTATGACCGGGTTCAGAGTCGCTCTGGGCGGCGCACAGTCTGTCTACGGGGTAACGCCCGACCTGACCGCACTGGGCAAAGTCATTGGTGGCGGCTTGCCGGTAGGTGCCTTTGGCGGCCGCAAAGACATCATGGACTGCATCGCGCCTCAGGGTGGCGTATATCAGGCAGGCACGTTGTCGGGCAGCCCGTTGGCAGTAGCTGCCGGTCAGGCCATGCTGCGGGAAATCCAGAAACCCGGCTTCTATGAAGACCTGGGCGCAATCACCGAGGCCATGCTCGCAGGCTTAAGCGAACGCGCGAAAGCCGCAGGCATACCCTTCACTACCAATCAGGTAGGCGGCATGTTCGGCTGTTTCTTCTCCGGCGAAGAAAAAATCGCCCGCTTCGATCAGGTCATGGCATGCAATGTCGAACAGTTCCGCAAATACTTCCATACCATGCTGGACAACAATGTCTATCTGGCCCCGTCAGCATTTGAAGCCGGATTTGTGTCAGCCGCACATGGCCAGCCGGAACTGGACACCACATTCGCTGCAGCCGAAAAAGCGTTTGCCGCACTTTGAGGCGCCAATCATCAGTCACCAAATGCAAGGACAGTTTTTATGAATCACTATGATGTGTACGCCATCGGCAATGCGCTGGTCGACAAAGAATTCGAAGTTGATGACAGCTTCTTCGCTGAAGCAGGCATCCAAAAGGGTTTTATGACGCTGATCGAAGAAGACAAACAGCAGCAGCTTCTGGATCTGCTTAGCACTCGCTACCCGCTCAAGAAACAGGCTGGCGGCGGCTCTGCCGCAAACTCTCTGTATGCGTTGAGCCAGTTCGGCGGCAAGGCATTCTACACATGCAAAGTCGCCGGCGACGAACCCGGTGACTTTTACATGCAGGAGCTGGGCAACCACAATATCGAAACCAATCTGCTACCCCAGCGTGAAGCTGGCACCACCGGCCGCTGTGTGGTCATGGTAACGCCAGACGCAGAACGGACCATGCTGACTCATCTGGGTATCTCGCAGTATGTGTCAGAGCAGGACATCAAAGTGGATGCGGTAAAACAGGCCAAATACATTTACATCGAAGGTTACCTGGTTACCTCGGATTCTGCCCGCGCAGCGGCCAAACGCCTCCGACAGATAGCCAGCGACAGTAATGTAAAAATAGCGATGACTTTCTCCGACCCTGCCATGGTTGAATACTTCAGGGATGGTGTAAACGAAGTATTGGGCGACGGTGTAGACCTGCTGTTCTGTAACGAACAGGAAGCCAAAATCTGGTCAGGCGAAGACGACTTTGAAGCTGCCTGCAGTAAACTCAAAACCATAGCCAGACAGTTTGCCATAACCCGCGGCGCTCGCGGAGCACGACTGTTTGATGGTTCCGGCTATATTGATATTGCGGCGCACAACGTGAAGGCGGTCGACACCAACGGTGCCGGCGACATGTTCTCCGGTGCCTTCATGTTCGCGATTACCCAGGGCATGGATTTTCAACAGGCTGGTGAACTGGCCAGCCTGGCAGCGGCTACCGTCGTATCCGAGTTCGGACCCAGACTGGCGCCAGACGCACATGGTGCAGTTTTGCAGAAATTTCAGGCCGCCTGAGACGGGCCAGACATCGTTGCTACAAAAAAGGCGCCAAATGGCGCCTTTTTTGTAGCTCAGAAAGACAAGCCGGCATTACGCCCGCAGGTCATCAACAAACTTTTTCACACCATCAAACCAGGAGGTCATCTTGGGTGATTGCTGGCCTTCGCTTTCGCCGATTGCCTGAAACTCCTGCAGAATTTCTTTCTGACGCCGCGTCAGCTTGACCGGCGTTTCCACCACTACACGGCACAACAGATCGCCCGGAGGACCACCTCGTACCGACGTGACACCCTTTCCACGCAAACGGAAAAGTTTGCCGGTTTGAGTTTCCGCCGGTATTTTCAACTTCACACGGCCGTCCAGCGTCGGCACTTCAAGCTCGCCACCCAGGGCCGCATCGACAAAGCTGATCGGAATTTCACAGTGCAGGTCCCGTCCGTCACGGACAAAGAGCTTGTGCGCCCGCATATGCACCTGCACATACAGGTCGCCGGGCGGGCCACCGTTGACACCGGCCTGACCCTCACCGGTCAAACGAATGCGGTCGCCGTCGTCAACACCAGCAGGCACTTTCACCGACAGGGTTTTCTGCTCCTCTACCTGGCCTCGACCATGGCAGGTATTACACGGATCCTTGATCTGCTTGCCGCTGCCCTGGCAGCGCGGACAGGTCTGCTGCACAGAGAAGAATCCCTGCTGCATGCGTACCTGGCCGATACCATTACAGGTGGCACAATCAACCGGCGACGAACCTTTCTTGGCCCCCGTGCCGTCACAGGTTCCACAATTAACCGCAGTCGGAATACGAATCTTGACGGTGGTACCTTTGACGGCACTTTCCAGATCCAGCTCAAGGTTATAACGCAGATCGGCGCCCTTACGAACGCCGCCGCGACCACCGCGACCGCCAGCGCCACCAAAAATATCGCCGAAAATATCACTGAAGATATCCCCGAAATCACCGGCGCCGGCACCGCCACCACCCTGCGGATTGACACCGGCATGACCGTACTGATCATAGCGTGCCTTTTTGTCAGGGTCGGACAGCACTTCGAAAGCTTCGTTGGCCTCCTTGAACTTCTCCTCGGACTCCTTGTTATCCGGATTCCGATCGGGGTGGTGTTTCATCGCTACCCGACGGTAGGCCTTTTTTAATTCACCTTCCGTCGCGTCGCGACCTACACCCAATACTTCGTAATAATCTCTTTTCGACATAGTCCATCAGCCAGGCTGTTTTTTTATTTATCGTCTTTAACTTCTTCGAACTCGGCATCTACGGCGTCGTCTGAAGTTGATTCACCACCGGCCTCATCGCCCGCGTCACCAGCCTGCTCGGCACCCTGCTGTTCGGCGTACATTTTCTGCGCCAGCCCGGACGAAGCTTCAGTCAGCTCATTGGTACGGGTATTGATCTGCTCAATGTCCCCCGTCTTCATGGCCTCTTCCAGTGCTGTGATAGCGGACTCGATTTTCTCCTTCTCATCGGCCTCTACCTTGTCGGCTGCATCCGTCAGCGTCTTACGGGTAGCATGAATCAGGCCATCAGCGGTGTTGCGAGCCGTCACCAACTCCTCGAACTTCTTGTCATCGGCTGCGTGTGCTTCGGCATCCTTGACCATACGATCAATCTCGTCATCAGACAGACCGCTGGATGACTTGATCACAATGGATTGCTCTTTGCCTGTGGCCTTGTCTTTGGCCGACACATTCAGGATACCGTTGGCATCCAGGTCAAAAGCAACCTCAATCTGTGGCATGCCACGCGCAGCGGGCGGGATGTCGCTCAGGTCAAAACGCCCCAAAGACTTGTTCTGGTTGGCTTGCTTGCGCTCACCCTGTACCACGTGAATGGTAACCGCAGTCTGGTTATCATCTGCCGTCGAGAACACCTGCGTCTTCTTGGTCGGGATGGTGGTGTTCTTGTCGATCAGTATGCTGGTGACGCCACCCATGGTCTCGATACCCAGAGACAACGGAGTCACGTCGAGCAGCAATACGTCATTTACTTCACCGGCCAGTACCGCCGCCTGAATGGATGCACCAATTGCCACGGCTTCATCCGGGTTGACGTCACGCCGCGCATCCTTGCCAAAGAATTCAGCAACTTTTTTCTGCACCAGCGGCATACGGGTCTGGCCACCGACCAGAATGACATCATCGATCTTCTTGACATCAAGGCCGGCATCTTTCAGCGCCATCTTCAGCGGCGCAATCGTGCGCTCGACCAGCTCTTCCACCAGCGACTCGAACTTGGCGCGTGTCAGCTTCTGCACCAGGTGCTTGGGACCCGATGCGTCGGCAGTCACGTAAGGCAGATTGATTTCGGTCTGCTGGGCAGACGACAGTTCAATCTTGGCTTTTTCTGCTGCTTCTTTCAGACGCTGCAGTGCCAGCGGATCGCTGCGCAGATCCATGCCGCTCTCTTTCTTGAATTCGTCTGCCAGGTAATCAATCAGGCGCAGGTCGAAATCCTCACCACCCAGGAAGGTATCACCATTGGTGGAGAGCACTTCAAAGGTGTGCTCGCCATCGGTTTCTGCAATCTCGATGATGGAGATATCGAAGGTACCACCACCCAGGTCATAAACCGCGATAGTGCTGTCACCACCCTTCTTGTCCATACCATAGGCCAGTGCCGCAGCAGTTGGCTCATTGATAATACGCTTGATTTCCAGACCGGCAATCTTGCCCGCATCCTTGGTGGCCTGGCGTTGCGAGTCATTAAAGTAGGCCGGCACTGTCACCACCGCCTCCGTTACCGACTCGCCGAGGTAGTCTTCGGCCGTTTTCTTCATCTTTTTCAGAATCTGTGCAGAAATTTGCGGCGGCGACATGTTGTTGTCGTTCACACGCACCCAGGCATCGCCATTGTCAGCTTTGGTAATCTCGTAAGGCACCATTTTGATGTCTTTCTGCACGACATCATCCTGAAACTGACGCCCGATCAATCGCTTGATCGCAAACAGCGTGTTTTTGGGGTTGGTCACAGACTGGCGCTTGGCCGGCTGACCAACCAGAGTCTCGCCGTCTTTTGTGTAGGCGATGACTGACGGGGTGGTGCGATCACCCTCGGCATTTTCAATCACTTTTGCCTTGCCGCCTTCCATTACGGCGACACAGGAGTTGGTCGTACCCAAATCTATACCGATAATCTTGCCCATAATCTCATCTCCACTTAAATCTACCCGTCCTGTCTGACTCGAGACCCGGGCTGATCAATCCAAAATTTGTGTTTAAAGTAACGTTGAAGCTCTATATTGGTACTTTTGCGCAGAATTCAAGAGCCAGAGGGTCAAATTCATCAGGCTTTATCATCCCGACTTACCCTGATCATGCCTTGACATCCACGCCCTCTGTCGGCGCCCTGGATACCATCACCATGGCCGGGCGCAAGACACGCCCATGCAGGCTGTAACCTTTCTGCATTACCGCAATCACCGTGTCAGGTTCCGCGGTAGCGCTTTCCTGCATGCCCATGGCCTGATGATATTGCGGATTAAACGGCTCACCGTTCGGATCAATAACGTCCACATTGAATTTTTTCAGGCAATCGAGAAAGCTTTTAAGCGTCAATTCAACACCCTGGCGCAGCGCACCCAGCTTTTCGTTTTCATCACCTTCGGCCGCTTGCAGAGCCCGCTCCAGGTTATCCAGCACCGGCAACAAATCCGAAACCAGTTTTTCCTGACCATATTTGTGCGCCTTTTCCACATCCTGTTCCGCACGTCGACGCACATTCTGCATGTCTGCATGCAAACGCAGGATATCGGCCTGGTGCCCGGCCGCCGCTGCCTCCGCCTGTTGCAAACGGTCCAGCGCCTGCTCCAGCGTCAGGTCCTCAACCGGGATATCAACGCCATTGCTGCTGTCATTGCCCTTTTGCTCCGGCGCGTCCTGCTGTCCGGGCTCCTGCGCCTGGGCTTCCTGATCCTTGTGTTCTTGCTCACTGGTTTTCTGATCTGCCATGTCCCCACCCTGATTGTCAGTGTTGCTCAAAATTCTGATTGTTGCCGCACTCATGCCTGTCGCTAGGCTCAGGTCCTGCGCACACAACAATTGCTGATATCTGCTCAATATGGGGACGGCATGATATGATTCAAGTCCTTTCACGGATTCAATTAACCGTGTCAAACATAAGCGGCCGGACTATATTACCAATACTATGCTGACACACCTTTCGATCCGCAATTACGCCATCGCTGAGCAGCTCGATATCGAGTTCAAGGCTGGCATGACCGCGATCACCGGCGAAACCGGTGCCGGCAAATCCATTATTCTGGGCGCACTGGGCCTGGCTCTGGGCGATCGGGCCGACCGGGATGTGGTGCGTAGCGGGAGCGAACGTGCCGACATCAGCGCTGAATTCGATGTCGACCGATTGCCGCTGGCCTGCCAATGGTTGAGCGAGCACGAACTGACGGCTGAAGGCGACCACCGCTTGTGTCTGCTGCGCCGCAGCGTGGCCGCCGATGGCCGCTCCCGGGCCTGGATCAACAACTCCCAGGTCACCCTGCAGGCCATGACCGCACTGGGCAGCCTGCTGATGGATATTCACAGCCAGCATGAACACCACTCTTTGCTGCAAAAACCCACTCAACAAATGCTGTTGGACGATTTTGGCGGCCAACAATCACGCGTGCAACAGCTAAGACAGCTCAGCGAACAATGGAAATCGGCCAATAAACAGCTCTCGGCCTTACAAGCGACTCTCAGCGAACAGGCGGCGCAGAACGAGCTCGCGCGCTATCAGCTTACCGAGCTGGAAGAGCTGGCGTTGGGCGAGGCCGAGCTGGATGAGCTGGAACAGGAGCTGGACAATCTCAGCAATGCCGAATCCCGAATTGTGGGTATGCGCGCACTGGTGCAACTGTGTCACGAAGATGATGACAGTAATATCAGCCAGAGCCTGCATCAGGCCTTAAGCCTGCTGCGCCAGAGCGGGGCCGGCAAATCGCTGGCAAACGTCGAGGAGATGCTGAACACGGCGCTGATTCAGGTGGATGAGGCCGCCAGCGAACTCAACCGGCAACTGGATCAGATTGAAATCAACCCGGCACGGCTGGAGGAGCTGAATGCGAGACTGGCCAGCATTCACCAACTGGCGCGCAAACACAAGGTACGTCCGGAAGAGCTCGGTGCGCTGCAGCAGCAGCTGGAAGAGCAATTGGCGGCCGCTTCGCAGAGCACCGGGACCCTGGACACCTTGATAAAACAAACCCAGACGCTGCAAACGGAGTGGCTGAAGCTGGCGCGTGAATTAAGTAGCCAGCGCCAGCAGGCTGCCCGCAAACTGACCAAGGCGGTCAACGAACAACTGGGCACGCTGGGCATGGCGGACGCCAGGCTCAGCATTGAACTGCAGAGCACAGACAGCGACAAACCGCAGCCTCATGGCCTGGAGCAGGTTGAGTTTCTGATCAGCACCAACCCGGGCCAACCCGCCAAACCTCTGGCCAGAATCGCATCCGGCGGCGAGTTGTCACGAATCAGCCTTGCCATTCAGGTCATCACGGCCATGACCTCGGACACCCCGAGCCTGGTATTTGATGAAGTGGATGTGGGTATTGGCGGTGGCGTGGCTCGCGTCGTCGGCAAGCTCTTGAAGCAACTTGGCACGCGCAGTCAGGTACTCTGCGTGACGCATCAACCGTTAGTGGCCAGCCTCGCCAATCAGCACCTGCTGGTCAGCAAGGAGGCCAGCGCGAAAACCACCAAGAGCAGAATTTATCAACTGGATGAAGAGGAGAGATTGCAGGAAATCGCCCGCATGCTGGGCGGAGATTCCGATGGACCTGCGCTCAGCAACGAAGCGCTGGCCCATGCCAGGGAGCTGACCACAAGCGCCTGAGGACGCCACCGGTGTTCAGCTTTTCTGACAATCTGCGCAGATACCATACAGATAGAGGCTGTGATCGGTGATTTCGAACCCGAAATTGGCGGCAATCTTATCCTGGCGATCTTCAATGATCTCGTCGAAAAACTCTTCCACCAGTCCGCATTTGCTGCAGACCAGATGATCATGATGCTCCACTGTGGTCAGCTCAAATACCGAATGACCACCTTCAAACCGATGCCGCATCACCAGCCCGGCCGACTCGAACTGGGTCAGAACCCGATAGACTGTTGCCAGCCCTACTTCCTCACCCGCGTCGATCAGCGCCTTGTATACGTCTTCCGCGCTCAGATGACGGGTTTCCGAGTTTTCCAGCAATTGCAGGATTTTCACGCGGGGCAACGTAACTTTCAGCCCTGCTTTGCGTAACTCCTGATTTTCTGCAGACATATCGTTTCTCTTGGTTGTCGTTTGGTGATGCTGCCCGAACAGGCCGTTTTACCGCAGGCAACAGCTAGGGTATTATGCACACTAATGTCGGCAGATGAAAGTTCAGCCCTACACTACACCAGGTGCGTTTCATGCTAAGAATTCTTGTTTTGCTGGTTGCGACCCTGACCGTCGCCGCCTGTTCCTCCATACCTTTGCCGCAGTTCCCCGGCGTCTACAAAATACCCATTGCCCAGGGCAATATCATTACCCAGGAAATGATCGATCAGCTGGAGCCCGGCATGACCAGGCGCCAGGTTGTTTTTGTCATGGGTACTCCGCTGGTTCGCGACCCCTATCATCAGGATCGCTGGGACTATGTCTTCAATTACCAGCCTGGTGGCGGTGAACGTGGTCAGGAACGCATGACCCTGTTTTTCGAGAATGACCTGTTGAGTCGTTTTGAAGGTGATTTCGAGCCCGGCGAGGATGCTGCATGGTCACAACGTGGCACCAGCACTGATGAGACAGAAAGCAACTCCTGAGTCCGGAATCGATATGCGCACCGAGCCCCATCCCACAGCCGATCGTGATGTTACCAATGTTCTGGACCAGGCACAGACAATCTGCGCCGAGCAGGGTGCCCGGCTGACGGAAAAACGGCGACGGGTGCTTCAGGTCGTGCTGGAGTCCTCCGAGCCATTGTCCGCCTATCAGATCGCTGATCAATACCGGGATCATCACGGCCAGACCCTGTCAGTGATGTCAGTGTACCGGATGCTGAACTTTCTCAAGGAGAACGAGCTGGTGCACCGGCTGGAAACAACCAACCAGTACTTACCGTGCTCACACATTACCTGCAAGCATGATCATGAAGTGCCGCAGTTCCTGATTTGCGACAAATGTCACGGTGTTAACGAGGTCGGTATCCGCAAGGAAATTCTAAGCGAGTTGAGCGCCAATATCGAAGACACCGGTTTTACCCTGGCACGGCAGCAAATCGAATTCCACGGTATTTGCAACGCTTGTCAGCAAGCCGGCACCTGAACCCGACCCCTGCCAGGCGACGGCCACTGACTTACCGAGACACTGCCGGCGGCTCGCTCATCTCGCTCAGCATTGGCAGGTCTTCAGCAAAGAGTCGGTGGCAGGACTCACAGGTTTCAATCAATTGTCCGCCGGCACGTTGCATCAACTCGATATTGCGACTGCGGACCGCGTTCACTGCCCTGATTCCATCCTGCTCAAGCTGCGCAGCCAGACGCTGCCATTCGGGTTCTGCGACCCACTCAGCATCCATGGGGCCGGTACCCGCCGCCTGCATCAGACCACCGCCGACCTGTACCTGGAATGCCAGATGTTCAAGCTCGCGCCAGTCGCGCTCGCTTTGAGGATTGTTCCACACTGCGGTCCAGGCAGGGTCGGTCGATTTATTGACCATCGCCACCATGACATCATTCAGGCTGACCGGCAGGGCAGGCCCCTGACTGCCGGACTGAGACGTAGTTCCGTTATCACTGCAGGCTACCAGTGCCGTCAGCGTCAATCCCGCAACTGCCATTTTAATCAACCGTGTACTGCTCTGCATCGCGTCACTCCTGTGTCGTTGTTTTTGTAGGTGGGTCACTTCCCGGTCGGAATCGTTATCGCGTGTATTTTCAGATTGTTATGCTACGCCCATCATCCCTGTCAGACAATCATCACTGCCAGACAATCACAATACCATGACAGGCCATGACTGTGTGTTCAGAAACTTGCGGCAAATGCCCGCAGCGCCTCAACTCCCAGCACATCATGCGCCGCCAGTTGCAGATCCTTGCGCGGCAGATGCGCCAGCTTTTCCCGTAGCGTAGCCAGATGGACGTCTTCCTGTTCGCGCCGCTCCGCCAGAAACCCTGTCATGCCTTCAGGCAATCGCTTGTTAACCACCAGCCCGGCGACATCAACCCTGGCGCGCTGCAACTGCGCGTATAGCTCGATGGTTTCCAGTACCGGTAGCCGTTCGGCCGCCAACACGATCACAAAGCCGGTTTGATGCTGATCAGACAGGACATCGCGCAGCCCCGCAAAACGCTGTTTGCGGCGATTCAACAACCGCCGGATCCGGCTTTCCCGATCCTCCCCACCATCATCCGAGTCATCACCCAGCATCTTGTCGCCAACGCTACTGTCGCGGTTCAGGCTATTCAGCACGGCACTGAAGCGGTCTGCCTTGTCGCGACGCTTGATCAGCCCGTCCGTCCACGCCGACATCATCTCCGGCAACGCCATCAGCCTTGCCGTGTGTCCCGATGGCGCGGTATCAAAGATTATCAGGTCATAGGCAGACGCCTGTTCAACAACCTCCGCGATACGTTCCAGCATCGCCGCTTCCTGCATACCAGGGGCATCGCGGGACAGCGCCATGTGCTTGTCCACTTCTCCGCTTAAATGCGCAGGCATCAGTTTACGCAGGGCGCGTGTCACTTCGTCCAGGTGCTGCCTGACCGTCTGCTCGGGATCCAGCTCCAGGCCATCCAGCCCCGGCGCAAGTTTCACCGGCGCCGCACCCACCTTCCGGTTAAACAGATGCCCCAGGTTGTGAGCCGGATCGGTTGACACCAGTAATACTTTTTTTCCCGCATCTGCTGCAGCAACAGCCAGTGCTGCCGACACGGTGGTTTTACCGACACCGCCCTTGCCGCCAAAAAAAACGATGCGGCGCTGTGCTATCAATTCTAACAACATGAGATATGATCCAGTGGCGAGCGCTCCATACCCATGCGGCGATGCCAGTCGTGAAACCGGTCATAGGCCACCGGCAGCAGCTCCAGGGTGTAGAATGCGGCCGGGTTGGGCACTCCCAGCGACTCGGAGAACACCATCAGCATAAACAGATCATCTTCATCACGCTGAGCGCGAGCAAATGATTGGCGATAGGGGGCAACGTAAAACTCCCGCAAGCCTTTTTCCAGCCGCGTAAAAAATCCTTCCGGGCGACCTGTTTTTTTATCCGTCATAACAATACCTGATTCAATTTGATCGCGATCAAGCCCGACCGGGCTATGCCTGCTCTTTGTTGTGCTGAACGGCGCGCTGTTCACGTTCCACTTTGCGGGCGGCGCGAAGCAGGCGCGCCTGCTTGGGGTCCAGTTGCAATGGCCGGTAGAGCTCGATGCGGTCGTGGTCACGCAACACATAGTCTTTGGGCATCGGGGACGCGCGCCCGTCCAGTAGCCGCGAAAATATACCCATGGAAATGGCAGACAAATCCAGGCCACCGACTTCCCCGGCAATGCCTGACATCTGCACAGCCTGCAGCGCGGTGGTTCCCTCAGCAAGCTGCAAAGGAATCAGGATCTGCCTGTCCGGCAACGCATAAGCGACCTCAACGCGGATCATCCTGTCGATTTCCCGTAAAGCACCTGAGCGCGGTTAACCAGCTCATCGACCAGTGTGTTCGCCGAATGCTGAAACAGCTTTCCCATCGCCGCACCCAACAACCCGCCCGCCCACTCAAACTCCATGCGCAAACTGACTTTACAGGCATCGGCGGCCAGTTCATCAAAGCGCCATGTAGCACTGAATTTTTTGAACGGACCCTCTATCAGGCTCATGTCCATGGACTCACCCGGCGCCAGCTCATTACGCGTGGTAAAGGTATAGCGCAATCCGGCTTTGCCCAAAGTCAGCTTGCCGACCACTTCGTTGTCTGTACGGCTTAATACCTCGGCAGACTGACAGCCGTGCATAAACGCAGGATACTGTTCGATATCGTCTACCAGGGCATACATTTGTGTCGCTGAATAGTTCACCAGCGCACTGCGCTCAATCGTTACCATAACTCAGCTCAGGACGCGAACAGGCGCAGCAGATCGACGGCGAAGTACTTTTGCGCCACCGAATTGATAAAAACGAACAGCAGCACCACCGGTACAAAGGTTCGTAACGAAAAGCCCAGATATCGCGACAGGGCAGAATTTCGAAAGCCATCATCACCAACGGCAAGCTCCTGCATGAAACCATCCCGCCAACGCCAGGCACAAATGACGCAGGCAAAGAAACCGACCAGCGGCAATATGACCTCGGAGAAAGTGTCAGCGATCAGGTCAAAAAACGATTTCTGTGCCCCGCCGTAAGAAATGAAATCGGTCAGGAAACCCGACATGCCAAACGACAGCGCAGCCAGAATGGCGATGGAAGTCACCAGCCCGGCCTGTATCAGGACCGCCTTTCGTCGCGAATAGCACAACTCATCAATCATGAAAGCGATCGGGATCTCCAGGATCGACACCAGCGATGTCATCGCGGCAAAAAACACCAGAGCAAAGAACACGGCGGCGGCTGTACTCGCGCCCCAATACCCGACCACTTCCTGCATGGACAGGAAAATCTGTGGCAGATAGCTGAATATCAACCCGATGCTACTGCTGGACAGGTCATCGGGGTTGGTTGCCGGATTAAAGGCAAAAATCGCGGGCAGGATCAACAGACCCGCCAGAAACGCCACGCTGGTATCGGCCACCGCCACCAGACGCCCCGAATTGACAATCCGGTCCTCGCGGCTGAAATAGGAGCCGTAGGTAATCATGATACCCATACCCAACGACAGCGAGAAGAAAGCCTGATTCAGGGCGGCGCTGATGACGGCGCCGTTGAGGCGGCTGAAATCCGGCACCAGGTAATACCGCACGCCCAACATGGCATCATCCAGCGTCATGACAAACACGATCAGCCCCACCAGCATGACTGCCAGCGTCGGCATCAGGACCCGGGCCATGCGCTCGATTCCGCCCTTGACGCCACCCAGCAGAACACCGAAGACCGCGACCTGCAGCAGCACAAACCAGGGAAATATTGAAGGTGAACCTATCATCTGGCCAAACGCAGCGGGGTCAGCCAGCTCATTGAGACCACCCGTGGCGGCCCGGAACAGGTATATCAGAATCCAGACGGTTACCACGGTATAAAACACTGCGATCATGAACGGCGTCAGGATCGCCAGTTTGCCGGCCCAGCGCCAGCCCTTGTGGCCACCGGTAAGGGCGGAGAAGGCACCGACCGGATTGCGCCTTGAGTGTCGCCCCATGGCTATCTCGGCCAACAGCACTGGGAAGCAGATCAGGGCCACGAACATCACATAAACGATCAGAAAAACAGCGCCGCCATTTTTTGAGGCCATGACCGGAAACGCGACCAGATTGCCCAGACCAACAGCGGAGCCCGCTGCCGCCAGGATAAACCCCAGACGTGAACTGAACTGACCGCGGTCTGCTGACATACTACCCTCACTGTATTGTTATTGGATCTGCGTGTCAGACCCTGTACCTGGCAGTCGCCATCAGCCGCCACAAAGCGTCTAGGATGCCTCGCCGGCAGTCGTCCTGTCCACTGTCCACGTGCACCGGCACTCACATTTACTGTGCAAAGTGTAGCAACCGGAAATTTAGCCGGTCAATTTGAGCGGCAATGGCAGATTCAAGGTATAATCCGCCGCCATGAGTAAAGCAAAGAAGTCTAAAGCACCGGATAATACCATTATCCGCAACAAGAAAGCCCTTCACGATTATTTCGTGGAAGACTCGTTTGAAGCGGGCATGGCACTGGAAGGCTGGGAAGTGAAGAGCCTGCGCGAGAAGAAAGCGCAACTGGTGGACAGCTACGTCGTGCTCAAGGACGGCGAGGCCTACCTGCTTGGCTGCCATATCAACCCGCTGAACAGCGCCAGCACCCACGTTATCGCTGATCCCGACCGCACCAAGAAATTGCTGCTGCACAAAAAGGAGCTGGCCAAACTGTTTGCCAGCGTGCAACAGAAAGGTCACACCTGTGTCGCAACCAAACTGTACTGGAAAGGCCACCTGATCAAATGTCAGGTCTCCCTGGCCAAGGGCAAGAAGGACCACGACAAACGTGATACCGAAAAGGATCGCGAGTGGCAGATCGAGAAACAACGCATCGTCCGTCACAAAAACCGGTAAGCCGTTTATGACTATCAAAGCCGCCATCTTCGACTGGGATGGCACCGTGGTGGACTCCATCGAACATATTTCGACCTGCCTGCATCACGCTGCCACCAGTATCGGATATCCCGCGCTGGAGCGCTCCGCCTACAGCAATATTATCGGCCTGGGCCTGGTTGAAGCACTCAGAACGCTTTACCCCACCATCACCAGTGACGACATGGTCGCCATGCGCGATGCCTACAGCACGCATTTCATGGCAACCGCCGCAACAGCGCAGAAAGTATTTCCCGGCATCACTGACATCCTGCAGGATTTGCACAATAGCGGCCGTCATTGCGCAGTAGCTACCGGCAAAAGCCGCCGTGGCCTGGACCGCGCCCTGGAGCACAGCCAACTGGGCGACTGGTTCCACGTTACCCGTTGCGCCGATGAAACCCGCTCCAAACCCGACCCGTCCATGCTGGTCGAGATTCTGGCTCATCTGGAACTGGAGCCCGCTGACGCAGTCATGATCGGCGACACCAGTTATGATCTGGAAATGGCCGCCAACATCGGCATGCCCTCTATCGGCGTGCCCTGGGGCGCCCACCATCGCGACGTGCTGGCACGGCACCAGCCCATTGCCATCGTCAACAGTGTTGCCGAGTTGCGCGACCTGCTTCGATAGCGGCCATGCTCCGCGCACCCCCTTGAAATAAATATGCCCGGCCGCATGTCTTATAGTGTGTTAGACTGATAGCGTTAAACACATTGGGGGCGATCAGGATTCGACGCCGGTATCAAACTCCAAGGTGCATGTCGAGAGGGTATAGACTCTCGTAAATCAATCTATGCAACTTCTATAGTTGCCAACGACGAAAACTACGCACTAGCCGCTTAAGAACTAAGTAAGGCTAGCGGTCGCCCCGGGATGCCTGTAAACCGGTGTTTTGCGACTGTCATATAGAACAGGATCGCCAGTGGATCGCGCTCGACGTGAAGCGGCTAAAAGTATCGAGCTCGCCCAAACCACCCTGCTCGTCGGGTCGGCACGGGTTAACTTAATAGACGACGCTAAACATGTAGATCCAAGGACAGAGAGCTGGCGGACGGGGGTTCAAATCCCCCCGCCTCCACCAAACACCGCAGAAAGGCCACCCCACAAAGGTGGCCTTTTTTGCTTCTCCTGGCAGACTCATTACTCCGCCTTTGTTCACAAGCCTTGATCTAAATCGTGTTCTAACAACCAAATTTCACATACAATTCAGGAATAAACTTATTCCCGAATTGTATATCATGAAAATCAGTCCTGTCTTTTTGCTCGTCGGGCTATCTTTTGCCCTGGCGACTGCTCACGCGCAACAAAACCAGCCCTCTATCGAGCAGCTGCTGCAGGAGCCATTTCTGGACGATTACTATTCCAATGTAGTCTATGGCTACGAAATCACTACCAATACTCAGGATAATGCCAGTCGCTATGTTGGCAACAGCCTTCAGTGCAGTAATTGCCACCTGCAGGCTGGCACGCAACCGGACGCCTTGCCGCTTAATGTGGCAGGGATGTACCCCAAATGGCGAGCCAAGAACGGCAAGCGCAATGGTATTGGCCTGCGCATTCGAGAATGTTTTCTCTACAGTATGGATGGCATCATGCCACCGGAAGATGCTCCGGAAGTGCTGGCACTCTCCGCCTATGTCACTTACCTGTCACAGGGGCAGGTGATGGGCGCCGAACCCCCGGGCCGCGGCGTGCCCACGCTGCCCGATACCGGTTACGATCCCAACCCCGCCAATGGCCGCGCCGTTTATCTTGAGCAATGCTCAAGCTGTCATGGCGAAAGGGGCGGCGGCACGGCAGGCATGCCGCCAGTGTGGGGGCTGAATGCTTATAACAAGGGCGCGGGCATGAATGACATCCAGCAAGCCGCCGGTTTTATCTGGGCCAATATGCCACTGGGCAACGGCAAATCCCTGACTCACCAACAGGCACTGGATGTGTCGGCCTATCTGAATCTGCAGGTCCGCCCCGCTGACCCCAGAGACAGCAAGTTTCTTAAGCTACTGGAACAACTGATAAATTGATCAGACAACTGATTGCAGAGGCGACGCCTTCACTTAGCTGGAGAAGCCGATCGGGAAACTGGCGTGTGGAAGTGTTTGCTGGCCTGGTGGGCGCCATACTGGTGATTCCCCAGGGCATTACCTTCGCTTACCTGGCAGGTTTGCCGCCGGAGTACGGCCTGTATTGCGCCATTTTTGTTACGCTGTTTTGTAGTCTGCTCGGCAGTTCATCCATGATGAGTGGACCAAACACTGCTGTGGCGATTCTTATCGGTACTGCAGTTCTTCCGCTTGCCGGCCGCGGCAGCCCGCTGTATATCGATTTTGTATTCCTGCTTTGCCTGATGGTCGGCCTGATTCAATTGATGTTCTGGCTGGCGCGAGGAGCCCGCATTTTTCAATATCTGTCACCGGCATCAATTTCCGGTATTTCAGCAGGCGCTGGCTTCCTGATCATCATGTCTTCACTGGACAGCATGCTTGACCTGTCCACGTTCCAAACTACATTTTTCTACGAAAAGCTCTACGTCATCGCGAGTGACGCTGGAAATCTGGTTAACCCCTACAGTCTTGCCATCGGCCTGACTACTATAGCCAGCGGCTATCTTGGTAAACGGTACTCCCCTCGCTACTTTATTATCATTGCGGTAACCGCAGGTTATCTGTGCGGCGTGTTAGTCGCCTTTGTCTGGCCACAGCCAATTACCGAGCTGGAATACCTTGGCCGCATGCCGCTGGAGTGGCTGCCGCTGAGTATTCCCAATATCAACATCGAATATCTGATGATCAGTACAAAACTGATCCCTTATGCGATTGCCATCGCGTTTATCGGTCTGGCCCAGTCACTGGTGATTGTACGCGAACTGAAAATGGAGACTGACCAGGACATCAACCTGGACAAAGAAGTCTATGCTCAGGGTATGGCCAATTTTCTGGCTCCGTTTTTTTCCGGTTTTGCCGGCGCCGGCAGCTTTAACCGTACCCGGGCAAACCAGAGTCTGGGAGCCACAACGCCACTTTCCGGCATCACTGCTGCCGGGTTTGTGCTGATCCTCATCACGTTTCTTGGTCCCATCTTGACCTTCATGCCAATGGCCGCCATGTCAGGAACACTGTTTATCGTCGGCGCTAACATGATCAAGTGGCGGGATATAAAACATTACGCCCAGGTCCGCTCAGAGCTAATCATCTATTTCACCACCTTCCTCTGTATCATGTTTTTCGGCCTCGCAGCAGGCGTTGCCGTTGCGGTCGTCCTGTCTGTCAGTGTGTTCATGCTGCATATCAGTCAGTTGGAACTGAAGATGGAGTCAGCGAACACAGGCACCGTCCTCAAAGTAAAAGGCGCACTATTCTATGCGTCAGTGGCGCACCTCACAGAAAAATTTCACCGCCACCTTGATGGAGACCTCACCGTCGACCTTCAATACACGACTCATGTCGATCAGTCTGCGGTGGATTTCTTTATCCGCGAATCCAGACAAATGGCTGCTCAAGGCACCAAACTGACACTGCTGATCAACGACGAACAACGCAAGTTTCTTGAGAGACTTGGCGCAAGCAGCGAGCTTGAGCTGGTATCACTGTAACTTCCAGGATTCTTAAACCAACTGCCGCAACCGGAGAGCATCATGAAAAATAACGATCACAATAAAGTAGCACGTCGTCGCTTGTTGACAGGCATGAGTGTCGCCGCCGTCGCCGGGCTGGCTGTCAGCGCGGGCCCGGCTCAGGCGCAGCCAGCAACAGAGGGGTTTCAGCCAGCGCGCCATGACAAGGATGCGTGGCTGAACGAGCTGTCCGGCAGCCACCGCGTTTTTATTGATTCATCTACCATGGCAGGCGGCCCTGCTGGCCTCTGGTATGCGAACAATATGATCAGTGCCCATGAAGAAGAGTACGACGGCGAAGCGTCGGATTTCGCCATGGTGGTCTGTTTCCGGCACATGTCAACGCCCTATGGTTTCGACGATGGCATCTGGGCCAAATACGGCACCATATTCAATCGCAATGCCGACCCAGCGCCAACCCGCAACCCGCTAAGTACCCCCAGCGCATCCAATGGCCAGAACAGTATTGCCTCATCCGTGGCCCGAGGCGTTCATTTCGCCATTTGCGGCAGAGCCACCCGACGCTTTGCCATGGCCATTGCTTCCGCAACGGGCGGCAATGCCGATACAGTGTTTGCAGAGCTTACTGCGGGCGCAGTGCCCAACAGCCACTTTGTCCCGGCGGGCGTGCTGACGGCAACGCGGGCGCAGGAATATCGCTACAGCTTTCTGTACGCGGAATAGACTGGCTCACCGGGGAGCACTGACGTTCTATTCGTCGACGACGAATGGTTGTTTGACTCCCCTCCTGCGTGCTGGACCGCACAGACAGAATCTCGCTATGTCGCTAATGTGCTCCTGCTGTTCACCGACTTCCTCTAGCAAGACAGGAGCTTTATCATGAAATTGAAAACGACATTGATCGCCATTATCACGGGCCTGGTCATCATCTCCGGCACCGTCAGCTGCTCGGTCGCACGCGATCAACAGACAGTCGGCGCCTATATAGACGATGCAACTATCACAACACAGGTCAAGGCGCGCATGCTCAGTGACTCGGACGTCTCAGGCACCAGCATCAGCGTCGAAACGCTCGATGGCACGGTGATGCCTTCAGGATTCGCAACCAGCGCCACTGAGAAAGCAACGGCCGGGTCTATCGCTCGCGGTGTCAACGGCGTCACCGAAGTCAGGAACGAGATAGTCGTTCGACGGTGATGTCGCCACACCCTGACGGGAACCTTTGAAGAAGTCTCAGGGTTCCTTGCAGTGCTCTGCTGCCTGTTCTTCGATCTGCTTGATAAAAGGTGCCAGCATCCACTGCCGGGCTTTGTGATACAAAAGCAGAGTCGCTGTAACAACTACCAATACACTCCATTTGAGATAGATTCTAATGAACTCAGCCAGAGCAGACGGTTCCGTATATTGGGTCACAACCAGAGGTGCAAGATAAAACAGAGTGAAAGATAGAGTTATAGTGATCGGAAACAAGAAATTAAAAAGCGTCCTGTGACTTCCTCTGGCTGCCATACGGGACGCCTGTTGCAGTTGAAATCTCTTTGAAGTTTTTGCAGCGTTCAAAACAATAACCCCCATTGATTCTTATGATTTTTCGCAGCCCTGCGTGTGCCCCATGCGAGCCCTGAGCCAGGTTACTCAATTAACTCGACGCCTGACAGGACGACCCATCGTCATAGTAGGACCCACCTGGTCCCGAGGCCGAAGAGTAGCCAAACGACATCGCCAAACCCGCGCCAAAGCCAACGGCAGCTCCAACGACACCACCTACTGGACCGCCTGCGACCATACCCACGCCAGCGCCAATAACAGTAGACGAGTAGCTGATGGCCACATCCATCGGATCAAAGTCTGATCCGCCCGACACACAGAGTATTTCCTTCTCACTAAGAACTCTCATCTTGTCATACCTCTTTCGATTAACGCTCCCTGCATAAGTGTTATAGACTCTCCATGTGCTATCTGCCAATTTTCTAAAGACGGGAATGCCATTACATGCGCCGGGCCACCCTACTCCTGACCACTATGCTGGGACTGACCAGCCTGCCTATCCTCGCCCAGGAACAGGCCCGGCCCTTCGATCTGCAAGCCCATCGCGGCGGCATCGGCCTGGTCACCGAAAGCACGCTGAAAGCCTTCGCCAACGCCCTGGAACTGGGCGTCAGCACGCTGGAGCTGGATACCCAGGTCAGCGAGGACGGTTATGTGGTGGTTACCCACGACCGCCAGGTGCTGGCTCATCGCTGCCTGGACACCGGGCCGGCCACCGCCAATGACCCCGAATTTCCCTACGTGGGCAAGTACATCAAGGACCTGCACTGGGACCAGATACGCACGCTGGACTGTGGCACGCAGCGCGCCGAGGCGTATGCCGGCCAGCAGACCGTGCCGGGCGCTCGCATGGTGTTGCTCAGCGAAGTGTTTGATCTGGTTAAACGTTATCGTGCCTACGATGTCATGCTGAACATCGAAACCAAAGTGGAAGCCGGGGCACCGCAGGAAACCGCGCCGCGTGATGTATTTGTCGCGGCCGTCGTCGGGCAGATTCGCCAGCACCGGATGCAGCATCAGGTCAGCATTCAAAGCTTCGACTGGGCCACATTGATGCGGGTCAGCGAGCTCGCGCCGGAGCTGCCGATTGTGGCCCTGTCCAATGCGCAGTCCTTCCTGCAATGTGGCATGCCGGGGGCATCACCCTGGACCGGTGGCATCGACATGGACGATTTCGACTGCAACCTGCCGGCCGCCGCAGCGTCATTTGGCGCCGACGCCATTTCACCGGTCCACGGCTCGCCACAGAGCGGGCGAATCGACGATGCCGGCTACGAGGCCTTCACTACGCGTGAGATGGTCGAGCAGGCACATACACTGGGAATGACAGTGATCCCCTGGACCATCAATGACACAGCCACCATGGCACACCTGATCGACATAGGGGTTGATGGCATCATCACTGACTACCCTGACCGACTGCGCAGCGTCATGCAAATGCAGGCCATGCCGCTACCGAAAACTGCTGAAGCGCCAGTTACCACTACTTCTGATGACATCACTGAAACCGGCATCCTGACACTGCAGCAGCAGATGGCTGAAGGCAGACTGAATTCCGTGCAACTGGTTGACAGCTATCTGGCCCGCATTGAAGCCTATGATCAGCAGGGCCCGCAGCTTAATGCCATTCTGAGGCTCAATGACAACGCGCGCGAACAGGCTCGTGCATTGGACGCGGAGCGCCAGCGCAGTGGTCCGCGCAGCTTGCTGCATGGCATACCCGTGGTGATCAAGGACAACTACAACACCACCGATATGCCAACCACCGGCGCTTCGCAGGCATTGGCTGATTTTGTGCCCAATCAGGAGGCCACCCAGGTGCGCCTGCTGCGAGAAGCCGGCGCGGTGATCCTGGCCAAAACCAACTTACACGAATTTGCCTACGGCATCACCAGTGTCAGCTCGCTGGGTGGACAGACCCGTAACCCGTATGATCCGGCCCGGGTGCCAGGCGGCTCCAGTGGCGGCACCGCAGCCGCGGTGGCCGCCAGTTTTGCCGCCGCCGGCATGGGCTCTGACACCTGTGGCTCCATCCGTATTCCTGCTGCCTTCAATAACCTGGTGGGTCTGCGGCCGACCAAAGGTTTAAGCAGTATTTATGGGATCATGCCGCTATCCCATACTCAGGATGTTGCCGGCCCGCTGGCCAGAACAATCGAAGATCTGGCGATCGTGCTCGACCTGACCATCGGCTACGACCCGCTGGATGCTGATACCGCACTGATGCACCAGCACGACGCAATACAATTCTCAGCGGCATTGGGCACCGCGTCATTGCAGGATTTACGGATAGGCAAGCTGGACGCCTACCTGGCTGACGCCGAACCGGCAATCCGGGACTTGTTTCAACAGGCCTTTGCGCACCTGGAGTCACTGGGCGCCGACATCGTCGACATCAACATTCCCGACATGGCGACACTGATCAGCAATTCAGGATTGATTGGTCACGAATTCGAGACCGACCTGGACGTCTACCTGCAGACCTTTGGCAGCACGCAATATCCCGACCTGGAAGCCATAGTCGCCAGTGGACAGTATCATGCCGCGGTGGCCACGCTGCTGAGCCGCAGCGCGGCCGGCGAGCAGGACCCGCAACGTTACGCCGCAGCCATGGCCGCGCGTGATGACCTGAAAAGCGCCATCAACACCGTGATGGACTCACAACAACTGGACCTGATTGCCTATCCACCGATTTCCGCGCTGCCCGTGCTGATCGGGGAAAACCAGCCCGGCAACAACTGCAGCCTTAGCGGCAATTCCGGCTTCCCGGCGCTGTCCCTGCCGATTGGTTTCAGCGGCTCGGGATTGCCCATGGGCATGGAGTTGTTGGGTCGGCAGCTAAGCGATGCAGAGTTGCTGGCGCTCGGTTATGCCATTGAGCAGTCCTGGTCGCAGCGTCGCGCACCTGCCTCAACTCCGTGATACACGGCGCCTCACACGCGGTATAATACGCGCATGACAACTGACCTGCACCGTGCGCGTATCGACGCCGTCCTCCATGAAATCCAGCACAGTGGTGCCCGGCGCGTGGTCGACCTGGGCTGTGGTAATGGCGAACTGCTGGTGTGGTTACGCGAGCTCACACAGATATCCCGCCTGATCGGCATCGACATTGATGCCGCCGCTCTGGACGATGCGCGTGATGCGCTGAATATCGACTTGCTCAATCCGCCGGCGCAGCTCAAGGTCTGCCGCGGCTCGTTTGAAAACACCGACTGGTACGCAAAAGGCGTCGACGGAAAAATTGATGCCGCGATCATGCTGGAAACCATTGAGCATATTGAGCCGGGCCGCCTGTCACGTGTTGAGGACACCGTGTTCCGCGTGTTGCGGCCGCCACTGGTGGTCATCACCACGCCAAACAAGGAATACAACCCGATACATGGCATGGCCGATCACGAAATCCGTCATCCCGGCCACTACTTCGAGTGGACCCGGGCACAGTTCAGATCATGGTGTGAAGGCGTTGCCGGACGTCACCACTACACTGCACGTTATGCAGACATTGGCCAGCTGCACCCGGGCCTGGGTAGTTCGACGCAGATGGTCTGTTTTGAATCAAACCAGTGACAATTGAATATTGAAGCAGGTACCAAAATGCTCATCAGACGTCACTGACATATGGCCCCGATGATGTTCGGTGATGATGAAATAGGGGTATGACAGCCGATACTCGACCGGATACGACCCGTTATCCGACGTTGCCACAAAAAACGGCTCAAATATCTCCAGCTGCTCACTGGCAGCCAGTGGCTTGCCTTTATGCAGTACCTTGATCCACAGTGAGTCGAAGAACTGACCGATCTCGATATGTATACGAGGTGGCGACTGTTCGCCGTCTTTCAGCGCACTGGCCTTGAGCGCGTAGTACGCACTGCGGAGCACACGCGAAAAGGCCTGCTCCAGTTCGGCAGGGAAACACGACATTGGCGGCAGGTCATCGGCGTAGCTGCGACGAATCTCGATATCCCTGAAAGCCAGGCCATCACTGTCAGTAAACAGATCACTGGCCTGTTCGATACTTTGATCCATGATCACAGGAATATCAGCAACCTGTTTGGCATTGCTATGACTGCGGGCAAGATCCAGCAGGTTTTGCGAAATCGCCGTCGCCTGCTGAGCGCTCTGGCGCACAACCTCAACCTCCTGCAACAGCGCCGGCTGCACCGATCCCAGGTCTGTCGCCTCTATCTTGTCTTTGGCATCAGACACATGCTGCAAAATGGTGTTGATGGGCAGACTGATATCATAGGCCATGGCAGAAGCCAGTTCGCCCAGCGCAGACAACTTGTCGCGCTCCGCCACCTTATTCTCGGCATTCACCTGCTTGGTGATGTCGGAGATCAGAATCACAATTCCGGTGTCATCGGAGTCGCGCAGACGGTACAACGTGATGTCAAAACTGTACTGACCGCGCTGGGTATGTTTCAGGTGCAGCGTTTGTCCGGAGGTCAGTACACTGTTGACCTGCTCATCGGTCAGCGTGATGGCCGGGTACGCCGCCCACAGGTTTTTACCTGTGACATCAGCAAATGGCCGGCCAGTAATTTCTTCGGCAGTTTTGTTCCACTGGGTCACCTGAAGCTGATCATTGATACCAATCAGCATCACCGGCATGGAATTGACTATGCTGGTGATATAGGCCTCACGCTTGCGCAACTGCTCAGCAGTCTCCTCCAGTACCTGGGTGCGCCTGGCCACACGATCTTCCAGCGTCGCTTTGATTTCTTTTAGCGCCCGGTTCGAGCGACCTGCCCGCAGGTTGGCACGTACCAGGAAAAACAATACCACCAACAGAATCAGAATCAGCAGGCTGGCGCTGGTATTTGCGATGTATTGCCAGTTGGTGGTGCCGTCCTCGTCGCGGAATACGGCGAACATATCGGCGTACGCATTGATGCTGACGCTCAGTAATATGCCCAATGCCAAAATCTGTTTCATGAAATCTGTCTCTTCAGGGAACTGCTTAAGTCCTCAATTGTATCATGACAGGCAGGTTTGTCAGACGTTTCAGGCTCAGCGCTGCTCGACAGCGAAACTCATGCCCGCATGCTTTTCCAGCCGTGCAATCAGCAAGTCCTGCAAAGCTGCGCCTGGCGTCCAGATACCGCCTTTGGCCACATCCGGATGTTTGACCAGGCAGATAGCGGTTTCTGCAATCATTTTTGATGTAGTGCCATAACCGGGATCCATGGTGCCTTTAACGCTTGCCGCCAACGCATCACCGTGGGCATTTGAACCCACAAACAGCACATCAAACATGCCGCTTTCGCGCTCCTCCCGTGACGGGCCATCTCCAGGCTGCAGTTTGCTGGATGCCATTGAGTTGTCCGCAGCCACCGCTTTGGCCGCCGCCTCGCCCTTCTCCCCGGGCCCCGTCAGCAGCATTTCGTCATAGACAAAATCCTTGCCATAAGGGTGGCCCATCAGCAGATTCGAACGATGCACATTTTTGGTGTTGATGGTGGCCATGACAAACGGCGCTGACCAGCTGCCAATATCGGCGTCATGCACCGGTGCGAGTCCGGCAGGCTGATCAGGGCCGGTAAAACCTTCAGTTAACGCAAACGGACTGGCCAGCAATTCGCGCAATGATGGTTCAACCGCAGTGGCTGCCATCGTTGCTTTCAGACTGGCCAGCGTACCGCCGGAAAAACCGCCTTTCATACCGCGCACGCGCCCCTTGATCCGGGGCAGGACGGCGCCAAACGTTTCTCTGGCATGCTGTTGTAAAAAATAAACACCCAGTTCAAACGGGATGGAATCAAAGCCACAGGAGAACAAAATCCTGGCACCACTGGCCTTGGCAGTTTCTCCATGCGTCTGAATCATGTCATGCATCCAGTTGGGCTCGCCGCACAGATCCACATAGTCAGTGCCCGCGGCAGCGCAGGCGGCGACCAGCGCGCTGCCGTACAACTGATATGGACCAACAGTGGTCAGTACCACTTTGGTATCAGCGACCATGGCATCAATGCTGGCGGGATCCTCAGCATCGGTGATCACCAACGGAATAGAGTCAGGTATCCCCAATTCCTGTCGCACACGCGCCAGCTTGTCCTGGCTGCGGCCGGCCATCGCCCAGGCCACGTCGCCATCGGCGCCGTATTGTTGGTTGAGATACTCGCATACCAGTCGACCGGTAAAGCCGGTGGCGCCATAAACCACGATGTCCAGCTTACGTTCTGCCATCACTCTGCTCCCGCCTGGAAGTGAAATTTTCAGATTGAATCAGGTAAAACCAACGATGTCCTCATCCAGCACCGAGGCCAGCAAGGGACTGTCGGCGGCGCGCGCAAACGCATCGTCAATGGCCTGATAACGCTGCTGCACAACCTTGCGATAATTGGGGTGAGTAAAAATATACAGCTCGCCCTGACGGACCGCTTCCACGACGCGTTCCCCGACGACGTCGACGGCCAGACCATTGTCGATAATGGCCTGCATGCGCGCGGCGATGGCAGCGTCCTGTTCAGTGGCATCCTCCGCGTGCTGATAACCTGCCTGCCGGTTGCGCTCGGACAAATTGATGCGGGTCTGCACAAACGCCGGGCACAGCACAGATACCTTGATGTGATGCGGCTGAAGTTCGGCAAACCAGCTCTCCGACATGCCCACAACAGCGACCTTGGTGGCAGTGTAGGCACCCGCGTACGGCACGCCCACCATACCGGCCATGGACGCGACATTGATCAGCCAGCCTCCCTCGCCGTGCTGCTTGATGAGAGGCACCACCGTTTGTGTGCCGTAGATAACACCCATCAGGTTGACGTCGAGCACCCAGCGCCAGTCGCGCTCGGAAATCTGCTCCACGGTACCGGTGCCGCCGCCAACACCGGCATTGTTGACCAGCATATGGATGTTGCCGAAGCGTTCACTGGCCTGCCGGGCCAGCGCCTGCCACTGTGCAGGCTGGGTGACATCCATCACCACACCCAGTACCGGCACATCTTGCGCGGTCAAGGTGGCAACTGCTTTCTCCAGTTGCACCGGGTCAATATCACCGAGCACAATGTTCATGCCCTGAGCACCCATTGCCCTGGCGATACTGAAACCAATGCCCTCTGCGCCGCCACTGATGACGGCGGTTTTACCTTGGAACTCAGCCATCAAAGCTACCCTTTCACGCTGGTGATCAATCCCACAGGCTGCGTTTCTGCAGTTCGATGTTCATGGTCTGTCCGCTGGCCTGCTCAACGTGAATGGTGAAAGTGTCACCCTCCAGAGTGTATCCCAGCGAACGCATGCCGCCCTCTGTCACGGCATTAAAGTGCACATGGTTGTCCATGATCATGGCCAGCTCCATGGTGGTGGGCTCAGGCGCGCGGGGTTTGAAACCGGCATCAAACTGCTGCACATTCAACACCAGCGAACCGTCTACCTCTTCGATGGTTATCATTTCAAACATGCTGGTGCCGCCGTTACCGGTCATACGCACCATCGCAGCAATGGAGCCGCCCTCGGGCGCGATCCAGTTTTCTTCCAGCGTGTTCGGACCCAGGTTGCCGGCATAGTTGCCAGTCATCCATGCCAGTTGATCGATGGTAGCGGCCGGACCGGCAGCAAAACTGACGCTGGCCCCGAGGCTCAGCAGACCGGCGACAAAGACAGACTTGATGGTTGTATTCATGTTGACTCCCGTATTGATGATGTTGTTACAAATGTTTGTTCGGACAGTTGTTCGACTATTGTGCGTGATCGAAGCTTAGCATCACCTTAACGTAGTTTGACAGCCCACAAGCAAGTAATGCCATAATCGGAGGATTACCTGTAAATTCGACCCGCCACCCGGAAGATCTGATCCCGGAGACACTAGAGAGACCTGTTATGAATTATCGATATATAGGCAGCAGCGGCCTGCGCGTCAGTCCCATCTGCATGGGCACCATGAGTTTTGGCAGCTGGAGTGATGAAAAAGAGTCTTTCCGGATTCTGGACAAGGCCTATGAACGCGGCATCAATTTCTACGATACCGCCGAGGTCTACCCGGTACCGCCACGCAAGGAAACCGTTGGCATCACCGAGACCATCTTCGGCAAATGGATCAAGACCCGCGACCGCGATTCGCTGATCATTGCCACCAAAGTCGCGGGCGCTGCCTCAGGCTGGTTTGTACCGCCGATCAGACAGGGCCTGACCGCCATCGACCGTCACCATATCGAGCGCGCCGTGGAAGGCAGCCTGCAGCGGCTGGGCATCGACTATATCGATCTGTATCAGGTGCACTGGCCTGACACCGTGGTGCCGATTGATGAGTCCATGGACGCGCTGGACCGGCTGGTGGAGTCAGGCAAAGTGCGCTACCTGGGCACGTCAAATGAAAACGCCTACGGCCTGACCAAAGCCAACACGGTTGCCGAATACGAAGGCTACGCGCGTTTCCAGTCTATCCAGAACAACTTCTCGTTGCTCAACCGACGCTTTCTTGATGAGCTGGCCATTGTCTGCCGCCGCGAAAACGTGTCGCTGCTGCCCTACTCGCCAATCGGCGGCGGCGTGCTCAGCGGCAAATACAACAAAGAGACAGCGCCGCCCAACAGCCGCTTCGGTGAATACCTGCAAATGGATAATCCGCGACAACGCGCCATGGCAGACCGCTTTGTCAATGACGGCACATTGGCCTCTACCGCCCGTTATATAGACATCGCACGCGAGGCTGGCATGTCGCCAACCACGCTGGCCACCGCCTGGAGCATGAATTTTGATTTTGTTGCCTCCACCATCATCGGCGCCCGCACTGCGGACCAACTTGATGAATCACTGGCGGCCCTGGATGTGACGCTGAGCGACGAGATCATGAAACAATGCGACGCGGTGCACAAAGAGTTCCCTTACCCCATGGGCTAAACCAACACGAGACCTTTTGCATGACTATCTGGACCCGCGACACAACACTTCAGCAAATGGCCGAGAGCGCCAGGAACTCCGCCGTCACGGCGCTGGGCATCGAGTTCACTGACATCGGTGAAGATTACCTGCGCGGGCGCATGCCCGTTGATCACCGCACCGTGCAGCCATTCGGCATTCTGCATGGCGGGGCCTCGGTGCTGTTCGCAGAAACCCTGGGCAGCGTTGCTGCCAACCGCTGCCTGCGCCGCGATGACCAGGTCGCCGTGGGTCTGGATATCAATGCCAACCACATTCGCCCGATTTCCTCAGGCTGGGTGATCGGCACCGCGCGCGCGGTGCATATCGGCGGCACAACTCAGGTATGGGAAATAAAAATCGAAACTGAAACGGGTAAAACCGTGTGTGTTTCGCGTCTGACCATGGCGATCATCTCCCGACAGGAAAGTGCCCGACCGGCTGGCTGATGCGCCCTGGCCGCTGGTGTCAGTCTCTGAAATAAACCATTTGATGGGTGCTGGCCAGCAACTGTCGGTCTGCCGACCACACCTCGGCAGTCTGGTCAAAGTACCCGTTGCGGAAATTCAGCGCCCTGGCCGTCGCCAGCAGAAACTGCTCGCCCTGAGCAGCCAGCACGGCGCTGTCGGCATGGAAATAGGTGGTCAGGCTGACCGTGCCAATCGGCAACCGACGCTGGCGCCGGATAAATATGCGCGGAAAATAGCTGTCACAAATCGCTGACAACGATTGGAAATCCAGCGGCCGCGGGGGCTCATCGCGCACCCACAGGCAGGAATAGGAATTGTCCTGCTCGTCGCCACCAGCCTCTCCTGGCATCTCACCGTCCAGGTAGCGCATGTCATAACACTGCGTCCAGGTCGGTTTGCCAACGGTTTCCATTCTGGCCAGCGTTAATGGCTCAGGTACATTCTGCGGCGGTGTTGCTTCGTGCGCAGACCAGGTCTCCCGGCGGACAGCCGTGACCGCGGTAGCAAATGCCACCAGCTCGTCATTCTGTGTGGCCTGCATCAGCCAGTGCTGGGTGGAGCGGTTGGTGCGCACCGGCTGGGCCTCCACCAGAATCTCGCCATCGGCAATGGGCGCGGCGTAATTGACCGTCAGCGCAATCGGGTCTCCCAGCTTGTCCTCATGCTGCATCACTGCATTCAGCAACAATGCTGACGTCGTGCCGCCAAACGGGCCGATCATATTGGCATAGGCGGCACTGGTGTGCGCCCGGTAACTGCCTTTCGACTGCGGTTGCAGACTGATTGCGGTATCCAGCGGATGCATGGAGATCTCCTTTAGTGCCCGCTGTTGACGGTCAACTGCTTGTTAGCCGCCATCTCGCGGATAGTGACGATGGCGTCCCGATCCTGCTGGCGATACGCTTCCTTGAGGTAGTCATTGGCGTTGAGGCCGCCTTCAACCACGATGGCGTCGCGCCGGTAACGGAAGCGGACAAATAACCGTCCCGGCTCCGGCTCTTCAATCGCGGTGATACTTTCGGCGTGCATCGCCTGCGTACGACCATCTATCAGGGTCACAATTTCCTGCATCGGCACCAGCGTCACTTCATCACGCAGCTGCACTTCGCCGACCTCAATGTAACGCACAAACCGGTCGTCAGCATCCGGCTCCAGCGTGCAGCTGAGCGCAGGATTGAAGTGATCGGGATAACTTGCTCGATACACCAGCCCTTGCCACAAGACCTCGCGGCTCAGTGCAATCAAGTCCGGGTTCGTCAGATCATTGACCTCGATGATATGTTCAAACTCCAGTAACGCGGACACCCCTGACTCTCCTGAAAGCAATGCATTCAACTGATGGCAAAACGCAAGTCTAGCTGCCGGACACCGCCGCTGTACACCCAAATGTAAAGGAGCTGCATCCAAACCTGCACTGACATGCATCATATAACAACACAACACAATTATTGAAAGACAGGAGAATGACCATGTATGAAGAGTGGATCCCTATCGTGCTGTTTCTGTGCATCGCTGCATGTCTGATCGTATTCCTCTACCTGCGCCATCTTGGCCAGGTCCGCAAAATGGACACGGTACTGAAGCTGGCCGAGCATGGTGGCCAGGTCACTGACCAGATGCTGCAGTTGTTGGGCGAAAACAATAAAGCTGTTAATGACATGCGCAAAGGGCTCATCCTGATAGCGATCAGCTTGCCGGTGATTCTGGGTTTTATCGTGCAAGGTAACTGGACCGCCGCGATTTTTGTTGGCGGCATACTGTTGTGCGCAGGACTGGCGTATCTGGTAGTGATGAAATATGGTAACAGTCATCAAGGTGGTCGGCAGGAACTGGATTGACGGACACTGGCGTGACTGACAACGGGTCGCTGGAGGCGGGCCTGATTCTGCGAGCGCTCGGCGGTGCGGATGACAGGGCGTTCGGGCAATTGGTGGTCATGCATCAGAGCCGGGTGCGGGCGCTGTTACGCCGCTTGTGCGACAACATTCATACGGCAGACGATCTGGCCCAGGACGTTTTTGTCATTGCCTATCAGAAATTGTCTGATTATAGAGGTAAGGGGCGTTTTAGCGCATGGTTGTGCAGCATTGCCTACCGCCAGTACTTGCAGAACCACCGTCAACGGAAACGGGAACGTGACGTTCATGCCGAGTACGGAGCCTGGCAAGAACTGGCAAACGGCAACTCGACACCGGACGCAGACCCCATGCACATCGACCTGGAGCGTGCCCTGCTAAGATTGCCGGCGCCAGAGTCAGCCGCCATTACCCTTAACATGACGCTGGGATATTCTCACCGGGAAGTCGCTACCGTGATGCAACTGCCACCGGGCACAGTCAAATCGCACATCAAGCGAGGACTGGAGAAACTGAAACTGCAGTTATCCGCCTCCGCAGAGCACAACCCAGCGAGCGCTGGCAGGGAGAAACCAGTATGACCATTGATCTTGAGTCTCTGGAAGATCAACTGCGGCAACGGCCGCCCATTACCGACCACGGCTTCAGCCAGGCCGTCCTGCGCCGCATTGCCGCGCAGCGGCGGCGGCGTCAGCAAACGCTGCTGGCGCTATGGGCGCTGGCAATCATGGCGGCACTGATCGTTGCCACCACGCAGTTTGAGACCTGGGCGGCTCACTTGCAGCCGCTGACTTCAACGTGGGCCACACATGCCGGGCAAATGCTCTCCGGCACCTCATGGCAACTGGGATTAAAACAGCTCTGGCAGCCCTCCGGCGAGATGGTTGTGACCGGCCTTATTGCTCTGTTGCTGACCACCGTATTCGTGGCGGTCTGGGACTAGGCCTTTGAATTGACTACAACAACACGCCCTTTAAGGGTATGATCTCTCCTCAGCGCAGGTGCGACACTCAGTCTGGTACGCGGGCTTGCGCCCGGGAGAACGATGCTCATCAAAATCTACAGAAACATCAGACGCAATATTGCCGAAGACGGCCTTATCGTCAGTAGCTCAGGTTTTCTGGTCAAATCCATGGTCGGTAAAATAGATTTTTCCCGGCCACTGCGTATTCTGGAGATTGGCAGCGGGCGTGGCGCATTCACGCGCGAACTCATTCAACGCATGTGCCACCGGTCGCAACTGGATGTGTGCGAGATCAAAGCCAACTACAACCCCTGGATTGAACAGCTGATGTCCGGCAACCCTGACAAACAGGTGCAATTACATAATTGTTGTGTCACCGAATTGCTGACGGAAGCAGGTCGGTATGATGTCATCCTGTCGTCCCTGCCACTGAAGAACTTCGAGGGCATGAAGGACAACAATGCGTTTTTGCACAAAGTCATCGAAGCGCTCAGGTTCGGGCTCAGAGATGGCGGGATTTACCTGCAATATCAGTATTTCCGCAGCAACAAGGCAGACATTGAGTCGATATTCGGCAAACCCATGGATGACGTTGATTTTGTCGCCCTGAACATCCTGCCAGCGTTTGTGTACAGCATGACCAAGGGCCCCGTCGAACAACGTGCATAAAGAGAAGCTGGAAACCGTCAACTTTTTTGGTTTGTACACGTGGCTGGCCGTCGTGGCGATTTCGTTGTCGCTGTATTTTTTCTACCCCGACCTGTTCGCACCACAAAATATCCGGCAGTTTTTTTCCGATAACCTGGCGCTGGGGCTGCTGGGCTACTTCGTCATTTCGACGTTGCGCGGGTTCACCCTGATCCCGTCCACACCCATTGTACTCGCTGGCATTCTGGTGTTCCCGCCGTGGCCGCTATTTCTGGTCAATCAACTGGCGGTGTATTCCTCCTCTGCCATCGTTTATCTCATGGCCCGTCAGTTTCGCTTCGATCATTATTTCCATGCGCATTACCCGACCCAGGTAGAGCGCTTAACAGCCCTGCTGAAAAAACGGGAATTGATCGTCATCAGTGCCTGGGGATTCATCCCTGTCGTGCCCACCGACATGATTGTCTACGTATGCAGCGTCCTGCGAATCAAACTGTGGAAGACCTTGCTCGGCGCCTCCATTGGCGAGGGTATCATTTGCGCCATTTACATCTTCGGCGGCGCAGCCGGTCTGAGCGCCCTGCTTGAGTACTTCTGAAGCTGTCCTGAGCCCGCCTGATGATTGTGCAACGCCGCCGCAACGGGTACTCTTGGAGGTAAATAACAACACTAACAGGACACCACGACTATGACTTCACAGCGAATGACGTCACCGCGCAAGCAGCGACACCCGACCTTCAGATTGCCTGCCATGCTGGCCATCAGTCTGCTGCTGGCGACCACCTTCGGCCATGCCGATACCAGCTGGCCAACAACTGCCGATGGCGCCGAAGCTGCCGGCTTCTCTGTCGCCACCATCGACCGCCTTGATGCTGCCATGGAAAAAATCGTCGCCGACAATGACGTTGCCGGCATGGTCTGGCTGCTGGCCAAAGATGGTCAGATCGCCACCTACGACAGCGCCGGTTTTGCCTCCATCGAAGATCAGCGTGTGATGACCAAAGACACCCTGTTCCGAATTTACTCCATGACCAAGCCCATCACTGGTGTTGCCTTGATGATGCTGCATGAGCAGGGTTTGTGGGATTTCGACGACCCCGTCAGCAAACATATCCCCGAATTTGCCGACCTCGAGGTGGTGCTGAATTACGATGAGGCCGGCAATATCGAACTGGGCCCGGTAACGCGCCAACCCACGATGCGGGAGCTGCTGAACCATTCCGCCGGCTTCGGTTATGGTCTGAGTGGCAACGACCCGGTCAACGATGCTTTTCGCGAGCTGGAAGTACTGGCGTCACCGGATCTGAATGCACTGATCAGCCGGGTGTCCAACATCCCGCTGATGTATCAGCCCGGTGATGAATGGGTATATTCCGTTGCCGTGGATATACAGGGGTACATCGTCGAGAAACTGTCTGGCCAGCCCTTTGGTGAATTCCTGGCTGAACACCTGTATGCACCACTGGGCATGACTGACACTGCGTTCTACGTAAGCGAGGCAGACCGCGAGCGTTTCGCGGATGTTTACCGCTGGGATAGCGAACAAGGCAAATTGATGCGCAACCCGCCGCGACCGGATCGTCCCAGCTACCTTGATGCCGACCGGCTCGAATCCGGCGGTGGCGGCCTGGTGTCCACGACTCACGACTACGCCCGCTTTCTGCAGATGCTGGTCAATGGCGGCGAACTGGACGGCCAGCGCATTCTCTCGCCCGAATCAGTCGAGACCATGCGCACCAACAGTCTGCGTGACGGCTTGCTGCTGCGTGGTGGCGACAACCGCCCGGGACAGGCCGGACAGGGCTTTGGTGTCGATTTCGCCGTTATTTTCGACCCTGAGGCGGCGCGCTCGAAACAGGGCGAAGGCACCTACTACTGGAGCGGTGCGGCCGGCACCTGGTTCTGGATCGATCCGGTATACGATATGTTCTGGATCGGCATGATTCAAAGCCAGGGCGGCAACCGACCCGGGGCAGCCAATATGCGCCAGATAGCCATCGATATCATTTACGACGAGCTTAACAACTAAAACCAGACGCATACCTGCGCGGGGAAGAACAACAATGTCAGACAAACCTAACTGGCGCACGTTTATTGTCGCCTGCCTGCTGATCCTGGCCGGCTCGTTACTGGCGCACCAGATACAGACCGCCGGCAATATCGAAATCAAGGATGTACGCTTCACCGGCGCCAACGGCAACACCTTAAGCGCGTTGCTTTACATCCCCGACAATGCCACTGCTGATACGCCCGCGCCCGGCATTCTGGCGGTTCACGGTTACATCAACTCACGCGAAGTGCAGTCTGGTTTTGCTATTGAATTCGCCCGACGTGGTTACGTCGTGCTGGCGCTGGATCAGGCCGGTCACGGTTATTCGGATGCGCCTGCTTTTGCCAACGGCTTTGGTGGCCCTGCGGCGCTGAGTTATCTGCGCAGCCTGGATATTGTCGATACCAACAACATTGGCCTGGAAGGTCACTCCATGGGCGGCTGGACCGTACTGGCGGCAGCTGCCGCTGCGCCGGACGCTTACCGGTCCATGGTCCTGCAAGGCTCCAGCACCGGCAGTGGCATGGCACTGCCGGGGACGCCGGACTGGCCACGAAACGTGTCAGTGGTGTTCGCCCAATACGACGAGTTTGCACCGCTGATGTGGGAGGTGGCTGAAGGCCGGAATGCTGCCGACAGCACAAAACTGCAGGCCTTGTTTGGCACCAGCGCCCCAATTGTCGAGGGACAAGTCTATGGCAATATTGCTGACGGTAACGCACGGGTCTGGCAATCACCGCCGGTGACGCATCCCGGCAATCACCTGTCGCACGCGTCAATCGGACACGCCATCGACTGGTTTGCGCAAACGCTGGAAGGCGGCAATCCCGACGCGGTCAATGACCAGATCTGGTTCTTCAAGGAAATCGGCACCCTGATTGCACTGATCGGATTTGTGATGCTCATGCTGGGCAGTTTCAACGTATTGCTCCTGACCCCTTATTTCAGTCGGCTCATCTCTGCCAACAGCCCGTCAGCGTATGTCCGCCGCACCGGCAAATGGTGGGTTGCCGCCATCATCTCCGCCATCATCCCGGTGGCCACCTTCTATCCTGCCATGGGTTGGGGCGCTGCCTTGCTGCCAGCCTCAGCATGGTTCCCGCAAGCCATTACCAGCCAGATTGCGGTGTGGGCGGTAGTCAATGGACTGATTTTCACTGCGCTCGGATTCATAATTCGTACGGGCAAATTGACGTATTCCCATCAACTACTGCCATCCATTAGCATTGCTCTGCTAACGGTAGGCATTGCCTATGTATCAGTACTGGCAGCAGACTTCCTGTTCAAGGTCGACTTCCGCTTCTGGTTCGTCGGCGTCAAGGCCATGAGCCTGGATCAACTGCAGATCATGCTGGTCTACCTGATACCTTTCACCGTGTTTTTTGTGCTGGCTCTGCGCGCATTACACAGCGGCCTTTCGGTTGCCAGCGACCGGCCACTGCTTCAGTACTGCAGCAATTCACTGGCGCTTATGGGCGGCTTTCTGTTGTTCCTGATTGCTCAGTACAGCAGCCTGTTTACACGCGGCGTGCTGATAACGCCCGGTGAGCCACTGAACACCATTGTTATGATACAGTTTGTGCCCATGTTGCTGATCGTTGGCATTGTCAGTACTTACACGTATCGCCGCACCGCCAGCTATCTGCCCGGCGCTTTTGTCAATGCGCTGTTCGTGAGCTGGTATATTGTTGCCGGGCAAGCTACCCAGTTCGCCGGCTGAGCCACAAAAAAACAACCCAAGGACAGTAAAATGGAAGGTCTGGTTACGTCACTGAACAATGTTATCTGGAGCAGCGCACTGGTTTTTTTGTGCCTGGCCGCCGGCCTGTTTTATTCGGTGTTGACGCGGTTCGCGCAATTGCGCCATTTCCGCGAAATGTGGCGCTTGCTATTTCAGGGCAACGAATCCGAACAGGGTATTTCATCGTTTCAGGCGCTGGCAGTATCTCTGTCCGGGCGAGTCGGGGTCGGCAATATTGCCGGGGTTGCAGCAGCCATTGGTTTTGGTGGACCGGGTGCCGTGTTCTGGATGTGGGTGGTTGCGTTTCTGGGCGCCAGCACAGCCTACGCCGAATCAACACTGGGTCAACTCTACAAGGTTGAGGAAGACGGACAATACCGGGGTGGCCCTGCCTACTATTTTGAGCGCTGCCTGGGACAACGATGGCTGGCGGTCATGTTTGCGCTGGCTGCAATCATCGCCTGCGGCATGTTCCTGCCCGGCGTTCAGGCCAATGCCGTGGGCAACGCCGTCGCCCAGGTCTTTGGCGAAGGTACCATGGTAGTGACCGAGTTCGGTGAAGTCGGCTCCAACAAACTGGTCGCACTGGCCGTCATCCTGATGATCCTGGCCTTCATTATTTTTGGTGGCATCAAACGTATCGCACACTTCACCCAGATTGTCGTGCCATTTATGGCGCTTGGCTACATTGTCATGGCGATGATCATCATTTTCCTGAATCTGAGTCAATTGCCCGGGGTCATCGGCATGATCTTCAGTGACGCCTTCACCGCGCAGGCCGGGTTCGGCGCCGCTATCGGCTGGGGCGTTCGCCGCGGTATCTATTCCAATGAAGCCGGCCAGGGCACCGGCCCGCATGCGGCATCCGCCGCTGAGGTTGACCACCCGGCCCAGCAGGGCCTGGTGCAGGCGTTTTCGGTTTACGTCGACACCCTGTTTGTGTGCTCGGCAACCGCTTTCATGATTTTGATCACGCAGCAGTACAACGTACAGGGCACGCTGGAAGTTGGTCAGTTCATCGTACAGAACGTTGATGCCGGCACTGAAATCAACTCGGCGGCATTTACCCAGTTGGCACTGGGCAGCGTCTTCGGCAGTTTTGGACCGATGTTTGTAGGGATATCGCTATTTTTCTTTGCCTTCACTACCATCCTGGCGTACTACTATATCGCCGAGACCAACACCGCGTATCTCAATCGCTATTTCAAGGCCAGAATACCGCTGGTGCTAGTGAAGTTCCTGATCATGTTTATGGTGGCGTATGGCATGGTCAACAATGCCGGTTTCATCTGGACCATCGGTGATATTGGCGTCGGCCTGATGGCCTGGATCAATATTGTCGGTATCCTGGCGATCTATTTCGTCGCCGGTCCGGCGATTGCCTGTCTGAAGGACTATGAGGAACAACTGAAAAGCGGCAAGCCGATCACCTTTGATCCGCGCAAACTGGGCATCAAGAATGCCACCTTTTGGGAGAAGCGCCACGACAAGGCACAAGGTGCGACCCAGGGCAGCAGCCAGGACAGAGACAGCATCGCGGATTAAACGCCGTTGCGCTGTTCCTGTCAGCCCAGGTAGCTTTTGAAACCATCGAGCAGCATTTGCACCGAGATGGTCACCAGAATCATGCCCATGAGGCGCTCGATGGCTTTCAGGCCACGGGCGCCCAACAGCTTGTAAAGACGCTGCGACAGTAACAGTATTGCTGCGGTCAGCGTCCAGGCACCCATCAGCGCCAGCAACCAGTCACCACTGCGATCAGGCCCGGTTTCCGCCAGCAGTACCAGTGTCGCCAGCACCGATGGCCCGGCAATCAGGGGCATTGCCAACGGCACAATCAAAGGTTCACCCTCACTGCCATCATCTCCCATCACGCCGCCGCGCGAGGGGAAGATCATGCGAATGGCAATAATCATCAATACCAGGCCACCACCTATCGATATGGCTTCCCGTGACAAGCCCAGCACCGTCAGAATGGTCGGTCCGGTGAACAGGAACAACAGCATGATACCAAGCGCGATCAGCAATTCGCGGATCAGGATACGTCGGCGGCGCTCAGGCACAACCCCGGAAAGCACACTGAGGAATATCGGGATATTGCCCAGTGGGTCCATAATCAGGAACAGGGTGACAGCGGCGGCAAACGTTTCCATAGTGATCAGACCCGGATGGTTTCAGTGTTTATACGCCCGGCATCATACGCGTTTTCCGGCCTGAACTCATCCTGACGCTGCAGGCGCATCCGGGGTTTCCTCAGAAACTGACGGTTTGCTGGAGTAAGGTTGCCCCGCTCTCATCACGAATGGACATGTCCAGCACAGGGGAGTCGCCGGACCAGTCCACCTCCAACAGACCATAATTGGCCACAGCAAACGCTTCACCTACACGGTGACGATTGGGGCTGATGGCGTGCCATTCCTCAGTCAGACCTGACGATGTCAATTCCACCAGCGCATATGGCAAACCGGCATCATCAATACGACTGACCTCGGACCAGTGCGTATCACCGGAAATAATCACCGTGGGTACCCGCGGCGCAGCCTGCAACAGCTCAAAAAAACGCTGCCGCTCGGCTGGAAAGTTAGCCCAGCTTTCCCAGCCGGTAAAATCTGCCAGTAGCTGGATGCTGGATCCGATGATACGCAGGTCGGCCGCCACCTCAAGCTGTTGTTGCAGCCACTGCCACTGAGTCTCTCCCAACATGGTCGCCGCCGCAGACAAATCGGCATCGTATGGTCCCATATCCTGTGCCAGGCGCGCCTCACGCTTGGCCGTGTCTTCTATTTCAACCAACGACGTGCGATTCCAGCGCAAATCCAGCAGGATAAGCTGTACTTTCTGACCCGCCTCACCATACTCATACGCCGTGTAAATGCCGTCCGGGCGCGAGCGCCGTACGGAGTCTTCAGGCTCATTCCAGAAATCCAGCATGACCTGCCGCGAGGCCTCCTTAGCCGGATACTCAATGCCGCCATCATTGACGCCGTAGTCATGGTCATCCCAGATGGCGACCACATCGGCCTGTTCACGCAAACGCCGGAAGCCTTCAACGGCGCCCAACTGCTCGTATTTGGATTGCAGTACGGCGGGATCTTCACTGTCCCCGTAAATGTTGTCACCCAGAAACACAAACACTTCGGGAGCATCCGCCAGTACCGCTTGCCATATCGGTTGCGGCCTGTCCTGATGCACACACGAGCCAAACGCGATGACCGTGCGACTCTGTGCCGAGGTCTGTGACGACATTGTCATCGCCAACATCAAACCCAGTACCACTGTGCCTGCTCTTGCAATACTTATTGTCACGGTAAGAACTCCTTCATCGGTGCGACCATGGCGTCATTGTAATCCCGGTAGTCCTCGCCGAGCCACTGCATCAGGGTCGCGGCAATAGCATCGGCAGTGAGACAACTGTCAGGCACAATACAATTCCTGCCAGCGAAGACAACCAATTGTTATCAGTATCACATTTTCTGCGGCCCGGATGGGGCCAGACAAGATCGGCAGCATAAACATAACTGGCAGCCGGGTTTTCATTTTTTCTCCTGCAATCATGACAAGCCATGTCGGCGTGTCGGAAAAAAAAGGCCCGCAGCTAACACTGCAGGCCTTTTTGTTTAGCCAATTGACGTCGCTCAGAAGTCGACTGTCAGGGTTGCCGTGGCAGTGCGCGGTGGGGCGATCCAGCCACCCCAGCCACCGGCAACACCACCGATGTAGGACTTGTCGGTCAGGTTGGTGACGTTAACCTGAAGACTGGCACCTTTCAGGCCCTCCAGGTACTGATCAAGATCAACGCCGACATACAGATCAGCGACGCCATACCCGTCAATACGCGTGATATTGGCAGCATTCAACCAGCGGTCGCCAACGTCTTTGTAGGTCAGGCCGGCAGAGAAATTGTCACGGCGCCAGTCTGCGGAGATGACAAACATGTCTTCAGCAGAACCAAACACGGTATTGCCCGGGAATACACCCAGCAGCGTGTTGGCAGCCGGGTCCGGGGTGCCAATATAAGTGGAATCGTTCTTGGTGTAGGAGAAATACAGACTCAATGTCTCAGTGACCATTGCCTGTATCGCGGCTTCCACGCCCGATGACTCAATACCACCGACGTTGACATAGGCACCATCGCTTTCACCCAGGTAATCGATGCCGTCAGTAGAACCTTCCGGAATGTAGGTGATACGGTTGGCGAACTCAATATCGTAGTAGGTCAGGCTGGCGTTGAACATGCCGCTGGTGTAACGCAAACCGATGTCCATGCTGTCCGCAGTTTCCGGTTCCACTGAATCCAGCGCCGTCTGGTTGGCTTCCAGTACACCATCCTTGATGGAGGAGAAACTTTCGGCATAACCCATAAACGCTTCCAGGCCATCCACCGGCAGGGTATATACCAGACCACCACTAAGCAGCACGTCAGAGTCGGAGTTGACGGAAGCCGTTCTCAGCCCACCCTGATGCTCGTCTTCACGATCAATATCTACCAGGTATTGTTTGGCACCCAGGCGTGCAGTCAAAGGACCTGCAACAATGGTGTCCTCCAGGTACCAGGTCATGGTTTCCTGCGGGAACGTGCGATCGTACTGAGTCCAATATGGCACATGGTTGAAGTTGGCGCTGGTCCTGGAATCTATGACCTTTAACCAGTCGCGCGACTCGTTACGCTTGTTGTCTTCATACCAGAAACCGCCACGCAGGGTGTTATCAAACTGACTGAGCTCCTGCATCCAGGAGAAGTCAGCGACAAAGCCGGTGCGCTGCTTGTCATACACGGTGTGACGATAGGAACTGACCGGCACCGCGCCGGCGGGGAAACAGGCTGGATCGTAAGCGGGACCGGCCCCACCATAAGGGAATACCAGCGAGCTTTGACAACCCGGCGTGGGCTGCAGCGCACGACCCGAAGCATCCACAAAGGTAATGGTTCCCAGCGGGCCGCCGCCCAACACTGGCGCACCGGTGTTCAGTTCTGAATTAGGGTTGCCGGCACCGTCGTTACGCACGTCAACGATGTAAGGCGGGATCCAGTCACCGCGGCCACTGTTATCATGGTGATAAACCGAGGTACTGAAATCGATGCCCGACACCTCAAACTCGGCTTTGGCATACGCCAGCAGGTTCTTGCGCAGGGTCGACCAGGCGCGACGATACAGCTGATCAACGTGGGGGATGCCCGTCCAGTTTCCGGTCAGACGGTCCCAGGTCGGATCTTCGATAAATTCCTGCGGTGTAATGCGCTGATAGTTGTCTTCATGGGCATCATCGTAGGAGATGTAGCCGGTCAGTTCGACATTATCGTAGTAACCCTTCAGTTTTGCAGCAATATGATCACGATTGGATTCACCGGACCCATCAATCCATGAATCAATGTCTGAACCGGACATGCTGATCCAGGCAAAGGTGTTATCCATGATCTCACCGGTGTTATAGCGCACGAACACCTTGCGCGCGTTGTTATCGCCGAAGGTGGTGGAGGCGGTCAGACCCGCTTCCCGGGTCGGGTCTACACTGCGGAAGTTCATGCTGCCACCCAGCGCTTCGTGCGACCAGGAGGCGATATCAGAAGTGCCCTGCACGACGTCAACAGCAAACAGGTTTTCCGTGTCCAGGAAGCGGTTGGCCTTGGAACCGCCACCGTAGTTGGAGTTACCATTGGGAATGCCGTCTATGGTCATGCCCAGTTGCTGCTCATCCAGACTGACCTGAAAACCGCGGATGCTGATGGTTGTGGACCAGTCATCACCGCCGAAGGCATCGCCTTCGTTTACCAGTACGCCAGGGATATAGTCTATGGCACCCAGCACGCTGGACGCTCCGGATACCTGTTTAAGCATTTCTTCACTGACGGTGCTGCTGGCAAAGGTGCGCATTTGCGACGTTACGACCATTTCTTCCACCGCCGGCGCGTCCTGAGCAATTGCAAACGGCGCGGCCACCAGGCCGCCGATCGCCAGACAGACGCCACGATACAATTTTTTGGTTGTCATTAGGTAAAACCCCAGATAGTGTATTCGGAGCGGGTACTATAGGACCTGTCTATAACAACCGAACGACAGTTCGATAACACTTTCATAACAATAATGTGACAGTGCGACGTCCCGGAAAAGGAGACTCCATGGGGGCAAATGAAGACAACGCAAATCACTCCGGCCGTCTACTGGTGCTGGATGATGACATCAATGTCAGCGCGACCATCTGCGCGATTGCGGACCGGGCCGGGTTCGAGACCCAGGCGACCACAAAAGCGGAAGAGTTCTTCCAACTGGTCATGGACTGGCAACCAACCCACCTGATTGTCGATCTGGTAATGCCTGAGGTGGACGGCGTGGAAACATTGCATCGCCTGGCACTTTCCGGTCATCAGGGCAGTGTCATTGTCACCAGCGGCCTGGGCGGGCGCGTGCTGGAAGCAGCCAGCCGGGCTGCCGAAGAAAACGGTCTGAGAGTCTCCGGCGTCCTGCCCAAACCGTTCACTCCGGCCAAGCTTCGCAGTTTGTTGCATCAAGAGCCGGGCGACCAGAAACCACCAACGGCAACCGTTCAGTATGTGTCTCCGGTCAGCGCTGACATGCTGGCAACGGCGCTGGCGCAGAAGCAGCTTTGCGTGCACTATCAACCTAAAATCGAGTGCACGACAGAGAAGGTCGTAGGTTTTGAAAGTCTGGTACGCTGGGAACACCCCGAACGCGGCATGATATTTCCCGATCAGTTTATCACCCTGGCCGAACGCCACGGCCACATCGCCGAGCTCACGCGCCAGGTCTTTGACATGAGCCTGGCCTGGTTTGCCGCCAATTTCCTGGAAACCGACCTGAAGCTGGCAATCAATATGTCTCCGATCGTGTTGGCCGACGCGCAATTTCCCGTGTGGATCAAACAGGCCTGCGAGCGTTACGGCGTCGCGCCTTCCCAGATTACCCTGGAGATAACCGAAACCAGCAGCATGGAGAACCCGGTCGCCTCGCTTGAGTATCTGACACAGTTCCGTATCAAGGGATTTAATCTGTCCATTGATGACTTTGGTGTGGGGTACTCTTCGCTGGTCCAGCTGGCGCGCCTGCCATTCTCCGAAATGAAAATCGACAAGATGTTTGTCATGTCCGCATCCAGCTCGATCGAGTCACAAAAAATCGCCACCGCCGTGATTGGGCTGGCAAACGCGCTCGATCTGAATGTCACCGCGGAGGGAGTGGAGGACGACTGGACACTGCAGTTTCTGTGCGACCTCGGCTGTACTCATGCTCAGGGCTATCACATCGGCCGGCCAATGGCGCCGAAGTTAGCACTGCAATGGCTGCATGATAGAGAAAAACGCCCGTGATTTTATTATGAGCCATCAAGACACCCTCAAGATGAGTGAGCTATTGAGAATCGCCGGCGCTGCCGCCAAGCTCGGGGGCTGGAGCCTTGACCTTGTCAACAATAAGATGCATTGGTCGCCGGAAACCCGGGCCATGCACCAGGTCCCGCCCGACTACCAACCTACCCTGGCCACGGGAATGGACTTTTACGCGCCTGAGCATCGCGAGCGGATCCGCGTGGCCGTCGACAAATGCATGACGGATGGCACGTCGTTTGACGAGGTGCTGCAAGTGATCACAGCACAGGGCAAACGTCTTTGGGCGCGCGCCATCGGAGAGGCGGTGAGGGACCCCGACGGCACCATCATCGAGATTCACGGGGCGTTTCAGGATATCTCGGAGCTGATTGCCGCACGCGAACGATCCGAATCGCTGTCCCGACAGTTGCAACAGACGCTTGAAAACATCAGCGATGCTTTTATGCTGATCGACCATGACTGGCGTTTCGGTTTCATGAACACGCAGGCGGAGATCCTGCTGTTGCGACGCAAAGACGATTTGCGAGGCAAACATATCTGGGACGAATTTCCTGCCGCGCGTGACACCAGCTTCCGTCACAATTACGAGCTGGCCATGCGAGAACAACGTACCACGCGTTTCACCGAGTTTTATCCGGAGCCGCTGAACGCATGGTTTGATGTCAGTGCCTACCCGACACAAGATGGACTCGCTGTATACTTCCGCGACGTCACCGAGCGCGTGGCCAGTGAGGAGTCGTTGCGTATCAGCGACGAGCGCTTCAGCCTCATTGCCAAAGCGACCAACGATGTTATCTGGGACTGGAGTTTTGACACAGACATCATGTGGTGGAACGACAACCTGCTAACGGTCTTTGGCTATGATCCGTATGTGCCGGCACCAGACTACGTATCCTGGACCAACAAGATTCATGACGATGACCGCAGCCGGGTACTTGATGGCGTCAGGCGGGTGCTTGATAGCAGCACCAACAGTTGGCACGATCAATATCGTTTCATGCACGCCGACGGCTCAACCCGAATTGTCAGTGATCGCGGATTTGTCATCCGGGACGCCGAAGGCACGCCCATGCGCATGGTGGGTAGCATGATGGATATAACTGAAAGCGTCGCCATGGACGAGCGCCTGCAACAGGCCCAGAAACTGGAAGCGGTGGGACAACTCACGGGCGGGGTCGCTCACGATTTCAACAATCTGTTGACTGTGATTCTTGGCAATGCCGAGCTACTGACTGAGCAACTCAGCGACCAACAGCAACTGCGTCTCCTCGCCGAGATGACCGCGACTGCCGCCGAGCGTGGCGCTGAACTGACCAACCGTTTGCTTGCTTTCTCCCGGCGACAACCGCTTGATCCGCAGAACGTCAACATCAACAAGCTCATCCAGAACATGGACAGCCTGTTGCGCCGCACCTTGCAGGAAAACATCGACATCGAAACAGTATATGCGGGAGGACTGTGGTTGTCGGAAGTTGATCCGGGACAACTTGAGGGCGCCATACTCAATCTTGCCATCAATGCCCGCGACGCCATGCCGGCAGGCGGCAAACTCACCATTGAGACCGGCAACGCCCAATTGGATCAGCATTACGCGGACGGTCACGACGAAGTTCTGCCCGGCCAATATGTGATGGTTTCCGTGTCTGACACCGGCACGGGCATGACACCGGACGTGCTCAAAAAGGCGTTTGAACCCTTCTTCACTACCAAACAGATCGGCAGGGGCAGCGGCCTGGGCCTGAGCATGGTGTTTGGTTTTACCAAACAAAGCGGTGGCCACGTCAAGATCTACTCGGAAGTCGGCGAAGGCACTACAATCAAGCTTTACCTGCCGCGCTCCGTGTCCACAGACGACGGCGTTTATGAAGGCCACCTGACACCTGCCATTGAAGGCGGCACGGAAAATATCCTGCTGGTCGAAGACGACCCTCTGGTCCGCGAACATGTCAGCAAAGAACTCAGGGCGCTGGGTTACCGCGTTAACACTGCCAGCCATGCAGACGAGGCTCTGAATATTCTTAAGCAATTGAGCGATATCGATTTGCTGTTTACCGACATTGTCATGCCGGGCACCATGAATGGCCGCCAGTTGGCTGAACTGGCTTGCCAATTGCGACCGGGCACCAGGGTACTGTTCACCTCCGGTTACACCGAAAATGCCATCGTTCATCATGGTCGCCTGGATCGAGGCGTGCATTTGTTGAACAAACCCTACCGCCGCCAGGAACTGGCGGCCAAGGTCCGCAAGGTGCTCGACGAACCCAATACGGAACACTGATCACCACGCGGAAATGGTTGTAAAAAATTCCCACAAGACATCAAACCTGATACCCTGAGATCTTTCACGGGAGGCCATTGCTTGACTCAACCACTGGTAGTCGATCTTGACGGTACGCTGATTCACACGGATATGCTGCACGAATCGGCATTGAAAGTGCTGCGTGAGCAACCCTGGGCGACGTTATTGATACCAGTCTGGCTGGTGCGAGGCAAAGCGGTGCTCAAACAGCATCTTGCCGACCGGTCGCGGTTCGACCCGGGCAGCCTGCCGTACAACGAAGAGTTACTGACCTGGCTGCGGCAACAAAAAAATGCCGGCCGCAAGCTGATTCTGTGCACCGCCTCGCACCAGTCGATCGCGCACGCCATCGCCGATCATTTGCAGCTGTTTGATGAGGTCATGGCCAGCGATGGCACAACAAATCTGTCCGGCCTCAATAAAGCCGACGCGCTGACAGCGCGCTTCGCCGAGACCGGCTTTGTTTATGTCGGCAATTGCGACAAGGACCTGCCCGTGTGGACGGTGGCCCACAGTGCCGTGGTGGTGAATGGTGTTGACGGGCTAAGCGACAAGGCTCGCGCCGTGTGCGATATCGAACATGAGTTTCCGCTACGCCCTCGCGGCCTGCTCGCATGGCTTCACGTGATCCGTGCGCATCAGTGGCTGAAGAACTTCCTGTTGTTTATTCCCCTGATCGCCGCCCACAAATTCGGCGACCTCAGCACCTGGTTCACGCTGATGCTGGCCTTTGTGGCCTTCAGCCTCTGCGCCTCTGCGGTCTACATTACCAACGACCTGCTGGATCTGGAAAGCGATCGCCTGCATCCGCGAAAACGCTTTCGCCCCTTTGCCTCCGGTCTGATACCGGCCTGGCAAGGTGTGTTACTGATGCCAGTGTTACTCGCTGTGGGACTGGCTACGGCCTTCTGGGTCAATGTCGCCTTCCTGCAGTGGTTACTGGTGTATCTTGCCCTGACCTGTGCCTACTCCTTTGGCCTAAAACGCCTGATGCTGGTCGACTGCCTGACCCTGGCCATGCTTTATACACTGCGCATTATCGCCGGCACCGCTGCCGCCAGCCTGGATCTTTCTTTCTGGCTACTCGCCGAATCGGTGTTCCTGTTCCTGTCACTGGCTTTTGTCAAACGCTATGCCGAACTGGCGCTGCAATCACAAAATGGCGAGAACAGGGCCCACGGTCGTGGTTATTACACAAGCGATGCGCCACTAATCCAGACACTGGGTGTGACCTCGGGTTACGTTGCCGTGATGGTGCTGGCCCTGTATCTGAACAGCGAAGAAGTGCTGGAACTGTATCGCAACCCGACGCTGGTCTGGGCCGCAATTCCTTTCATGTTGTTCTGGGTAAGCTGGATGTGGATGCAGGCCAGCCGCGGCAACATGCATGACGATCCTCTGGTGTTTGCGGTCAAGGATAAAGCCAGCCTGCTGGCCGGACTCGGATTCGCCGTGGTACTTGTGATTGGGTCGGTAGCCTGAACATGAGAGGTCAATCGCTGTCATGAAAATCACATCCTGGGGGCGCCTTCGCCATGAGCAACATAACGCCATCGCGATCACGAATCATCGCACCCTGTCAGCCCAGATACAGCACAGCGCACCTGGCATCAGCTATGGCATGGGCCGCAGTTACGGTGACATCTGCCTGAACCCCGACGGCTGGCTTTGGCAGACCCGTGGTATGAACCGCTTTATCAGTTTTGACCAGGACACCGGATTGTTATCCTGTGAAGCCGGGGTGATTCTCAAGGAGATCCAGGATTGCCTTGCGCCTCGCGGCTGGCTGCTTCCGGTGACACCCGGCACTCAACTGGTGACGGTGGGTGGCGCCATTGCCAACGACGTGCATGGCAAGAATCATCATGTCATGGGAACGTTTGGTGAACACGTCACCGGCTTCAGACTGGAAAGAACAGACGGCACAACACTGGATTGCAGCCGCGAACACAACGCCGACATGTTCCGCGCGACCATCGGTGGCCTTGGCCTGACTGGTGTCATCAGTCGCGTACAACTGCAGTTGCGTCGCATCGATAGCCCCTGGCTGCTGACAGACACCGTCGCCTTCAGCAGTCTGGATGATTTTTTTGCGCTGGCGGATGACTCCGAAGCAGACTGGGAACATACCGTATCGTGGATTGACTGCCTCGCCGGACCACAAACGCGCGGCATCTTCATGCGGGCAAACCACGCCCGGGCTGAGGACCTTGCGGCCATGCCGGAATACCGGCAGGCGGGCGGCAAACCCCCGCGCAGTGCAGGCATCACAATGCCGCTAACGCCGCCGGTGTCTCTGGTCAACAAACTCAGCCTGCGCGCCTTCAATGCCGCTTACTTCGCCATGAACGCACGCAAGGCCGGCGCCGGTGTTGCACACTACGAGAGTTTCTTCTATCCGCTTGACAAAATTAACCACTGGAACCGGATGTACGGGCGCCGTGGTTTTTACCAGTATCAATGCGTGGTGCCGCGAACCACGGCACGGCAGGCGATCGCCGATATGCTGGCCGTTATCGCCGCTGCCGGAGAAGGGTCATTCCTCGCCGTGTTGAAGACCTTCGCCGACCGACCAGCCGCCGGCCTGCTGAGCTTCCCAATGGAGGGCGCCACTCTGGCCCTGGATTTCCCCAATAAAGGGGCGCGCACCGCGCAACTGTTTACCCGCCTGGACGAGGTCGTAACGCAGGCTGGCGGTCGCCTCTACGCCGCCAAGGACGCGCGCATGTCAGCGCAGATGTTTGCCTCGGCGTACCCTGCATTGGCGCAATTTTCCGTGTTTCGTGATCCGGGCATCAGTTCGGCCATGTCGCGCCGCTTGCTGGGTTCCTGACGTCTGCTGACTAAAAGGTATTTGCTATGACACAAAACAAACGTATCGTCATTGTTGGCGCCACCTCAGCCATTGCCGAACACTGTGCACGACAATGGGCCCGGGACGAGGGCCAACAGGAATTTTTCCTGCTCGGTCGCGATCAGGATAAACTGGACGCCATAGCTGCCGACCTCACTGTGCGCAATCCAGCGCTGTCATGCAAAACATTGTGCCCGGACTTTACATCCACTGACGATATTCAGGCAACGGTCAGTAAAATTGTGGCAAATGGCGCCCCCGATATTGTGCTGATCGCTCATGGTACCCTGCCGGACCAACAGGATTGCCAGCAACACCTGGATATGACGGCCGCTGCCATCACCATCAACGGCCTGTCACCGGTGCTGTTTGCCGAAGCATTTGCCGGCCCCATGCAGGCTGCCAATGCCGGCACACTGGCGCTGATCGGTTCGGTGGCGGGTGACCGTGGCCGTAAATCGAATTACGTTTACGGCGCCGCCAAAGGTCTGGTTACCCGCTATGCGCAGGGTTTGCAGCATCGCCTCGCGGACACCAACGTGCGCGTGGTGCTGATCAAGCCCGGCCCAACCGATACGCCGATGACCGCACACCTGAAACAGGATGGCGCCAAACTGGCCAGTGCCGAAGATGTCGCCACGACGATTGTGCGTGGCGTGGACAAAGGCAGAGCCGTCATTTACGCGCCGGCTAAATGGTGGTTGATCATGATGATCATTCGCCACCTGCCACGGTTTATATTCAACAAAATGGACATATAGGGTTTACCAGGGATGACACTGTTTTTACCAGGACAGGAACAGAGAACGCGGGTAGCGTCGGCAATCGCAGCGTTGCTGGCAACTGCCTTTGTGGTGCTCGCAATCACCGGCACCGCGCGCATGTACACACCGGTGCCTTACTGGGATATGTGGAGCGCCACACTTGGCTTTTACATGGCCGTCAATGACGGCGCCAGCTGGCTTTGGTGGGCTCAGCATAATGAACACCGTATCGTGCTCTCGCGCCTGTTGTTCTGGCTGGACTATGAGATCTTCGGCGGCAAGAGTATTTTCCTGCTAGTGATGAACTACGTCATTGTGGCAATGGCCGTGGTGCTGTTCTGGCGCATCAGCCGGGCACAGCTAGCGCACCTCTCTGACCCTGCCCGACGCAATACTGTGTTCTTCACCACCTGCTTTTTGGTCGCCTGGCTGTATCAGTGGATGCAGCAGGAAAACCTCGCGTGGGCGTTTCAGAGTCAGTTCTTCCTGGCACAACTGCTGCCCTTGTGCGCTTTTTACGTACTGCACAAGTCGGCATTGAATGACAAAGCGCAGCTGACGTTTGTGGCCGCCTGTTTACTGGGTATCACCTCGGCCGGCACCATGGCCAATGGCATCCTGGCATTGCCGCTGATGGTAGCTTACGCCCTGATAGCGCGTATGCGCTGGTGGCAGATTGTGTCACTGCTATTGCTGACCGCGCTAACGCTGACGTTGTATTTTTATGATTACAGCTCACCGACCAGTCACGGCTCGGTGCTTGATGCCTTGTTCCAGCAACCGCTAGAGCTTGCTCAGTATGTGCTGCTGTATCTCGGGTCGCCATTTTTTTACCTATTTGGAGAAGGTGATATTGGCCGCGTGGCCGCGGTTGTCGCGACAACCATCATGGCAGCTGTCGCACTGACCATGCTGTTCCGGAGTATTCGTGAGCCAGGCCCCCATGCCCTGCCCCTGGCGCTGGTATTTGGCATCATCTACCTGTCCGGTACCGCGCTGGGCACCGGTGGCGGACGTCTGATCTTTGGTGTCTATCAGGCCGTCAGCTACCGTTACACAACACCCGCCATCATGGCCTGGGCCTGCCTGTTTATACTGGTGTTGCCATGGCTGCAACATCACATGCGCAGGGCCCCGCGCCGCTGCGCCGTCGTCATGGCAATATTGCTGGCTCTGATGCTGCGCGGACAAATGGACGCATTACTTCCGCAGCAACAACTTGTCTTTGACCGTAACATCGCCGGCCTGGCGCTTGAGCTGGATATTCGCGACGAGGCACAGATAGGAAAGATCTATGAGCTGTCCGATGGATTGATGCGCACTGCTGAGGTTGCATCACAGAGAAACCTGTCAATATTTGGTGCACAACCGTGGCAGGACCTGCGAGAGTCGCTGGGTCAAATCACAATACCAGCGGTAGCCAATCAATGTGCTGGCCATATTGATGCAGTGATCGCCATTGCCCCGAATGATACATTCGTCGCCGTGCAGGGCTGGTTATTCAACCCGGCTGCCGACAAAGCTCCTGAGTTGATTACAATGACCGATGTCAGCGGTGAGATTTCCGGCTACGCACTTACCGGTCAACCGCGCCCCGATGTTGCACAAGCGATAGATTCCGATGCAAAGCTGTCCGGCTTCCGCGGCTACGTCAGGAAAGAGTTATTGGGGAGCGCTGTCATGTTAATCGGCGATCAAACTCAATGTGAACTGTTAACAGAACTGCCGCAACAAAATTAGGACGATATGACAGAACTCAACACAGACATTAAAATTGTACTGCCCGGTGGCGCCGGGCTGGTCGGCCAGAACCTGGTGGCCCGGCTGCTCGACCGCGGGTATCACAATATTGTTGTGCTCGACAAACACCAGCCGAACCTGAATATATTGCAGCAGGTACAAAAGCATATTAGCTGTGAATGCGTCGACCTTGCCCAACCCGGAGACTGGCAACAGCATATCCGTGACGCCGACGTTGTTGTGATGTTGCAGGCGCAGATAGGCGGTATCGACTATGCGGATTTTCAACACAACAATGTCGATGCCACGCAACTGATTCTGGCCACTATCAAGTCCTGCCCTGTGCAACCTTACCTGGTCCATATCAGCTCTTCGGTGGTTGAGTCAGTGGCCGATGATTTTTACACGCGCAGCAAACGCGAGCAGGAAACCATGGTGCTGGAAAGCGGCATCGACTGCCCTATTTTGCGCCCCACGTTGATGTTTGGTTGGTTCGATCGCAAACACCTTGGCTGGTTGTCACGCTTCATGAAAAAAGTGCCGGTATTCCCGATCCCCGGACACGGGCGCTACATGCGCCAACCGCTTTATGTCGGCGACTTCTGTGACATCATCATCAGCTGCATTGAATCACATCGCGGGCATGGCATTTTCAATATTTCCGGTCACGAGAAAATCAACTACATCGACATGATCCGTGACATCAAACATGCCATCAGAGCACGCACGCTGATTGTGCGCATTCCCTATTCGCTGTTTCATGCCTTGCTGTGGACCTGGGCACTGTTCGACAAAAAGCCACCGTTTACCACGCAACAATTGGCTGCGCTAACCGCCAAAGACGAGTTTGAGGTTATCGACTGGCCGGGCATGTTTGGTGTGCCATATACCCCTTTTAAAACCGCTATTGATGAAACGTTTAATGACTCGCGCTACAGCGATGTCGCACTGGAGTTTTAGTACATGGAGCAGTCGCAATCCAAGTCCGTTGATAACCGGGTCGCCGTGCTGGGCGCCGGCCCCATGGGACTGGCAGTTGCCTATCAACTGATACAGGAAGGCTATCAACCTGTCGTGTTCGAAGCAGACGACAGGCTGGGCGGCATGACCGCCAGCTTTGATTTCAACGGCCTGCAGATTGAACGTTATTACCACTTTCATTGCCTGTCCGATCGCGGCTTGCTGCAAATGCTTGACGAACTGGGCATCGCCGACCGCATGCGCTGGACCGAAACCCGCATGGGTTACTGGTATCGCAATCAGTTACAGGACTGGGGTAACCCGCTGGCACTGCTGCGCTTCAAAGGCCTGAGCCTGGCTGCCAAAATCCGTTACGGTCTGCATGCATTTGTCTCAACCAAACGCACGGGCTGGCAGGATCTCGACAAACAGGACGCGCGGCGATGGATTCGTCGCTGGGTTGGCGACGAAGCCTGGCAGGCCGTGTGGCGCACGCTGTTTGACTACAAATTTTATCACTACTCGGACAATCTGTCGGCGGCCTGGATCTGGAGTCGGATACACCGCGTCGGACGTTCACGCAGTAGCCTGATGCGCGAATGCCTGGGCTACCTGGAGGGCGGCTCCGAGACCCTGTTGCAGGCACTGGCATCTGCGATCAGGAATGGCGGTGGCGAAATCCACCTGAACACACCGGTGACTGAGGTCGTCATCAACGACCAGACATTGGCGGGTGTAAGGCTCGCAACGCCCGATGATCAACCCGGCGAGCTGCAATCCTTCAGCCGGGTGATCAGCACCATACCGTTGCCCTACGTGCCCAGATTGATACCCGCACTGCCTGAGGCGACCCGGGCTGCCTATGCCAGTCTGCGCAACATTGCTGTGGTTTGCGTTATCGTTAAACTGCGCCAGCCTGTGTCAGACAAATTCTGGCTCAACATCAATGATCCGGAGATGGATATTCCCGGACTGGTCGAATACAGCAACCTGCACCCGATGGAAAACCACCTGGTTTATGTACCGTTTTACCTGCCGGGCGAGCACGCCAAATTTGCCGACAGTGACGCCACCTTCATAAATAAAGTGCGCAGCTACCTGAAGAAAATCAACCCGCGCCTGCAGGATGATGATTTCATCGATATCCATGCCAGCCGTTACCGGTATGCGCAGCCCATCTGCGAACCGGGTTTTGCTGACCGATTGCCATCGGCTGACCTGCCGGTAGAGGGCTTGTGGGTGGCGGACACATCGCACTACTATCCCAGTGACCGTGGTATCTCCGAGAGTCTGGAATTCGGACGACAATTGGCGCAGCGTGCCTGTCACACAAGAGACTGACCCATGATTCAGCCCTTCATGTCCCGACAGTTTATTGCTTTCCTGCTGACCGGCGGCACAGCGGCGCTGGTCAATTTCATAACCCGCATCATCTACAACAACTGGATGGGATTTTCTTCGGCCGTTGTATTGGCGTACATTACCGGCATGGTGACCGCTTACATACTGGCGCGCATTTTTGTCTTCAAGACCAGCACGCAGACCCTGCAACGCTCAATGATCCTGTTTGCACTGGTTAACCTGCTCGCCATTATCCAGACCTGGGCGGTCAGTCTGATGATGGCCTACGCCGTCCTGCCCGCACTGGGTGTCACGCAATTCACGCTTGAAATCGCTCACGCTGTTGGTATTGTTGTGCCCGTATTCACCAGTTTTTTAGGACACAAGTACTGGTCTTTCCGCTGACAATCGCTAAACTAGGCGGTCGCTTTGCCGTTATTGCATTGCTGAATCCGTTACTGACACTCTTTCTGGAAAAACCACATGCTGATCGCATTACTGGCCATTGCCGTTGGGCTTGTTATTCTCGTCTGGAGTGCCGACCGGTTTGTTGATGGCGCTGCGGTCACTGCACGGCATTTCAATATTCCACCTCTGATTATTGGCATGGTGATCATCGGTTTCGGTACCTCGGCACCAGAAATGGTGGTGTCCGCGCTGGCCTCGTGGCAGGGCAACCCCGGCATCGCCCTGGGCAATGCCTACGGCTCCAACATCACCAATATTGCGCTGATTCTTGGTATCACTGCGCTGATAAGCCCCATCCTGGTCGATTCGCAGGTCCTGCGCCGTACCCTGCCGATACTCAGCCTGGTGACCCTGCTTGCCGCCTGGCAACTGTTTGATGACTTCATCAGCCGTGCCGATGCCCTGGTACTGCTGGGCGTGTTCGCCGGCATCATGATCTGGACGGTCGTGCAGGGCCAGCGCGACCAGCGCGCCGCCAGTCATGATCCGCTCGGCGTGGAGATAAATGTCGAGCTGGAGTCAAAAACACTGCCGCTGCGCAAGGCAGTCATGTGGACCGTGGTCGGCCTGTTATTGTTGATTGTCAGCTCCCGGATTCTGGTCTGGGGCGCCGTTAATATCGCTCAGGGGCTGGGCGTCAGCGACCTGATCATCGGCCTGACGGTGATAGCCGTGGGGACCTCATTACCGGAGCTTGCCTCCTCCGTCATCGCCGCACGCAAAGGTGAACATGATATGGCGCTGGGAAATATTCTGGGTTCCAACATGTTCAATACCCTGGCTGTTGTTGGCATCGCCGGGGTTATCCACCCGATGGGTGTCGGTCACGAAGTGCTCAGTCGCGACATGACTGTCATGGTAGGCCTGACGCTGTCGCTTTTTGTTATTGGTTATGGGTTCAGAGGGCAAGGCCGTATCAACCGGCTCGAAGGCCTGTTGCTGGTATCGGCCTATGTGGCGTACACCGGCTGGTTGATCTACAGTGTGTTCATGCCAGCATGAAACGACAACTAATCGCTGGTGTCATGTTGTTATGCCTGCTGTTTGTGGCCGGCACAGTCGGCGCACAAACCCCGTTTAGTTCGCAGGTCAACGAGACGCAACTGAAAGAGGTCATGCCGGCCGCCGAACGCTTCAGTGACAAAGCCGGCACTCCCCCCGTTTTCACCGCCTTCAAGACAGATCCGGCATCCGGTGATGACGTAATAGTAGGTTACGTTTTCCAGACCTCGGATCTGCCACCCGAAGAAATTGGTTTCAGCTCCACCATTGATGTGCTGGTCGGACTTGATCCCGATGCCACAGTCACCGCCATCAAGGTCCTGGACTACAATGAATCGTTTCTATCCAGTCGCGGTGACTTCCTGTCCATAAGGCCGTTTCAGGAGCAGTTCCGGCGCAAGCCCCTGAGCGACCCGTTTCGGGTCGGCCGCGATATTGATGGTGTGTCACGTGCCACCATTACCAGTTGGGCCACCAGTCGCGGTGTCTATAATGCAGCCAGACGTGTAGCACAGGCCTATCTTGCAGGCAGCGGGTTTTCTGCTGCCGCCGACACGGCCAACAACACGCGCGCACACCTGGCCCCGCTAAGCTGGCAAGACATGCAGACACAAGGCCTGGTGCAGATCACGAACGCTGTGTTGCCAGACGATACGATGCTGACGCTGTCTTTTGCCTATATGGGCAATGAGGTGCTGGGCGAGACCCTGGTAGGCAATGAATATTATTCGCGCGCCGAGCGTGATGCCAGCAGCCGCTTTGACGAGGGCAGGTTAATGCTGGTGGGCATTGGCGGCAACGCCTCTGACCCTTTCCGCCAGGAGCGCCTGTCCATACAGCAGGGCGATGCTGTCTACCCTATGCCGCGGCGCCAGACAGTTTACGCCGGCAGTGCGGATCAGGGCAAAATCGCCGGCCAGGCCAATTTCGCAGTGGCCATGATCCTGGACCCAGACATGGATCTGAGCCAGCCTTTTACCGTATTGTATGACCCGCAGAACGGCCAGCAGCCGTATTCAACAGATATTCAGCTGCGGGGCATTGCTCTGGATCTGGCGCTGGGGCGTGAGGTCCGCGCACCCGGCGAACTGGCTATGGAGGATATGATGCAGGCCTCTGCCGGGGGCCTGCTTACTGATATCAACTGGGTGCGGGTTCTGCCTCTGCTACTGATATTTACCCTGGTCATGGCATCTTTCCTGCGCAAGGATACCCGCCTGCGCTGGCTGACCCTGAGCATCACGCTGTTCTACCTGGGCTTTGTCAATGGCGGTTTCCTGTCGGTCTCGCATATCACCAATACCATCAAGCTGGGTCCGTCGATGATACTCAGCGATTTACCGCTATTGATGATTGTGGTGTTTACCCTGATCACAACACTGATATGGGGCCGTGTGTTCTGCTCGTCTTTGTGCCCGTTCGGCGCCCTGCAGGATATGATTACCCGCATCACACCCAGACGCTGGCAACGAACTCTGCCGGCGTTTATTCACGACAAGGCTCTGTACCTGAAATATGCCATCCTGGCACTTATCGTGATCATGGCGCTGGTGCAAAGCGACATCAGTATCTTCCAGTACTTTGAGCCTTTCGGCACCCTGTTCTTCTACAGCACGTCGATAGCGCTGTGGACGATTCTGATACTTATTTTGCTGGCATCGGCCGTGGTTAAACGTTTCTATTGCCGTTATATGTGTCCGTTAGGGGCCGCCCTGGGCGTGATGTCATTGATCAGCCTGCGCCGTATCAGACGTGTACCTCAATGCACCGTCTGCAAAGTCTGCGAGCATGCCTGTCCGACTGGCGCGATACGCAACCACAAAATAGACTTCAAGGAATGTGTTCGTTGCGATATTTGCGAAAGCAAATTGTTAGAAAAGGCGGGGGTTTGTCGCCACAGCGTGGCATCACTAACGTCACGAGGGGTGCAACTGCTACCGGTGAGTCAGGTAGACTGACCGGCAGCTGTTGCCTGAACCTCAACTGTCAGAAGGTACCGTTGATCTTGATGGAAACCACGCGGGCAGCTTCAGCACAGTAATACTCGATCTCCGATATCGCAGCGTTACTGATTCGGCCGTCAAATCGGGTCCGATCACGGCACTGGATGTTATTGGTCGCATTACGGGCATCAAAACGGACCCGTATGTTGCCAGGCGTCACGTACTCCAGAAACGCACTGACATTCGGATCACCGTAGCTGCTCTCGATGTTGTTGATATCATAACGCTTGATATTACCTTCAAACCGGTTGTTCCAGTTCATGCCATAGTTGATTCTGAATGCCGGCAGATCGTGACGAAATCCCAGCTGGAAACGACCACGTTCGAAGTTTTCGAAACGTCGATCGATACCCAGGAAAGGGTCGGTGATTTCCGAGTCTTTCACCTCAAAGCTCGAAATGATCATCAAATCAGGCAAGTTGATCGGATCCATACGCACACTGCCGCTCAAGCGCAGACCATACATATCGCCGTCGCCAATATTGCCATTGGCAGAGACCAGATTGTCGGGTGTTACTGACACGTCAATGCGCTCAATCACATCAATGTGCTGCATGTAAAAGATGCTGCCGTCAATGACACCCAGGTCATTAGGCAATCGATACTCAGCACCCAGATCAAAATTCCACACCTGCTCCTGACGCAGATTGGTGTTGCCCGCCATGGTCTCGGCATCATCATCGCGCGTGTCGCTGGAGGCCACAAAGTCGGAGAAACTCAATTGCCGCACCGCTTTGGTTGCGGTAGCGCGCAGCTGTTTGCCATTGCCAAGGTCATAACGCAGATCCAGCTTGGGTTTGAAAAAACCAAAATCCCGCTGATTGAACACATCACCCGTCTGCGTGATCTCCGACGCTTCATAGAGCAACGAGCTTTCCAGTGTCATGCGCGGGCTGATCTGCCAATTGTGCACCACAAAAGGTTCATAACGTATCTCTTCGACTGTCGAATTGGCATTACTCACCGCCACAGGAGTCAAACCACCGAAATTGTCGTTGCCAGGACCGGTGCCGGGCAATCCAAGTCGCAACCTGGAATCCAGCGTGGTCTGCGCCCGCTCAATACCCAGCTCCATATCCTGACCGTCCATCAGGCCCAGAGAATAGGAGGTACGGATAATACGCTCTTCTGTGGTCGCATCAGAGTTGAGATAGAGTTCCTTGACTTCATTTTCGTTGCCTTCGCGGGCGAAGCGCTCACGTGTGGACTCTTCGTTCTTTTGATTGGCAATGAACAGAATTTTGAAACGATGATTATTGCTAAACACCCGCTCGTAGTCACCACCAATTTCCCAGTTATTATTAACACCGGGAATAACTTCGCGCTCGACAACTGTTTGTGCCGGGCTCACAGTCAGATCAGTGATACGACGGTCAATATCAACGGTATTGTCATAATCCGAATACAGCATATTCAGCCGCACACTGCTGTCGGCATTGATGTCATAAGCCAGGTTGGTAGCGTAGCTGTACGTGTACTGATCCCTGGTGCGCTCTTCGCTGATAATGTCGTTAGGGGAAAAATCACCCAATACACTGCTCTCAAAGCTGGGCCGGAAATCGTGGCGCGGCTCGGCTTCAGCACTCAGCTGGTAGTTGAGACCACCCTGCTGGCCGTTCAGTGCGATCTTGCCACCGGGCTGCACATGCGAATCCATATAGCGGTCGGTATTAATCTCGTAGGAGAAAGAGCGACTGGACAAGGCCTCTGTCAACACGATGTTGACGATCTGGTCGGCGCGCACGTCCAGATCAGCCGAAGTACCGCGGATCAACTCAATATATCGCACCTTGTCCGACGGAATTCGCGCCAGTTGGCTGCTCGCCTCATTGCTCTTGCCGGCGACACGCTTGCCGTCAATCAATATCTGATTGCCGCCACCACCACCCAGACCACGACCACCACTGGAACGACCAAAGTTGTTGCCCGTAACAGAGCCTACGCCGGGGATACGGTTGATCATATCCTGCGCGGTGACCGGTGCCCATTGTTCAAAGTAGGCTGCGGGGTAAGTCACCGTGGAATCTTCCGCGCTGTCCGCATCCTGCGCGTGGCCGGCAGATGTGACGACGAACATGCCCAGGCTCAAAACGGATGCTGACAAGGTACGGATGATAGTCCGGGACAGTGATCCGGCACGCCTGGAATCATGCAATGTGATTGATTTCATTATAAAAATGCTCTTACTTTTTATTGGTTTTGGTACAACCGGGTGATATTTAAAGGTGTTTAAGGGGCCGTACGGTAAGCAATATCGGCGCATCAGGCAACGAATTTATTGCCGCTAATTGTGACAAAGTATCTATTTACAGAGTAATACGGTATTATCGACGGTCTGCAATACTGCATTACACGTACCCGCCCTGTCGGGTACCTGTCACTTATGTGGGCTGGTCCGCACGCCGTGAAGGCTTCGCCGGACAACAATCCACACTGGCGTGCTCACCTCAGGACTTCGTTTGGAAGCAACTCTTCCAGCCCTGTCCGGAACGTGTTCACAATAGCTTTTCAAGTGTTCACATTACAGGTGTACAAGGGCCGTCGACATAAAGCGTCGCCCTTTTTAGAGACCAATAGGAAATCAATGAGTTTTGAAAATATGGGCCTGTCCGAAGGCCTGCTGAAAGCGCTGGCTGACCAGCAATATACCACCCCCACCCCAATTCAAGCCCAGGCTATCCCCGCTATATTAAGCGGCGCGGATGTCATGGCATCTGCACAGACCGGCACCGGCAAGACCGCAGGATTTACCCTGCCTTTGCTACAAAAGCTGGATGGCGGCGAACGCACACGCGGCGGACAAATCCGCGCACTGATCCTGACACCGACCCGGGAGTTGGCAGCCCAGGTTCACGAAAGCCTGAAAACCTATGGCAAATACCAGACGGTGCGCTCGGCCGTGATCTTCGGCGGCGTCAAGATCAACCCGCAGATGATGATTCTTCGCGGTGGCCTGGACGTGCTGGTGGCGACACCGGGCCGGCTGATGGATCTGTACCAGCAAAACGCAGTGCGCTTTGACCAGCTCGAAGTGCTGGTACTCGATGAAGCGGATCGCATGCTGGACATGGGTTTTATCCGCGACATCAAGAAAATTCTGGCGCTGCTGCCACCCAAAAGACAGAACCTGTTGTTCTCGGCAACATTTTCCGGCGAGATTCGCGAGCTGGCCAAAGGCCTGCTGCAGAATCCTGTGCAGATCAATGTCGCGCCGCTTAACACTACCGCGGATCGCGTCACCCAGACGCTGCACCCGGTGGACAAGTCACGCAAGACTGAATTGCTCAGCCACCTGATCCGCACCAACAGCTGGTATCAGGTACTGGTTTTCAGCCGCACCAAACACGGCGCCAACAAACTGGTTCAAATGCTTGAGCGCGACGGCATCAATGCCGGCGCCATTCACGGCAACAAAAGCCAGCCACAGCGGACCAAAGTGCTGCATCAGTTCAAAAACGGCGAACTTCAGGTACTGGTAGCAACCGACATCGCGGCGCGCGGTATCGACATTGACCAGCTACCGCATGTAATCAACTTCGACCTGCCAGATGTTCCCGAGGACTACGTCCACCGCATTGGCCGGACTGCCCGTGCGGGCGCCGAAGGTGCTGCGATATCCCTGCTCAGCGGTGACCAGCTGAAACAGCTGAAGCAGATAGAGCGCGTGCTGAAAACCACCATGAAACGTGAAATCGTGCCCGGGTTTGAATTGCGTGAGCGCCTGGAAGACGTCAAAGACACCGAAACCCGACGACCGCAGCAGCGTCGTGGTCAGGGTGCACCACGGTCAGGAACGGGCCGTCCGGGCACAGCTCGCAAAGACACCGCGCGCACATCAGGCGCGCGTCCACAACAGGCGCCTGCGCACCAGGGCGCCACCAGCGCCTATCGTGAAGAAGAGCGCAGACAGCGCAATGGCAACACCACCTTTGACGGTGATCGACCGGTTGCTGCCAAGCCCAGAAATCCGCGCCCGGCCAGAGGCAACGGCAATAGCCAGAACCCCAGGCCACGTCGCAGCGAAGGCACCAAGCTGGTTTCTACCTGGTAACTGATTTGTCAGACCGGATCTATGATGCCCAGTCGAACCGCTCCCGGGGTAAGCCCGCGAGCGGTTCGACACTGGCAACGGCGATCAGGGGCAAAAATAGTTCTGCGTACCATGTGCCTGTATCGCTTCGGCAATTCGTTCAAGCCCAAGCACATAGGCTGCCGTTCGCAATGTAATAGACTTTTTCTGCGACAACCGCCAGATCGCAGCACTTTCACGGTCCATGATCGGGCGCAGTTTGTGTTGCACTTCCTCTTCCGTCCAGTAAAAACCTTGCCGGTTTTGCACCCATTCGAAGTATGACACCGTGACGCCGCCTGCATTGGCCAGGATGTCCGGAATCACCGTTACACCCTTTTCCTCCAGCACCTTGTCTGCTTCCGCGGTCACCGGCCCATTAGCAAGCTCCATAATCACAGATGCGTTTATGGCACCTGCGTTGTCCTTGGTGATCTGGTCCTCCAGGGCAGCAGGCACCAACAGATCACACTCCAGCGCAAACATCTCGTCACGCTCCATGGTTGTGACCTTGCCGCCGGACACACCCTTGGCATAACCAATGACAGAACCGTGTTCCTTTTTGGCTTCTGCCAACTTCTGCGGGTCCAGGCCGCAGCCATCATGGACACAGCCGCCCGTGTCCGACACTGCAATTATTTTCCAGCCATCCTGATGCAACATGGCAGCGATAGTCGCCCCGGCATTGCCAAAACCCTGAACCACCGCACGCCTTTCACAGTTTTCCAGACCAACCTCTGCCAGCAGGTTATTCAACACGTAAAACCCACCTTTGGCGGTCGCGCCGTCCCGCCCCAAGGATCCACCCAGTGGAATGGGCTTGCCGGTAATAACAGCGGGACATGGATAACCCACCAGACTTGAGTATTCATCGGCCATCCAGCCCATGACCATGGCATTGGTGTAAACGTCGGGCGCAGGTATGTCGCGGTCCGGGCCGATCATGCTGGCAAACGCATGTACATAAGCACGGGACAGGCGCTCCAGCTCGCGCCTGGAAAGCTTACTCGGGTCGACGCGAATGGCGCCTTTGCCGCCACCATAGGGTAAATTCGCCACCGCACATTTGAAGGTCATCCAGAACGCCAGAGTAACCACCTCTTCAAGGTTGGCATCCGGATGAAAACGAATGCCGCCTTTGGTTGGCCCCCGGGTGTCGTCATAGCGGCAGCGCCAGGCCTCAAACGACCGCCTGGCGCCATTATCCATGCGCACACTGATGCGCGCAGTCAGCACTTCTTTAGGAAAACTGAGGGCCTCAAGCACCTCATCGGGAACATCAGTGTAGCTGGCGGCCTTTTTCAGTTGGCTCAGTGCGCCAGCAAGGGTATCGGACATAGAATTCTCCGCTGTTAAGTCACGCCGGACAAGCAAGGGGGTTGTCAGTAGGGAGCCCGGTGACGGGAAATGGATAGTGTCTGCCAGTTATCATAACGCGGCTTGCGAGCATCTGCATCTTTACCGATGCTGCACAGACGCCAAGATGTTAACTTGCTACACTAGCGAGGCACTTGCACAGAAGCCTTGCACTGAGAATTGGTGACAATGTTAAGGCAAGGCTAACGAGTCACACCTATGCAACACCGACGACTGATTAAGATCGGCAGCGCGCTCAGCGTATTAATGATACTGGTCCTGGATTCCGCGACCCCGCTGGGTTTCGCCCATGGCGACCTGTACGTGCTGAGCATCATCCTGGGCGCGCTTGCGGGCAGCCGCCGATTCCTCATTGGCGTCACCATCACAAGCACTTTGCTGACGGTGCTCGGCACCCTCATCTCACCACCCGGCATTGAGTTTCAATACTGGGCCAGCAACCGCGCAATTTCCATCGCTGAATTTATCATTATCGCTGCTCTTTGTGACTTCATCATGCAACGCTTTCAGCGCCTGCAGCGGAATACCGAGCAGCTGCAGGCCAGCCATCAGGCCCTGCAGGAAATGACACCCTGTCAGGACAATCCCCTGGCCCCGTTTCAATATCCGAAACAGTTCCAGCTGTTCGTTGACGCAATTCCGCAGATTATCTGGACCGCTGATACACGGGGCAGTATCGAATATATCAATCTGGCACTAAGCCGCTATACCGGCAAGCCCAGAGCTATGCTGATCGACGACAACATCTGGTCCAGTCTCGTTCACCCTGATGACCTGGTACAACTTCGCGAACGCTGGCTGGAGGCGGTGCACAACCAGACCACTAGCGAACTGGAGTGCCGACTCCGCCGCCACGATGGCAGCTGGCGCTGGCACCTGCTCCACGGCGAGCCAGTGAGGGATGAGCAGGGCAACACCATCAAGTGGTGTGGGTCCGCCACTGACATCCACAACAACCGCATCAATACCGAACGTTTTGAAATGGTCGCCAAAGCCACCGTTGATGCCATTTCGGACTGGGACATTCAGAGCAACCAGATCTGGTGGAACCAGGGAGTGACGAATTTGTTTGGCTATACTCGCCAGGAGATGATGGCCAAGCCGGACAGCTGGACCGAGCGCTTGCATCCCGACGATAAAGAACAGGCACTGGCCTCAATTTATGGCGCGCTGAATTCGGATCGTGACCGCTTCCATTGCCATTACCGGTTTATTCGCAAGGACGGCTCCATCGCCATCGTTGAAGAACACGGTTTTGTCATTCGCGATAACGATGGCATTGCCATCAGGCTGATCGGCGGCATGACAGACATTACCGGGAAACGCCAGCTGGAGGAGCAGCTGAGCCATGCTCAACGCTTGCAAACGGTGGGCGAACTGACTGGCGGGGTAGCACACGACTTCAACAATCTGCTGACCGTCATTCAGGGCAATGCCGAACTGTTGACCGAGGACCATGCACTGGATGCGCAACAAAAGCCGTTGGTTGCCATGATCAGCGATGCCAGCCATCAGGCAGCCGAACTGGTGCAACGGTTGCTGGCCTTTGCCCGCAAGCAACCACTGGCGCCGCAGCCAACCGACATCGTGAGGCTGATCAACAACATACAGCCACTGGTCCGACAGGCAGTTCCCGAACGTATCAATCTAGAGCTGATAGCCGAACAGGACCTGCCAACCGTGCTAATCGATCCTCCGCAACTTGAGAGCGCCGTCCTGAACCTGTGCCTCAACGCGCGCGATGCCATGTCGGATCAAGGCAAATTGTTGCTGGAAGTTGGCCGCAGCGAACTGGATGCCGATTATGCTCTTCAGCACTCCGGGGTGGAGCCCGGGACTTACGTCAGGGTGTCGGTCAGTGATACCGGCACGGGCATGAGCCAGGATGTACAAACGCGGGCGTTTGATCCGTTTTTCACCACCAAAGTCAACGGCAAGGGCTCAGGGCTGGGCCTGAGCATGGTCTATGGCTTTGTAAAACAGTCAGGCGGACACATTGCCATCTATTCCGAGCCCGGCAATGGCACCACGGTTCGCATGTATTTGCCTGCGAGTCTGCAGCAGGTCAATGCTGACACGCCGGAACACCTCCAGACTCACAACAGCGATCGTCAGACCTCGCCTGCCGCTGTCCCTGAACCCGGCACCGTGTTGCTGGTTGAAGATGAACCGCTGGTCAGGCAATATGCAGAAACACAGTTTCAGGCACTCGGTTTCCACGTCATCAGTGCCAGTCATGGCGACGAAGCTCTGAATATTCTCAGGCAATTGGAGCATATCGACCTGCTGTTTACCGACGTCATGATGGGCGATGGCATGGACGGCCCCGAACTGGCCAGCGAGGCTCGCAAACTACAGCCCGACATCACGATCCTGTTCACCTCCGGTTATACTGAAAACGCCATGTTCCGCCAGGGACGTCTGGAACCGGGCACGGACTTACTGGTCAAGCCCTGGCGCCGCGAAGACCTGCTATCAAAACTGAAAGCGATGGCAGTTGCCAACTCACCAAACTCCAAGAGGTCAGACAGATGGCAACCATGACGCGACTACTGATTCTCGATGATGACCTGCTGACCGGTCAGACCATCGCCAATATTGCTGCACTGGCAGGAGTTGATGCTCAGTATGTCAACGAGCCACAGGCGTTTTTTCAGCGGATAAAGGATTGGCAGCCGGACTTCATTGTGCTCGACCTGGTAATGCCGGGCATGGACGGTGTTCAGGTCATGGTAGAGCTGGCAAGGCTGGGCTGCCACGCCGAGATCATCATTTCCAGCGGTGTTGGTGGACGCGTGCTCGACGCCGCTGCGCGTTCAGCCTCCGAGCACGGGCTCAACATCGCCGGCGTGCTGGCCAAACCTTTTTCACCCGCCCGACTGCGCGCGCTGATAAGTGGCAACGCCAAAATGGACACCCTGTCGACCACCTTCATCGACCGGCTGGTTACGACACCCACAGAAAGCAAAATAGAGATCAGTCGCGATGATTTGATGAGCGCGCTGCACAATGAGCAGATTACACTCGTTTACCAACCAAAAATAAACTGCCGTACCGGCCTGCTGGCAGGGTTCGAGGCGCTGGCTCGCTGGACGCATCCGGTTCTGGGACCCGTTGGCCCCGATCAATTTATTCCACTGGCGGAGCACTACGGTCTGATTGACCGGTTGACGGAGTCTGTGATGGTGCAGGGCCTGCGCTGGTTAGCACATCTGCCCCAGCAACTGGAAGACTCATCTGATTTTGATTATTTGCGTCGCCGATTACGTGAAATCACGCTGTCCATCAACATTTCCGCCAGCTCACTGAACAACGTCGAGTTATTTGAACGCATGAACGAGTACTGTCAAAGCATGGGCATCCGGCCGGACCGCCTTATTTTTGAACTCACCGAGTCATGCGCCATGGAAGACCCGATCAGCTCTCTCAACATTCTGACGCGGCTGCGGATGAAAGGTTTCCATTTGTCCATTGATGACTTCGGCACCGGTTACTCGTCCATGCTTCAGTTGGCACGGCTACCATTCTCCGAGATCAAGATCGACAAGTCGTTTGTCATGACTGCCGCTCAATCCAAAGAGTCACGCACGGTGATCAAGACCATTATCGACTTGGGTCATGGTCTCGGACTGTATACATCAGCCGAGGGCATAGAAAGCGAGGAAACCCTGGAATACCTGCGCAGTATCGGATGCGACCTTGCCCAGGGGTATGCCATAGCGCGACCAATGGCACCCGACGCAGTCATCGACTGGCTACGCAACAGCCGACTGAAAAGTGAATCCGGGCGCCTGCAGGCTTTGCGTTCACTGAATATACTGGACACCCCGCCCGACGAGCGCTTTGACCGGATCACACGGTTGGCGGCCCGCCTGTTCCGGGTTCCGATTGCATTGTTTTCACTGGTAGATAGCGACCGGCAATGGTTCAAATCGGCCGTCGGCATTGATATCACGGAAACGCCTCGAGACGCTTCTTTCTGCTCACATGCCATTGAACACGACACTGTCATGGTGGTCCCGGATGCGACACTTGACCCACGATTCAAGAACAACCCGCTGGTGCTGCAAGAGCCTAAAATCCGTTTTTACGCTGGTTGCCCGGTGCATGCCGATACCGGCAGCCGGCTGGGGACACTGTGTCTGATTGACCGGGAGCCGCGCGAATTCTCCCGCCACGATGAAACGGTATTGCGCTACGCCGCACGGATGGTCGATAACGAATTGACAGCGGACTTCCTGGCGCACACTGACCCGCTGACCGGCATGCTCAACCGGCGCGGCTTTGATACCCGCGCTCAGGAAGCCATCATGTTGTGTCACGATGTTAATCTCCAGGTGTGTCTGTTCCTGTTTGACCTGGTCAACTTCAAGGCCTTCAATGAGCGTCACGGGCCGGCAGCGGGCGACCGGGCACTGGTGGAGTTCAGCCGTTTATTGCGCGAAACGTTCCGTGGTTCGGATCTCATTGCGCGATACGATGACGATGATTTTGTCATTCTGATGGTAGACATTGATCCTCTGGGCCCGGAAACGGCACTCAAACGCCTGCGCGCCGTTGCCGGGGCTATCACTCAGGAGCACCCCTTCAGCTATAACGCCGGCTGGACGTTACTTGAACACCCCGATGACAGTATTCAACAAATGGCCCTGCGCGCCAGCGAACACATGCACAGAGAGAAAGAATAAATGCACAGATTCAGCAGACAACCGGTGTCACTTGTCGCCGCTGGCGCAATGCTGCTCGGCGCTGGCGCTGTCGGCAACGAGCTTGATGTCAGTGACTTCGAAAACTGGAGTGAGCGTAATTTCTCTGGCCAAACCGACTACACCATCACCACTGACGACGACGCGAACCGCGTCCTGGTCGCCGAAACCCGCGGCAACGCCAGCGCTTTCTATCGCCAGGACCGTATTGATCTTGATGCAACCCCCTGTCTAAGCTGGCGCTGGCGTATCAGTGCGACCGCACCAGACAGCCTCGACGAACGCAGCAAGGCGGGAGATGACTATGCCGCCCGGGTCTACGTGGTAAAACGCGGGGGCCTTGCATTCTGGCGAACCAAAACCATCAACTACGTGTGGTCGGCATCACAACCGGCGGGCCAGCGCTGGCCCAATGCCTATGCCGGCGACAATGCCCAGATGTGGGCTCTTGACAGCGGCAATAGCGACGCCGGTGAATGGGTCAGTCATCACCGCGATATCGCACAGGATTGGCAACAAGCATTTGGCGAAGATATTGACCATCTCGATGGCATCGCTATCATGACCGATGGCGATGACAGCAATAGCAGGCTCAGTGCCACCTATGCAGATCTGCGTTTCCGCGCCAGAAACAGTGACGGGACATGCGCAGCCGGGGACAATTGATGCTCTATTGACTGACAACTATAATCAACAACAACCCACATCAGAGAGAGTAGATCATGAAACTGTTTGAAACCCGCACGGCACCAAACCCGCGTCGCGTTCGCATTTTTCTCGCGGAAAAAGGACTGCTGGACGAGGTCGAAATCATTCAGCTGGACCTGCAGAAAGGCGAAAACCTGACGCCGGAATTCGTGACCCGAAACCCCATGAAAAAAGTGCCGGTACTGGAACTCGACAATGGTGCCTGCATTGCAGAGACCGTGGCCATCTGCCGTTACTTTGAAGAAGTCTACCCCGACTCGGCACCGTTGATGGGCCGCACACCGCTGGAAAAGGCACAGATTGACCAATGGCTGCGCTGGATAGATTTTTATTTTATGACCCCGACCGGCATGGCATTCCAGCACACCACCGGGTACTTCAAGGATCGTATGAAACCGTTTCCGGAATGGGGCGAAGAATGCAAGATTCAGGCGTCGAAATTCATGCACTTCCTTGACAAACAACTGGCAGAACGTGAATTCATTTGTGGCGATCAGTTCAGCGCGGCAGATATCAACGCCATGTGCACAATAGACTTCAATCGCGTCATCTCACAACGCATTCAGCCGGAACAAACCCATTTGCAAGCCTGGTACGACCGGGTGTCACAACGCCCTTCAGCGAAGGCCTGACCGGGTGGCCGGATAAACTATAGCCGCTCAACCCACAAGGGGGTAAATCGTTCGCTACCCACCACCCGCTTCGCATGCACCAGCGCCCGATACCAGCGGCGCTGGGCCGGCGGCACGACTACCGGCCGGCCGGCCAGCAGACTTTGCGAGATGTCATCAGCACTCTGATGCTGACTCAGTATACCCAGCACGGATTCTCGGGCGCCGTAGGTTTCATGCAAAAACTGGCCGGCCTCATCAGTCAGGTTGATACTATAGTGGCGCACAAGCGCCATCGCCAGGTGCTCCGCAGCCTGACTCATATCTTCCACAACATCCTGCGCCATCGACTCGGCAAGCATCTTCTTCTCACTGGCGCTCATGCCAGGTTCCAGATCGCCCAGATAGGTTGCCCGCGTCGACCCGATGCCCCGCTGTACCTGAGGAAAAGACAAGTGGACATGTGGCTCCAGCGCCAGTGCCACTTCAATCACCAAGTGCCGGGCGCTGTCCAGCGTCAGCGGATTATCCCTTTCACTGCGTCGCTCAAACAGGCCCTTGGTTTCATGCGCTTCCAGATGTTGCTCGCGCAGGTAGCGGGCCAGGATCCGGCAAACCTCTTTGCGCTCCTCTTCGTCCAGGCTTACAACTTTCTCACGAATTCTGACACCACGTCCCTTTGGTCCGATCTGCAGTTCTTCGGCATCCAGATGGGCGTCATCCATCATGCGACTCCAATTCTCGGTGCTGGCCAGAAACTCAGCGTGCAGTTCACCGATGCGCTTGAATGACTCGTGAGCCGTACGATACAGCCGCAATGCGCTGGTCATTATCTCGGCATTAAGACGCAATGTCGGCCGCAAACTGATGTCACCCTTTCTGATGACATCCACATCCTTGCGCATGCCCAGCGCCAGCCGGTCCAGAGCCTGGCCCACACGCTCCACCAGAAGTGCTGCTGGCAGACCTTCAGGAACCTCGTCATAGGTCATTACATCGACCTCTACCAACCAGGACGCCAGGCCCCGAATCCTGTTGCCGCCGGAGGCCTGAGCAATACGATAACGACTGCGCCGCCGCTCCATCCGATCAAGCGCCTCGGCAAGCTGCCAACGGCCCCGATAATCGAATACCAGCATCGGTATTTCGCGTCCATTGATCAATTCGAAACACAACACCAGCATGGATTCAACGTCCTGCATGGTAATCAGCAGCAGGTTATCCTGCTCGATCGCCGCCAGCACACGGGAAATAAAATGCTCGGTCCGCGGGATGCCATGACGCAGATTGGCGATATCGCCCTGGCAACGTTGACGCAGCACCTCTGCGGCCTGGGGCGAGACTTGATTAAGCACGGTTATCGCCTGTTCAAACTGTTGGTCATGGACCTGCTGAATATCAGCGATACGCGAATACAGGCCGGCGCGCCTGAAATTGTCGATAATGGCCAACAAGCGGCCCAGGTCGGCATCACCGGTAAGCTGTTCACAGGCCATGGCGACACCGCCGGGAGAAAGATCAACCCGTTGCAGGAGCTGGATGGCAGCTTCGCGTTCGCGCACCTCCCCCTCGAAACCACTGATGATCAGATCCCGTGATGAAAGAATCAGGTCGCCCAGTTTGTCTATGACTTCAACCACAGATAGCTGCGCCCGCTCGGTGGCATGACCCAGGGTGCTGTCATAAACGATCTTGGCGGCCAGGGCCATCAGGCCGCTAAGCACGGTGAAACTGATAAAGTATAGAAGAAGCTGGTTGGACGGTGGCTGCCCGAAACCAATGTAGTAACCGCCGTACAAACCGATCGCGGTGACCGGGCCCGCTGTCCACGCCAGCCCCAGCAGACTGCGCGACACACGCACCCGACGCACACTACGGGCAAATTTATCCAGACGCTCGTTGTCCTCGCGATCCAGCGATATACCTTTCTTTTTTTGTGAGCGCTGCCAGAGCCATTGCGGCAAACTAAACATAAAACCCCTCTGTCGTGGCCGGCAGTATACCCCAGACCAGCGTATTTGACCCACCCGTGGCGATACCTGGTATACAGGCAGTAGTGACACCGCAACTGGCATGTTATTCTTCGTCCGCAATTGTATGCATTACTACCCTACCGGCCGCAACGGCCAGCCCCTGACATGAGGATTACCCGCATGAGCCAAAGCCGTACCGTGTCCAAATCAGCCTCATCCCGCGTGGTAAAACTGCTGGTCACACTGACCTGTCTGGCGGTGGTCGGCCTGGTCCTGTGGCAGTTGCTGCCCAGATCCACTTTCTCCAGCGACCTCAGCCAGCTGGGCCAGGGCAAACCGGCATTAGTCATGTTGCGCGAAATTCATGTCATGGGAGGCGAGCGGACCCTTGCGCAGATGGAGTCGCTTTACCCGACCTGGCAGGACCAGATGACGTTCCTGCTGGTGCATACCGGGCACCCCGATGGTGTGGCGTTTGCGCAAACCCACAATATTGGCGACGGTTCCCTGGTGCTGTTTGACAGCAGCGGTCAGGCCCTTGCAACCATGGGTCGGCCAGAGAGCGTCGAAGATTTACGCCGCTTTATCAGCGTGAACCTGAATCCGGGCTCATAACACGACAACAACAGGCTCACGGCAATCGGATGGCTATCGAGATCGAACGTAAATTCCTGGTCGACAAGACCCGGTGGCAACCCGACAACACCGGCGTCCGCTACCGACAGGGTTACCTGTGTCCGGGCGCAGGCATCACGGTGCGTGTCCGGATTGCCGGCACGCAAGCCTTCCTCACCGTGAAAGGTCCAACCACGGGCTACGCCCGCGCCGAATATGAATACCCGGTACCGGTATCGGATGCAGAGGAAATGCTGACCGATCTCTGTCAAAAACCATTGATCGAGAAAGTCCGTTACCGCGTTGAGCACGCCGGCCATACCTGGGAAGTGGATGTTTTTCAGGGTGACAACAGTGGCCTGATACTGGCGGAAATAGAACTGGACAGTGAGGACACCCGCTTTGCCCTGCCCGCCTGGATTGGCGAAGAGGTTTCGGGAGACCCCATGTATTTCAATTCAGCGCTGGCCCGCACGCCCCAACCAGGCCCGTATCACGTCGACCCCGCCTCTGGCTGAGCGTTGCTGCCGCTAGCCCGACACCTCCTGCCAGCGCCAACTCAACCCCGCACCTAACAGCCCGGCGGCGCCCAACAGCGCAATGACCAGTGGCACGGATACCAGTGCTGCCAGCGCGCCCAACACGCCGGACACCAACAGCAACAGACCGATTACGGTATTGCTCACCGCGACATAGTCAGTGCGTTTGTTGCCACCGGCCATATCGACCAGATAGGTTTTGCGGCCCAGACGAACGCCTGCATGCGATACACCCAAAATGAAAAATGCCAGCGGATAAAACCATTGCGAAGCCGCCGCGGAATCTGCCAATATCGCCCAGGCTGCGACCGCCAGCGAGGTAACCGAGGCCAGCGCACAGGCGACCGCAAACACCTGACGACTGGAACGGTCAGCCCATCGCCCCCAGACGGGGGAACTGAGCAAGCCTGCCAGACCTTCAACAGCAATAAAAATACCCAGCAGAGAAGCGGCACTGCCCAGGTCATCCTGCGCCAGCGCAATATAGAACGGAGCGACCAGGCCGGAGCCCATGGCCAGTGCCCGGGCAATGACGAATTGCCGGAACGCCTTGTCGTCGCGCAACAGTGACAGCCGCGCAAACGCCTCGGCAAAACCATTGGCGCCACCGTCGGTGGCGCCGGGAAACTCCCTGATACGGGCGTAGGAAATGATGGCCAGCAGCCACAGTCCGGCGCCAGCTGCTAACAATATCGCGTAGGACCCGGCCGCCTCGCTGCCGCCGGTCATGCTCAACAATAACCCGGCAGCAAAAGCGGCCAGCCCGGCAATGGCACTGATCCAGCCGGACAAACGACCGCGACGGGTTTTGGGTATGGTTTTGCCCAGCACGTCCTTATACGCGACCGAGCAGGCGCCCCGGGCCAGACTGAACATCACCAGCAAGGCCACCACGGCCAGTCCTGCGCGGAGCCCCTCCAGGGCAAACGCACACCAGACCATCAGCAACAATGCCAGTCCCTGAACAGCCCCGCCGCCAACCCAGATCCATTTACGAACAGCCTGACCACGCACCCAGGCACCAATCAGCATTTGCGGCAACATCGAGCCTGACTCGCGAATGGGCACCAGCAAACTGATAATCCAGGACGGCGCACCGACCTGTAACAGTAACCACGGTAGCGTGGTTTTGGCACTGGCCAGACGATCAGCGACACTGCTGGCCGTATTGGCGATCAGGGTGGCGAGAAAATTGCCAGGTGTCTCCCGGCAGGCTTCATCACTGATGTCCTTGCATACCCGACCTTCATCATCTTCCGCAAGGCGTTCGTAAAGCGTGGTCTTCCAGTCATCAGGCGTATTTTTCATCATCGCAAAAGCTTAGCCTGTCTGCGCAATAGTTGCAAAAACAGGTAATCCGAGTTAGCTTTCAGACAGCAGTAGAACGACAACAATAACGATTGTTCATCATGTTCGATTCCCGGCAATCGGCATCTGCAAGAGGCACCCGGTCATGCATCACTCCCCGTCACATTCGCGAATGTTCATCTTCACATTCTTTATTACCCTGGGCGGAGCACTGGCTGCCTGCTCACCGGATACTGTAACAACATCTGACGCCACCGTCAGTAGCGACGGTGTCGTCAGTGACCCGTCTGCCGATTTGCAGCTGCGTTTTCTGGAGGCGACCCCGGGCGATGTCATAAATCTGCCCGCCGGCGTGTTCAATTTCGAGCGCAGCCTGACCCTGAATGTTGACAACATCACGCTACGCGGCGCGGGTATGGACGCAACCATCCTGTCGTTCAGGGATCAGATAACGGGTGGCGAGGGGCTGCTGGTTAACGCCAGCAACTTCACCATTGAAGACCTCGCCATTGAGGACTCACGCGGCGATGCCCTGAAAATAGCGCGCGGTGATAACATCGTCATTCGTCGTGTACGCACCGAATGGACCAATGGCCCGGATACCAGCAATGGTGCCTACGGCATTTACCCGGTGCAGACTCAACACACACTGATTGAAGATTCAGTTGCCATTGCCGCATCAGATGCCGGTATTTATGTCGGCCAATCGCAGAATGTGATCGTGCGCCGCAATCGGGCCGAATACAATGTTGCCGGTATCGAGATAGAAAATACCATTGGCGCGGATGTCTATGACAATGTCGCCATCAACAACACCGGCGGCATCCTGATTTTTAACATGCCCAACCTGCCGGTCGAAGGTCATACCACCCGTGTGTACAACAACCGGGTGCACCAGAACAACACTGAAAACTTTGCGCCACCTGGCACTGCAGTGGCCAGTGTGCCCGCCGGTTCCGGCATCCTGATCAACTCCAACGATAAAGTGGAAATTTTCGACAACGATCTGGGCCATAACCAGACCGCCAATATTCTGATTTCCAGCTACTTCAGTGCGGGCTATTCGGAACGGGAAATGGCCGAAGCATTTGACCCGTATCCGGAAACCATTTTTATATATAACAACAGTTTCACCGATGGTGGCAGCGCCCCCGGCACGCCCGAGCTGGACATGTTGCGCCAGGCCCTGTTTGGCGCAGATGGCAGTTTCCCGGACATTATCTGGGACGGCGTTACCCATCCCGAGCGCACCGACATGAGCTATGCCATTTGTGTTGATAATGCAGGTGCCGAAATACTCAATATCGATGCCGCCAACAACAATGCCAACCCTCATGTCGATATGGGCATGCACAGCTGTCAGCACAACAAACTGGCAGCAGTGGAATTGCCAGCGGGACTGATGGCAGAGTAAGAGGTCACACACCATGCCCGTTTCGCGACTCACCGCTCGTCTGTCCGCTGTCGCGGCCCTGGTATTATCGGGCATGTTGAGTTCATGTCAGGATCCGGGACCGCACGTGTTCGACAGCAGCAATTACCCGGCGCGACTGTCGGCCTGGCAATTGCTGCAGGTTCAGGGCAGAGAGCTCGAACTTAATGATGCCGTATTACCTTACCAACTGGCGACGCCCCTGTTCAGTGACTATGCGCTGAAACTTCGCACGGTGTGGTTGCCTGATGGCACGGCCGCCCGCTACCGTGATAACGAGCCTTTCGATTTTCCGGTAGGCACTGTTATCAGCAAAACGTTTTATTATCCGCTCGACACTGGCGCTGACAACAAAGACATGCCGCGTCTGCTTAAAGCCAGCGCAAACCAGTCAGAACCGGCAGGCACGTCACTGGACCTGAACGACTTCAGGCTTATTGAAACCCGCCTGCTGGTCCATCAGCCGAGCGGCTGGGAAGCGCTGCCCTACGTCTGGAACGACGAACAGACAGATGCCACCTTGCAGATAACCGGTGATATCCAGCGCCTGCAACTGGAAGGCACCACATTTGCCTATATCGTACCCAACCGCAACGAATGCGCCGGCTGTCATGTACTCGACCAGAACAAAGGCGACCTGTCTCCTATCGGCCCGGCAGCACGCCATCTGAATCGACTCATCAGTCATGAAAACGGTGAACTGCGACAACTGACGCTTTGGCAGCAACGCGGCTGGCTGACCGGATTACCGGAAGTTGAACAGATCCCGGCGAATGCCGTGTGGCAGGATTCTGCAAACGCGGATGACTCAGTGCCACAACGCGCCCGCGCCTATCTCGACATCAACTGCGGGCATTGTCATCAACCAGGTGGCAGCGGCGACACCTCTGGATTGTTTCTGCACGCCGCGGAAACGTCTGCCATGCGCCTGGGCGTATGCAAGCCACCGGTGGCTGCCGGTCGCGGCGCGGGAGGCCACCGTTTCTCCATCGTGCCCGGCCAACCGGAAAACTCAATACTGAGTTATCGCATCGAAAGCCAGGAGACCGGCGTGCTGATGCCGGAGCTGGGCCGTAGCCTGGTACACGAACAGGGATTACAACTGGTCAACACCTGGATTGCACAGCGGCCAGGGCATTGTAACTGACCTGTTGATACGGTCGGATTTTCGGGAGCCTTAATGCAAACCAGTACCACCAGCCCCAGAAGTGTCCTGCACGCTGAGCAATTGTGTAAAACCTATGTGATGGGTGAAGTCACTGTGCACGCGCTGCGCAATGTCGATCTGTCACTGAGTCAGGGGGAACTGCTTGTGCTGCTGGGCGCCTCGGGCAGCGGCAAGTCGACCTTACTGAATATTCTGGGCGGCCTTGATGTCGCCACCAGCGGCAGACTGATTTATGGCGAGACCGATTTGAGCAACGCAGATGACCGTACGCTTACCAATTATCGGCGCCAGCATATCGGCTTTGTATTTCAGTTTTACAACCTGGTGTCCAGCCTGACGGCGATGGAAAATGTCGCCCTGGTGACTGACATTGCCCGTCAACCGATGTCACCCCGCGAAGCCCTGACACTGGTGGGGCTGCAGGACCGTCTGGACCACTTCCCGTCACAACTTTCCGGTGGGGAACAGCAACGGGTCGCAATCGCACGTGCCATTGCCAAACGCCCCGACGTTCTGCTGTGTGATGAGCCCACCGGTGCATTGGACGCCAGCACCGGCCGCATGGTGCTGGCGGTACTGGAACGGGTGAACAGGGAGACCGGCACCACCACCGCCATCATTACCCACAATGCGGCCATTGGTGCCCTTGGTGACACGGTAGTGCACATGAGCAGTGGCGAAATAACACAACGCACGCAGAACCCGCAGCGTGCCCGTGTCGAGCAGATCGAGTGGTAACGTCATCATGTTGGCTCTGAACCGCAAACTGGCCAGAGAGCTGTGGCACCTGAAAAGCCAACTGCTGTCGATCGCCCTGGTGGTCGCCACCGGCATCATGACCGTGGTCACCATGCGCGGCAGTTATGAAGCGCTGGTCATAACCCAGGACCGGTATTATCAGCAAACCCGCTTCGCCGATATCTGGGCACCGCTGCGCCGCGCCCCCGAAACCCTGCTCGCGCAGATTGTCAGTTTGCCGGGCGTGGCAGCCGCAGATGTCCGCATCAACTTCATGGCGACGCTGGACCTGGAGGATCTGGACGCACCCGCTACCGGGCGTTTCATGTCGCTGCCGGAAACCGGGCGCCCGCTGCTCAACGATATTGTTGTCCAGCGCGGACGCTACATTGAGCCCGGTGAGACTGCTGCGGTGCTGATCAATGAAAAGTTCGCACGCGCCCGTGGCCTCAATCCCGGCGATAGTATTCGCGCCATCATCAATGGCCGCGCGCGCGAACTGGACATTGTTGGCACGGCCATCTCGCCGGAACATGTCTATACCATGCCTCCCGGGTCATTGATGCCGGACGATACCCGTTTTGGTATTCTGTGGATGGGGCAGCGCGCGCTGGGTGCGGCATTTGATATGGATGGCGCCTTTAATGAAGCATTTGTCAGGATTGAGCCCGGCATCAACCCGGCGCAGGTGATCGCCGGATTAAACGAGCTGCTTTATCCCTATGGCGGCTTCGGTGCCTATCCGCGCCGGGATCAGCCCTCACACAGCATCCTGCAAGGTGAACTGGATCAGAACCGGGTCATGGGAACCGCGATTCCCGCGGTTTTTCTGGGTGTCGCTGTCTTTCTCTTACACTTGGTACTTGGACGCCTTATCAGTACCCAGCGTGGAGAAATTGCAGTGCTGAAGGCATTCGGCTACCACAATAGCGAAATCGCCATGCATTTTTTGCTGTTTGCCATTGTCGCCGTGCTGATGGGTATTCTTGTTGGTGTCATCGGTGGCGTCTACCTCGGCCAGGCCTATATTGGTATCTATCAGACCTATTTTGACCTGCCGGGACTGGACTACCGGCTGCAGCCAGGGTTACTGGTGCTGGCCTCTGCGGTCAGCCTGCTCGGCGCCTGCACGGGCGCCAGCAGTGCCGTGCTGAAAGCGGTCAGATTACCACCGGCCGAAGCCATGCGCCCGGAACCACCAGCGAATTTTCGCGCAGGCTGGCTGGAACGCACTGGCATCAATCGCCTGCTCCCCTCATCGACCCGCATGATACTCAGAAATATGGAACGAAAACCCTGGCAAAGCCTGATGTCTGCGCTGGGTGTTGCCATGTCTGTTGCCATTCTGGTCATTGGTCTGTTCATGTTCGACAGCATACGGTTTCTGATGGATCTGCAATTCAGGGCAATTCAACGGGAAGATGTTGCCATCAGTTTTTATGAACACCAGGCTGATCGTGTGCAACATGAATTGTGGCGATTGCCGGGTGTCACCCGGGTCGAGCCCTATCGCAGTATCCCGGTCCGGCTGCGGCACGGTCATCACCACCGCGATAGCGTAATTCAGGGCTTGTCTGCAGACGGCGAACTGCGACGGGTCATCGGTGCCAGCGGCATCGCTCAGCCGATACCGGCAGAAGGCCTGTTGCTGAGCCGCCTGTTAGCGGAACGTCTGGATGTAGCGACCGGCGACACCGTTACCGTGGAAATACTGGAAGGCAGACGTCAGCAGCGCGAAGCGATGATCGCGGGCGTCATCGACGATTATATGGGTGTCTCGGCAACCATGGAACTGACCGCGCTGCAGCGCCTCAGTGGTGAAGGCCCGTTCATCAGCGGCGCCTACCTGTCGGTCAGCGCTGATGATACTTCAGCCCTGTACCGCGACCTCAAGCAGATGCCAGCCGTCAGTGGGGTAGCGTCACCCGACGAGATGCTGGCGTCGTTTGAAAGTGAAATGGCGCAGGGTATCTTTGTTTCGGTTGGTTTTCTGGTCGGTTTTGCCGCCGTCATTGCGGTGGGCGTCATCTACAACGGCGCCCGCATTGCCTTGTCCGAGCGCGGGCGCGAGCTGGCGAGCTTGCGTGTCATGGGCTTTCATCGCAGAGAAGTCGCAATACTATTGCTGGGTGAGCAGGCCTTGATTACCCTGATGGCGATACCGATGGGCTGGCTTATCGGTTATGGTATGGCGTGGCTGGTTGTTGAAGGCATGCAGACCGACATGTTTCGCATTCCCTATGTGATCAACCCCTGGACCTGGCTGTTCACCGCGCTGATAACCGTGGCCGCTGCGACGGCCAGCGCGCTGGCCGTGCGACGAAGACTGGACCGCTTCGACCTCATCAGCGTGTTAAAAACACGGGAGTGAACCATGCGTAAATGGATAATCATGACCGCCATCGTGATGGCCGTGTCCGTACTGTGGCTATTGTCGTCAACACCATTGTCGGTGGAGACTGCCGTGGTACAAACGCGGCCGCTAACGGTGACTGTGCAGGAACAGGGTCGCACCCGGGCACGCCTGCCCTACACCATTACCGCGCCGGTCAACGGCCACCTGTTGCGTAATAACCTGATCGAAGGTATGTCCGTGCAACAGGGCGATGTGCTGGCGCAAATCGCATTGCTTGCCGAAGATACCCGGACAGAAGCCAGCATCCGGGCCAATCTCGCAGCCGCTGAGGCCCGCCAGCGCGCAGCAGAAGCCACCCTGATAGAGACTGAGTCCGCGTTGCCACGCGCACAGCGGGAAGCTGAACGCCGCGAACGCCTGTTTCTGGACCGCCTGATATCGGAAGAAGAACGTGACAGCTATCAGCAAACCGAGGCCGCAGCCGAAGCCCGACTGCTCAGTGCACGCGCGGCAGTAATTGCAGCACAGGCGGATGTGCAAAACGCCAGAGCGGCGCTGATGGGCCTGGATGGCAACCAGTCTGACAGCAATAACCTGACGGTGACCGCACCCGTCAGCGGGACCGTGCAGGCCGTCTACGAGCGCGGCGACCGGGTGATAGCTGCGGGCACAGAGTTGTTCCGGATCAGTGACGGCGATGCCCTGGAACTGGTGATCGACCTGCTGACGCAGGATGCCGTGCAAGTCAGCCCCGGCGATACGATTCTGATCACCGGGTGGGGCGGCCAGGAAACTCTGCCTGGCACGGTGGACTACATTGAGCCGCAGGCGTTTACCAAATACTCTGCACTGGGTGTGGAGGAGCAACGCGTCAATGTCATCGGACGCCTGACCGGCAGCAATGGTGGCCCCCCTTTATTGGGCGCGGAATACCGTATCGAAGCGAACATCGTGGTCTGGCAGGAAGATGAGGTGCTGACGGTGCCGATCAGTGCCCTGTTCCGAAGGGACAATAACTGGCATGTCTTCGTGGTAGAACAGGAGCAGGCAGTGCTCAGGCAAATACGGATCGGTCGTCGTAATCGCGACCTCGCACAGGTCCTTGACGGTTTGCAGCAAAACGACCAGGTGATTGTATTCCCATCCGACCAGGTCATGGATGGCAGCGCGGTGACAACCAACTAGACTGGCGTCACCGGCGCTCTACGGCGGATTATTGCTCCTCTTCAGCCATCTGCTCAAGCACACGAGCACCCATCAGAATGCCCGGCATGGAATGGTTGCCTTCATGACAGGCATATTCATACAGGTCCGGCGCAGCAAACATCGGTAGTTCGCCGGTCCACGCCGTTTCATACAATTCCGGATCTTCAATGGTGAACTGATAGCGCAGTTCCCGTTCGTTGACGCGCGAAAAACGCTCCGTGATTCTGGCATTGGCTGAGGTGTATCCGCTGCCGCGGGCTATCTGCTCGGGATCAAAATTGATGGTCTCCACCACCAACGTATCACCTTCATAGTACCCGATAGAATCGCCGTGCCAGCGCGGCACACCGTGCGGATCGTGCTCGCCATCAATCTTCACAATTCGTGCATCGTGCGCCATTTCAGCAAGGATCATGACATGCGTGGGGCTTTGCACAATCTGCGTGGTGTTATTGTAAAGTGATGGCGTAAAGGGAACGATGGATGCAAAACTGAGCATGCAGCGCTCAGCCAGCGACCGTCCCTCAGGGCCATCATTTTCATCCATATCCGGGTAGGCCATGGCAGCCCGCTGTGCCGCACGGATTTCACGGCCACCCTCAGTCCAGGGAATACGGCCATCTTCAGGCGCTATGATCAACGAGGTACGCAGCTCACCGTCAATAACGGCCAGCCAATCGCCGGGGTTAATCCAGAACGCATTGTAACCACCCACATTCTCCGGGCCCGGCGCTTCTGCACCACGCTCTTCAAGCGCGTCGGTATATTCCTTGAGTGATGGCACCAGGCGCTCGGCCTCTTCCTGACTGACAGTCAGCTTGCCTTCAAAACGGGGGTGGCGTTCAACGGCGGTTCTGGACGAATAGTCCCAGATGCCTTGCAGATCAGGGACGCCCCAGGCGGTCATGGGCGTTTGCCCATCATCAGCAGCGTATACGGAGGAACTGATCAGGCCGGCGGCCAGTAAAGATAATGACAGCGATAGCGACGCTGTCCTGGTTTGCAACAGGTAAACATTCATAGGACCACTTCTTTGTTTGTTATTAGTCTGGTACCACGCGAATATTTGATATCACGGGTACCAGAACAGGTCAAATGAATTCATTCATTTTTCGTTGGTTTACTCGCTGACGCCGATATCATGCCTCCTGAAAGTAGTCTTCCGGCGCGAACACATCGACTTCGATCGCTGCCATCGCTGCCGCATTGGCATCACGCATCAGCGTCGCCTCATCGGCGCTGATGACCTTGGCGTCCAGTGCCTCATCGACGACGTCGTAAGACAATCCCCGGGGCAATTTGCGGGCCTTCTGCGCCTGATGGATCCGCTCCATTACCGGAGCAGCTTCCGAATGCAGGCGGAAGGCTTTCATCAGATGACCCATACCCGGCTGGTCCTCAGCGAATGGCGCAATACCATCAGTGAAGCGTTTGAATTGATCATTCAGCTGCTGAATGGCGCCCGCTGTCGGCGGGATCAGCTCATCTGAGGGGCCGCGCGACAAGGGGTTGAGGCGCAGGAACCAGGATGACGGGCCGCGCAACCACCAGCCGACCACCGGCACATCAAAATTGGCATGAATGCCCTCGAAGGCATCCTGAATCTGCGCCAGAGCAAACTCACAGCTGTATTTAACGATTGGCAGATCCTCAGGCTTGCTGCCTTCGGCCTTGAAACGACGCAAAGTGGAGATGGCCAGCACCTGCCAGGTCAGCGCATCTGCAAAACGGCCGCCCAGGCTGCCTTTAACCTTGAGTTTGCCGCCAATCAGATACAGCGCCAGGTCGGCCAGCAGCGCAAACCGCGAAGAGGCCCAGGCCAGACGGCGATAGTAGGTGGCGACCTCCCCCGACTCGGGGCTGCCGGCACTGAAACCGCGGGTCAGACCACGCACCTTGCTGCGGAAAAAATTGCTGACGGTATGCCACAGCCAGCCCAGCAAGCGCTGGCGAAACGCCGTGGCGTCATTGTCCTCTACAGCCTTGACCAGGGGCAGCGCATAGGGGTGGCAACGCGTTGCGCCCTGACCAAAGGTAATCAGGGTTCGGGTCATGATATTGGCCCCTTCTACCGTGATACTGACCGGTGCGCTGCTGTAGCCGCCACCCAGAATGTTTCGCGGTCCCTGCATCACGCCGGCGCCGGAAAACACATCCATGCCATCAATCAGGGACCGCTGGCCGTAGTCCGTACTGCTGGATTTCAATAGCGCAGAGATCACCGGCGGCTGTTGCCCATTATCCAGTGCCGAGCACGAGTACACCCGTGCGCCCTCAAAAATATAGGCAAACGCGGCGATACGTGCCACCTTTTCCTGCACCCCCTCCATCAGACCGATCTGAATGCCGAACTGGTGGCGAATCATGGAGTAGGCGCCGGTGGCAGCGGCCACCAGTTTCATGCCACCAATGGCACCGGCGGGCAAGGACACGGCCCGGCCACCGGCCAACTGCTCCATCAGCATGCGCCAGCCCTGACCGGTGTATTCCGGACCACCGATAATCTGCTCTGGCGAGACGATGACATCCTCACCGATAATGGGGCCGTTATAGAAACTCATGCCGATTGGCAGATGGTGATCGCCGTTTTTGAGCCCGGGCGTACCCTTGTGCAACATGACCACTGTGATTCCCGGGTATTCGCCCTTGCCCAACAGGTTTTCCGGGTCGTGCATTTGAAACGCCAGGGAGATCAGGTTGGCAACGGGCGCCAGCGTGATATAGCGCTTGCGGAAATTCATCCGGATTTTGGTTTCGCCATTATCGTCCTTGAAGACCACACCCTCTGCCTTGATCGAAGCCGCATCAGAACCTGCGGTCAGCTCGGTCAGGCCAAAACAGGGCACATACTCGCCACTGGCCAGTTTCGGCAGGTACTCATCCCGCTGTGCGTCGGTACCATAGTGCTTCAACAATTCCGCGGCCCCCAGGGAATTGGGAATGACCACGAAGGTGCCGGCCGTCGGGCAGTAAGCATTCACTTTCGCCATGATTGACGAGATGGCGAGGGTGGAGAATTCCTTGCCGCCGTACTGCTTGGGTATCAGCAGCCCCATGAAGCCCTGCTGTTTGATGAAATCGATGACCTCATCGGGCACCTTGCGGGTGGTCGTGATCTGGTAACTGTCGATCATCCGGCACAATTCTTCTGTCGGCCCGTCCATGAACGCCTGCTCTTCGTCGGACAGCAGGTTGTAGGGCTCATCAAGCATATTGCGGAAATCCGGGTTGCCAGAGAAAATCTGTCCGTCAATCCAGATTGTGCCGGCCTCCAGCGCCTGTTTCTCTGTGTCAGAAATACGCGGCAGCACATTGTTATCCCGCATGAACTTCATAATCATTGAAAACATAAATCGTGTTCCTCGCGAACATCATTGCTGAGCTGTAGCCCACAGAATAACTGGGATTGACTGAAATTGGAATGCGTTCATTTTTCTGTCACGCACGAGAGGGCCCCTCGCGCAGAGCTGCACCGGGGCACACCACCGTCACTTCCATGCGACACGCTGTCATCTAACTGATAAGCTCAAAAGATATGCTGAAACAGAGTGTTAACACCGCACATTAATCAATGATACCAGGACAATCCATGTCAGCCAGCAACCTTCATCCAGTCGCATCAACCTGTTACTCAACCATACGACGCGGTCTTGCCTATCACAGCCCGTGCATACGATTCAGTCTGCAGCTGACCCTGGCACTGAGCACTGCGACCCCGCTGGCAGCAGCACAGACTTTTTACCCGGCACCGGCTGAAGAATCACCTGAGCACTGGCAGGCGCAGGGACAGGCCGAACTCCAGCGCGCAATGGCCAGAACACCGATCACCAACAGGGCAAAAAATGTCATCCTTTTTGTCGGTGATGGTATGGGCATCTCAACGGTCACTGCCGCCCGCATATTCGATGGTCAATTGCGCGGCAGCGCTGGCGAGGAGAACCGGCTGACATTCGAAAGTTTCCCTTACGTGGCACTGTCCAAGACCTACAACACCAACCAGCAGACCGCTGACTCTGCGGGCACCATGACTGCCATGATGTCCGGTATCAAGACCCGTGCCGGCGTTATCGGGGTCAATCAATACGCTGACCGTGGCGATTGCCAGTCCTCGCTGGGCACGGAAGTGCCCAGCCTAATGCAGGACGCTGCTGACCGTGGCCTGGCCACCGGCTTTGTCACCACCACCCGTATCACTCACGCTACACCCGCAGCCACCTATGCTCATAGCCCCGAGCGCAACTGGGAAAGCGACGCCAACCTGAGCCCGGAAGCCATTGCCGCTGGTTGTCAGGATATCGCCGCGCAATTGCTGTCCTTTGATTTCGGCGCCGGCGTCAACGTGGCCATGGGCGGCGGCCTGGCGGCCTTTGTGCCGACCACAGAAACTGAACCCTTGACGGGAGGGGCGGGTCAGCGGCTGGACGGCCGCAACCTTACCCGGGAATGGCTGGAGAAATACAACGACAGCGCCTTTGTCTGGAACAAGGACCAGCTGGCAGCTGTGGACGTCACCAGTACCGCACATGTGCTAGGCCTGTTCAGTCGCTCCCAGATGAGTTATTCCCATGACCGCGCCGGCGACGATGCCAGCGAACCCGACCTGCCCGCGATGACGGAAACCGCCATCCGCCTGTTGCAACAACAGGGACAGGAAGACGGCTTTTTCCTGATGGTGGAAAGCGGCCGTATTGATCATGCCCACCACGCAGGCAATGCCTACCGGGCGCTGCAGGATACCAGGGAGTTCGCTGACGCCGTGCAGAAAGCGATGACGCTGACCAGCGATGAAGACACGCTGATCATTGTTACCGCCGATCACAGCCACACGTTGACCCTTGGCGGGTATGCCACCCGCGGCAACCCGATTCTGGGAACAGTTGTCGGCAACGACGACCAGGGCCTTCCACAAGCCGGAGTCAGTATCGCGGCCGACGACATGCCTTATACCACACTGGGTTACCGTGACGGACTGGGCTTCGCTGAAGATGCCGGTGGCGACAGCCGCTACCAGATGCCTATCGCCGGCGGCAGACACGACCTGCGCGAAGTCGACACCACGCACCCGGACTTCCACCAGGAAGCACTGGTGCCACTGGAGTCCGAAGGCCATGCCGGCGAAGATGTGGCCATCTATGCCCGCGGTCCCTGGGCGCATTTGTTCCATAGCACACATGAACAGAACTACATTTATCATGTCATGCGTCACGCCCTGGGCTGGTAACCCGCTCGGGCAATAAAGACTGACACCGGACCCGACTGCAACTCCGGTGAGCACCCGTTTGTATCGGCGGACAGCCTCAGGCAAAATGAATACATTCAGCAGCAACACTACTGCCCGAGGTATTCATGAGCGAGTCATCAACACATACGGATCTCAAAGCAACAGCCCCCGACGCCATGACGGATAAATTCCGTCACTGGCATCTGACCCGCGACCGCGACAACATCATTTATGCCTACCTGGACCGCGAAGGGGAACGCGTCAATTCGCTTTCGCGCGCGGTGCTGGAAGAGTTTGAGCAATTGCTCATCCTGGCAGAGCAGGAAAAACCCAGAGGCCTGGTGCTGCTATCCGGCAAATCCACAGGCTTTGTGTTTGGCGCAGATATCAAAGAGTTCGAAGGCTTCACCTCTGCGGAGAATGTCACTGCGGAGATTTCGCGGGTACACGATATGTTCACCCGCCTGGAAAACCTGCCCTGTACAACTGTGGCTGCCATCGAAGGCTACTGCCTGGGCGGCGGCCTGGAAATGTCACTGGCCTGCGACTACCGTATTGCCAAGGATGTGCCATCCACCCGACTGGGCTTCCCGGAAGTCCAGCTCGGCATCTTCCCCGGCTTCGGGGGTTCGGCCCGATCGGTACACACCATGGGCGGGCTCAAGGCCATGGAGCTGATGTTGACCTCTCGTCAGATCAGCGCCCGGGCCGCCAAAGCTGTTCACCTGATTGATGAGGTTATCGGGCGCCATGAGGAGCTCCTCTGGGCCGCACGCCGTGCCGTGATGGCCGGAAAGAAAAGCGGCCAGCCGGGCCTGGTCGCGCGCCTGAGTAATCTGTGGCCGGCGCGAAAAATACTCTCCGTCCAGATGCGCAAGAAAACCCGACCCAGAGCCAATCCGGACCACTATCCGGCCCCTTACCGCCTGCTAGACGTCTGGGAGCGCTACGGTGGCAATCGCCAGAAAATGATGCGCGAGGAAGCCCGCGCAGTTGGTGAACTGATGGTATCACCCAGTGCCGAAGGGTTGCGCCGCACCTACCACCTGATGGAACGGCTCAAATCTCTGGGCAAAGGAGCCGACTTTAACGTGCGTCATGTCCATGTCGTCGGCGCCGGCACCATGGGCGGTGATATAGCCGCCTGGTGTGTGCTCCGCGGCATGGACGTCAGCCTGCAGGACCGCGAGATGAAATACATCACACCGGCACTGGAGCGCGCTGAAAAGCTGTTCCGCAAAAAACTGCGTAACCCCGCCAAAGTCAAAGCGGCACTGGCACGGCTGCGACCCGATGTGGACGCCAGTCTTGTGCACCGCGCAGACGTGGTGATTGAGGCCATTTTTGAAAATGCCGAGGCCAAGCAGGCGTTGTTCAAAGATCTTGAACCGAAATTGAAGGAAGGCGCCGTACTCGCGACCAATACATCGGCCATTCCGCTGGAGAAACTCGCTGGTGTGTTACAGAATCCGTCCCGCCTTATCGGTCTGCATTTCTTTAACCCGGTGCCCAGGATGCCCCTGGTTGAGGTCGTGTACGGGCCGGACACGGACGACGAATACCGCAAGAAAGGCGCGGCTTTCTGCCAGCAAATCAGCCGCTTTCCATTGCCGGCCAAAAGCAGCCCCGGCTTTCTGGTCAACCGCGTACTGGCCCCGTACATGATGACAGCGTTGCAGCTGCATCAGGAAGGCGTGCCCGCCGAAGCACTGGATGCCGCCGCCGAAGCCTTCGGCATGCCAATGGGACCGGTTGAACTGGCCGACACCGTCGGGCTTGATGTCTGCCTGATGGTCACTGGCGTATTGCAGGACGGCGAGAGCGACTCAGATGACAGCCCGCAGAAGGCCTTTATCAAGTCCCTGGTCGATGACGGCAAACTGGGCAAGAAGTCCGGTGAAGGCATCTATGTCTGGGAGAAAGACAAACCCAAAAAACATGACGGTGCGGCAACCGGGCATGATCTGGCGGAACTGTCCGACAAACTGATCGCTGCCTATATCAATGAGTGTCAGGCGGCACTGACCGAAGGCGTTGTCGAAGATGCCGACCTGCTGGACGCAGGCATGATCTTCGGCACCGGGTTTGCGCCCTTCCGCGGCGGTCCATTGCATTATCTGGAAAATCGCGAACGCCAACCCAAAGTGGAAAGTACCTCCAAATCGGCAGAGACCGAGAACGAGAACGACACAGAAACCGATAACAGCACCGATAAAAGCACCGATATAGAGAACAGCGACGACAGCGGAAAAGAGACCGAAACCAAAACCGGGCAGGAGAAACAAACACGTGACTAATTCAACAGAAAACTCACAGACTCTGCGCCGCGTTGTGATTGCCGGCGGCATCCGCATACCATTCTGCCGTTCAAACACAGCTTACTCGGAGCTGACCAACCTGGACATGCTGTCTGACACATTGCAGCAGTTGAGCAGCAAGTTCGATCTGGCGGGCAAAAAAATTGATGAGGTATTGGCCGGCGCAGTCACCACACACAGCAAGGACTGGAATCTGGCGCGGGAAGCAATTCTGAGCACAGACCTGTCTCCGTCGACACCCGGTATCACACTGCAGATGGCCTGCGGTACCTCCTTGCAGGCAGCCCTGATGTCAGCTGCCAAAATCGCTACCGGTCAGATTGAATGCGCCATCGCTGCCGGCACCGATACCACCAGCGACGCACCTATTGTATTCAAGCGCAAATTTGCACAGCGCCTGATCAAACTGGGTCAGGCACGGGATATCAAGTCTCGCTTGCGCGCCTTCAAAGGCTTCCGCATGGCAGAACTGGCGCCACAACCTCCGGCCAACGGCGAACCTCGCACCCGGCTGTCCATGGGCGAGCATTGTGAACTGATGGCGCGAGAGTGGGGCATTGCCCGCAAGGACCAGGATCAATTGACACTGGAGAGTCACCTGAAAGCAGCTGAAGCATATGAGGCCGGTTTTTTCGACAACCTGGTGAACGCCTATCAGGGGGTCAGCCGGGACAATAATCTGCGGGCCGACACCAGTATAGAAAAACTGGCGACGCTGAAACCCGCCTTTGATCGCAAAAACGGGACCCTGACTGCCGGCAACAGTACCCCCTTGACCGACGGGGCAGCGGCTGTGCTGTTGTGTAGTGAAGACTATGCCCGCAAGAACAAGCTACCTATTCAGGCCTATCTCACTGCCGGGCGTACCAGCGCCATCGATTTCGTGCACGGAGAAGGGCTGCTGATGGCGCCAACCGTTGCCGTCAGCGAAATGCTGCAGCAAAACCAGCTGTCACTGCAGGACTTTGATTGTTATGAAATACACGAGGCATTTGCGGCGCAGGTACTGTGCACGCTAAAGGCATGGGAAGATGATGCTTTTTGCCGCGACAAACTGGGACTGCCGCACGCGCTGGGACGCATTGATCGCGACAGAATGAACATCAAAGGCGGCTCACTGGCATTCGGCCACCCCTTCGCCGCGACCGGCGCGCGCATACTGGGCTCATTGGCCGCCATTCTGGAAGAGAAAGGCAAAGGTCGTGGACTGATTTCGGTTTGCACTGCTGGCGGCATGGGCGTTGCAGCTATCGTTGAACGCCCATGATGTCGTCGGTATCAGAACGGCCAGTGCAGCTGTATATTGCCACCACCAAATTTCAGTGAATCCAGGTTCAGTGTCGGATTCAATGTCAGGATTGCGCCACTTTGCTGATGTACAACATAGCGCCAGGGCAGCGTCAGGCGGGCCAATACATCTTCGTCCCGGCGATTGTCCGCCGGTCGTTGCTGCAGCACCCTGTCAACATCGATGCCACCAATGGTCAACGTGGGCTCCCACCAGCTTGTCGCGCGGCGGGCAACCGTCATGCCGGCGAACAGCAAGGTTTCACTATGCCGATTGAATCCAGTGCTGGCCAGGTTTTGACCAAACCAGCCCTGCTCCTCCAGCACAAAATGCCGTAACCCGGCATGGAATTCCGTTGACGCGTCAGATCTCACAGACAAGGTAACGCTGCGCAGGCGGCGGTCAAAATCTTCCTGACCGGCGCCACTGTCTGCCATCAGGGCGCGAAATTCACGCCCCGTATTCTCCAGTCTGAAAGACAACCCGGAACGCCATGACGGCGACACATCTGCACTCAGAGCGCCGGCCACCCGAAGCTGATCGCCGCGAACATACAAAGCATTGCTGCGGTCCTCGTACTGCGCATGCGGAGAGTAATTAACGGCCAGATCCACACCCAGCCCTGACTTCAGGCGTTGCTGATAGTGAGCAAACAGGGTAACCGGGGTGCGCTCGTACTTGTTGTCGCTATTACCCTTATTGTTATACAGCCGGTCAACCTGAATCAGAGCCAGGCGAAGCCTGCGATCATTATCCGGCTGCCACGTCAGCTCATACTGAAAATCCACCTCACCTTTGTCACCGGACACATCCGCTGAAAACATGGCGCGCCAGCTATCGCCGAAACGTCGGACAACCCCAAGCAGCTGACGATCAAAGCGTCCATCAAAGTCTTCGCGACGCTGAACCCGTGCGACGATCCCGTAGCGATCATCATCAAAATACAGCGTTTTTTGCAGATTTGTTTCCAGATACAGTTCATCACCAGTGACACTGCCGCCGGTGCCTGACAAACCATCATCCCCCGGTGCCGGCAAGTCGGACAACTGGCGATAACTGAACCGGTTGATAAAACTGGAACTATTGTAAAGAAATTCACGCCCTTCAACGAAGCCATCCAGGCGTTGTGGATGCGGGTCCCGCCAGGGACTTTCGGCAGCCACGCCGACAGGCAATAGCAACGTCAACATCGTAGTGCCAACGATTAGAAACAGCGCTGGTTTGCCTGCCAACATCAAGTCGCTCCCGAAAACCGGATACCAGAAACATTGTCATACGATGCATGCTGGCGACTGGTCGCCAGCATGCACTGACTCGTGATGATTAAAGGTTATTTTTGTGCTGGAAGATATCAGCCGAGGCAAGCGCGGTCAGATTCAGAATCCCGCGACCTGATACTGATGGGATCAGGATATGGGCCGGCTTTTCCAGGCCACACAGGAAAGGTCCAATCAGGCGCCCATTGGTAAACGAGCGCAACAGCCCAAGCGCAATACTGGCGGTATCCATGTTTGGCATCACCAACACATTGGCTCGACCCTTGATATTGGAACCTTCGAACACGGTAGCCCGCAGCTCCGGATTCAACGCTGTAAGCGCATGCATTTCTCCGTCAATCTGAACCTCCGGCATTTGCATACGCAAGCGGTGCGCTGCCGTTTTCATTTTTATCGCCGAATCGTCTTCGTAGCTGCCGAAATTCGAATGCGACAACAAGGCGACAACAGGTTCGATATCAAATGACTGCTGGACAAAACTGATGGCATCCTTGGCGATATCAACAACTTCGTCGACGCTCGGGTTGACGTTGACAAAGGGGTCAGTCAAAAACAGCGGACCATCATCCATCAACAGGACACAGACCGACGACAATCGGCCACCGGGTTTGGTTGACCGGATGATGGGACGGATGTCCTTCAGGTGCGTATCGAAACGACCCACCTTGCCGCACACCATGCCATCCGCTTCACCCATGGCAACCATCAACGCCGCCAGTATTGTGGTATTGCTGTGCACGGCAGTTCTGGCGGCCTCCACCGAAACACCTGAACGCCCCACATGATGGTGATAGAACTGCCAGTACTTTTTGTGTACATCTGCTTCTTCCGAATTAAAAACTTCGAAGTCCCTGCCAGGCACCAGACGCAGACCCATTTTTTCGATCTTGGTGTCAATAACCTGCGGCCGCCCAATCAGTATGGGCTTGGCAACACCCTCGTCAACAACCGCCTGCATCGCCAGCAGTACATCTTCATTTTCACCCTCTGCATAAACGATACGCGCCGGGTGTTTGGCGGCCAGATCGATAGACGGCTGCATGAACAGCCGGCTGCTGTTGACATAGGCGCTGAGTTTATTTCGGTAGGCATCCAGATCATCAATCTGCCGTGTCGCCGCACCGCTGGCCATGGCCGCTTTGACAACTGCCAGCGGCACTTCTTCAATCAGGCGCGGATCAAACGGCTTGGGAATCAGATACTCGCGGCCGAACTTCAGGTCTTCATCAATATACGCCTTGGCCACGGTCTCGGAAATCTCCCGTGTTGCCAGGTCGGCAATCGCCCGGACACAGGCCCGCTTCATTTCATCGTTGATATGGGTGGCACCACAATCCAGTGCACCCCGGAAGATGAACGGAAAACACAGAACATTGTTGACCTGGTTCGGGTAGTCCGAGCGTCCGGTAGCCAGGATGGCGTCCGGCCGTGCTGCGCGTGCCTCTTCCGGCATGATTTCCGGTATCGGGTTGGACATTGCCAGAATCAGTGGGTCGCGCGCCATGGTCTTGACCATGGCTCCATTGAGCACACCCGGGCCCGACAGACCAAGAAAAAGATCGGCATCAACAATGGCGTCTTCGATGGTCCGGTCGGGCGTGTCGACCGCGAACTGCTCTTTCCACGGGTTCATGCCTTGCGTGCGGCCCTGATAGATGACGCCATTTCGATCCAGCATACGCACATTTTCTTTTTTCACGCCCATGCTGATCAACAGCTCGACACAGGCAATACTCGCAGCACCGGCGCCGGAGGCCACCAGTTTAATGTCTTCGAACTTTTTATTGACGATTCGCAGGCCATTATAAACAGCAGCGGCGGCCACGATAGCGGTGCCGTGCTGGTCATCATGAAACACCGGTATGTTCATGATGTCACGCAGCCGCCGCTCAACCAGGAAACATTCAGGCGCCTTGATATCCTCAAGATTGATGCCGCCGAACGTCGGTTCCAGCGACGCGATGATGTCTACCAGTTTATCGACGTCAGTTTCGTTAATCTCAATATCAAAGACATCAATGTCTGCGAATTTTTTGAACAGGACTGCCTTGCCTTCCATCACCGGTTTGGCAGCGAGCGGCCCGATATTGCCCAGGCCCAGCACCGCCGTGCCATTGGTGATAACCGCTACCAGGTTGCCGCGTGCGGTCAGGTTGGCGGCCTCACTGGCATTCTCTGCAATCGCCTCACAGGCGAAGGCAACACCGGGCGAGTAGGCACGCGACAGGTCGCGGTTATTCGCCAGCGGCTTGGTGGGCCGAATGGCGAGTTTGCCCGGTGTGGGTTCCGAGTGGTAGCGAAGCGCGCTATCCTTGAATGAGTCTTCGGACATTTATATCCTTCCTTTTCCTTGGCATGTTGGACGTTATCGGGAGCGCTGTATTTACCAGTCAGAACTCGCCGGCACAGCCGGATCAGATCGCAGGAATGCTATCAGGTCTGCGTGATACTGCTCCGGATTTTCGAAATGTGGATTGTGACCGATGCCAGGATACAGATTCAACTCTGCATTCTGTAAAGTTTCCGCCACCATACGCGCCTGACCGGCAAAGTCACGGGTCAACCTGTCGTCAGCACCGCCCAGCACCAGCGCCTTGGTGGTAATATGCTGCCAGTCATAGACCACGGGGTCGAAATACAGAATGGCTTGTTGCCAGGCACGAATACGTGCCAGTAATGGCCAGGCAGACGTCAGCGTCTGACCATACTGATAGCGCACAAACTCCAGGTATTCCGGTTTGATCTCGGTGTTGTAGTAACGCATGTGATTGGCCAGAATCGACTGATAGCTGGTGTTCTCGCGTACGCTTTGCGCTGCCTCTTCAATGTCCCGCCACGGGCGACCCGGGCGCTGGTCGCTCATACCGATCTGGTTCACGAACACCACATGCGTGGTGGTTTCCGGGTAAGTCATGGCGAAACGCGCCGCCAGCATGCCACCCATGGAGTGCCCCACGATAGCAGTCTGCTCTATACCCAGATGATCAAGCAGCTTTTTCGCATCTGACGCAAATATATGCAGGTTATATGGAATGTCCATTTTGGACGAACGGCCATAGCCGATACGGTCAGGCACCACGACGCGGAAGCCGGCCGCCGTCAGTGCCTCGATGGTCGGCGCGAAACCGATACCCGCGAAGTTCATGCCGTGAAACAGCATGGCTGTCTGTCCATTGGCGGGACCGGTGGGTGCGACATCCATATATGCCTTCAGACCGTCCTGGCCAATGTGGGTAACCGGCATGTATTCGACCGGGTGCGGATAGGGAATTTCTGCCATTGACGCAGATACCGGCCCCCAGTCAGCCGGCGGTTCACTGGGCGGCTGGCTCTGCGCAACTGCCAGACTGGTACTTGCCAATAGCGCAGCGCCGGCCAACGCCAACAAACGACCGGTATGATAAAGTCGGGATAAAAGCATTATTCTCTCCTGTTATTTTTGCCTGTTAATCCTGCTAACAAACAGTTTACACGAAACCGGCAAGGGTGTTATTGCGCCAGTTTCAGGCCAATGCGCTTGACGTTACCGTCCTCAATAGCGGCTATGGTCCAGATAAATCCCTGCCACTCCAGCTGGTCGCCGAGCACGGGTTTGCCCCCCATGCGCTCATTGAGAAAGTCCCCTATGCTCAGCCCGATGACGGAGGGGTCGGGATGCAGCCCGTATACCGGCGCCAGATCTGCAATACTCGCCGAGGCATCCAGAATAAAGTCACCAAAGAACCAGTCATCCATGCCACTGGACGGTGCCACGCTGAACAATTTACCCAACGCCGGCAGATCATGCTCATGTGCAATAATGCACAGGATATCATCGGCCAGCAATCGCGTACTGCCCGTCGGGTGCAACAGTTCACGGCCCCGGAACAGGGCTGCAATGCGGGTGCCGTCAGGCATCTTGAGCCGTCTCAGCTCCCGCCCGATGCACCATTTTTCGGCGCCCAGACGGTAGACAAACAACTCCCATTCACTGGTGTGATGAATCTCGAGACCCGCCCGTGAAATCGGCATGGGTTGTGATGGCACCTGGACTTTCGCCAGACGGGTGGCAAATGGAATGGATGTGCCCTGCACCAGCAGGGATACCAGCACCACAAAGAAGGCCAGATTGAAATACAACTGTGAGTCCGGCAGCCCCGCCATGACCGGAAACACCGCCAGAATGATCGGTACCGCGCCACGCAGACCCAGCCACGACAGGTACCATCGTTCACGCATCTTGAAACGACTGAACGGTGCCAGACTGACAAAAACAGCCAGCGGCCGGGCAACCAGAATCATCCACAGCGCCAGCAGTAACCCGGGCACCGCAATTGGCAATAGCTCACTGGGCGTGAGCAACAATCCGAGCACCAGGAACATACCGATCTGGCTCAGCCAGGCCAGTCCGTCCAGCACACTGAGTATTGAGGTGCGACTGCGCAACGGTTTGTTGCCGAGGAAAACACCGCACAGGTAGATCGCGAGGAAACCGCTGCCGCCGGCAAAGGCTGTCAGCGCAAACAGGAACAGGCCGCCACTGACGGCAAGCAGGGGATACAGGCCGTTGGCCAGTGTACTGCGATTGATCAGCTGCAATAACAGCCAGCCACCGGCGCCACCGAGCAGAACACCCAACCCGAACTGTTGCACCAGACTGACAACAAAGCCAAATGCCGTGTTGGTGCTCCCGCCCTGGGCCGTGGCCAATATATCAATCAGGGTAACGGTCAAAAAGATCGCCATCGGGTCGTTGCTGCCGGACTCGATTTCCAGCGTGGCGCGCACACGTTCGTTAATATGGCGACCACCGAGCAGGGAGAATACCGCCGCAGCGTCCGTTGAGCCCACAATGGCGCCTATCAGCAGACCCTGCAGCAGATCGAGGTTGAATAACCAGGCGGCTACCAATCCGGTCAGCGCAGCGGTAATAACGACACCAACGGTCGCCATTGACAAGGCCGGCCACAAAGCCACCTTGAAACTGGCAACACGGGTGCGCATGCCGCCGTCAAACAGAATGATGGCCAGTGCAAGATTGCTGGCAAAAAAAGCGAGGGGGTAATCGTCAAACACTATACCGCCGATACCCTCTTCACCGGCGAGGATACCGACACCCAGAAAGATCAACAGAATCGGCACGCCCAGACGGGAGGAAACAGCGCTGAACAGCACGCTGAATCCCACCAGCAGGGCGCCGATCAGAAAAAAGCTGTTGATGGCCAATAGATCCATGTTACGTCCCAGACTGATTATGCTAAATCACAGATTCCAGGCATAACCAGATATCAACTGCCGAAAGGATGCCGCAGAATAATCGTCTCGTCCCGATCCGGACCTGTCGAAATAATATCAACCGGTGCCTCAATGACCTCTTCGATATACCGAATGTAAGCGCGGGCATTCTCTGGCAACTCGGCTAGTGAGCGGGCGCCTGCTGTCGATTCGCTCCAGCCTGGCAGCTCAACGTAGACGGGCCTGAGTTTTTCATAGCGATCCACGGTCATGCAGGCGGCTACCGCGTCTGCATCATCGGCAGAACTTTCATACCCGGTGCAGACTTTGATAGTTTCCAGCCCGTCCAGCACATCCAGTTTGGTCAGGCAGATACCCGACACACTGTTAATACGAATCGCCAAGCGCACAGCTGCAGCGTCGAACCAGCCACAGCGGCGGGCGCGACCAGTGGTAGCACCTTTTTCCATGCCGACATGGGCCAGGTGCGCACCGACCTCGTCAAACAGTTCAGTCGGGAACGGTCCGGACCCGACCCGGGTGGTATATGCCTTGGTGATGCCCAGCACGTAATCGAGGTACAGCGGACCATACCCACTGCCGGTCGCAGTGCCGCCGGCGGTAGTATTGGACGACGTCACAAAGGGGTAGGTACCATGATCGATATCCAGCAGCGAGCCCTGGGCACCTTCAAACATCAGGTTATCACCCGCCTTGCGATGTGTGTGCACAAGCTCCACGGTATCGGCCAGCATCGGGCGCACCTGCTCGGCGTAAGCCAGGCATTCGGCCAGGGTTTTGTCGAAATCAACCGCATCGACCTGATAATAGTTGGTCAGCATGAAGTTGTGATATTCCATGACTTCCTGCAGGCGTACCGCCAGATGTTCGGGGTTAAACAACTCGCCCATACGAATGCCGCGACGGGCAACCTTGTCTTCATAGGCAGGGCCAATACCCCGGCCGGTGGTGCCAATTTTTTTACCGTCACCCAGACGAATTTCGCGAGCCTGATCCAGGGCCACATGGGACGGCAGAATGACCGGGCTGGCGCCACTGATTTTGAGCCGTTCACGAACGGGAATACCCTGAGCCTCGAGCTCGCCGATTTCTTTCATCAGCGCTTCCAGACTGACCACAACGCCATTGCCTATGACGCAAGTGACACCCTCACGCAGAATGCCCGACGGGATAAGATGCAGCACTGTCTTTTTGCCGCCGATGACCAATGTATGACCGGCATTGTGACCACCCTGAAAACGCGTCACGACTGCTGCCTGCTCGGTCAGCAGATCAACAATTTTGCCTTTCCCTTCGTCACCCCATTGAGTGCCCAAAACAACAACGCTCTTACCCATGTTCCCCATACTCGTGCTGAAATAAATGTGCTGAAAAATCGAATTGATATAACAGGTTGCGGGCAGTGCCCTAGCGCTCGACCACGCGCCAACCCAGTTTATCATCGGCCACGATACATGCGCCGCATTGCAGTTCACGCATCAACTTGTCATCGGGCGGCTCGTCGCCCAGGTGCTGGATCACAACCTCGCCACTGTCACGAAGCTTTGCGATCAACGCTTGCAATGCTGCGTCGCCGCGGCCCGGCGCGAGCACAACCCGGGGCGACGGATAGTCGCGGCTACTTAATTGGGCCAGAAGCTTCAGGTCTGCATCAAAGCCTGATGCCGGGCGCGCACGACCGAACACTTTGCCAATTTCGTCATACCGACCGCCCTTTGCCACAGCTCTGCCGTGTGGCGGTGTGTAGGCGGCGAACACCGTTCCCGTATGATACTGATAACCGCGCAACTCAGACAGATCGAAGCCCAGACTGATATCAGTCGAAAGCCTCTCGACTGCCTCATGGATTTGGCCCAGTTCACTCAGGGCATCGCGGACCTGAGCCGGCGCTGACGCCAGCAGTGTTTCTGCCTGCATCATGACGTTGGCACCGCCGCTGAGCTGGGACAGCCCCCTCAGCTGCTCACGAACGCTCTGCTGGTGGACATTGGCATCCAGCCAGGCGTCGGTCTCCGCATGTGCCTTGCGCTGCACCAGGTCGAACAATTCGGTTTCCGCCTCGGCAGTCAGGCCCGCAGCGGCGACCAGTCCACGAAAGATGCCGACATGACCCAACACCACGTGAATCGGGCGGATACCTGCCAGACGCAGTGTTTGCGCCATCAACAGAATCAGCTCAATATCACAGGCAACACCGGCATGACCGAACAGCTCGGCACCAATCTTTATGGGGACACGCGAGCTCAGCAGGCCTTGCGGGCGCGTGTGCAGCACACTGTCAGCGTAACAAAGCCGTGCTGGTCCATCCCGATGCAGGTTGCGCGCGTCAATGCGTGCGACCTGGGGCGTAATGTCAGCCCGCACGCCCATCATGCGACCACTGAGCTGATCGGTTATTTTGAAGGTATGCAAATCCAGATCATGGGATGATCCCACCAGCAGCGAGTCGAGATACTCGATCATGGGCGTGATCACCAATTGATAACCCCAACCCCGATACAGGTCGAGTATCTCGCGGCGCAAGGTTTCCAGTCTGTGGGCCTGCGGCGGCAAAACCTCCTCAACCCCTTCCGGCAGCAGCCAGCGGTCAGCGCGTGTCATGTATCCCTTCCTGCCTAATCTTTTTTTTGCTGAAACTCTTGGAGAATTGTGCCGCAACTTCCTGCGGCACAATTATGCGCCTGTCGCTCGTCAAACCCTGTCGTTCAAACAAAGCCGGCTAAACGCCGGCCTGTCAGATCAAAGAGCCTCATCGCTGCGGAGATATTTAAAGTAATCGCTTTCCGGATCAAGCAACATCACGTCGCTTTTGGACGAAAACGTATCGCGATACGAATTGAGACTGCGGGTAAACGAATAGAACTCGGGGTCCTGTGTGTATGCCGCCGAATAGATAGCCGCAGCAGTGGCGTCGCCATCACCACGGATGCGCTCTGAGTCGCGGTAGGCTTCCACCAGCAAGACAGCTTCCTGACGATCGGCATCCGCTTCGATACCAATGGCCAGCTCGTTACCACGAGAGCGCAGTTGCTGTGCTTCACGCTGACGCTCGGACGTCATGCGCTCATAAACCGAGGACCGCACGTCATCAGGCAAATCAATACGCTTGACACGCACATCAATCACTTCGATACCATATTCGTTGGCAACATAGGTATTAAGCTCAGTGGTCAATTCGTTCATCAGCGCATCACGCTGCCCGGACACCACCTCTTGCAGATCGCGCTCACCAAACTTGTTCCGCAGGCCATCGTTGACCCGTTGCGCCAGCAGCGCATTAGCGCGGGACTCATCACCGGAGGTCGCGGTATAAAAACGCTCGACATCCGTGATGCGCCACATGGCATAGGAATCCACCAACAAGGCTTTCTGCTCCAGTGTCAGATAGCGCTGCGGTGTTGCATCTACCGTGAGAATACGGGCATCAAACTTGCGCACAGAGTTCACGTACGGAACCTTGAAATGCAAGCCCGGGGGTATATCGGTATCCACGATATTACCAAATTGCAGCATCACGGCACGCTCGGTTTCCTTCACGACAAAAACCGAGTTGGCGCCCACTACAACAATCAGAAATAAAACTGCACCTGCGACAAAATTTTTCATATTAACGAGGCCCCCTTGCCGGCATCTGCGTACGAGACCGGTCGGTCGTGGACTGGGATGAAAGTTCGCGGCTGACCTGGTCGGCAAGCTCACGGAGTTGCTGGTTATTAAGTTGCAGACTGGTTACACCACTGCCCATGGCACCGGTGCCCGCCTGTTGCATCATGCGGTCCAGCGGCAGAAACATCATGTTGTTGCCGCCCTCAACATCAATCAGCACCTTGCTTGAATTGCGCAGCACTTCCTGAATGGAATCTATGTAGATACGCTCGCGGGTAACCTCAGGTGACAGCGCATACTCGGTGAGAAGCTGTTCGAAACGATAGGCTTCACCTTCGGATCTGGCCACCACCTCATCACGGTAGGCATTTGCCTGCTCGATGATACGCTGGGCTTCACCACGCGCTTCCGGGATTACCCGGTTGGCGTACGCCAGTGCCTGGTTCTGTACCCGCTGCTCGTCCTCTCTGGCACGAATCACGTCATCGAACGCACCCTGCACAGCAACGGGCGGCTGGGCATTTTCGACGTTGACCTGCGTCACCATGATACCGGTCTGATAATTCTCCATGTAGCTTTGTGCACGTTCGCGCACCTCATTTGCCACCTCAGCGCGGCCCTGAGTCAGCACGCGGTCCATGGTGGTGCCGCCAACAACGTGACGAATCGCTGATTCAACGGCCTGGTCCAGACCACTTTGCGGATCACGCACACGAACCACATACTGAATCGGATCCTGCACGAGATACTGAACCGACAGTGACACGGTGACGATATTTTCGTCGGTCGTGAGCATGTCGTTTGAGTAGGAGCGCGTGTTGACCCGGGAAATATTGACCTTCTGAACTTCGTCGATCAACGGCGGATTCCAGCGCAGGCCCGGCATGACCACTTCATCGCGCAGTTCACCAAAGCGCATGACTACGCCACGCTCCGCTTCATCGACGGTGTAGAAGCCCATGGCTGCCCACACCACCACCGCCAGCACAACCAGGCCGCCGAGCAACCCGGCTGACGCGCCGGCACTGCCGCCACTACCACCGGATGAACCGCTGCCGCCCTTGCCGCCGAACAGGCCGTTGAATTTTTTGCTCAGGTTTTTGATCAGCTCGTCAATGTCAGGTGGTCCCTGGTCATCACCGCGCCGACCACCCCCGCCGCCACTGCCCCAGGGGTCGTTATCTTTACCTTTGTTTCCAGGTTCATTCCAAGCCATCGTTTACTCCGTACCCAGCGAATGCCGGTTGATTTTAACGAATTATTGCACATTAACCCAGCTTTTCAGACAAGCATGCCCGGTCTGGTCTTAAGACCGGACGGACATTGTACGGCTTGCCAAGGGCCGGTGATATAGTTATGAATCGTGAAGCAGGCGCTCTTCCTGCAGCAGCCGCTCAAAATCCAGTCTCGGCAACTTGATCTGCAGCACCACCTTGCCACTGTCATCGGTGGTTTCAGTGGTGACTGCACCCCGCGCGTACAGCCGGGCGCGCAAGCGCCCCTCGTCGGGACTGATGGTCAACGCCTGCTGGACAACATCTTCCCCCAGCATCTCGCTGATGGCCGCCAGCAGCAGGTCCATGCCAGCGCCGGTTTTGGCTGACACCCAGACCCGGGTTGGCTTGCCGTCTTCACCACGATCAACGCGCGGCTGAAAACCCTGGGCCAGATCGATCTTGTTGAGCACCTGAATACAAGGAATATCGTCGGCGCCGATCTCTGTCAGCACCTCATTGACCTGCTCTATATAGTAATCGTGCGCGTCATTCGCAACATCAACCACATGCAACAACAGGTCTGCCTGTACGGTTTCTTCCAGCGTCGCCCGGAATGCCTGCACCAGCTTGTGCGGCAAATGACTGATAAAACCCACCGTATCAACCAGTACCGCTTCACCGAACGACGGTAGCTGGATACGGCGCAGGGTCGCGTCCAGCGTGGCGAATAGCTGATCTGCCGCATAAATACCGGCACTGGTGATGGTGTTAAAGACCGAAGACTTGCCCGCATTGGTGTAGCCTACCAGTGATACCACCGGCGTTTCTGCCCGTTTGCGCGAGCGACGGCCCTGCTCGCGTTGGGCACGAACCTTGGCGAGGCTTTTATTGATGTTCTTGATGCGCTGACGAATCATGCGCTGGTCCATCTCGAGCTGGGTCTCGCCCGCCCCCCTCAGATTGACGCCGCCTTTTTGCCTGTCAAGGTGCGTCCAGCCGCGCTTGAGGCGTGTGGCGGTATGTTGCAGCATGGCCAGCTCTACCTGAAGCTTACCTTCATGGGTGCGGGCACGCTGGGCGAAAATATCCAGAATCAGCCCGGTACGATCCAGCACCCGACACTGCAGCTCTTTCTCAAGATTTCGCTCCTGGCTCGGAGACAGAGAGTGATTGAACAACACCAGCTGGGCTTCGTGTTCTGCGACGGCAGCGGCTATTTCCGCCAGCTTGCCCGAACCCACAAAAACACGTGCATCCGGCGACTTCCGGCTGCCTTTGATAAAGGCGACCGGGTCGGCGCCGGATGAGCGCACCAGTTCTTCGAATTCTACGGGATCTTCCTGTTCGCGCTCAGAATCAAGGTCGATATGAACAAGAATTGAGGATTCTCCACCCTCGGGACGCTCAAAAAACAATCATGCCCTCGATTCAGGCCATATTACCTGGTGCAGACTCGTCGTCTTCGTGAGTGAATTCACCGCCGTTCGTGGTCGGTATTTTCACCGTACGTGCCGGAACAACAGTGGAAATTGCGTGCTTGTAAACCATCTGGTTAACTGCGTTTTTCAGCAGAATGACAAACTGGTCGAAAGACTCTATCTGTCCCTGCAGTTTGATACCGCTGACCAGATAGATGGAAACCGGAATACGCTCCTTACGCAGCACATTCAGGAAAGGGTCTTGTAGGGAGTGCCCTTTTGACATTGATATTCTCCTTAAAAAAATTCAGCTAAAAAAACGTTAAAAAGCAATATGGATCCGTCCAGCAACGTTCTAACCAAACGCCTCGCCACTCTGACTATAGCGTCTATATGGAGGCCGAGTGGATCAATTTCAAGACCTTAGCCATGGTTTCCGGACTTTCGCTGTCGAAATTGTGCAATTTATCCCAGCTTCTTAGCCAGGTCACCTGCCGTTTAGCCAGCTGTCGTGTGGCAATGATACCTCTTTCCACCATGGCATCAAAGCTGATTTCACCGTCCAGATACTGCCAAACCTGCCGGTATCCAACGCTTCTGACTGATGGCAACCCGGTATGCAGGTCGCCTCGCTGGTGCAGCCGCCGTACCTCTTCGACCAGCCCGACGTCGATCATCTGCCGGAATCTTCGCTCGATCTTTGTATGTAGTACGCTGCGCTCTGCCGGCTGGATTGACACAAACATCAGGTCTTCTGACAAGTTGTCAGGGACTTGGTTCCGGGCTTGCAGATCTGTCATTGACCGGCCCGTGACCATAAATACTTCAAGAGCGCGCTGCAATCGCTGCGGATCGTTGGGATGGATACGCTGCGCTGCGACACTGTCGACATCAGCCAGACGGGCATGCACAGCGGACCAGCCCTCCTGTTGTGCCATCGCGCTGATCTGTGCGCGAACAGCAGGATCGGCGCCGGGCAACACGGCCAGGCCATCGCGCAAAGCCTTAAAATAAAGCATGGTGCCACCCACCAACAACGGTATGCGGCCTTGATGGCGAATATCGGCCATTTCCCGGATGACATCGCTGCGGAACCGGGCCGCTGAATACGACTCTGACGGGTCCAGGAAATCAATCAGCCGGTGCGGCGCCAGACGCAGGGTCTCGGCATCCGGCTTGCCGGTACCAATATCCATGCCGCGGTATATCTGCGCCGAGTCGACATTAATGATGGCAAAGGGAAAGCGCTGCACTATGTCAATGGCCAGCGCTGTTTTACCAGATGCAGTGGGACCCATCAGGCAAATTGCCGGACACTTTTGCGCGATCAGATCCATGCCTTTTGCCTCGTTTTCCGGTGTCTGCGCACGGCCTGTTACTGCCCGCGAAGGAAAAGTTTGTCCAGGTCAGACATGCTTTGATACACCCAGGTAGGCCGCCCGTGATTGCACTGGCCGCTGCGCTCGGTGCGTTCCATGTCACGCAGCAAGGCATTCATCTCGGCGACACTCAGTTGTCGATTGGCGCGCACCGACCCATGACAGGCCATGGTCGATAGCAACTCATCCCGATATGCACTGATACGCTCGCTACGGCCATGCTCCCGGACATCAGCCAATACATCGCGCACCAGCTGCTCAATGTCAGCCCGCGCCAGAATGCTCGGCACCTGCCGCACAATGACCGACTCATCGGCGACACGCGCAATTTCAAAACCCAGTGTGGCCAGCTCATTTGCCTGCGCCTCGGCACATTCGGCTTCGGCCTGACTGACTGCGATTGAGATCGGTACCAGCAGAGGTTGCGCCTTGATGCTTTGACTGTCGCTGGCACTTTTCATGTGCTCATAAGTAATGCGCTCATGCGCGGCGTGCATGTCGACGACAATGAGACCGTGCTGATTTTGCGCCAGTATATAGACACCGTGGAGCTGCGCCAGGGCATAGCCCAGCGGCGGGACTTCCGCATCCTCACTAAGACGCTGATATAACGCTGACTGATCGGCCAGGCTGCCGGCACCCGGCGTCGCCGCCTGGCGCCAGCCGCCGCGATCAGCGCCGGTTGTGGCAATATTGGCACCAGCATAACCCCTGCCGGCCGCACTCCCACTACCCGCGAAAGATGAGGGGACATCAGGGGGAGCATACAGCTCGCCTGTGCTCTCATCGAGGCGCAGGCCCAGTGGCACCTGCTGCACAGGCGAACCCGCACCATCCGGGCTGGCAATTGATGACTCAACCGCCGCTGCCGGCGTTTCCATGTGATCCGCCGGCCGCACATCCGCCAGCGCCTTATGCAGAGAACGAAACAGAAAATCGTGCACCAGGCGCTGATCGCGAAAGCGCACTTCATGCTTGGTCGGATGCACATTGACGTCTACCAGCGCCGGCTGTAACTCCAGATAAAGCACAAATGCCGGATGCCGCCCATGGAACAGCACGTCGCGATAGGCCTGCTTCACCGCATGCGACACCAGCTTGTCGCGAATCACCCGGCCATTGACGTAGAAGTACTGAAGATCAGGCTGGCTGCGCGAAAACGTTGGCAGGCACACCCAGCCCCACAACCGCAAACCGGATGCTTCGATATCAATATAAACAGCATGTTCCAGAAAAGCGGGACCACACACCAACCCGATACGTCGCTGCTTTTCCTGAATCGACTGCGCGGCCTGTAGCTGATGCACGGTACGCTGATTGTGGCGCAGTGAAAATGCCAGCTCGAAACGACTCAGTGCCAGGCGTTTGACAACCTCATCAATCCGGCCGAACTCCGTGTTCTCAGTGCGCAGAAATTTTTTGCGGGCTGGCGTATTAAAAAACAGGTCACGAACCTCGACCGTCGTGCCTTGCGGATGTGCCGCCGGGGCGAGCGTAGGCGTCATCTCCTGTCCGGCAGCTTCTACCTGCCAGCCGCCACTGTCAGTGGCATCAACGGAACGGGAGGCGAGCAGCAGACGCGACACCGAGCTGATACTGGCCAGTGCTTCACCGCGAAAACCCAGACTGGCAATATTCTCCAGATCATCGAGATCTGCAATCTTGCTGGTGGCATGGCGACTCAAGGCAAGCGCCAGGTCTTCCTTATTGATACCCTGGCCGTCGTCTCGTATCCGGATCAGCTTGCTGCCACCCTGCTCGATTTCCACGTCGATACGCGCGGCCCCGGCATCAACACTGTTCTCCAGCAACTCCTTGACCACCGACGCCGGCCGTTCAACGACTTCGCCAGCAGCAATCTGGTTCGCCAGACGCTGACTGAGCAATGCAATTCTTTTCATGGGCAGACCTGTTCGCTTGAGGCACCGGTACGTGACGCGTAGTTGAACTGTGCACAGATCCGGCGCGCCGGTCTGTCAGTAGGCAGGAATAAGCAAAACCTGCCCGATGCGAATTGTATCATTGCGCAGGTCGTTTGCCTCGCGCAGTCGCGACAAACTCACTCGATACTGCTGCGCGATACCTGACAGCGTCTCGCCACGGCTGATGGTGTGCTCTGACACTGTCGGGGGTGCTGACACCACCGGTACCGGGCCGCCGCCGGGGATGGTCAGGGTCTGGCCAAGCTGCACGATGTCACCGCGCAGACTGTTGGCGGCCCGAAGCTGCGACATGTTGACGTTGTGACGTTGCGCAATCAACGACAGGCTGTCCCCTCTTTGTACGACATATTGCCGGTCGGGTCCCTGATTATTGGCTTTCTGCCACGCCACCAATGTGCCTTCTGGTGGACGTTCGTAGAAGTAATTCATCACCCCTTGCACAATCGCGTCAGCCAGCCGCCGCTGATAATCAGCAGAATTCAGTCGCTTCGCCTCAGTTGGATTCGACAGATAACCGGTTTCAATCAGCAGAGACGGGATATCCGGCGAGCGCAGAACCCACAAATTGCCCTGTTGCGGCACGTCACGACGCAACCTGGCGACAGTACCCATGGAATTGAGAATGTAGGAACCGGCGGCCACGCTTTGCTCAATGCTCCAGGTCATGGACAGGTCCAGCAGGGTCAGCGCCAGATCATCTTCAAAATTCTTCAGACTGGTATCACCCGACACTCCGCCCAGCAAATCTGCCGAGTTTTCCTTTTCGGCGACCCGACGAATGTTTTCATCTTCAGCAATGGTCTGCGACAACGCATAAACCGTGACCCCCTCCGCCCGTGATGTACTGAAAGAGTCAGCATGGATGGACAGGAAAATATCGGCCCGATTCTGTCGCGCCAGCTGCGGCCTTTGTTGCAGGCGAACGTAATAGTCCCCCTGGCGGATCATTACCGGCTCGTAACCCGGAATATTACGCAACCGCTCATAAACAGCCCGTGATATTGCCAATGCGACGTCCTTCTCGCGGATGCGGCCGTCATAACCGATTGCGCCCGGATCATCACCACCATGGCCGGCGTCTATGGCAACAACAATATTTCGCTGACTGGCAGACGCGATCGTTTGCCGCCCGGCCGGACTGGTTGGAGTCATTTCCGCCGGGCGGGCCGGAGGTTCGGTCCCAAGGTCATAAAGATCAACCACCAGGCGATCACCGAACTCTTCGCTGGGGGGCAAGGTAAAACTGGACGGATTCACCGCGCCGTCCATGTCCAGCACAATGCGGGTATCACTTTGGTTACGCGCGGCACTGCGCACTGATTTGACCGGACTGTCAGCCAGATCGAGTTCAGCTATATCGGCAAACATACGGGAGTCACTGACATCAATAACCACCCGATGCGGATTCTCCAGCACAAACACGCTGTATTCGACATGGCTGTCGACATCAATGACAACACGGGTGTAATCCGGCGACCGCCATACCCGCAGATCCCGGATATCGCCGGCAAACGTCAGGGATGTTGGCAGCAAGGCAACACAAAACAGCAGGCACAGCCAGACGGCCTGTGTCAGGGTCGCGATATCAGTCTTTTGGTGCCACGTCCTGTAGTCCAGCATTTTGCAACCCAACCCGTAAACGATCTGCAATTTCATGGCCGGTGGCGCTGCCTGTTTCACATACCAGGCGGCGGCCCTTGCCTGCGATTTCCAGCCTGAGTGTCAGGTCCGGCGCCGGCAGAAAACCTCGCCCCCGGCTGGGCCACTCAATCAGGCAGACAGCAGGCGGCGCGAAATATTCATCAACGCCGAGAAATTCTACCTCCTCTGGGTCCGTTAGTCTATACAGATCAAAGTGATAGAGGGGAAAGTCAAAATATTCGTAAGGTTCTACCAAGGTATAGGTCGGACTTTTGACGGCGCCCTGATAACCCAGACCCCGAATCAGGCCGCGACTCAGTGTTGTTTTACCCGCGCCCAGGTCACCGCACAGGTAGATAATGGCACCCTGACTGCCCAGCGACCAGCCGAGACAGGCGCCAACATTCTGCGTGTCGGCATCCGCCGGCAGAGCAATCGAAAATGATTCAGTTTCCTTTGACATTCAACACCCTGGACAACCATGGTAGTAAATCAGTGGCCAGTAAACCGCGCTCGCCAACAGCGCTCACGGCCTGATCCGCCGCCTCACCGTGAGCGCAGACACCACAGCGCAGCGCGTCGGCAGGCGACAGGCCTTGCGCTACCAAAGCCGCAATCACACCGGTGAGGATATCGCCCATGCCACCTGACGCCATACCGGGATTGCCCTCAGTGCAAACATCCACCTGACTGCTGTCACCGTTATTTGAATCCGCGTCCGGTGCGAACGCCATCAACGAACCCGCCCCTTTCAGCAAACACTGAGTCCCGGTCCGGGTCTGAAGTTGGGTGATGGCGGCAAAACGATCTGCCTGCACCTGTCCGGTGGTCGTCGCCAGCAGCCTGGCGGCTTCTCCGGGGTGCGGCGTGATAATCCAGTTTTTCCTCTGCTGCACAGTCGCCGATTCAGACCAGAACCGGTCATCCTGTGCGGCCAGATTCAGCGCATCGGCATCCAGCACCAGGGCTTTGTTTAGCAACACTCCCCACATCATGCAGTTTTGCAGCATCTGCCTGGACCAGGCAGATTGCCCAAGCCCCGGGCCAATGACCAATACCGTCGCTTTTTCTACCAGCTGTTTCGCCAGCAAACCTGCATCGCCCTGCCACGCGTCCAGGCCACACACCATGATTTCGGGTCGTCTCGCCAACATCGCCGGCACATGGACGGGCCGGGTGAGCAGACTGACAGTGCCGGCGCCGCTGCGCGCTGCGGCCTCTGCCGCCATCATGGCGGCACCACCAAACCCGCTATCGCCACCGATCACCAGAACACTGCCTGCGTGCCCCTTGTGTGCAGATCTGGCACGCGGCCGCAACACTGAGTTGAGCAGGTCCACGGAAACAGTTCTTGCCCCCGGCGCCTCAGCATCGGTCACAGCAGGATCAGCGCCACAATCATCAAAAACAATGTCTCCGGCATAGTCCGGACCACTGGAGGTATACAGACCACGCTTACGGGCGATGAAGGTGACGGTGGTGCTGGCCCTGACCGCAGCCCCGTTGACATGGCCGGTATCAGCATGCAGACCGCTGGGAATATCCATCGCCAACACTGGCTGCCCGCTGGCGTTAATCTGTGCGGTAGCATCAGCAAAATCCCCGCTCAGTTCGCCGTGAAAACCCGTGCCCAGCATGGCATCAACAATGACAGCATTGGCATCAGCGTATTGCGCTATCAGTGCCGACAAGTCCTGTGCGCTGTAAGGCAAGGCTTTGACACCAAGCGCGGCTGCGCTGTCAGCCGCCCGCCTGGCATCACCGCCAAACCTGGCCGGGTCGCCAATCTGCAGCAAATGCACGGGAGTGCCGGTTTGCCGGATCAGTCCTGCCAGCACATGGCCATCGCCACCATTGTTGCCCACGCCGCAAATCACAATGACAGCGCTGGCCTTGCGCCAGCGTTGACGCAAGACTGTTAACCCGGCTTCTGCAGCCCGCTGCATCAGTGTTATGCCCGGGGTGCCGGCAGCAATCAGCCGCTGGTCAATGGCCCGCACCTGAGCGGCGGTAAACAAAGGAAAACTCACGTCTACTCCATCCTGTTGATGAGACGCTGCATCATGCGCAGGGCGCTTTCCAGCTCCTCGACCGACGTATCTTCAGTATGGCCGATGGCCCAGGGATCCTGCACCGAGCGTAATTCGTTGTATACCTGCTGACCGTGATCGGTCAGCTGTACCAGAGAGGAGCGCTTGTGCCGCGGGTTGATTTCGTAGCGCACCAGCCCATCGGTCTGCATAACGTCAGTAATACGCTGTACCGCTTGCCGGGACTGCCCCAGTGCCCGAGCGATTCCCGGTACCGTAACGCCGGCGCTGGTCAGTGCCACGATACCAATCACCTTCCAGCGCGCGCTGGTGAGACCCACACCTTCAGCCATCCGATCTCCGTCTGCCAACAACAGACCATTGAGCCGGAAAATGGCCCGCACCAGATCCAGAAAAAGTTTACGCTTTGGAGAATGCACGACCGACACCCGCTGTTTAATTTAGGATGTAAGAATGCTGTCACTTTGACCGAATGTTGTCAATCTGCTAATTGGCCCGGCACCCGGACACCCAATCTGCGTGCCGTTAGCGGCGTCGGCGCGCGGCCCTTTGTATCGCCTTCAGGACGGCAGGTGGCGACATGGGTAAATCGACGTGCCGGACGCCGCTGGCACGCGATACGGCGTTGGCCACTGCACCCAGTGGCGGAATGATGGGCACTTCACCCACGCCGCGCACGCCAAAGGGATGCCGGGGATTGGGGACCTCCACCAACACGGTATCGATCATTGGCAGGTCTGAAGCAACCGGCACCCGATAGTCGAGAAAACCGGGATTCAACTGCGCGCCGTTTTCGTCATACATGTAAGCCTCATTCAGCGCCCAGCCGATACCCTGCGCCGCGCCGCCCTGCAATTGTCCTTCGACATAGGATGGGTGCACAGCTTTACCGACATCCTGCACCGCGGTATAACGCAGGACGGTGACCCGTCCGGTATCCGGATCGACCTCAACATCACAAATATGGGTACCAAAACCAGGGCCCGCGCCCTGAGCGTTAAGACTGACATGCGCCGCTATCGGGCCGCCCGTTTTTGCCGTCTGTGCTGCCAGTGCTGCCAGCGACAGGCGCTCTTCCCTGCCTTCGACATCGGTAACCGCGCAGCCATCCTGCCAGCGCACATGCTCAACGGACACGTCCCAAAGCGTTGCCGCGCGCTCCTGCAGTTTAACGACCATGTCACTCGCGGCCTGGATAACGGCCATACCCACAGCAAATGTGACGCGGCTGCCGCCGGTCAAGTCCGAGTAGGCAATCGAACTGGTATCGACGATTTGTGGACGTACCTGGCTGACATCAATCTGCAGCACTTCTGCCGCCATCAACGCCATGGAAGCGCGCGAGCCACCAATATCAGGGTTGCCAGTGGCCACCATAACGGTGCCATCCTCGTTCAGGGTCAGCGCCGCGCTGGACTGCCCACCGATATTGAACCAGAAGCCTGACGCCACGCCCCGGCCCTGATTTTTGCCCAATGGTGCGGCATAGTGGGGATGAGCGCGCGCGGCTTCCAGCGTCTCCAGGTATCCGATTTCCTTGAAGCTGGGGCCATAGGCGGTCCTGGTTCCCTCACGTGCCGCGTTCCTGATGCGCAGGTCGATCGGATCCATGTCCAGTCGCTGCGCCAGCATATCAATGAGACTTTCTGCTGCGAATGACGCCATGGGCGCGCCCGGTGCGCGATAGGCGGCGCTTTTCGGACGATTTACGACTATGTCGTAGCCGATCAGTTTTACATTGGCAATGTCGTAAGGCGCAAACGCCGTCATGCAGCCCAGACGCACTGGTGAGCCGGCAAAGGCACCTGCCTGGTAACACAGTATGCCCTGCGCGGCGACCAGAGTGCCGTCTTTGCGGGCACCGATTTTCATACTGATATAACTGCCCGGTGCCGGGCCGGTGGCCCTGAACACGTCAGCCCGTGACATCTGCATTTTTACCGGCAAACCACTTTTACGTGACAGCAAGACCGCCAGCGGCTCAAGGTAAACCGTGGTTTTACCACCAAAACCGCCACCTATCTCCAGCGGCATCACCCGAATCTGCGACAACGGCATGTCAAGCAGCCGCGCACAGTATGCCCGCACCATGAACTGGCCCTGACTGCTGCACCAGATTTCAGTCTGCCCGTCACTGGCGACCCGCGCCAGACACGCGTGTGGTTCGATATAGCCTTGATGCACAGGCTGCGTCGTAAACTCTTCAGTCAAGATGATATCAGCCTGGGCAAAACCGAGCTCGACATCACCGTGCACCTGCTCATGGCGACTGGCGATATTTGACGCCTGGACAGGCGCGGGATTGATACCCTTGGTGATCAGGTTCTCATGCAGTAATGGCGCACCCGGCTCCATCGCCTGCTGCACATCAATAACATGCGGTAACACCTCGTATTCAATATCGATCAATTGCAGGGCGCGATTGGCAGTTTCTGCATCCTTTGCGGCAACAGCGGCAATTGCGTGGCCCTCATACAGTACTTTCTCCCGCGCCAGGATATTGGCAGACATATCGCGGAAGTCAGGTGGTTGCGCGTTGATCATCACCTTGTCGTCGGGTATCGCCGGCATATCACTTGCCGTTACCACCGCCTTGACACCCGCCAGCGCCAGCGCCCTGGTGGTATCAATACTCAGAATACGGGCGTGAGCAAAAGGGCTGCGCAACACCGCACCATGCAACGCATCAGGCAGATTAAAGTCGGCACTGAACAAGGCGCGACCGGTTACCTTGTCGATACCATCGGGGCGCACCGGGCGGGTGCCAACCGAGCGCAGAGGCTTTTTCGTGGCATGCTTCATGATTGCGCCCCGGCATGGCTATCGCGCATGTTTTCTGCTGCCGCCAGAATGGCCCGGACAATCTTGTCGTAACCTGTGCAGCGACAAAGATTGCCGGCAATCCAGAAACGGACCTCGGACTCCGTGGGGGACGGATTATGATCAAGAAGCGCTTTGGCGGCGACCAGAAATCCGGGCGTGCAAATACCGCATTGCAGCGCGGCATGATCAAGAAAGGCTTGTTGCAAGGGGTGCAGTCTGTCGCCCGTTGCCAACCCTTCCACGGTACCAATCTGGTGATGTTGCGCCTCAACAGCCAGCACCAGACATGAACAAACCAGACGATCATCCAGCATGACACTGCAGGCACCACAATCACCTGAGCCGCAACCTTCCTTGGTGCCGGTCAGTTGCAGGTTGTCACGCAATACCTGCAGTAGCGTGTCACCGGGATCGCACAGAAATTCGGCTGCCTCACCATTGATATGCGTGCAAATATGCTGTTTCATGCTCTCTCCTTGGCTGTTGCGCGCTGACCTGCAATCAATGCGGCACGCACAGCGAGCACACCGGCCACGTGATTGCGATAGTCGATGGTGCCACGTTTATCATTGATCGGCCGGCACGAGGCTGATACCACTGATTTGAGCTGCACCATCACATCGTTATCAAGTCGCGTACCGAGCATGACGTCGGCAGCACGGGGTACCAATAACGGCACCGGTGACACAGCGCCCAGAGCAACCGATGCCGACACCACGACACCCTCATCATCCAGCGTCAGATTCACGGCGGCACCGGCAACAGCGATGTCCATTTCACTCCGGGGAATCAATCTGAGGTAAGCGTCAGCACTTCTGGCCGGCCGCGGCGGCAAATAAAAACTGACAATGAATTCATCAGTACCCAGGCAGGTTTTACCCGGCGAGTGTATGACGTCTGCCACCGCCAACGTGCGCTCGCCACGGCTTCCCAGAATCCGGCAACTGGCGCCGGCCGCAATCAGCGCAGGCACCGAGTCGGCGGCGGGAGACGCATTGCACAGATTGCCGCCCAGGGACGCACGTCCCTGAATCTGCACCGACCCGATCAGGTCCATGGCTTCGGTGACCCCCGGCCAGGCCTGCCGCAGTATTGCATTCTCATTGATTGCAGCACCGCAAACGCCGGCACCTACGGTAAACCCGCCGTCGCTGTCCTGCTCAATCACCATGAGCTCGGCGACACGCTTGATATCGACCAACACCGCCGGGCGTGGCATGCCACCGGCAAAGCGGGCGAGTAAATCCGTGCCGCCCGCCATCACCCGACCATGCCCGCCAGCCGACGCCAACAGCGCCGCCACGTCATCAAGTCTTGTGGGTGCCTGGTATTGCATGCGCTTACCCCGTAATTGAATATTTGTTTTTATTAGACCACAGCTTTCAGCCGACAGTGCCGGTCGTGGCTTTCAATCAGATCAGAAGCGCAGCAACAGTGTGATGGAGGCCTCGGTATCTGTTTTTTCGCGACCCACGGGCACTTCTGTCTGGTGCTTAACATTGATCGTAAACTTCATTGACAGGCTTTCCATGATATCGGTTTCGATAGAGGACTCCGAGCGACCGATACTCGAACGCTCACCGGCTTCCGCGCTCAGTACCTGGATAAACCGGGCGCTGTCGGAAATATCCCAGCTGTAGTCGGTAGACAGGCGGATAATCCCTTCCTCAAAATCGTCTTCGTCCGCTTCGGACGCTCGCGACACTCGCACACCGGCACCGATGGTATAGCTCAGGGACATGTTTTCCAGATCGCGCAATATGACCTGACCATAACTCACAGATGCATCGGTCTGGCTTTCGTAACCACTGAAGCGGTCATCTTCATGGGCCACCCGGCCCAGAATGAAATTATCCGGATCAAAGTTGTAGGTTGCGCTGCCCACGGTGTAGAGACGCTGAGCGGAGAGTTCATTCTCCGATGATGAACGAAAGCCATCGACGGAAAACCGGTATGACCAGTCTTCGCGAATGGCATCGAAGCGTGCCCTGAAGCGGATATTCTCATCTTCGGTGTTACCAGAAGTAAATATGGCACCCAGTTCCAGCTCGGTGGCCAGGTCCCAATCCTGCGCAGATGCCTGCGTACTGACCGATATCATACCCAACAGGGTCATCATGCATAACAGACGTTTAAGCGTTAGCAACATTCAACACTCCTTGCGTGCGAGTTCTAGTAATAATAGGGAATGAGCGTGAGTGGCAGCCCCCGGAGAACTGAATTCTGAGCAATTACGGCAGCAAAGTCCAGCACCGATCCGGACCGACAGCAGTCCGGCTTTTGGTATTTTTCCCATGACATTGCAGGTACAATACCGAGTAAATGCCAGACCAATGCCGGATCGTTAGTCATCGCACTGCAGGGCGCAGAGACGCCCCGCGCCTGGAGAGATCATGAAGACGTTGATTCTGCTCAGACATGCTAAATCAAGCTGGCAGGATCAGGCCCAGCGTGACATTGATCGCCCGCTCAACGAGCGTGGTCGTCAGGATGCGCCTCTGATGGCTGATAACCTGCATAAACGTGGCACGCATCCACAGCGCATTCTTTGTAGTCCGGCACTGCGCACTGTCTCCACTGCCGAAATTTTCGCCAATCACTTGTCGATCCCGAAAGAACTCCTGCAGCTTGAACGCCAGATATATCTGGCGGGCAGCGGACACTTGCTACATTTGATGCGTCAACAGGATGACAAACTCGACTCGATGATGCTGGTGGGGCACAACCCGGCACTGACCGACCTGTTTAATGAGCTGTGCAGGGAAGCCAGGCTCGACAACATGCCAACCTGTTGTGTAGCAGAGTTGAGCCTGCCGATTACCCAATGGTCCCGCCTCGATGTCGGGCAGGCGGAGCTGAAGTACATTGATTACCCGAAAAAAATTATCTGAAATCTTCCTGTGGACGACGCTGACGCTGACCGGCGCCAGCTGTACCTCACCCGCAGCACAAACCTTATGGCAGAGCCCACTGCATCAGGACCATGTTCTCGTCGGTAAAATATGGCTGACGGACCAGAACCGTCTCATCTCCCGCGAAGAACTGCTGACCCACCTGCAACAAAACCCGTTGCTGCTGCTGGGCGAAAAACACGACAACCCCGATCACCACCGGTTGCGCCTGGCGCTGTTGCATGACGTGTTACTGCCTGATAGTCGCTCACAGTTGGTACTGGAGATGATGCAGCGAACGCAGCAAACGCAGATTGATGCGCTGGCGACGGCAGAGGGCTCTCTCGCAGACCACACAACAGTGGCCAGCGAGCTGGCATGGGACAATGCAGGATGGCCCTGGCATTTCTACGGACCCGCCGTGATGCTGGCACTGGAGCGAGGTTCCCGTTTGCGCGCGGGCAATATCAACCACAGTGAAGTGATGCAGATTTATCGCGACACTGACGCCGGCAACAAACGCCAGGCACTGGAGACGGAACAACTGGCACAACTTGAGCGCGACATCGACAGCAGCCATTGTGGCATGCTGCCGCCAGCTCAGTTCCCCGCCATGGTCCGGGTACAGCAGGCCAGGGATCAGGCGATGGCAGACGCTCTGATGTCCGGGCCTGACTCCCTGGACCAGCGCATTCTCCTGGCTGGCAATTACCACATCCGGCACGATCTCGGGGTACCAAACTACCTGGATGGTCGCATCACCCGAAGGCCGCTGAGTGTTGCATTTCTGGAAGTGGATCCGGAGTACGATACGCCTGACAAATATTTGCAGCAGTTCTCTGAAACATACGCCTACGATGTGATCTGGTTTACGCCTGCGTTAACGCAGGACGATTACTGCGCCGGGATGCGCGCTTCGCAGACACAGTAACCCCGGCGCGCCATCAATGTGTCATCGAGTAGATCAGATAGTTGATACCGAGCTGATAGGCAGTATTGGCATGCTGTGTCGGGTAACGCGGATGGTAGGTGTGTTCCCAGCCATCACCCATGTCGGTATTCCAGTTGATCAGAACCATGATCCGGCCATCATCATCCAGAATCGCATGCACTGACGCCTGATCAATATCGCGTTCGGGAACATTGTCCACGTTACCCAGGGCAGGAACCATTTGCGGCCCGCCGGTATCGTAGTACAGCCTGAATATTTCGTGATCCGGTGGCAATTGCACCATCTCGCGTCCCGGGAAAATATTATTGAAGGAGCTGGCAAAGGCATCCCACTCCCGCGTGCCCCAGAAATCATCAATCAATAAAAAACCACCGCGCAGCAGGTACTCACGCAGATTGGCAATTTCGGGGGGCGAAAAATAGGGTCCGCCATTTCGCCCCATCTCCAACGCGTAAATAAATGGGTATTCAAAGATCTGTTCATCATCGAGGCGCAGAACTATCGGATCAGGCATCACCCGCACATGGCTCAGCCGCGCCACACCGCGCAGGAAATTGCGGTCAGCATCGGGAAAATCCACCGACCATGGGCCACCATAACCGAAGCCGCCCCGGAAATAGGAGTCATATTGCAGACGCACAAAAGCAAACTCTCCCGCCAGGTCTTCCGCGCTATTGGCGCTCGCCGGCATACTGCCGGATCCGGCCCAACCCGCAAGCAGCAAAACAGCCAGCAACTTTGTCTGACGTGCGCATTGTTGAAAGTAAGCACTTACCATGAGAACACCTTTGACACCGCAGGTCCGGGCTTGCGCGGGCAAGATGCCCGCGTATCAAGTTTGGTGTAAGCTGGAGCAGAATTCAACAGCTAAACGCAGAATAGCGGAGCTCACGACATGAACGCAGCCATAACAACAAAGCGTCACTCTGTTCCACCCACCCGATGTTGCCGCACCGGCAGCCTTGCGCTGGCGTTGGCCCTGGCGCTGAGCGCCTGCTCCGGGCCTGAAGAAACCAGCGCGGCGGCCACTGCCGCAGGGGTCACGCAGCTCAGCGTTGCAGTCATCTCCAGCCAACCGCACCTGATTACCGGAGGCAGCACCCTGATCGCGGTACAACACGATGGCGACCGCGCTACCCAGCCAACACTGAGACTGAACGGTAGCATTGTGCCGTTGCCCGCTGTCACTGCGACGGATGTCGGCGAGACCGGCGCCACCCTGCGCTTTCTGCTTGAAGGTCTTGCCGAAGGCAATAACACACTGGAGGTCAGCGCCGGTCAGTCCAGCGCCAGCCTGACCCTGACCAATTATCCCCGCACCGGGCCGGTGATCTCCGGCCCGCACCAGCAACCCTATCTTTGTCTGGGTGAGCTGGCAGAGCGCGCGGATGGCCAACCTCGGCGATTTGCTATCGGCAACGGCGATTTCCTTGATGGCACCGCCCTGGATGAAGACTGCTCCCTGCCCACGCGCGTCGACTATGTTTATCGCAGCAATCAACAGGAAGGCTTTCAGCCACTGACTGACATTGACCGATTGCCTGACGATGTCCTGTTGACCACCACCAGTGCCGGCGTTGACGTGCCGTTTGTCGTGCGTCTGGAAACCGGCACAGTGAACCGCGCCATTTATCAGATTGCCATGCTGCATGACCCCGCCACACCTGCACCGCGCGCCACATCACCGGGTCAGGCCTGGAATCAGCGCCTGCTTTACACCTTCGGTGGCGGTTGCGAAGCGGGTTACTTCCAGGGCGCGGGAACCGGCGGCGTGTTGCGTGAATCGGTGTTGGCACAAGGCTATGCCGTCGCCTCTTCCACACTCAACGTCAACGCCCAGGGCGGCTGCAATGATGTCATTTCGGCTGAAACCGCCATGATGGTGAAAGAACATTTCACCAAATACTACGGCGAACCAATACATACCATTGGCAGCGGAGCCTCCGGCGGAGCCATGCAGCAATTGTTGATCGCCGGCGCCTATCCGGGGATTCTGGATGGGCTTCTGATCGGCATGACATTCTCCGATGCAACTACCTACTTCGCTGACGCGCAGGAGTGTTCCGGGCCCTGGCGCAACTATGCGAACAACCCCGCCAATGGTCTGGATGACGCCACCAAAGCTGTGGTTGGCGGCTGGCCCAACTGGTACCTGTGCGACGAATCACTGGGAGACCGGCCGGACCGCATATCGCCCTTTGATTGCCCGGCAGAGATCCCTGCCGAACTGCACTACCACCCACAGACCAACCCGTCCGGTATACGCTGTTCGATTTACGACGGCATGCGTAACGTGTTTGGTGAGCGCCAACATCCGGACAGCACTATTGCCCGCGGCATTGCACCGAGCCCGCACGATAACGTCGGCGTGCAGTATGGCCTGGCAGCACTGAACCAGGGCCTGATAAACAAGTCGCTGTTTCTGGACATCAACGCCAACTTTGGCGGTTGGGACATCGACTATCAGCGTACCGACGCGCGCACCCAAGGCGACCCGGGCGCGATCCGCACCGCTTATGAAACCGGCCGTATCACCAATGGCGCTGCCGGTCTGTCACGCGTGCCCATCATTGATGACCGCCCCTACCTGGATCACGAGGGTAACTTTCACGCCAGCGTATATTCATTTACCACCCGTGCCCGCCTGGAGCGTGACAACGGTCATGCCGATAACTATGTCATCCGGCGCCATCCGGCCAGCCTGTCACTGGCTGATGAAAACCTGGCGCTGATGAACAGCTGGCTTGATGCCATCAAGGCAGCCAACAATGAATTACCCATGCTGGAACGGATAGTGCGGGCGAAACCGGCGACGTTGAGCGACGACTGTTTCACTGCCGACGGCGAGCGCATTGTGGAGCCAGCGGTATTCGATACCAGTCGATTGTTTGACAACACCGAAGGCCGATGCAATCAACTGTATCCGCCGCATGCAGGGCTTCGGCTGGTCGCGGGCGGCCCACTAACCAACGATGTCATGAAGTGCCAGTTAAAAGCCATTGATTATGACGACTACCGGGTGACCTTCACTGACGACGAAAAAGCCAGGCTGGAAAACATCTTTCCCGACGGTGTTTGCGACTGGAGTCGTCCCGGTGTCGGCCAGGGCAGCAATCAGACCTGGCTGTCCTTTGGTCCCTCGCCGGTCAATCGTTACCAGGCGGACGCCGCGGAAACGCCCTAAGCCGCAACCGGCTCTGCGGGACGCCGGGCGAGCAGGATACCCAGCAGAGCCATGGCGCCACCTGCGCTTAATAGCGCCATATCGCCCACATTAAAGCCGATCATTTCCAGACCCGGCAAAGCAACCAGGCCGCCACCGAACCCGGTGAGCAGCCGACCGGCTTTGCCGGCCACACCGCGGCGATCAAGGAAGCCCAGTCCGGGCAAATAATCCTGCAGAGAACCGGCAATCAGCAACACTCCGACTGCTACCGTGATCGTGGCCGACAGGGTATCCCAAAAGCTGCCCGCCATGGTCAGGGCCGGATCAAGCACAAAGAAGAAAGGAATGAAGTAAATGACACTGCCCAGCCGCATGGCTTTGAAACCGGTTGCCAGCGACGACGCACCGGCGATACTGGCAGCTGCGAATGCACCCAGAGCGACCGGCGGCGTGATAAAAGACAACATGCCCCAATACAGAATGAAAAGATGCACGCTCATCGGATCCAGACCGCCCTGAATCAGTGCAGGTGCCAGAATGATAGCCAGAAAAATGTAGGCTGCAGTCACGGTCATGCCAATGCCCAGCACAAAACTGGTCATCGCGCCCATCAACAACAGCAGCAATACCGAGTCGCCCGCGAGGTACAACAGATCATTGACCAGCGTACCCGACAAACCGGTCAGCGACAGCGCTCCCACAATCAGGCCAACGCCAGCCATGATCGCCAGCAGCTCCGCCAGCAACTTGCCTGCCGCCACCAGAAACGACCCGGTGGCTTTGATATCCCACCTGTTTTTGGCCGATAACTGATTGAGCACCAGCAACATCGCTGTCGCATAGAACGGTGCCACCGCTTCACGCTGCAGGTAAACCAACAGGAAAATCAGTACGGCAAATGAAGCGATGTAAAACCAGCCTTCACGCATGGTCGCGCCCAGACCGGGCAATTGCTCGCGTGGCGTGCCTTTTAACCCGGTACGGGCCGCATAAGCATCCACCTGCACAAACAGTCCAAAAAAATACAGCACAGCCGGTATCGCTGCGGCTAACGCTACCGTGGTGTATGGAACATTGAGAAATGTCGCCATCACAAAGGCGGTCGACCCCATGATCGGCGGCAGCAGCACACCGCCCGTGGAGGCGCAGGCTTCGACACCCCCGGCATACTCACTGGACATGCCATCGCGTTTCATCGCCGGTATGGTCATCTGTCCGGTGGTCAGCACATTAGTGATCACGCTGCCGCTCATGGAACCCATCAGACCACTGGACACGATCGCCACTTTGGCCGACCCGCCACGCACATGGCCGAACATGGCAAATGCCAGGTTGATAAAGAACCGCCCGCCGCCGGTGTGTTGCAATGCGATGCCAAAAATCAGGAAACCAATAACCAGCTGCGCGAACGCGCGGAACGGCAAGCCCAGGATACTTTCGATACTCATGACATGGTAGGAAGCGGTCTGGGCCAGCGACGAGCTCATACCGGAGATCGGGCCCGGCAAGCGCTCGGCCACAACCGGATATAGCGAAAACACCAGCACCAGGAAAAACAGCGTCAGGCCACCACAGCGCCGCACTGCTTCCAGCGCCAGCAGCCACAACAGATAACTCATCCACACGGCATGGGTCGGAGCGGAGAACTCCCAGCCATAGTCCAGCATGGTCTCGGCATTGATGAAAAAGAACGCACACGCGGCAAACGCGCAAACGCTGAGCAGCGCGTCATACCAGTACCGGGTGGCGTTGGCATGGGCCGGATAAATCAGATAGGCCAGTGGTAGCAGTAGCGCGAGCAATGCGTAGTAATAGTGATTTTGTACCGTAATAACAAAGTCCAGTAACGGACTCTCGGAAAACAGGCGCAAAGAATCCATCGCCAGGAAGGCGCTGAGCACTGCCGAAATCGCAACCAGCCAGCGCACCGGCACCGGCATCGAGCCAGGTGAGCGCGCCATCAGCGCCAGACCGGATCGAAGCCGGCCGCCTCCAGACGTTCAGCGCGAACCTGCTGCCAACGCGCCATGAAAGCCTCTCGATCGTCTATATTCTCGCCTTCCACTTCAGACCAGGCATCTGCCAGGACTTCCTGCCTGCGGATCAATGCCTGATTGTGCGCTTCATACTCATCAGTCCAGGCGCCGACCTCGCGCCAGTAACGCACAGCGCCGGCATGGTATGGCACCACCCAGTTGAACACCTGGGACTCCAGCGCCCAGCCGATAGCACCCGGGTCGGCATCCTTGAAGTCAGCAAAGTTCTCGTTGATGACACGGGTCATCCAGTACACCGTATTTTCGTCCTGACTCTCCAGTGCGATCAGAATTGGATAGGGATAAGTACCTGCCTCCTGTGGGTTATCGTCGCTGATGCCGGCTCCACGGGTCGCGCTATACTTGTTGAAATAGGGCCCTACCGCTGACAGACGTTGCCAGCAGGCCTCATCATCATGGGGTGCCGGTAACCAGCGAATGCCCCGTGGCGATGCTTCCAGCCTCCGCGTTGGCCCGGAGACCGTGGTGCCAAAAGCAACATCAACATCGCCGTTGATAACGCCTTCCCACATGGCTTCGTAGCCCGGAAAATCCACCCGCTCTACGTCATCCCAGGTCAGACCACCGCAGGCCAGGTAGGCTTCCATGGAAATGTTCAGTGCGGGTGCGGCACGCACGTAGGGCACGCGTCGGCCCCTGAGTTCGGCGAATGTGGTAACGCCGGTGTCTGCGGCGACAGCAACGGCCTGATTACTCAGCCCGTTGGAGCTCATCAACATACGCAAGGGCTTGGGCCCCCACTGCGGATCGGCAAACTGAAACATGCCTTCCTGGGCAAAATAGGTGGCGACACCGTTGGCAGAGAATTGCACGCGCCCGGTATCCAGCGGCAACAGCCGCGACACATCGTTCTGGCCCGGAATCACGCGCAGGGTGATATTGTAGCGGTCACGCAACATGGCGCCGATAGCCACGGCCTGATTGTAACCGGTGGTGCCCAGATTATAGGCAGTCCACGCCATCTGACGCGGTAGCTCAGGTTGCCCGAAGGCAGGGGTGGCTATGCAGCCCGCGATAACCAGCGCCGCCAGTGCGACTCTTCTGCCGATTGTTGGCGCCGTTGCCAGTGTGTTCAAACGCATTATTATTCTCCTGCACAGCATGACAACTGCGGGTGTCTGACTCTGGCCACAAAGAGTATCAAGGTCGCCAAAAGAGTGGAAGGAATATGCCATACTTTGCGATATCGAGCATCGTCTTTGGCAATCAGGTGACCTTATGGCAAAAGTAATCGTGAACAGTTTTCTGCGGGATAGTCTGGCCGAAACGGGCGCCATGATCCCCATGGACTCTTGTCTGGAGCTATCGGTAACATCGGTGCGCAGCTTGTTGAGCACACTTGAGAAGAATTACCCGGGCAGCAAACAGATTCTGGCGCGTGCTGCGGTCGCGATAGATGGAGACATTCATACCGATGCGCTGACAGAGCCATTGAGTGACGACAGTGAGCTGGTCTTCATCCCTGCAATTGAGGGCGGATGAGGTTTGCGGGGTTCGCAGCAGAGCCGCGCCCGCTGCATGGCAGGCGACTGCTCTTCTGCGCTGGTCACAGCCGCCTGTTAAAGCAGCTGGCCGGAGCAGTCGGCTGAAACACCAGAATGAATCAGCCGGGGATGTTGTTACAGTCGTCGACCGGTGACCGGAATGGCGCCGAAATCAGTATTGAAGCTGCCGCTCAACTGATCGTCAACTACCGTGCCGTTGAATACCAGTGTCATGGACTGACCCTGAGCATCCACTGTGGTGCTGAAGCTCACCGCTTCGCCGTCAACGGAAACCGCATCAAGTGGCGCGCCACCCAGATCCTGGGATGACATTTCGCCCGTCAGGTCTTCGTTGACGTTCAGGTTGGCATCCATGGCGCCGATTGGCGTGTCGATAGTGATCAACCAGCCGCCCACCAGCGGATGCGGCTCGGATACACTTGCACAGGCACTGATAAACAGTGCCATCATGACACCTGTGATGATCGAGCCGATTTTAGTACGCATGATGAAATCCCCTTCAAGATTGATAAAACATAGTTAAATTTATTGCGCTTTGTACGCATATTCTGGATATAAGCTATTGTGCAATCAGGCTGAGCCCGGAAGCTTTCCTGCATGCCCGGGCCGCCCGTTACTGACAGCGGCTGGAAGCTGGCTTACTTTGATATTGAATTGAGCTCAGGTCAACGGCTTTTTCGTTGAAGCACCCAAAAACCCTGACGAATTCCTGCAACTCGCATAGATTCGTCAGTTTTCACCAGGCCAGTTGCAGAATCTCCATGACATCATCAGCCGAGGTGATGGCCCTCGGATTCGATTTCACAACATTATGTTGCGCAGCGGCGGTGGCGATTGCCGGCAGCTGCCCGGCCTTCACCCCCACTTCACGCAGGCTTACCGGCAATTCCAGATCCTGCAGCCAGGCTCGCAGGAACCCGGCGGTGCTGCTACCGCCGGCGCCCAGTGCCTGCCCCACGTCGCGCTGCAGCTCAGCGGTCGCTATCTCATTCCAGCGCAGCACTGCCGGCAGCATGACGCATGAAGTATGCCCATGTGGTACGCCGCACATGGCGCCCAGAATGTAGCCAATGCCATGACTGGCGCCATGACGAATGCGGCCCAGCCCACAGCCGGCAAGCCAGGCGGCTTGCTGGTTGCGCGCACGGGCGGCAAGATTGCCCGGATCCGCTTTCATCGCCGGCAGTGATTTCGCGAACAGGCGCATTGCGTGCAGATAATGCCCTTGCACGTAAGCATGGGCATCCGCCGAGCAATATCCCTCAATGGCATGATCCAGCGATCTTATGGCCGTTGACAGCCACAGCCACGTCGGCGTATGCAATGCCAGCGCCGGGTCGTAAATAATCTGCCTGGGCGCCAGTCCAGGTGCCTTGTAGCCCTCTTTGGCACCCTTAACTGTGTCAGTGACGCCGGCATTGTTACTGAACTCGGCGGCTGACAATGTCGTCGGCACCGCTATCTGATACACCGGTTGCTGACGACGCAATTCCGGTTCAGTGCCACACAAATCCCCGCGCGTGCCATCGCTGAACTGACCATAACGCAGCAATCCGGCCTCGTCGCCAATACCGGCATTCAGGCAAAACTGAATGACCTTGCAGGCATCTATCATCGAGCCGCCGCCAACGGCGAGCAGAACGTCGGCATCTGCAGCGCGGGCCTCAGCCAGCGCTGATAACACATCCGAGCGCGGCGAATGTGCGCCCATGGTATCGAAAACCCCGACCAGACGGTCACCCAGGCACTGTTTCAACTCTCCGACCACCGGTGTTTGCCTGCTCAATGTTCCGGAGATCACAATAAACACCCGGGCTGCAGGCAGTGCCCGCAACTCGGCGGCCAGTGCTTCCTGCACCGGCGTACCCAGCCGCACACGCTGCAGCCCGGTATAATCAAAAATCAGTGACTCCATGCCTTTTTCCTGTTGTCATCAAATCGAATCGTGCACCAAAATACATATGTAAATTGAAGCTATTCATATTCTGCTATATGCTCTGGCATTAATACTGTTTTAGTCCGGCCTGGCTTTTTTAGTACTGACAATAGTACTGCCAGAATGGCTCTGCAAATATAGTACTGCCAAATCAGCATCACCGTTCCTGCGCAGCTCCGGTTGCGCGTCAATGCCAACCGACCCGGTTACGAGGCTCACATGATCGAATTTACTATTAACGGAAATACCCGGCAACTGGACATAGAGCCAGAGATGCCATTGCTGTGGGCCCTGCGCAATGAACTGGGCCTGACCGGCACCAAGTTTGGCTGCGGCATCGCCGCCTGTGGCGCCTGCACCGTGCACGTTGACGGGCAGCCGGTACGCAGCTGCGTGACCCCGGTCAGCGCCGTGCGGAACAGCCAGGTAACCACCATTGAAGGCCTGACCGTAAATGCCGCCGGCAACCCCGCGCTGACGGCGGTGCAGCAGGCGTGGATTGATCACCAGGTACCCCAGTGTGGCTACTGCCAGTCCGGGATGATCATGGCGGTCAGTGCCCTGCTGGCAGATAACCCCAATCCTGATGAGGCCGCTATCGAACGTAGTGTCAGCAATGTCTGCCGCTGCGGCACCTATCCCCGCGTCAGCAAGGCGATACGCGCTATTATTGCGGACAATGCCGGGAGCGCCGCCAGCGCTCAGGGAGACACCGTATGAAGATGAATCGACGCCTCTTTTTGTTGGGCACCACTGTTATCGGCGGTGGTCTGTTATTGGGCTATGCCGTGACTCGACCTGACCGACAATCACTGGCCAACCGGGACCACACCAGCGCCGGCCAGAGTTTTTTGACCACCTGGCTGCGTATTGATCCCGACAACCAGGTTACCGTTGTTGTGCCTCACTCGGAGATGGGCCAGGGCGTATTGACGTCCCTACCGATGATGGCAGCAGATGAAATGGACGCAGACTGGAATCAGGTGCGGGTAGAGCAGGCACCGGCCACTGATCTGTTCGCCAATGGCGTACTGATCAAGGGTTTTGCCATGTCCATGGGATTGACGGTGCCGGCATTTCTGGATCGCACAGTTAATTTTGCCACATTAAAAGCGGCCGAGATCATGAATATGCAGATCACCGGCGGCAGCAGCTCGGTGCGTTTCACCGGCGAAATGGGTATGCGTGCCGCCGGCGCCGCCGCGCGGGAAATGTTGATCAATGCTGCGGCCGCGCAATGGGATGTGGCAGCCAGTGAGTGTGATGCGCGTAACAGCTACATCTATCATGATGCCAGTGGTCGCTCTGCCAGCTTTGGTGAGCTGGCCAGCGCGGCGGCCCTGTTTGAACCGCCACGCAACCCGACATTAAAAACGCCTGATCGCTTCACACTGATGGGTACCGCGGTGCCACGTGTCGATATTCCAGCCAAGGTTGATGGCTCCGCCATGTATGGCATTGATGCCCGTCCCGATGGCATGCTCTACGCTGCCGTCACCACCGCCCCGGTGTTTGGCGGCAAGCTGACGCGCGTGGACAACGTGGACGCCGTTATGCAGCGCCGTGGTGTCGAGCGTGTGATTGAGCTGGAAGACGCGGTCGCCGTTGTTGCTGACAACTACTGGCGCGCCAGTGAAGCGTTGAAACAGCTGCAACCGGTGTTTACCGGCGCCGAGTTCGACGATGTTAACAGCAGCGACATATTCACCCAGTTCGACACCGCGCTGGACAGCGCCGAACGCAACGAAGACGTGCATGCCGGCGATGCTGCCGAGGCTTTCGCCGGCGCCGCCGAGATTATCGACGCGCGCTATCGGGTACCCTATCTGGCGCACGCTGCCATGGAACCGATGAACTGCACTGTCCACTTTCATGACGGTCGCTGCGATGTCTGGACCGGCACCCAGGACAACCTGGGTATTCGGGGACGGGTCGCCACGGTGGCAGAGCTGAATGAAAACGACGTCACGGTACATCCGTTTTATCTGGGCGGCGGATTTGGCCGTCGTTTGCCACAATCCACCAACACCATAGATCAGGCAACCCGTATTGCCAGTCATTTTGATGTTCCGGTGCAAACCCTTTGGAGCCGTGAAGAAGACACCCGGCAGGATTATTACCGACCGGCCGTCAGCAGCCGTTTCCGCGCGGGACTGGACAGCAATGGTCAGCTGGTTGCCTGGGAAAATGTCTATATCGGCAAGAATGAACCGGTTGAGGCTGCGCATATCGCCTATCAGGTAGCCAACCAGCAGATTGATTATGTGGAGAGCCCGACCCATGTGCCGTTCGGCGCATGGCGCAGTGTCGCGCACTCGCAACATTCGTTTTTTCTGGAATCATTCACAGATGAACTGGCATGGCACGCCAAGCAGGATCCTTTGCAGTACCGTTTGGCCATGCTCTCAGACAAGCCACGTCATCGTCGCGTGCTGCAGGAGGCTGCGACACGTGCGGGATGGACAACGCCGGCGCCTGAGGGTCGTGCCCGCGGTATCGCCTTACAGGAAAGTTTTGGCAGTATCGTTGCAGAAGTCGCTGAGGTATCACTCACCGAAGACGGTGCCGTGCGCGTCAACAAGGTCGTTTGTGCCATCGACTGCGGCCGCGTGGTTAACCCGGACACGGCTGCCTCACAGGTCGAAAGTGGCATCATCTATGGCCTGACGGCGGCCATGTACGGACAGATCAGCATTGAGAGCGGACGCGTCAAGGAAAGCAATTTCCATGATTACGAAATGCTGCGATTGGCTGATTCGCCAGAGATTGAGGTCATTTTGCTGGAGTCCGACGATGCTGCTATCGGTGGCCTGGGTGAGCCGGCGACACCGCCGATTTCTGCGGCTGTCACCAATGCATTATATGCCCTGACCGGACAGCGCGTGCGTGAACTGCCGCTGAAGCACTACCGTTTTACGCCAACGCCCATTGAGGCGGCGGGGAACGCCTGACACGATGATTCGCCACTGCCAGCAACAACTGACAGTGGCGAATCGAACCTGATCAGAATGCGCTGTTACTCATCATGTCGCTCTTGATAATGAACTCACGGAACTCGGGGTATTCCAGCCCCTGGGTCTTGTCACGATCCATGATGGTGAAGGGTAGCGCCAACGCCTGCCTTGCCTGCTCAGGCATTTCATTCAACGCCACTTTGCCATCCATGTTCAGGTCCATGAAACCCATCGCCAGTGCCGCCATGTAGTCATCTTCATTGACTTCGAAGTCGCTCTCACCCGGCTCCTCATAGCGGAAGGAAATGCCGCCATACAGCATCTCTTCCCAGGTCTGCTCGCCGAACCTGACATTGACTGACGGATCCGGATTGCTCAGGTTGGCGGTCGAGTTGTCATACACCGTGCGATGGATGACAAACGTGCCGGCAGGCGCCTCAATGGGCTCTTCGAACTGGAAGTAACGCTGCCAGTTGAAGTCGTAGTTGGGTACCGACAACACCACTTCCTCGCGCCCATCAGGATAGCGAATCGCGAACTCGGACGCGCGGCCCCGATAATGGGCATGCGGGAACAGGCTGTAAATAACCGCATCACGCTGGAACTGATAATACGCCGTTTCCTCGTGCTCGGCCGCACCCTGGGGGATGCGCAGCTCGGGGTTAAGAATCGAGAAGTGTTGCAGCACGTGTTCTGGCGCCTCATCGCTGAAGTACAGACCGATCTGGGTTTCATCACTGGTGGCGCGACCGTAGGTGGTGTAGTGCATCTGCGTGTAGAAAGACGTTCCCGCAGGCACATAGACACCGGTGTTGTCCGGATATACATAGGTCTCGTTCCCGGGCACAAAGGTCATCAGTTGTGGCTGGAACAGCGATGCTCCACTGTTTGACTGCCCCGCTGTGTTTGAACTGGCACCAAACGTTGCAATGGCATGGTGCACCACTTGCCGGTCACCCGGGGCGACCTGTACGGCGCGCACCCAGACATCATGATCCAGCGGGTTTTTCACTTCAAAGAACTGGTAATCCAGCGTACCGGTCGCCGGAATATCAAATTTCGGCAGCGTGACCACCAGATCAGGCTCACCCATTTCCCACTTTGTATCCTGAGCCTTCACGCTGGTCAGCAGATCCTCGCCGGTACCGCGCGGCGCACCGGCATCGATCCAGGACACCAGCTGCCGGGCTTCGTCGACACTCAGGCTCAGATCATGCAGGAATTCACCAATCTCCGGGTCTGCGTGCCACGGCGGCATACGCTTGGTCAGAACGGTTTCACGAATCATCGGGGAGAAGCCCTGGATCATCGCATGGTTGGTCATTGCCCACGGTCCGATGCCGCCGGGACGGTGACAATCGGCGCACTTCTCTACCAGCATGGGCGCTATTGTGTCGCTGTACATGGTGTCGGAGATATCCGTGACGGGGGCATGACGGGACAACAATCTGGCATCCGCAGGCATCGCCTGCGCGGTCAGTTCAACATTATCGCCATCCAGCAGCGCTTGTAATGTTGCTGTGAATTCGGCGCTGTTTGCCGGGCCGCGATATACAATCTGCCAGCGACCGGGCTCAATCACCAGCGCCTCGGCGACATGGTTCAACGCCAGCGTTTCAGTGACCAGGCCTGCTTCATCTTTTAATACCGGCAGTTGCAGACCCTGTTGCTGTGTATCAGCCAGAATGTCAGCACGTGACTCTTGCGGAACCGGATTAAGCAGAGCAAACACGACGCCCTGCTCCGCCCATTGCTCGCTGAGACCGTCAACAGCCGCATCCACCGCGGCAGCGCCATTCTGATGCCCCATCAATACGATGGCCGGCACCTGCTCATGGTAATGCAGGTTAAACGCCTTGCCATGCTGATCAATCAACGTGAAGTCGGACGCGCGGGTGACCGGCGCTTCATCGGCGACAGCGCTGACGCCGGCCAGGCCGGCAGTCAGGATCACGGCAAACGCCAGAGGAGCGGCGACTGCCCTGTTGGCAACCGATGCCAGGGTATTGATGATATTTATATGGATGCTCATGAAAATTCACTCCAAAGCCATTGCTTGCTAATAAATGACAACTTGTCAACAAGATACGCTGTCATTGAACACCCGGTTCAACATCAGGTCAACAGGCTACGTCGCAGATCAGCCTCATCCCGCCTGATAATGCCGCTTGATAAAATTTCCCAACATTTCGAACTCATCGCGCCGTGTGCTGGCCTTGCGCCAAACCAGACCGATCTGTCGATAACTGCTGTCATCCATGGCAATGGTTTTGATTCGGGTATTCTTCAGCAAGGGTGACTTGACCGCCATTTCCGGCAGGTAAGTGATACCCAAATCGGCATCCACCATTTGCACCAGGGTCAGCAAACTGGTCGCCGTAATACTACTGACCTTGTCGGCATTCTTGATATTGCACGCAGACAGAGCATGATCCCGCAGACAATGGCCATCTTCCAGCAGCAGAATGCTGTCCGTAGGCAAAGTATTCATATTGTAACGGCTCGGGTCGACAAACGCGCTGTGCTGGTGGTGCGCCAGATAAAAGTGGTCATCGAACAAAGGCATATCGGTCACGTTGCGTAACTCATACGGCAGCGCAATCAGAATGAGGTCGAGCTCTCCGTCCATCAGACGATCATAGACGCGCTCGGTCAAATCCTCTTTCAGGTACAGTTTCAACTCCGGGTAGGATTTGCGCAGTGCTGGCAGCAGTTTGGGCAGCAGGAACGGCGCAATGGTCGGGATCACGCCCAGTTTAAGTTGTCCGGTCAGGGGAGCCTGGTTACCCCGTGCAATATCGACCATGTCTTCCAGATCGCGCAGCACCACCCTGGCCTGGCGAGCGATATCGCGCCCCAGACTGGTCACTGTGACATTTTTGTTAGTGCGATCAACAAGCTGAATATTAAGCATATTCTCCAGCTCTTTGATCGCAACGCTGAAGGCTGGCTGAGACACAAAACATGATTCTGCGGCCTTGCCAAAATGCTCATATTGTTCCAGCGCAACAAAATACCGAAGTTGTTTGGTGGTAGGCAGGTGGTTCATTGCAACTCCTCATGACAGCTGTGGAACGTGGTCTCAGGTGAAAAATTATTACGATACATAATACATATCACTTTAATACATTTAATTCATTTTATCTATTCACCTGCCCGCCGTATGATGTTCCTCATTGCGACTAATGATGACTTGTCAGTGCTCGCAGGAAGGCATGATTGACCCGTGTACCAATTCTGATTGTACGCTCCCTCTTGGCCGGGACGATTCCCAAAAATCGTTCCGGCTTTTTTTAGCTGGTGCTCTCTGTGGTTCCTGATTGGTCGGCCCTGAATGTGGTCATCAACCCGCCCGGTTGCACTTTTCGTATCTGTTGGAATAACTGTTATACTCCGCGCTCCATCGGCTGACTGCGACAGGTAACAGTAGAAAATGCCCGATTCAAGACTCTACACCTCAAATCCCGACACGCGGCCTTCAGTCATGACAGGCCTGCTGGCCGCACTGTTATTGGCAACCTCTGTCAGCATTCACGCCGACGAACTGAGCGACCCCGGAATCTGGCACGGCGAGTGGCAGGCGGAAGATACCGATTTCACGTTACTGGTATTACCGTCAGGGACGAATTTCAGGCTGGAGCCGTTGCGACCGGCAGGCATAGAATGGCAAGCTGGCGAAGGATTGATCAATGGCAGCAGTGGCACCGTGGAAGTCAGTTATCAGGGCGTGGTTGCTCAAGTGATGGTGCAGCTGACCAGCCCGGAAACGGCGGTCGTGCGCTCAATGTCCTGTCAGCCGGATTATCATGTGGTTTGTACGTTGGTGCGGAATCAGCAGGCCCGGTTTATCAAATTGCAGTAAGCGCGAACTGCATTAATCGCACTGTTTCAATCGCGTCCGCGTCACATCAAGCGCGCCGCCCGACTCGCGGACGACGCCGTTCACGAGTTGTTGCAGGCGTTACTTCAATTCCGACATTGAGCGGATCTGTTTGCCGACAATGCCGTACTCAATAGCTTCTTCCACCGTCATCCAGTAGTCACGATCGGTATCCCTGGCAACACGCTCCAGTGGCTGACCGGTCTCATCGGCAATCAACTTGTTGATTCGGGCACGCATTTTGACTATCTGTTCGGCCTGAATCTTGATGTCCGAGGCGCTGCCGCGCGATCCACCCATGGGCTGGTGCACCAGAAACCGGGTGTTTGGCAACGCGAACCGGTGTTCTTTCTTGGCACCCAGATAAATCGTCGTCGCCGCGCTGGCAACCCAGCCCGTGCCAACCACATAAACATCAGGCTCGATGTACTTGATGATGTCATAGACCACATCTCCTGACTCCACGTGGCCGCCGGGTGAGCTGACGTACAGCGTGATGGGATCATTGCTTTCCGCCGCCAGTGCCAGTAAACGCTCGGTAATCGTCCGAGCCATGCGATCATTGATTTCGCCAAAAATAGTCAGTGCACGTGCCTTGAACAGTTTTTCGTCAAGCAGACGGCTTGGTCCCTGCGCGGGCGCCTCGTTGGCAGACGACATCATTTGCATACTCATTTTCTCCAAAAATCGACTTGTTGCCAGTGACCGAAGCCCGCAGGTTCAGTCCTGAAATGCTTAAACTTCTATGATACCACGCCCGACACTTGCTGAGCCCCGGGATGAGACTCTTCACCCAACGGCCTGAACGCGATCAGCAGTTGCGGCAACAGCGTCAGCGCACCCAGCAGTGCAACCAGCATCGCGACACTGGTCAACAGACCAAACACCATGGTCGGGATAAAGTTTGACAGCACCAGTATCGAGAAGCCCGCCACAATCGTCAGTGATGTGAAGTACATGGCGCGGGCGATGCTGCTGTGGCAATAGAACATAGTCTGCCGGTAGTTACCAATGCGATGGAATTCGCGCCGGAACCGGTGCATGTAGTGAATGGTGTTATCGACGCCAATGCCAATTGAAATCGCGGCGATGGTGATGGTCATGATATCCAGCGGGATTGCCAGCCAGCCCATGATGCCCAGCACCAGAGCGGCAGCAATGATGTTCGGAATGATGCAGATAACCGCAATCTTCAGGGAGCGGAACAGGGCCAGAAACATCAGCATGATCGCGGCCAGCACCACACCCAGCGTCAGAATCTGGGATTGATACAGGCTTTGCAGCACATTGTTGTACAGCACCAGGGTGCCGGTGACGCTCACCTGCTCCGGCGCCAGGCCAAAGTTCTCCTGCATACCGGTCCTCACATCCTCAATCAACTGATTGCGATTGAGGTCAGGATCAGACTCGATAACACGAACATTAAAACGGATCTCGTTTTCCTCGATCGCAACAAATGGCGTCAGCACGGTCGAGCGCAGCGTTTCCGGCAACATGGTGTACAACAGCGCCCACAGGAAGCTGTCAACCTCGCCTCCGTTGAGCTCCTCCGCCAGTTGCACCACAGCACCGAACGACAGTACCTTGCCGGTTTGCGGGTGCTCATCCAGGAATTCGTGCATACGCTCGATTCGATTCATCTTGTCGGCAGTGAACCAGTAGGGATTGTCATCCCCCGCACCGCCATCATCGAAACCGTCATCGAAACCGTCATCAAAACCGTCATCAAAACCGTCATCAAAACCGTCATCAGACGCCGCATCATCAGCCAGCCTGACCACAACATCAAACGACAGGGTGCCACCCAGCTTTTCGTCGAACAGCTTCATGCCCTGATAGATTTCCGTGTCTTCACTGAAGTAGGAGATAAAACTGTTCTCCACCTGCAGCCGGGTAATGCCAATTGCGCTGACGACGAATACCAGGGCGTAGACCCACAACAACTTGTTGCCGAGCTTGTCAGTGGCCTTTGCCAGCAGCGCGGTAAAGCTGGCACGCATGGCCTTGGGCCGCTCACGTTTTTCCGCGGGCAACAGACTCATCATGGCCGGGAACAGCAGGAATACCACTATCAGTGCGGTGAGCACGCCCATGACCATAATCCAGCCGAAGGAAATGATCGGCGTGATGCCACTGACTACCAGTGAACCGAAGGCGACGATGGTTGTCAGCGCCGTATACAGGCAAGGCAAAAACATCGCCCGAACCGCATGGCGAACGATCTTTTGCTGCTTGCTGAAGCGGCGGCTGGCCCGCAGTTCGCGATAGCGCACCATCAGATGCACGGTCAGCGATATGGTGATAATCAGCAGCAACGACATAAAATTGGAGGAGACCACCGTCACCTTCCAGTCCATGAAGCCCAAAATACCCACCACAATTACACCGGCGACAGCACAACAGGCCAGGGGCAGCAACACCCAGCGCAAGCGCCGGAATATGAGGCCCAATGCAATCACAATAAAAGCAAAAACACCCAGGCTGAACGTCGCCAGATCGTTCTGTACAAATGTCACCAGATCATCGGCAATCATCGGCGCGCCGCCCAGATAGAGCTGCACCTCGTCGTCATAGTTGGACAGAATCTCACGGATGGCGGCAATGTCCTGATGCCGAAGCTCAGCGGCTTGCGCACTGTAGGCATCAAACTGCTCCGACACCTGTTCCAGTTCCTGCGCCTCTGCCTCCGTAAGTCCGCCGGCTTCGCGCTGATTGCGCAACTCGGTGCGGCGGTTGATCAGCTCTATGTATCGCGTGTCCTCTTGAAAGCTCGCCAGCATGGCACCGGTGGTGCCGTCCGGACTGATCACGGCGTTACTGAATACCGGGTTCGTCCTGAGCTCTTGTCGTGCCGCTTCCCGATCAATATCATCATCGGTAATGGTGGCGTAGTCTTCAGAAATGCCGGTCAGCGGCGTGTCACCAAAAATGGGCACATTGAGCAGACTGTTGACTGTTTCGATACGCTCCAGTTCTAACAGGTCATCGCGTATATCTGCCATGATCGCCAGCGACTCATCGCTCAGCAAATCCATGTTGCGTGGCGTGAATGCAATCGTCACCGAATCGGTGGCGCCGTAGCGCTGACTGACTTCGCGGGTATACTCCAGCTCCTTGTCATCTTCCATCAACAGGGAATCTGCAGACACATCCAGCCTGAAATCCTGGGCATACCAGCCAAAGCCCGCCACAGCGAGCAGCAATAAAACGATCACCAGCCAGGGTCTGTCAAAGACCAGGGCACTGTACCAACGCGAAAGTGTCGAACGCATAACGGATCCATCATCTGAAAAAATTGGGGCCTGAAATACCGCTCCAGACTATACCCTGTTGGCGCGTGAATTGTTATCTCACGCAGGAACTGACGTAACAAAAGGACCAGTCTAAGCCCCTCTTTTTACGCTGCGCTGGCGCCGATCGGATGTTAGCAACCGGCCAGGCTTCACAGAAACCCGCGGAATCGCCCCTGCGGCCGGCGTAACCACCGTGATTCGGCGCCACTGGCATGCGATCCGCCACGGTAAAGCTTCCTGCTGCCGCTTTGAGCCTTGAGATCTCACAATTCGTCACAATCTCGGACTTGAATAAGACCGGCAGAATTGGTCTAGTAGTGGTAATCTAACGTATTAAAGTCACACCGAAGGGGAGTTTGACCATGCGCAAGTCGATGACATTATTAATTTTCTCGGTATTTTTCATGATACCGTTTGTAAGCCATGCGGATTCCTATCTGAAGCAGGTCAAGGAATTCGACCTGGAAGATCACAAAGGCGTCATGCATTCGCTGGACGACTATCAGGACAATGACTACATCGTGATGTACGTGCACGGCTCCGGCTGCCCTATCGCGCGCCTGTCAGTACCGACCTACCTGCAAATCGAGCAGGATTATGCCGACAAAAATGTGGAATTCCTGATGATAAACGCATTCATTCAGGACGATATTCCCCGCATCGCCAAAGAAGCAGAGGAATTCAATATCCAGTTCCCCATTCTGAAGGATGCCGACCAGTCAGTCGCCCGCTCCATGGGCGTCGAGCGCACCGCCGAGGTTTTCATTATTGATCCCAAAACGCGCGAAATTCATTTCCGCGGGCCGATCAATGACCAGTTGGGGTATGAAACCCAGCGTACTGCAGCGGAAAACGAATACCTGAGGGATGCGCTGGACACTGTCATGGCTGGTGGTTCGGTCAACATGAATGACATCCCTGATGCCAAAGGCTGTCTGGTTGGATTCTTTCTGAGCTAAGCCGGTTTGGGATTTCAAACTCAATGCTCAGGCGATAAAAAAGGCCGGTTGCTGTGAAGCACCGGCCTTTTTTTTACCACGTTTGCTTTTTTACCGCGTCAAGCCCCGGAGTGTCGGCGACCCTTATTCCACAAACGCACGCTCTATCACATATTCCGCCTGAATACCGTGGCGGGATTCTTTGAAGCCCGCATCATCCAGAATCCGGCACATGTCCTTGAGCATCGTAGGACTGCCACACAACATGAATCGATCATGATCGGGCGTGGGCTGCGGCAGACCAATTTTCCGTGCCATGGCGCCATTTTCCAGAACATCCGTGACGCGGCCCTGATTCTCGAACGGATCACGGGTTACCGTAGGATAATAGATCAACTGTTTGCTGACCTCCTCACCAAAAAACTCATTCTGCGGTAGCTCATTGGTAATATAGTCACGGTAAGCCAGATCCACTACCCGGCGCACGCCGTGGACAAGAATGATCTTTTCGAAGCGATCATAGATTTCCGGGTCGCGGATAATGCTCATGAAAGGCGCCAGGCCTGTGCCCGTGCCCACAAGGTAGAGGTTGCGTCCCGGCAGCAGATGGTCCGCCACCAGCGTGCCGGTGGGTTTGCTGCTGACCAGCAGCTCGTCGCCGATTTTGATGTCCTGCAGACGCGAAGTCAGCGGACCATCAGGCACCTTGATGCTGAAAAATTCCAGCTCTTCGTCGTAATTCGCGCTGGCAATGCTATACGCACGCATCAGCGGTCGACCCTCAACTTCCATGCCGACCATAACAAAATGACCATTTTCGAAGCGAAGACCTTTATCTCTGGTTGTGGTAAAACTGAACAGGGTTTCATTCCAGTGATGAACGCTGGTTACACTTTGCTTGGATATTGCAGCCATTTCAAAATCCCGTAAAACGTCGAATAAAAATTGAGATGAAAAATTTTGATGCATGCATGGTAAACCGTGCCGCTATACCAGTAAAATGATTTAATACTATAAGGTTAATCGAAAATAACGATAACACACCGCGAGGCGCTGACATGCATTATACACTGCGGCAGATCGAAGTTTTCCTGGCAACTGCCTGGCATGAGAACGTCTCGCACGCCGCAGACAGCCTGTCCATGTCCCAGTCCGCTGCCAGTGCGGCCCTGAAGGAGCTGGAACAGCGCTTCGACATGCAGCTGTTCGACCGCGTCGGCAAACGTCTGCAGCTCAATGATTTTGGTAAGAGTTTGCGCCCCCATGCGGTCGCGCTGCTGAACCAGGCCACCGAATTTGAACAACTGCTGGCACGGCAGGGTGAGGTCGGCCACATCAAGGTGGGCGCAACCCTGACCATTGGCAACTATCTGGCGGTGCCGATCATGGCCGATTTCATGAACCGCTATCCCGGCTCACGCGTTGATCTGACAGTAGAAAACACGTCACTGATCACCCAGCGGGTGCGTAATTTCGAGCTCGATATCGGTCTGGTTGAAGGGGAACTGCAGGATGCCACGCTGGAGGTCATTCCCTGGCGCGACGACGAACTCAGTCTGTTTTGCGCTCCGGATCACCCACTGGCCGGACGACCGACGCTCAGCGATGATGACCTGGTGAGTGCGGACTGGATTATCCGGGAGGCCGGCTCAGGTACCCGGCAGGCCTTTGAGCACGCCATGTATGGCCTGATGCCCAAGCTCAATTTGCGCCTGGAGCTGCAACACACCGAGGCCATCAAACGCACCGTTGAAGCAGGTCTGGGCATTGGCTGCCTGTCACGTATCACCTTGCAGGAAGCTTTCCGCCGCGGCAGTCTGCTGCCTCTGTATGCGCCACAACGTGACTGGATGCGACGCTTCTACTTTATCCTGCATAAACAGAAATTCCGCAGCACCGGTATCCGCAACTGGATCGCCCTGTGCCAGGAAGACAATGCAGGCACCTTTGGAACTTACGGGCCTGATCAGTGATACCTCGAATTCTGATCAACTATCGTGCGCTCTGGCTGGTTATTAGCCTGATCATGGCAACGGTACTGGCCATTGCCATACCTGCCATCAGTTTTGACACCCGGGTGTCTGTGTTGCTGGGCGATAACGATCCCTACGTCAGCGAACGCGACCAGTTGGCCGCCGAGTTTCCCGGCCGGCAGGACATCAGCATTGCGGTCATTGCAGCATCGGGGACTACTGATGTTTTTTCTGCCCCCATACTTGAAGCACTGGGTGCACTGCACCGTGAGTATCGGCGCATACCTTATACCGGCCGGGCCAGCTCAGTGGTGGCGTACGACTCCCCGTTTGGCGAAATCGGTCTGTTCCCGGGACGCTTTCGCAACTTCCATGAGGTCAGCGCGGACGCCATGGCGGCAGCACGCGACAAAGCCATGGCCGACCAGTTCATAAACGGCATCCTGGTATCACCCAATGCCGACCTCGCACTGTTCTCCGCCCAGCTTACGCTGAGCACAAGCAACTCCGCACAGAATCGCGAAATCGCCGATGGCATCGACGCCGTGCTGGGTGACCTGCGTGCCGCGCACCCGGATATAACCTTTGCGCCCGGCGCCGAGGCACTGTTTGAAACCTCTACCCGCGACGCCATGATCCGGGACCTGACACGCTTGTTGCCCCTGGTGATACTGCTGTGCGTACTGTTCATCTGTTACTGCTTCCAATCCGTTCGCCATGGCGCCTGTATCCTGCTGATCACGCTACTGACAATCACCTGCACTATCGGCACCCTGGCCTGGGCCGACATTGCACTGAACAGCGTTTCGGTCATGGCACCTCTGGTCGTTGTTATCATAGCGGTCGCCAACACCGCACATATTCTGTCAGTCTATCGCCAGCAACTGACCGGCGCGGCATCGGCGGCCATGGCCATGCGTCACAGCCTGGCGTTCAACTTGCGCCCGGTGTCACTGGCAGCCCTGACCACCGCCATTGGTTTCGCCAGTCTCAACTATGCGTCAGCACCTGCCATCAGCCAGTTCGGCACCATCGTCGCCCTGGGCGTCATGTTTGCGTGGCTGCTAAGCTTCCTGTGTTTTCCGGCACTGGTTATGGCAGTCGGCGGCCCCGCTGGTGAAGTCAGGCTGGCCGGCGCTTTTCTGCGCTTCAGCCAACGCCTGGTGGCGAGATACGACCGTCTGATATTTACCGGTGTCATCGTGGCCGGAGTCATCGCCGCAGCACTGCTACCACTGAACAAACCGGATTTTAATCGCCTGGACTTCATCGATCAGGACTCTCCCCTGCATGCCTATTACGCCCTGCTCAATGAGCGCATGCAGCGCGGCACGGGCATGAACTATGGCATCGTTGCCACCACCCCTTCAGGCGTGCGACCCGATGGCGCGATTGAGCCCGAATTCCTGCAGCGGGTTGACGAATTCTCCGGCTGGCTACGCCAGCGTGAAGACGTACTTGAGGTGGCCAGTCTTGTTGAAGTGGTAAAAACCATCAACGATACGCTCGAAGGATCACAGGCAGGCGATGGAGTGGACAATTACCGCCTGCCCGATTCCGTCGATATGGTGGAGCAGCATTTGATGAACTATGTCTCTGTGCAACGGGACAGTTACGCGCTGTCCAACTTCATAAACGCGGATTTTTCGACCATCCGGTTTTTCATTACCACAACACCGCTAACGAACCAGGGCCTCATAGACCTTGACCTGGCCATCGGAGACTATTTTCGGAACACGTTTGCAGATCAGAACATGCGACTCCTGCATGGCAGCAATACACTGCTGTTCGCGCGTATGGACAAAACGGTCACAGTCGAATTGATCCAGAGTTACCTGATCAGCCTGCTAATGATTACCATTGCACTGAGCATTGGTCTGCGCAGTCTGTATTTCGGGCTGGTCAGCGTGATACCCAATTTGCTACCTGCGACGCTGGTATTTGGTGCCTGGGGGCTTCTGGTAGGCACCGTGGATCCCTTTGTCATGATGCTGTTCAGCATCAGCATCGGCCTGGTGGTCGATGATACCGTACATATTCTGAGCACGTATCAACGCCAGCGCCAGCAAGGCCTGGACGTGGAGCATGCCATTCAGGCAGCGATCACAAAAGCCGGGCCGGCACTGACCATTACTACGGCCGTGTTGACTCTGGGCGCACTGATTTTGCTGCTGGCGAGCACACTTTATTTTCAACAGGCCGCACGCTTACTGGTGCCGATTGTAGTACTCGCGCTGATTCTGGATCTGACATTTCTACCGGTATTGCTGTCCCGTCTGGAAAAAGCACGCGAGCAATTTCAGTCCCGCCAACGGCGCACACCCGTCAATTGACAGGCAGCACGCTTTCATTCTTCGGCTTGTAGCAATACATCTTTGACCTTGGTATACAAAGTGTCATTGCTGACCAGTATATTCTTGTTGTGGAACACCGGGCTAACGCCCTCAGGTACCGGCAGGAAATGCCCGTAGCGCGCACCCGCTTCAATGGCGATCAGTTGCGCTGCAGCAAAATCCCAGACACTCAGGTTCTCGTAATACACATCCAGACGCCCGGCGGCTACCCAGCAAATATCCAGGGCGGCAGAGCCCATGCGCCGCAGGTCAGCGCAATGCGTCAGCATCACATCCAGACGCCGGACCAAACGTGCCATATCACTTTTTATATAGGGGAATCCGGTGGCGAACAGCGCCCGACGCAGGTCCGTCTTCTGTGCCACATGAATCGGCCGCCCGTTCAGGTTAGCGCCTTGCCCTTTGGCGGCGGAGAACATTTCATCGTTATAGGGGTTATAGACGACACCGGTCTGCAACACGCCATCGACCAGCCAGGCAATCGATACCGCCGAGTGCTGATGGCCATGGGCATAGTTGACCGTGCCATCAATCGGATCGATCACCCACAAAGGGCCTGTTGACTGACTCAGCTGAGACAGGTCAGGTGCCGACTCCTCGGCCAGAATCTGATGCCCGGGAAAGCGTGCACGAATAGCATCACAGATCAGATTGTCAGCCTTGATGTCCGCCTCGGTCACCAGCTCCTGGCCCGCATGTTTAAAATGCTCTGCCGGGCCATCACCGCGCCGCAGCTCCGCCAGCATCAGGGCACCGGCTTCGCGCGCTATTTTTTCACTGAAAGCCAACACCTCACTGGGCGCTACCGGCGGCCTGTCGATAAAATAATACGCGTAATCCTGCACCTGACCGTTAATTTCTTTCTGAGTTTCGTGCGAGAACCTCGCCCCCACTTTCTCGGTGCCACGACGCGACCGCCGGTTGTCGCTGCCGATATGGAACCAGACCCGCCTGGCCCACTTGAAGGCATGATCCAGCATCAATGTTTTCATTTCGCGATTGGTTGCCCCACCCCATCGGCTTCGCGCCAGGAAAGTGAAGCCGATGGCGACCTCTTCTGCCACCGGGTCCCACTCGTAGTAACGCGAACAACCGACAATGTCACCGTTTGCGTTGTCGATCGCCACCAGTGCACTACCGGAGTCCAGAGCGCCACTGAAGTACCGCGATTCAAACGCTTCACGCTGGTAGCGCTCCGGGTCGGGGTGGAGTTCCCAGATCAACGGATCACTGGCTGCGGCATACAGCGACTCCAGGTCACTGTCGCGAAGTGGACGCAGAGTGATCGTTCTCCCGGTCAGGATTGGCTGAAATTCAAAGGCTTCATGCTGAGTCATACTGTTATCCTGTTTCGGAGGTAATTATCGTTAGCGCACGCTACCACTGACTGACAGCATGGACACGTATCGACTCAACACCTCAATGTCGACGGCATCAAGCTGCAGAGCAAACGCCGGCATCTCCACACCGCCTCGCGCAATGATATTGTTTACCGGCCCGGGATCAGACAGATTCACCAGTGCCGGAGCAGAACCACCACTGACTCCCTGACCGCGGTCACCGTGGCAGGTTGCACACAGTCTTGCGAACTGCTGTGCAGCCGCCACACTTTCTTCATCTGACAAGGTGATTTCCGGCGCCGGGCTTGGCGTGCCAGTAGTGGCAGCAATGTCGCCGGCGTACTCCGTGACCGCACCTGGCAACGCCAGCGCCACAAGTTCAGCGGGATGATCGGCAGTTGCCACCGCAATCACGATATATTGATAGCCTTGGTGAAAATAGGTCATTGGTGCACCCGAGGCCTTCGCCGGCAGTTCGATTTCCGCCACTACCGCGCCTGTAACCTTGTCGTAAGCGCGAAACATGGGTCCGCCCGGGTCACCGCTGAGATGTCCGGCCTCAGCCAGAAACAGCAATGTCGACGTCACCAGCGGCGATGGCCGGATCATGGGGTGGCCCATATTGTCGAAATCCAGATCCAGCCCCTGCAAATCGGGGTGCTGCCGGATGTAATCTGACGCCGGGCCGATGCTGCGCGACCAGGTATGTCGACCCCGATTCATGTCTGTGGCGGTGATCAGGCTCCAGGGCGGGCGCATGACCGGCAGGCCCCGTGGCCCCTGAATAAACACCGACGGCGCACGCAGATATTGCCAATTCGTTAGCGAGGGGTCAGGTGTCAGCAGTGCTGCCGCCATCGGCGCCTTGCGTAACGGCACAAACATGGTACCGGTGCCAGGATCAAATGCTGCACCATTCCAGTTGGAGCCGCCCTGATATCCGGGATTGACCCAGGTGCCCTGGGTGCCACCTTCGCGCAACGGTGTCGGCGGTGTGTAGATAGGGCCGCGTACGTAGCGGGAAGCAATCTCCAGCGCTTCCCTGCGTAGTGCGGGTGTAAATTCGATCAGCTCATCTTCGTGATAGCCCTGACGGAGATAGGGTTCCGGCAGCGTCGGAAACGGCTGAGTGGGTGAGGCCCTTTCACCAGGCACCTCACTGGGCGGTACTGCGCGCTCCTCAATCGGCCACACCGGTTCCCCGGTGAGCCGGTCGAACACAAACGACATGCCTTGCTTGGTTAACTGGGTCACGGTTTTTACGCGCTTGCCGTCCACCACAATATCGCCCAGTATCGGTGCTGAGGGCGGATCATAATCCCACAGACCATGATGTGTAAGCTGATAATGCCATATCAGCTCGCCTGTGCGCCCGTCCAGACACACCAGACTCTGGGAAAACAGATTGTCACCATGACGCTGGCCGCCGTAAAAATCATTGGAGCCAGCCTCAACCGGCAGGTAGATGTAGCCGGTATCGGTGTCCACACTCATCATGGACCAGACGCCGGTATTTCCGGTATAGCGCCAGGACTCACCCTGCCAGCTTTCGTGGCCTGGCTCGCCGGGCTGCGCTATGGTATTGAAACGCCACACCAGCTCACCAGTACGAACATCGTAGCCACGGATGTGGCCTGGCGTAGCTTCCCGATTTGCTGCGGTAATGCTACCCACGACCTGAGCGACGACCACATCGCCAACCACGGCGGGTGGCGATGAAGAACCAACGGATTCTGCGTCGGAACCATCAGGATACAACCCTTCGCGTAACATGACAGTGCCCTTGTCGCCGAAAGCCGGGTCTGCCAGTCCGGTATGCGCGTCTATAGCCAGCAGCCGGCCATCAAGTGTATTGTGAAATATTCTGGCTTCATCATCTCCGCGCCAGTACGCCAGAGAGCGGCTGCCCAGTCCCAGGCCGCGGTCGGCAACGCTGGCCGGTGTCGGCGTGTAGCGCCAGATTTCCTGGCCGGTAGCGGCATCAAGCGCCACAACCTGATGCGCGCCAGACGGCATATACAGAACGCCATCAATCATCAGTGGCGTTGCTTTCAGGTTGCGGTCGGGGCGGTCTCCCAGCGGTAGTGCGCGCCAGCGCCAGGCGACCTGAAGATCTGCGGCATTGGTAGTATTAATCTGCTCCAGCGCGGAATAACGGGTGAAACCGTGATCGCCGCCCCATGTATGCCATTCGCCGTCGGGGGCACCGTACTGTGAAAGCGCGGGGACGGATATCAATACCCAGGGCATCAACGAAACACGGATGATTTTGCGGACGAATAGATTCATGCTGGCCTCTGGACAGTTTTCAGCGACGCCAGACTTACCATCAATTAAGCGCCTTCTGCTCAACGATCTCCTGCAAATTCGCTACCGACGTTTCCAGCGATTTTCTTGCCTCTTCATCAGCAGAAACTTTGGACAGAACAAAATAGGCTGTGCGGGCGACCTGACGCCATCTCGGATTTGCAGGCAGTTTGTCCAGAGACAGATAACGGTTCATCGAGCGTGTGCGCAAGCGCCCATTATCTATACTGACACTCCAGATCCGACTTTTTTCGGCCAGATCAATTATCGACTCTCCGGTCACCTTCTGCCAGTAATAATGACAGTCCTGCATTACTTTGACTAACGCTTCACGGTATTTCAATTCACTGTTGTCATCGTCATCAGGTATCAGGGTGCCAGACAGGTGAGTAATCAACTTATCGATATGACCCAACTCATCAGCCAGATCCTTATGCTTGCGCAGATCCTCAGGTTTAATCTGCGAAAGGTACTCACCCAGCAGCTGGGTACGCTCCACGTTGCGATTAATTTCTTCGATAATCTGTGGCAGGCTCAGTGTATCCGGCGCTTCCGACTCCTGTTCCTGACTGACAGTCCGGGCAACGCTGGTTTCAAATACCAACAAATAGAATTCCTGGTCAACCTGGCTTAACGTTAGCAGACAGAAGCGTCCACTCACCGTTTCCAGCTCGAAATCGAAATACTCGGTGTTACCCGGGCGGGAGATACGGTCTTCATTAAACGGAAAATGCACAGCATCTGCCAGTGCCGGAGAGCGTGGCAACAACTGGTCAGATACCCGATTGACTGACTGTTGCAGGCAGGATTCCCCGTTCACCTGCAAGAGCTGTTCGGCAGCATTGTTGATAAAAATGACAATACCGGCTTCGTCGATAGCCAACAGTGGGTCACCGGTCACATCCAATAGCGCCGCCAGTCTCTGTTCGCGTTCACGCAAGCGTTTCTCACTTTCCTCGTAACGCTGCAACTGCCAGCTCAATCGCTGGTTATCGCGTTTGACATGGGTAAGATTCAGCAATTCAAACTGCTTGTCGATGCGTATGCGCAACTCCTCTTTACTGAACGGCTTGGTAATATAGTCGTTTGCCCCCAGGCTGAGACCTTTGACGAGATCTTCAACCCGGTTCTTGGCCGTCAGAATGACAATAGGCAAGTCATCCGAGTCATACCGCTTACGTACGATCTGACAAAACTGGTATCCGGTCATGATCGGCATCATCAGGTCCAGAATGATCAGGTCCGGTTTTTCGTTACTGAGCTTCTCCAGTGCTTCTGCCCCGCTAAGCGCAGTTGTGAGCTGGTATTGGTCAGCAAGGTGCGACTCCACGATGCGCAGGTTCAGGTACTCATCGTCAACAACCAGAATCTTGCCCTGCATCTGCCCTCGTGCACCCTTGCTGCCGGACTCGCCTTCGGCGATAGCGTCAGCATCGATATCTAATGGCCCCTGGTTGCTGCGACGCTCAACACTCATGCCGGTCGCCTGTACGGCTGCGGCCAGCTCAGTTGGTTTGGAAGCGATGACATCACGAGCATCCTGAGAACTGCCGTGAGTTGCGGATCTGCCGGTTTTTTTGGTTTCCGGTAATGTTTTTTTCAGCGGCAAATCGAAATAGAACAGCGAGCCCTCCCCAGGTGTGCTCCGCAGTACAATCTCGGAATCATGCAGCTCCAGCAGGCGCTGGGAAATAGACAGCCCCAGGCCGGTGCCACCGGCCTGGCGTGCTTCATCAGAGTCGATCTGATAGAAACGTTTAAATATCTTGCTCTGCTCTGCCGCTGAAATGCCGATACCGGTGTCCCGTACCGACACTCTGACATCCAGCTCCAGCACCTCTACGGCAATGGTGACAGTTCCATGAGGCGTAAACTTGACCGCATTGGCGACCAGATTGAACAACACCTGTTGCAACCTGTCCTCGTCACCTTCAACAATAATCCGGGCAGCCGGGTAACTTTCAGCCAGCTTAATCGGTTTGTCGCCGACCAGCGGCCGGGTCATACGGGCGACGACGGCACAAACCTGTTTCAGGTCTACATCCCGTTTGTTCAGCGACAAATGCCCGCTCTTGATGGCGGAGAAATCTATGACATCATTTACCAGGCTGGACAGACGCTGGGCGCTGACTTTCATCAATGTCAGGGTTTCCCGCTGCGACGCATTCAGATCACTCGAGCGGTCAGCCAGCATGATTTCCGCCAGCCCGATAATACCGGTCAGTGGTGTGCGTAATTCATGCGACACGTTGGCGATAAACTCTTCCTTTACATTGTCCGCCTGCTGCAACGCGTCAATCTTTAATTGATTTGCCCGCAACAAATCGTGTTGTGCGGACTTGTAGCCTTCCATCATGTCCTGCAGCCGGTCACTCAAACCCAGTGCCAACACGGTGACTGCCGCCAGTGTGGCAATCTGGATACCGTTGTACGCCAGCAACGGGGGAATAATGACGCCCATGCGCTGCAATAATTCCAGCAGGATGCCAATCAGCAGTATCGTCCACGCTGACACAAAGAACCGCGCCGCCCTGACCAATCGACGCTTCGCCAATAGCCCGGACACTGTGACCAACAATGTAAACACAGCGACAAAACCCAGCGCCATTCGGTTGACCAGACTCGACGCCACCACCAGGCTGGCCACAACCCCCAGGGCTGCCAGTACGGCAAAGAGTCGCGCAGCGCGATCGAGGCGGTGATCTAGAGATTTAAGATTCAGGAACGAGCGCACAAACAGGATACCTGCGACGCTGGCGATCAGACTGAACACACCGGTGGAACGATTCGCCCACCCGGGTGCTTCCGGCCACAGATACTGGTAAGCCAGACCCTGGGTCGACAGGGAATAAAGGCTGCCGAATACCACCACTAGCGCAAAATACAGAAAGCCCGATTCCCGGCTGGTGTACCAGACCCCTAAGCTGTAAATCGCGATCATCAGCATCAGGCCGTAGTACAGTCCGGATGTAAACAGGGTCCGTTGCGCTTCGGAAGCAAAAAACGTAGTGCTGGCCAGCGCCAATGGAAACTGCAGGGATCCGGTACTTTCAACGCGAAAATAGATGGACATGGCTTCGGAAGGGGGCACCTGAAACTCGAAATTGATGCTCCGGTGCATCAGGTGGCGGGCGCGGAAAGGCAAGGCGCTTCCGGCGGCATGGCTTTGCCAGGCACCGTCGCTATCCTGATAGTAAAAATCCACGCGATCAAGATTGGGAAAACCAATGTAGGCGACCCAGTCTCTGGGCTCTTCAAACCGATTATTCAGATCCACCCGGACCCAGAGCGCGCTGCGACGATAACCCAGATTGGGCTGGCCGGGCGCCACCCAGGGCAGACCCGCGACGCTCAGCTGTGCCCTGGCCTGTTCGAAGTCAAGCTCTGCGCCCACATCCTCAAACAGAATCAGTTCACTGCCCGGAACCAACCCGCCTGAAAAACTGTCCAGCTCCAGCGCGGCCGCACCCGACGAGAACAGACAAGTCAGCCAGACCAGACAGATTTTCCATGCGTGTTTTTGTCGCATCCGTATCTTTTCCCGCACTTTTTTCGCAACTTCAGCTCGTTATGTACTCAACACCCAGAATCATATAGAGTTTACGTCAACAATAAAACTAACGGATCCTATCATGCTACATGCCAAAACAAATCCAGCCACAAGGTGCTGGCTGCCGGTATTGGCGGCGACGTCGATTATGCTGACAGTCAGTGCCTGTAGCGGCATCGAAAGCGCTGCCGAAGCCGGCCAGCCGGGCAATACTGCTGCCACATTCACAGCAGGACAGGCGCAACAAGGCGAAGTCGGTTATCAGACCTATTGTGCGTCCTGCCATGGCGCCAGTCTGAATGGCGGCGCCGCCGGGCCCGCCCTGAGCGGGCAGGCCTTTACCACGCGCTGGGGCGGCCAGGCCAGCAGCGCCCTGATTCAACTGATCAGCACCAGCATGCCACCCGGCGGCGCGCCGGCACTGCGCACGACCGACTACGTGAACATCAGCGCACATATTCTGGATAGCAACGGCGTCGCCGCCGGATCCATGCCGTTGTCTGCCGACACCGCAACAGCGCTCAACGACATGCCACGGTCCGCGACGCTCGCCGGCACTCCTGCCGCGATGGATCGTGACAACGCCGCACCCACAGGTGTCACCGTGGCCGGCACCATTGCAAACTTCGAACCCGTCAGTGCAGCCGCACTGGCTAACCCGTCACCTGATGACTGGCTGATGTGGCGCGGTAATCCACAGGCGTGGAGCTACAGTGAACTGGCCCAGATCAACCTGACCAATGTCGAGGATCTGCAGCTTGAATGGGTGTGGAACATGCACACCGGGGATTCCGAGCCCGCCCCCATCGTTTATGATGGCATCATGTTCCTGATCAATCCGGGTAATGTCGTGCAGGCGCTGGATGCACGCGACGGTGAACTGATCTGGGAGCACGCTGCCGGTCCCGCCACCGGCGAGGATATGCGGAATATCGCCATCCATGGCGACAAGATTATTCAGGCCACCACCGATGCCCGACTGATCGCGCTGGATGCGCGCACCGGCGAGCAGGTCTGGGAAGCCACCATCGCCGACAGTGACAAGGGTTTTGCCAACTCCAGCGGACCGCTCATTGCCGACGACAAGGTCATCATCGGACTGGCTGGCTGTGCCAGCTATATTCCTGAAAACTGCTATATCAGCGCTTACGATGTCGATACCGGTGAACTGGCGTGGCGCTTTGACACCATCGCCAAAGCCGGCGAGGCAGGTGGCGATACCTGGGGCGGACTCGAGGATATCTTCCGGGCCGGCGGCGAGACCTGGATTACCGGCAGTTATGACCCGGAGTCCCGCCTGACCTACTGGGGTGTTGCCCAGGCCAAGCCATGGGCGCCACCCAGCCGCCACATGTCCATCCACGATGCCGGCCTGTACACCAACTCGACACTGGCCATCGATGTGGACACCGGCGAACTGGCCTGGCACTTCCAGCATGTCCCTGGTGAAGCGCTGGATCTTGACGAAGTGTTCGAGCGCGTCCTGGTAGACCGGGACGGACGCAAGCTCGTGCTGTCCATCGGCAAACACGGCATATTGTGGAAGAACGACCGTGAAACAGGAGAGTTTCTGGGTTACACCGAAACCATGTACCAGAATGTTTTCAGCCATATTGACCCGGACACCGGCGCGGTCACCTATCGCGATGACATCATTAATGCACAGCTCGATGAATGGGTTAACGCCTGCCCCAGTAGTGCCGGCGGCAAGAACTGGCATGCAATGAGTTATCACGCACCCACCGGTGCCCTGATCGCCCCGTTGAGCCAGACTTGTCTGGACAATCGGGCACGAGCGGTGGAACTGGTCGAAGGCTCCGGAGGGCTAGCGTCCAATCGACGTTTCCATGAAATGCCGGGTACCAACGGCAATCTGGGTAAACTTGCGGCGTATGACGTCAGTTCATTAACCGAATTATGGAGTTATGAGCAGCGCGCGTCATTTATCACCGGGGTTTTGTCAACGGCGGGCGACCTGGCCTTTGTGGGTGACCTGGACCGCCGCTTCCGTGCCTTCGATGTCCGCAACGGCGAGATCGTCTGGGAGACCCGACTGGGCACCGCCGTGCAAGGTCATCCACTGACATTCAGCATTGACGGAAAGCAGTACATCGCGGTGACTACGGCGAATGGCGGCACCAGCCCGCGCATGGTGCCACGGGCAGTAGCACCAGATCTGTCACCACCGGCTGATGGCAATGCAGTTTACGTATTCTCCTTGCCATGAGACAGGGCCGTTGCGGCGTCAGTTCTTCGCTATAGCCGCAACGGCCAACCCACCAGCAACACACCGATCGTGGTAATGCCGACAATGATATTCATTGGAATGCCCGCCCGCAGAAAATCGCTGAAGCGGTAGGCGCCCGGTCCGTACACCATCAAATTGGTCTGGTAACCCAGCGGCGTCGCGAAACTTGCAGATGCCGCGATCATGATGGCGAACATGAATGGCTCGGGATCCAGACCGGCCTGCTGCGTGATCGCCAACGCCAACGGCACCATGATCACGGCGGCGGCATTGTTGGTGATGGTTTCCGTCAGCAGTGATACGGCAACATACATCAGAATCAACATCAGCCAGGGCCGCCCTCCGCTCAGCGTCACCAGGGTTGATGCCAGCTCCGCTGCCACGCCGGTTTTCTGTAGCGCGGCGCCCAGCGCAAAGGAAGCAGCAATGGTAATAAGCACCGGCAAGTCCAGGCTTTTCTCGGCCTGGCTTATGGTCAGACAGCCAGTCGCCAGCATTAACCCGGCGGCCAGCAACGCTGCATTAAGCATGGATATCAGGCCCAGCCCCGCACCACCCACGGCTAGCAGCAGAATGGCCCAGGACAGCAACGCCTTTTCATGCCGGGGCGTTTCCTTGTCCAGATCGTTGACGACAAGAAAGTCCTTGTTGTACTGCTGACGGGTGACAAATGCCGGCCTCGCTTCAAGCAACATGGTATCGCCCGGCATGATGATGATGTTCCCCAGATTACCAGCGATACGCTCACCATTGCGTGCCAGCGCCAGCACAATGGCGCCATATTGATCATGAAACCGCGAACTGCGGATGGTCTCTCCCACGGCAGCACAGGATTGTGAAACCACCACTTCTACCAGGCGACGCTCTGCGCGATCCTGCATCAAGGCATCGTTGCCATTGCCTACCGACGCGGTAATACCATGAATCCGCAACAGGTCCGTGACCGCTTCGGTTTCACCCGCAAACACCAGGCGATCACCGGCCAGCAGTATTTCTTCTGATGGCGCTGCCGTCACCACCGTATCCCCGCGCAGAATTTCGACCAGGTAAAGGCGCTCAAGTGCGCGCAATCCCGCCTTCTCCACAGTAAGGCCCACCAGTGGGCCGTGAGGATCAACTGCCACCTCGACGGTAAATTCCCGCATGTTGGCGAACGGACGCCGGGCGCTGCGATCGGGCAGCAGGCGCGGCAACACCAGCAACATGAAAATTACCGACACGACTACCACTGGCAGCCCGACCAGGGTAATCGAAAAAATACCAAAGCCGTCGTTGCCGGTTAGCGCTTCATACTGTCCGGACACCACCAGATTGGTGCTGGTACCGATCATGGTCAGAGTGCCGCCGACGATGGCGCCATAACTCAGTGGCATTAGCAGACGAGAGGGTGCGATGCCTATTTTGCGTGACCATGCATTGATGGCAGGGATCATGGTCGCGACCACAGGCGTGTTGTTGAGGAAAGCACTCAGCGGCAGCACGGGTAGAAACAGTCTGAACATGGCCCCGCGCAGCGTTTTGGGCCGCCCCAGGAACTTGTTGACCAGCAGGTCAATACCTCCGGAGGCGTGCAGGCCGCCGGCCACGGCAAACATTGCCGCCACCGTGATCAGACCCGGATTACCAAAACCCGCCAGCGCTTCGCCGGCGCTAAGCACGCCGGTCATGCTCAGTATGGCCAGGGCGGCCAGCAGCACGACGTGAGGTGCCAGCCGCGTCACGATCAACACACCCAGCACACTCAGGGTTAACCCCAGCGATAACCAGCCTTGCCACTCCATGTTCTGCCTCTTTTTGCAATATTGGTTAGGCCCAATGAGATGACAGTATAGAGCAAGTTTTTTATTCCATAAAAGAATATTTAAACATTAAGATATTCCATTGCAGACTAAAAAGCTTTTGCCAGTTCGCCGCGCTGGTAGTCGTTTAATGCCTGTTCGATCTCCTGCCGCGTGTTCATCACAAACGGCCCATATTGCACGATGGGTTCCTGCAGGGGTTTGCCTGCCAACACTACCAATCGTGTATCGGCGTTCTGCGGCGTTATCGTGATCGTATCACCGTCCCGATCCAGGCGGGCAACCTGACCGCGCTTGACCTGCGTGCCTGCATCGCCCAGCGCCGCAGCCCCTTCATAGACATAGACCAGAGCTGTGTGGCCCGCCGGCACTTTTAGCGTGTGCGTGCGTGTGTTGTCGCTGAGCACCAGATCCAGATACACCGGGTCGGTATCAGGTCGCGACACCAGTCCGTCCAGCGGTTGGCCGTCCAGGTCGGCGCTGCCGGCGATCAGTTTTGCGCGGATACCGGACAGGTCTGCCACCGGAATTGAGGCCGAGGCAATATCGCGGTAAGCCGGTGGCTGCATTTTGCTGTGTGACGGCAAATTCAGCCACACCTGAAACCCGCGCATGCGGCCTTCTGTCTGTTTCGGCATTTCCGAGTGGATAATGCCCGCTCCCGCAGTCATCCACTGAACATCACCATTGCGCAGATCACCCACGTTGCCCATGTGATCCTGATGCTCCATGTGCCCCTCAAGCATATAGGTAATGGTCTCAAAGCCACGATGAGGATGCGGCGGGAAACCACCAATATAGTCGCTGGCATCGTAAGAACCGAACTCATCCATCATCAAAAAGGGATCGAACCGGGCCGGATCACCGGTACCGCCGAATACGCGCAACAGTTTGACGCCATCGCCGTCTGATGAGGCACGGGCAGCGATAATTTCCTGTACTGCTTTAACAGTGCTAATCATTGTGTTCATTTTAACCTCCGGTCATCGACATGATGATTAATGACACCGATGTTACTCCCATTTAACTGATGATATGATGCAATTTTGTCGGCCTAAACATTAAATAATCCGAACTATCACCGCATTTCATCGGCAGGGCATGATTATGAAATTACCACGAATCAGCCTGGAGCAATGGGCCGCCTTCAAAGCCGTTGTAGACGAAGGCAGCTTTGCCAACGCGGCAGAGGCCCTGAACAAAAGCCAATCCAGTGTCAGTTACGCCATTGCGCGACTGAACGAACTGCTGCCATCGCCGGTACTGGAATTGGCAGGCCGCAAAGCCGTGCTGACCCGCGAAGGCAAAGTCATGTACCGTCGGGCAACACAATTGCTGGCGCAGGCCGACGCTGCCGAGCAAACCGCCCAACTGCTGGCTCGCGGCATTGAATCGGAGATAGTCCTGGCGATTGATGGCCTGCTGGAACCGGGCCAACTGATTCCCGTGCTCGAGCGGTTTTCGGCGATGTATCCCATGACCCGTTTACGCTTGCTTGAGACACAGTTGTCCGGCACGACCGAAGCCCTGTTGGAAAAAAAAGCCGACATAGTGTTGGGCAACCAGGTGCCGGTTGGTCACCTGGGCACGCCGCTAAAAAGCATTCGCATGGTTGCCGTCGCACATCCGGACCATCCCCTGTGCCAGACCGAAGCCAGTGCTGGTATCAACGACTGGGAGCTACGCACCTGGCGCCAGGTAGTACTCCGTGACAGCGGCACCCGCCGCGAACAGGATGCAGGTTGGCTCGGCTCCGAACAACGCTGGACTGTCAGCCACTTTTCCACCAGCCTCAAGGTGCTGCGCGCCGGCCTGGCGTTCGCATTTGTCCCCTACGACTGGGTAGCACAGGACATCGAAAACGGCGACCTCAAGATTGTGCCACTCAGCCTGGGCGCCGAACGGCAGCTGCCCATCTACATGATGATGGCGTCCAGCGATAGCTGCGGCCCGGCAACCTCTGCCCTGGCCGACCTGCTCCAGCAACATTTCGTTAAATGAGCAACGATGCGAAGCTGCAGACATTGCAGCCTGGCTCAGCGACGACGATCCATAACGCGATCAAATATCGCCCAGTTGTCCGGCAACAGATTCTGCTCGGCACTGACCTGCGTTCCTAACAACAGGTAATGCCGTTCGGCATTGCTGTAGGGCAGCCACTGTGGTTGCCCCGGCGCACTGGGGACGCCGTGGTGGGCAAAGTTCACCCAGTAGTCCGACATAATGTCGGCCAGGCGATAATCCATGGCTGATGCCTGATTGCGCAAGGTGTGCACATTGTTGAACACGTAGGCTATTTCAGCCGCATGATATGCCCCCAACTCCTGAGCCATGGGGCCCGGCGGCCGGTGGGTGAAAAAATACAGATACGCTGATTCGTCAACATTGCGCGTCAGGTTGGCCCAGGTCACCATATTCCAGCCGAAGGCTCCGTCACGATAATTGTCGAGCGTGGATTTGCGGATGTCGTCGGCCGGATAAACGTCCAGGATCATGTCCGCGAAATCGCCATACACCGATCTTATGCGCGCCTCATAAGCCTCCGCAGAATCGGGCAGGGTACTGGCGGCGCCCAGCGTGGTGCCCTCGTCACTGTTAAAGCCCACCAGCACCGGCACCTTGTTTTGGCGACCCTGTGAAAACATCTGGTAGGGTTGCTCTGGAATCACCCAGCCATCGACAATTCCATCACTGCGAAATCCCTGCTCGGCCGCACCATCAAGCAGGTCACGCGCCGGCATTGCACGCAGGTCACTCAGAGAGCCGGCGCCCAAACGCCCGGCCAGCTGAGTACCCGCAGCCGTGGCTGACATGCCGGCACTGCCCTGGCGGTCCAGTTCCACGCGCGGGTCCAGGCGCGCACCGCTCTGCGCGATGGCCTTGTCAAACAAGCCTTCAGCCAACGGGCTTGCGGTCAGAAAATGTACGCTCCAGGCACCCGCAGACTCACCAAACACAGTAACATTGTCCGGGTCACCACCAAATGCGGCGATGTTTTCCTGTACCCATTCCAACGCCTGGATCTGATCCAGGATGCCATAATTCCCGGCCGAAAATTCAGCAGACTCGGCGACCAGCTCGGGATGCGCAAAATACCCAAATACTCCCAACCGATAATTGATGGTGACCACAACCACGTCTTTTTGCGCCAGACTGCTGCCATCGTAAGTATCGATGGCGCCGGAGCCCCGGGTCAGGGCGCCACCATGCAGCCAAACCATGACCGGCCGCGCTTCTTCCGGTTCAGCAGCAGTCCACACATTCAGGTACAGACAGTCCTCACTGGTCAATCGCGCAGGGCGGTAAAAAAAGGAACCTTCCGGGTAGGGTTGTTGCATACAGTCGGGACCAAACGTGTCGGCCATGCGCTCACCGGTCCAGCTCTCGGCTGTTGCGGGCGGTTGCCAGCGCGCCTGACCCACCGGCGGCGCGGCGTAAGGAATGCCTTTGAAAACACTCACCGCCGGTGCCCGCTCTGACAGCGTTCCCAGCAGTTTGCCGTGAGTGGTTTCTGCCAACGGGTGACCGGGCTGTGCATTGGCGAAACCCGCAAGCACAACAAGCATGCCTACGCCAAACCAGCACGTCAGCCGGGCGAGCCGGGATGGATTGAATGGGCCTGGACTTGTTATTGTCATTGCTTGCGTGTCCTCTCGTCAGCTTGTGTTGTAATTCGATCGACAGGCAAGTCTGGCATCGCACTCGTGTGTTTGACAAGAGTATGCAGTAAACTGTGCGCCATGATCACGTCAAACCTGGCCGCGTGGCGGCACACTTTGTATCAGTCCCACCTGTCACGCCGGCCTTCACGCCAGCGTGCACTTGCCTGTTTACTGGCCCTGAGCATGCCCGCCTGGGCCTCCGCGCAGGACCATGCCGCCGGTGTATCGACGGACGTGCAGAGTTGTGTTCAGCAACAGGTCGTCAAACCCGAACATATCGATCTCAGCGTCTCCGACTTGTTTGCCTTGTGTGAGCAACCAGCGTCGGCCGATGAGCCACAACCCGGCGTCGCCAGTGTCACCGACGACCCCGGCAGCAGTATCATGGTTGAGCCTGCCAATGACCTGAGTCGTTTCTTCCGTCCTTACAAAGACAACTATATCGTTTTTGGCCGGGCCAGGACGGCGGACGGATCCCCCCCTTTCAGTGGCAACCGGCTGGATACCAAGTTTGAACTGGGGCTGACATTCAATTTATTTGAAGAGATCACCAACCTGACGTTTTTGGCACCGCTGGGATTTGGTTATTCGCAACGCTCCTGGTGGGATATATCGGAAGAATCTCAACCCTTTGCCGAGCACAATTACAATCCGGAAATATTCTGGCGCTTTGACCAACCCTCTCGCCCGCTTGCCGGCAAGTTTCCGTTTGTTGATATCGTAGGCATTGAGCATCAATCCAATGGCCAGCAAGGACCCGAGTCCCGAAGCTGGGATCGCGCCTATGTGCAAAGAGAGTTCGATTTGCTTCCCGGGCTTAGCGTCGATATCAAATTGTGGCGTGTCATCGGCGACGAGGCCACCAATACTGACATCACCGATTACCTGGGCCAGGGTGAGGCAACATTCAAATTCAGCCCCAATGACCGCACCCAGCTCAGACTTCGCCTGATCAAAGGCAATGAAGTGGAAAAGTACAGTTATCAGTTCGATATCAGCTATCGCCGGCCCTGGGTAAATAGCGCATTCTTTATCAGTTATTATGAGGGATACGGAGAAGCACTGATTTCCTATAATCAGAAAACGCGCAGCTTGCGCGCAGGACTATACTTCCCGCTTGAAGTCCTGTCGCTTTGATAAACCAGGGGTGATAGTTTGAGCTCGATGGACACTGCAAAGCGGAGTTCGACCATATCTGGTCCAGGGACAGGAAACGAACTGGTATGAACACGATGGACGCACGTAGGGGCAAGCAGTGACTTCACCAGCAGCAGACAACTCAATCACGCTGGGATTTTTTCGTGGCAACCACTGCGCTCACTACGGCGACCTGCGCATTATTTCAGCGTTCCAGCCGATCTATAGCCTTGCCCATCGACGCATAGTCGGACTTGAAGGCCTGGTAAGAGCCATTACCCCCGACGATCAGATCATACCCCCGGCCATTCTCTTTGGTGCGCGCGAAGAAAACACCATCTTCGAACTGGACAAGCTTTGTCAGATCATTCATCTGGAAAATTTTTACGCAATAGACCCACCCAATGCCTGGCTTTTCCTTAATGTTGACCCCAAAACCCTGTCACAAAAGCAAACGTTCAGCGCCTTTCTGAGTAAACTGCTGCAGGAAAAAAATTACAACCCCAACCGGATTGTCATCGAAATACTGGAGTCCACTATTGATGACGAACTGCAGCTGGAAGCCCAGATCAAGGAATACAAGGACATGGGATTCCTGATTGCCATAGATGACTTTGGCGCCGGCCACTCTAACTTCGAACGGATCTGGCGCATCCAGCCCGATATCGTCAAGCTGGACCGGGGCATGCTACAAAAAGCCGGAATTGACCCCAGCGTCAAGGCCCTACTGAAAGGTGTCACCAGTATGCTGCACAATTGCCAGTGCATCGTGCTGGCAGAAGGAATTGAAACCGAGAATGAAGCAATGGCCGCCATGGATGCTCAGGTCGACCTGGTGCAGGGTTTCTATTTCGCCCATCCATTCCTGTTATCAGAGTCGGTGGCGACACGCAGCGGCCTGTGGAAGTCCTTGTACAACAGTTTTGACGAACTGACTTTACGCAGCAGCGAGGACGAGCGCTTGCTGTTGTCTCCCTACAGCCATCGTTTCGCGGCGCTTACCATCGGCGCACAGAAGAAAAATCAGGTCACCGACATTGCCAATGGTATGTTCAGACTCGACCGCACCATCCGTTTGTATCAACTGGCGCCGGACGGCAGCCAGTGCTACTCCAACCTCGACTCACCCAATATTGAACTACCGACGAGGAACCGGCTTCGTGTTCTCTCTGACACTCACGGAGCAAGCTGGAAACGACGGGATTATTTTGTCAATGCGGTACAGAACCCGGGCAACATGCAGATAACACCCCCGTACTTCTCGATCTCCGACGGCACGCTATGTATCACGCTGTCAGTGATGACCCGAATTGAGGACGGTGACTACATTATCTGCTGCGATATACTTTTTGAGCGTTGACCCGATACAGCGGAACAACGCAAGGCGATCATGGCGACCGCCCGCACATTAATCATTTTACCTACCAGGACTATCCTGCGAACTCAAAACCCGGGAAATATATCGGTAACACCGGCGATATGCAGCGGCACGATAGCCATGGCCCATAACGAACATGGTCCATAACGAATCTACTCAGACGGTCCCGCCTGGTATATATGGACATCCCGTTGCGGGAACGGAATGCTCAATCCTTCTTTATCAAACGTTTTATAGACCATTTCATTCATTTTAAAGTGTACCGGCCAGAAATCTCCGGCATTGACCCATGCCCTGAGCACGATGTTAACGGAGCTGTCGGCCAGCGCCGACACCGCCATGAAAGGCGCCGGATCTTTCAGGATACGCTCGTCATCTGCGATCAGGCGGCCCAGTACTTCATAAGCCTTGTCGACGTCGTCGCCATAGGCAATACCGAATGTCCAGTCGACGCGGCGTAGCGGTTCGGTCGAAAAATTTGTCAATGATCCGGTGGCCAGCGGCCCATTGGGCAAAATAATGGTTTTGTTATCGGGCGTTGTCAGCACGGTGACAAAGATCTGAATTTCCTTGACCGAGCCCATGTAACCCTGGGCTTCGATGAAATCGCCCACCTTGAAGTATTTGAAAAACAGGATCATGACACCGCCAGCAAAGTTCTGCAGCGTGCCTGATAGCGCCAGACCTATGGCGAGACCGGCGGCACCAAGAATGGCGATGAATGAGGTCATCTCTATGCCGAGGACACCCAGCGCGGTGATATAAACCAGCACCTTCAGCAGGATCGATAACAGGCTGCTGAGGAATGACCCCAGCGACGGATCCACTTTCCCCCGACTCAGCATAGCCTTGACGACTCTGCCTGCAAGTCCGGCCAGCCACAGGCCCAGTACCAGCGTCAGAACCGAACCGATAATTCTGGGCCCGTAAGTCATGGCGAACGCCAGCAGCACCTCGGTGCTAACGTCCAGATTACCCAGGTCGAGATTTTGTAACGCCTCCATTGCCTAGCTCCTACCTTGTTATTTAATTGCGGCTATTAACCTATACTTGTGACGCGGCTGTCAAACTCAAGCTCACTGTATCGCACCAATGATAGCAATGAAGTTGCGAACCAACAGTGTCATACGCATAATGAATGCTGAATTCGCGAACCCTGGAGCCAATGATGAGCACCCGCGCAAGCAAGCCGGAACCCGGACCTTCTGTTGCCGGTCTGCCGGTCAACAATATGGTCACTGAAGTCTCTCGCATTTGCACGCTACTAACGTGCCTGATACTGATTGCCATGCCAGCTGCCGGCGCTCCCACAGCATTAACTGATGTCCGCATAATCGACGGCACTGGCGGCGCTCCTGTTGAAAATGGTGTCCTTGTCGTCGATGGTGGCCGCATTATCGCTGTTGGTCATGCGGACAACGTCACTATTCCGGACGACGCGGAGCAGCAGTCGCTGGCCGGTAAAACGCTGACACCCGGCTTCATCAACTCCCACGGACACGCCGGGGCAATCCGTGGACTGGAGTCAGGGCATTACAGCCGGCAAAACCTGTTGCGCCAGCTTGATTTGTACGCACGTTACGGCGTCACAACAGTTGTCAGCCTCGGCGATGATGAGTCAGAAGGCTTCGCGTTGCGGAACCAGCAGAATACACCGACTCTCGACCGGGCACGACTTTATGTTGCCGGCCCGGTGCTGTCCGCACGGACGCCAGAAGAAGGCCGGACCCTGGTAGACACTACCGCCGGACTGTCGCCGGATTTTATCAAAATCCGGGTCGATGACAATCTGGGGCGTACCCCGAAGATGTCTGCGGATGTTTACCAGGCAATCAGCAAACGCGCTGACCATCATGGTATTCCACTCGCAGTACACACCTATTATCTGCAGGACACCAAAGACCTGGTTCGCGCAGGTGCGGATTTTATTGCTCACAGTGTGCGCGATGTTCACGTTGACAACGAGTTTGTTGATCTGATGCTGGCCAGTAATGTGTGTTACACCCCGACACTGACGCGCGAGTTGTCCACCTATGTCTATGAAAGCGAGCCGGATTTTTTTGCCGACCCGTTTTTCCTCCGCGAAGCCGACCCTGCAGTACTTGCTACCCTGCGCGAGCCAGAACGCCAGCAACGGGTGCGGGAAAGCGCCGCAGCGCAGCAATACAAAGCATCGCTGCCAATCGCTATGGCTAATGTTAAGATGCTGACTGATGCGGGCGTACAAATCGCCATGGGCACCGACAGCGGTCCGCCCGCGCGCTTCCAGGGCTACTTTGAACACCTGGAAATGTGGATGATGCAGGACGCCGGCATGACCCCCATGCAGATTCTGCACTCAGCCACCGGCGGCGCCGCAGACTGCATGGGCTTGAGTGAAACCGGTACGCTGACCGTTGGCAATTGGGCCGATATGCTGGTCATGGGGGAAAACCCGCTAGAGGACATCAGACATACCCGCTCGCTGGAACAGGTGTGGATTGCGGGCAAACCAATACACCTGGCACGTTGATACGCCAGCGCACGACATCAATTGAAGAGGCTCCACGATGTTGCAGTTTATCAAGTTCACGCAATTGCCGGTCAGTAACCAGCGCCGTGCCATGCGCTTCTATACCGAGAAGCTGGGATTCAGAATCCTGCAGAATACGCCCTACAAAACCGGTTGGCGATGGATAGAGCTGGGCATCCCCGGCGCCGAGACAGCGATATTGCTCACTCAGCGTGAGAACGACCTGATCAATGAAGTCCCCAGCCTGGTCCTGGCGGTCGATGACGTGGAGACCACTTATGAGGACTTGTGTGCCCGCGGAGTCCACGGCCTGCAGCCACCGAGGCCGGCGCCGTGGAATCCAGAGCAGAGTTTTGCTCTGCTGCGTGACAGCGAAGGGAATACGCTGCTGATCGGATCCGGCGACGACTGAGGTGTTCAAGCGACGGCGCTCAAGCCAACCCTATCCGAGGCAGAACTGAATGGACAGTTTCTGGAGTAGCAGTCGCGCGCAAAGCATGACCGGCGGCGCCGTTCTTGTCATCGTCAGCGCGCTCTCCGTTTATCTGTTGGCCGAGACAGCAGGACAATGGAATACCACGCTGTCAGTAATCACTGCGCTTTTTGCGCTGGTCGTGCTCTGCTTTGCTTTGTTCACATCTGCATGGGCAGAGGGATCGCAACGACGGTTGCAGGCTCTGCTTTGGCTGGAAGCCGCTGCTATCTTTGTCCTGTACTTCCAGGTCGACATCAGCTTCGTCGCCATCCTGGGCATCGTCTGGGTCGTTCAGGCCACCGAATTATTCCCTATTCGCACCACCGGCTGGCTGCTGCTGGGCAGTGTTGCGGCATTTGCTTTGAGCCAGGTGTTTCACTGGGGTGATGAAAACCTGATGCTGGCACTGACCGGATCGGTCACTCTGGGCCTGTTTCATGTATTCGCCGTTCTGGCCACTCACCGCGCCCGTAGTGAACAGGAATTACGCGAAGAAACCGCCGCCTTGAACCGCGAGTTGCTGGCAACCCGCGAACTGTTATCCGAACATTCGCGACAAAGTGAACGCCTGCGCATTGCTCGCGATCTGCACGACCTGCTTGGCCACCACCTGACAGCCCAGATACTGCAACTGGAAGTGGCCACCCACATCACCGACGGCGCCGGCAAGCAGAAAGTGGAGCAGGCGCTGGCGTTAGGCAAACTGCTGCTCAGTGATTTGCGCACCGCGGTCAGCGAGCTACGGGAAGACGAACCGATCAACTTCCGGGACGCGGTACAGAAACTGATCAGTGATATTCCCGGCATCAGCATTGAGCTCAATTTCAGCGCGACACTGGGTGAGATAGAACTGGCACAGACCCTGCTGCGCTGCACCCGGGAAGCACTGACCAATGTATTGCGGCACAGTGGCGCCAACCGCTGCGAGATCTCGTTCACCCGCCACGACGATAAGGATTACATGCTGCAGGTTCAGGACAATGGTGGCAAACGACAAAAAATTGTTGCCGGCAATGGCCTCAAGGGCATCAAGGAGCGCATTGAAGAAGTCGGCGGTAGCGTTAACTGGCTATCCGACAAACAGGGATTTCGGTTGCAGATTCGCCTGCCCGCCCGCAACCCCGATACGGATACCGTCGACACCACCAGAGTCGCCTCCTGAGCAACCCTCAGATGACGGCGTGTCGCACTTTTGCCGACACCCATTCAGACACAATCACGGTGGCAAAAATCAAGACAAAAACAGTGGCAACCTGAGCCCAGGCAAGGTTATTGATGGCAGCATTCATCTGCAAACCGATGCCTCCTGCGCCTACCAGTCCCAACGTTGTTGCTTCACGAATATTGATATCCCAGCGGTACACACTGATACCGGCAAACGCCGGCATGATCTGAGGCCACACCGCGTAGGCAAGTACCTGGGTGCGCGCCGCGCCGGTGGATGACAATGCTTCAACAGGGGTAGGGTGTATTTCTTCAATGGCTTCGTACAGCAGCTTACCGACAAAACCAATAGAGCGTAGCGCGATGGCCAGCATGCCAGCGAATATGCCCGGCCCGACGATGGTGACCAGCAGCATCGCCCAGATCAACGCGTTGATTGAACGTGAACTGACAATAATGGCCAATGCCACTGCACGCAAGGCAGGATGTGGCGTGGTATTACGTGCCGCCAGAAAAGACAGGGGAAATGCAATCAGAATACCCAGCGCGGTACCGACGGTTGCGATGTTGATGGTGTCCCATAATGGCACCATCAGCGAACCGGTAATACTCCAGTCAGGCGGGATCATCCTGCCGATCAGACTGCCGGCCTGTGTGCCAGCATCGTACATGAACTCCCAGATGGTGTTGTCGGAAATTACCTTCCAACACAGCAGGAACAGCATGCCACCCAGCATCCAGCCGGCCCAGATGGCGTATTGTTTCAGGGGTTCGCGACGCTGCCAGACTGGCACATTGTTGACGTGTTTAACCGGCATTATTGCGTCCACTTGCGCACATACCCGGACAGGTATTCGCTCATCAGTACGATAACGATAATCAGCAACAGAATGGCCGCCGACGTATCATAGTCATATCGGTTAATGGAGGTGTTCAGGGTTGCACCGATGCCACCGGCGCCAACAATACCGATAACCGCCGATTCCCGGAAGTTGATATCCAGCCGGTACAGCGACAGCCCGATCAAACGCGGCATGACCTGAGGTTGAACGGCGTAGTTGATCCACTGCAACCAGCCACCACCGGTAGCGCGGATGGCTTCCAGGGGCTCTTTTTGCGTGTCTTCAATATCTTCTGCCAACAGTTTGGCCATGAAACCGATGGTGGCAAACGCCAGCGTAATCACCCCCGCCAGCGGGCCAAAGCCGAACATGGTGACAAACAGAATGGCAATGATGATTTCCTGAAAGGTACGGGAGATGGCAATGATGCCGCGACAGAAAAAGTACACCGGCAAGGGCGCGATGTTGCGCGCGGCGCCCAGGCCGACCGGAATCGCCAGCGCAACGCCAATGACAGTGGCGGTGAAAGTCATGGTCAGACTCTCCCACAGCCCGGTCAGGATCTCGCCGCTTCGACTGCTGAAATCAGGGCTCAGAAACGACGCTACAAATTCCTGGCCCCGCTCCATGCCCTGTGCCACCCGGCTCCAGTTGACATCAACACTGAGCCACGCCAGCACGATATACAGCAACACGCTGACATTGATAAACCAGCGCCAGTGCCGGCTACGAACCAGCGGTAATGGGCGCCAGTGCCCCTCACGGGCCTGCGCCATACGTTGCCGTTCTGGCGCCGACAACAACTCGCTGCCGGTGTCTGCCGGGCTCACGGGTGAGCTCCGGCGATATCAACGCTGGCAGCAGCCGGTGGTTCGGCATCTTCATTGTCATCGTCAACCACCGACCAATCCTCTTCACCATAAATACTGGTCAGGATGTCCGGGCTGAGGTCCTTGGGATCCCCGTCAAATACCAGCTCACCACCGCGCAAACCGACAACCCTATCAACAAACTGCTGGGCCAGCACGACATCATGGATATTGATGATGGCTGCGAGTTGTTGCTCGCGGCACAGCTCGCAGATCAGTCGCATTATCTGGCGTGAGGTTTTGGGATCCAGACTGGCAGTAGGCTCATCGACCAGCAGCAGCTTTGGGTTCTGCATGAGTGCACGGGCAATTCCCACCCGCTGTTTCTGTCCACCAGAGAGAGCATCACCACGCTTGTCAAACATGGTTTGCAGCCCGACCCGCTCAAGCAGATTAAACGCCTGCTGAATATCAGACGCCGGAAATCTGCGCAGAAAGCTACGCCAGAAACCGACATAGGCCAGACGCCCGGACAACACATTCTCCATCACGGACAAACGCTCAACCAGAGCATAATTCTGGAAAATCATGCCAATCTGGCGTCGGGCCTGACGCAGTTTGGTGCCGCGGACACGCGTGATGTCCTGGTCATTGAGTTCAATTGCACCAGTGCTGGGCTCAACTAGCCGATTGACGCAGCGAATCAAAGTACTTTTGCCGGCACCCGACGGGCCGATCAGCGCCATCACCTGCCCGGCCGGTACCGTCAGGTTGATATCATTCAGCGCCAGATCGCCGGTATCGTAACGCTTGCTCAGCCCGGTGAGTTTAAGCATGGTGGCCTCTTGTTGTTATCAATACTGCTGTCGGGACATAGGTGTCAGTCGCAGTTGTATACAGTGTCATTGGCGTCATCGATGGCACGAATGACCTGCCAGTGTTGCTGATAGTTGATCGGGATAAACGTGGCCATGCCGGCATCCGCAAACTCGCGCTGCAGGGCGCTGCCTTCCCAGTCAAAGGTGAAAAATGCCTGGCGTATTCTGTCTGCCAGCACGGGGTGCAGATTATGTGCAATGCCATAGGCCGTGGTCGGGAAGGTCAGTGACTGGTATATGGAACGGTATTGTTCAGCACGCACCACGTCACGGCCCTGCATACGACGCAGTACCTCATTGGCTACCGCAGCCGCTTCATAGTCGCTGTTGACGACGCCAAGAATCGAGTTGTCATGGCTGCCGGAATACGCGGTACGGTAGTCTTCCCCGGCGGTCAGACCAAATTCGCTAAGCAGCAGGGTTGACGGCGCCTTGAAGCCCGAATTCGATGTCGGGGAGGTAAATGCCAGCTGTCGCCCGGCCAGATCCGCCGGGGACTCAATGCCACTGCCTGGATAGGTGATGATTTCCATTTCGTAGCCGAAACTGCCGTCTTCTGCCGCCATCATGGCAAAAGGTGCAAAACCGACACAATTGACCGCCACCGGTGTCGAGCCGGTATTGAAGCCAGCGACATGCAGGCGCCCGGCACGCATGGCTTCCAGTTGCGCGGCATTGGACTGCACCGGGAAAAAGCGTACCTCTTTGCCGGTGAGACCTTCCATATGGGTGATGAATTCGTCCCAGACCTGGGTGTAAAGCGCCGGATCTTCTACTGGGGTATAGGCAAAAATCAGAATACGGGGGTCCCGCCAGTCCGCTTCATCTGCTGGCAGGTCAGCCACCAGGTCCTGATTACTGTCCTGATAGCGCGGTGACAGTTGCGCCTGGGCACTGCTGCAGGCAGCGGCCAACAGCAACGTGAGTATGGCCGGCGCCTGTAATGTTCTGATCTGTTCCAGCACTGGCACTCCCGATTTTTTACTGGTCTCACGTTTTGTACCACGCGACGCCCAGTGTTGACTGCTGGGCAGCAGCGATCATATCACCTGCGGCGAACGGGTCAACCACTGCTCCCGACAGACCTCGAACTGCGCCAGGATACGCTCGGCACCGCTATCGTTGACTATCGTCATACTGCCGGCTGACGGGTACTCAAAATCCTGCTTCAGCGCTGCCGCGCTCGCTTCGGTGATACCGGCCGAGCGCAGACGCAGGCGTTGCGCGATTAAACTGTCCGGGGCATCAATCCAGATCAGTGCCAGACCCGGAACCTGCGCCTGCAGAAAGTCCCGGTTGCGTTTTTTGTATGCGCCCTGGGTCACTATCAGCGGCTGATCCGGCCCGGCCTGGGCCTGTCGGGCCCGGATACGGTCGGCCAGCAATATAAAGTAGTCGTCACGCATGGCATCGGTAAAGGGCCGGGAGGCCGCCAGTGCCTGCTGCATCGCCGGTGTTATATCGTCATCGGCGTGATACACCGACCAACCAAGGGCGCGGGCAATCACCTCACCGGCAAAGGACTTGCCACTGCCGGACAAGCCGAACAAAAACCAGACGGGTACAAAATTTTTGACATCAGACATAAACAGGAATCAGCAACCAGAGACAACAACAAAAGCGCAGTCTACAATGGATTTGACCCGCCTGCTGCGTGTATGATTCGATTTTTTAATGATGATGCTGCTTTTCCGCATTCGCTAACCCGAAACATACAATCCAGTCAGGTACAACCAATGGGCAGAGCATACCAGAACCGAAAAGAGTCCATGGCCAAAACGGCGGCCGCCAAGACCAAGGTCTACAGCAAATATGCACGCGAGATCTATGTCTCCGCCAAATCCGGCGGCACTGACCCGGATGGCAACCTCGCACTGCGCGGTCTGATCGAACGCGCCAAGAAAGACCAGGTCCCCACTCATGTTATTGACAAGGCCCTGGAGAAAGCACGTGGCAGTGGTGGCGAAGACTTCTCGCCAGCGCGTTACGAAGGCTTCGGGCCCGGCAACTGTATGGTGATCGTTGAGTGTCTGACGGACAACCCCAACCGAACCTTCGGCGACGTGCGCCAGTGTTTTACCAAAACCAAAACCAAGATCGGCGCACAGGGCAGCGTCGCCCACATGTTTGATCACTGCGCCATTCTGGCAATCACGGGCGATGATGAAGACGCTGTCCTGGAAGCACTGCTGACAGCCGACGTTGATGTCACGGACATCGAAAATGAAGACGGCCTGATTACCGTATTTGCACCGCATACAGAATACGCCAAGGTAAGACAGGCGCTACGTGATGCCTTTGGTGAGGTCGAGTTCGAAGTAGACGAGATCCAGTTTCTGGCTCAGACCAGCACCGAGATTACCGGCGATGATGCGGCCCTGTTCGAGAAATTCATGGATATGCTGAATGACCTGGATGACGTGCAGAACGTTTACCACAACGCCGTGCTACCGGACTAACGGGCGACCAGCAACGGTCATTACCGCTGGCTGTGGAGCTCAGCAGTGCTGCCGGCCAGCGGCGACGGCCACTGGCCGCGCCAATAGGACTCCGGTTGTGGCCGACTGAAGTAATAACCCTGAAAGTACTGACAACCCATTTCGCGCAGACGTTCTGCCAGCGCCAGCGTTTCCACGCCTTCGGCCAACACACGCAAGTCCAGACTGCTTCCCAGTGCCAGAATGGTTCTGACGATGGCCTCATCGTTCGGGTCGAGCAACAGATCACGCACAAAGGACTGATCAATCTTCAACTGTGACAGCGGCAGCCGCTTGAGATACCCCAGGGAAGCATAACCGGTACCAAAATCATCCAGCGAAAACCGGATGCCGCGCTCGCGCAGTCGATCCATTTTCTCGACAGTGACATCCACGTTCTCAATCAGTAGCCCTTCAGTAACTTCCAGCTCCAGCCTGGCACCATCAACCTGGTTACGTTCCAGGCACTTGAGAATATGATCAACAAAATCGGCATGATGGAACTGCCGGGGGCTGATATTCACTGCCAGAGTGAGCGTGGACAGCACCGGATCTTTTTTCCAGTCGGCGAGCATTTCGCAGGCCGTGGCCAGCACCCACTCACCCAGAGGCACAATAAGACCGCAGGTTTCGGCAACCGGTATAAAATCTGATGGCGCCACCTGCCCCATTTGAGGGTCATGCCATCGAAGCAACGCTTCCATGCTGAAAACCCGGCCTTCCGCATCTACCTGAGGTTGCAGGTGCAGGTCAAGATTGTCACCGGCCAGCGCCTTGCGTAGCGCCGTTTCAATCCGGGTCCGGCGCGTCACCTCTATCTGCATCTCCGGATTAAAGAAGCAAACCGAATTGCCCTCTGTCTTGGCTGCATTCAACGCCAGGTCAGCAGCCTTCAGCAACGCCTCCACATCACCGTCTTTGGCATCAGAGAACATTGCAATACCAATACTGACTGCGCACACATAGTCTACCCCGGCCAGATCAAACGGCTGGTTCAGTTGCCGGCGCAATATATCCGCCATATCACGCACACGCACCAGCGAGTCCTCGGCATTGACTGCGATATCCTCCACAATCAGAACAAACTCATCAGCCCCCAGGCGGCCCACCGTGTCCGTGCTGAGCAGTCCGCGTTCGAGCCGGCGCGCGAACATCTGCAACAGCTGATCACCGGCATCGTGGCCCAGGGTATCGTTTATCACCTTGAAATCATCCAGATCCAAAAATAGCAGGGCCCCTTCGTAACCCGTCTTGTTTCTGCCGGCCATGGCATGATCAAGCCGGTCAAGCACCAGGCGACGATTGGGCAGCCCGGTCAGTGAATCAAAGAATGCCAGCTGGTGCAGCTGATCACGGATCTGTTTGAGTTCGGAAATATCCGTCGAAATGCCACACAGGGCGTAGATACTGTTGTCGGGATTGCGCAGGGGGATCTTGATTGACAGGAAGTCATGCTGCTGCTGATTACGAACCAGAATACTGGCTTCTTCATCAGCCACACGCTCGCCGTGGCGAATGACTTGCAGGTCATTCTGCTCAAGTAGCGCGCAGGTCTTTTCGTCAAAGAAGTCGCTGTCCTTTTTGCCGACGATGTCGTCTAACGACATGCCAAAGAAATCACAGACCTTGCGATTGGCATACTGATAACGCAGCTTATAGTCCTTGATGTAAATATGGGCGTCTACACTGTTGAGTATGGTGTTCAGACGCGTTTCACTGGCAGTCAGACTTTGTGTTTTCTCGGCAACTTTGAAACGCAGCAGGATGGCAAACAGAGTGGCGCCAAGCAGGGCCAGAGCCAGGATGCCAATAAGCCACCAGACAACGACTGGCAGGGCAGCATCCGGTTCAATACTCCAGCGTCGCAGCAGGTCATAGTAGGGTGAGCTCTCATCCGTCTTCCATTGATCCAGATAGGTGTCGATGACTGCCAGCAGGTCAGCATGACGACCGGCAGGCACTGCGAAATAGAGTCTGCTGGGCTGAAACATGATGGGTGTGCGTTGCAGACCATGCTCGAAGGCCATCATGTCACCATAGAAATGGTTGGCGACAGCCGCATCTGACAGACCCGATGCCACGGCCTGGAACGCAGCTGCCAGCGAGTCGACCCACACCCACTCCACAGCCAGGTCAAAATTCTCCGCCAACTCCATCAGATAACGTTGCTGTATCGAACCTCTCAGGACCGCAAGCCGGAGCCCATCCAGATCCAGCAAACTGAACAGCCCCAGCCCATCACGCTCATAAAGCTGAGACCAACTCAGCAACGCTTCATTCCGGTGAAAGTCGAAACGCTGAGCGCGCTCGGGGATGTATGCCACATCCGGCATTATATCGAGGGTGCCAGATTCCAGCATTTGCAGACATTCGTTCCACTGGCAAGGAACCGGCTCGATCTGCCAAGCCTCGCGCTGCGCTATTTCAGTCAGCAATTCCCCGAACATCCCGCCGATCCGGCCATCGCCATCGAGAAATATTTTCGGAGTGTTTTCATAGACGCCAACCCGCAACGTGGTTTGCGCCGTCACCGGGCAGGCAACAGTTGCACACAATAGCAGCAGGACGGGCACAACCGCGTGGCGGTTCAATAACTTGCACAATGTGACAGCTACATCCATCGAGCACTTCCCTTAACAGCAGGCAGGGGCGATTATGTTGTCAGGCCTTTTTGACAAAAACCGACTTAAGTTTCATCGGCCCGATGCCATCAATCCTGCAGTCAATATCGTGATCCCCTTCAACCAGGCGAATATTCTTGACCTTTGTGCCGACCTTGACGACGAGTGAAGAACCTTTCACCTTGAGATCCTTGATAACGGATACCGTATCACCATCGGCCAGGGCGTTGCCATTGGCATCGTGAATGGTTCTGGTGTTGTCGGCCTCCGCAGCGCTGGTGTCTTCAAGCGACCACTCATGAGCGCACTCCGGGCAGATGAACAGGATACCGTTTTCATAGGTGTATTCTGAAGCACATTGCGGGCATTGGGGCAGTTCGGCCATTGACGTTCCTTATTCTTCGCAAACACCGGCATCATAGCACCAGAACCGGCCTGCACTGTTACTGTGACGGGTAGTTGTTGTGATAGACATCACGCCCCATGCGTTTTATCTGCTGGCCGACCATCCAATCCATGGTCGCTAGCATGGCGCTGCAATCCGATGCCGGTTCTACCTGCTGCAGGGTGTAGACAATTGCCTCCAGCGTTGACACCGCATCATCCGACGGCTGCCTGCGAATACGATACCGGGACGCCGGCAGGCCGTCCAGGACAAAGCAAGGTAACGCACTCAGCGCCGGAAATACCTTCAGCAGGCGCAGACTGCGGCCCCAACTGGCATCAATAAACAACAGGTCTCTGGGCGAGCCAGAGGGCAGCTCAGCAGCACCCAGTTCACGCACAGACCTGGCATTGTCACCGGGATAAATCATAACAGGACTGTTCAGCGGTCTGGAGAAGACCGTGTTGAGCAAGTCAGCCGACGTATCAGCCTTGTCCGGGTTCAATGTCACCATTTCCGCCTGACTTAAAGACAGGGCAGCGATTCTGGCTGTACCAATCGGATGTTTAGCTTCGCGTACATCCTGCAGGATGAAAACCGGCCAGGTATTTGCGACGTCGATAATGTGGGAACAATAGCAGTAAGCAGGGGGGCGGTAGCAGGCAGGGCATGTGGTTCGGGGCATAACGGCACTCCCGATCACCGCCGCCCGGGAAGGGCGACGGCTGCGGAGGTTTCTCGCGGATTACTCAGCATCAGCAGCAAAAGCTGCCTTGTCTTCATCAGTCACTTCCTTGATGCTCAGCTTGATGCGGCCGCGCGCGTCAAGGTCCATGACCTTGACCAGCACGTCCTGACCTTCATTGAGGTACTCACCAATATTTTCCACCCGATCAGCGGAGATCTGGGAAATATGGACCAGACCGTCCTTGCCCGGCAGAATGGTGATGAAGGCACCAAAGTCAACAATGCGTGCGACCTTGCCCATATAGAGCTGACCCACTTCGGCTTCTGCCGTGATGGTCTGAATCAACTCAATGGCCTTGTCACGCGATGCAGCATCTTCACCGTAGATTCGGATGTTGCCGTCGTCGTCGATATCAACAGACGCGCCGCTCTCTTCAGTAATAGAACGGATCGTTGCGCCGCCTTTGCCGATAACATCGCGGATCTTGTCGGAATCAACTTTCATCATGGCCATGGAAGGCGCATTCTCGGACACGGTTTCGCGCGCCTTTGGCAACACCTTGTTCATCACACCCAGGATGTGAATCCGCGCTTCATGCGCCTGATTCAGGGCGATTTCCATGATTTCTTCATTGATGCCCTGGATCTTGATATCCATTTGCAGCGCCGTGACACCTTTTTCAGTGCCGGCTACCTTGAAGTCCATGTCGCCCAGATGATCTTCATCGCCCAGAATGTCCGTGATCACGGAGAAGCGCTCGCCTTCCTTGATCAGGCCCATGGCAATACCGGCCACCGGCGCTGACAACGGCACACCTGCATCCATCATCGCCAGCGAGCTACCACAGACAGATGCCATGGAGCTGGAACCGTTGGATTCGGTAATTTCCGACACCACACGAATCGCGTAGGGGAAGTCATCTTCTTTCGGCATCACGGCCTGAACACCGCGCTTGGCCAACTTGCCATGACCGATCTCACGACGCTTGGGGCCTGACATGAAGCCAGTCTCGCCGACGCAAAACGGAGGGAAATTGTAATGGAACATGAAGGCTTCCTTTCTGGAACCTTCAAGGCCTTCAATGAGCTGTGAATCGCGAATGGCACCCAGCGTGGTTACCACCAACGCCTGTGTTTCACCACGCGTGAACAGGGCGGAACCGTGCGCCTTGGGCAATACACCGGTTTCAATTTCAATCGGGCGAACAGTGCGGGTATCACGGCCATCGATTCGCGGCGCGCCATCCAGAATGCGGTTACGAACCACTTTCTTCTCCAGCTTGCCAAACACACCTTTGACTTCGTCAGCGCTGACACCTTCGTCGTCACCGGAGAACTGCTCGGCCGCTTGTGCCTGCAGCTTGCCCAGGGCATCGTAGCGCTGCATTTTGTCAGACACCTGATACGCTTCTGAGATGCCATCGGCAAAGGCGTCGGCGATGGCTTTGGTCAGCGTTTCATTGACGGCGGGCGCTTCCCAATTCCACGCTTCTTTGCCAGCTTCCGCTTTCAGTTCCTTGATGGCGGTAATGACTGTCTGCATGGCTTCATGGCCAAACAGCACAGCGCCCAGCATCTGGTCTTCGGTCAGCTCTTTGGCTTCCGATTCAACCATCAACACGGCGGATTCAGTGCCGGCAACAACCATGTCCAGCGCCGAAGTCTCCAGACGCGTGGCATCCGGGTTCAGCACATAACCGCGCTCAACATCGAAACCAACGCGGGCCGCGGCAACCGGGCCCTGAAACGGTGCGCCGGAAATAGCCAGTGCCGCAGACGCGCCGATCAAGGCCGCGATATCAGGATCCTGGCCTTTGGTCGAAGAAATGACGGTACAGACAACCTGTACTTCATTCTTGAAGCCCGCAGGGAACAGGGGACGGATGGGCCGGTCAATCAGGCGTGAAACCAGCGTCTCTTTCTCGGTCGGCCGGCCTTCACGCTTGAAGAAGCCACCGGGAATCTTGCCGGCGGCATAGGTTTTTTCCTGATAATTGACTGTCAGCGGGAAAAAGTCTGCGCCCGGATTGGCCGTCTTTTTTGCCACCACAGTTGCCAGCACCTGTGAGCCACCCATGGTGACCACAACGGCGCCGGTTGCTTGTCGTGCAATCTTGCCGGTTTCCAGAGTGACCGTTTGGTCACCGTACTGGAATGTCTTGCTTACAATATTAAACATAACCTGTTCCTGTTTTTTATTTGAGACCCGGGCAGCATTGCAGCAACATCCTTTTTACCAAGAGTCTCTTCTCACTTTCTCATCGTTTTGGAAACGGTGCGCGTCTTAGCGACGCAGACCCAGACGCTTGATCAAAGTGGCATAACGCTCAACATTCTTGCGCTTGAGGTAGTCCAGCAGTTTGCGACGGCTGTTTACCATGCGGATCAGACCACGACGGGAGTGGTGATCGTGAGAGTGCTCACGGAAGTGACCCTGCAGCAGGTTAATGTTTTCGGTCAACAATGCCACCTGAACTTCGGGTGATCCTGTGTCACCTTCGCCCTGGCCATATTCTTTGACAATGTTTGCTTTCTGTTCTGTTGTTAAAGCCATGTTAAAAACTCCAAAATAATATGCGTTAAATGATAAGACATCCTGTCAACCAGCATAACCGTGCATACTGACAGTTACCTGGCGGTCTCCTTTATTAATCGGTGTGGCTTGACCCGACCATCGTCGAGCATCTCGCCTATTCCGATGAATTCTGCTTCATCATACAAACGGACCAGGCCGCTAGCGGGCAATTGCCGCAGCATCACTGCCTGACCCTGTCGTACATAAGCCGCCATCTGTGCCGACATTTCCGCTTTCGGCAAATGCGCAATGGCCAGGTCCGGCGCCTGTAACAGCGCATCGAGACCGTCCGTGCCCTCGGCATCAAAAATCGTCTGTAAAACTTCCGGCGTGACGCAGTTCTGCAACCGGAAAACGCCTGCCTGCAGACGACGCAGGGCCGTCACATGGGCGCCGCAGCCCAATGCTTCGCCCAGATCGTCGGCTATAGTACGCACATAGGTCCCTTTGCTGCAATGGATTTCCAGTGTCAGCGAGGCCCCGTCAAATTCGTGCAAAATCAGGTCGTGTATGGTGACCTGCCTGCTTTTACGTTCCACTTCCTGACCGGCCCGCGCCAATTTGTACAGCGGCTGGCCTTTATGCTTGAGCGCCGAGTACATCGGCGGAACCTGCTCAATATCACCGTTGAACCGTGACAGACATGTGACCAAGGCCTGTTCACTCAGCTCACCCACCGGGCGGGTGCTGATAACCTCACCTTCGGCGTCAGCAGTGTTGGTGCGCTCACCCAGTTTGATGGTGGTCAGATAACGTTTGTCTGCCTCCAGTAAAAACTGCGACACCTTTGTCGCCTCACCAAAACACAGCGGCAGTACCCCGGTCGCCAATGGATCCAGCGCCCCGGTATGGCCCGCCTTGCTGGCCTGGAACAGGCGCTTGGCCTGCTGCAGGCAGGCGTTGGAGCTCATGCCCTGCGGCTTGTCCAGCAACAGAATGCCACTTATATCCCGGCCCTTCCGTTTTCTATCTGTGGCCAACGTCACGCTCTCTTGTTTATTGCTTGTCTGACCCGGAGTTATCCGAAGAGGTATCATCCGACTCATCATCAGCGTCGGGTAAATGCTCATGCGTACTGTCTGCCGCCAGCGCCTTGTCGATCAACGTGGACAGGTAGCTGCCACGGGCTATGCTGTCGTCGTAATGAAACTTCAGTGCCGGCGTGGTGCGCAGACTCAACTCTTTGCCCAGCAGGCTGCGCAGATAGCCGGCCGCCTTGTTCAACGCCGCCAGACTGTCATCAATCTCTTTACGATCCAGCTCGCCCATGTCTTTCAACTGGCTACCAAAACCGTCCTGCACCAGCCCGCTGCTGAGCACCGTGACAAACACATTGGCATAGGCAAAATCACGGCTGACGTTGACGCCGGTGACAGATACCATGCCGACGCGCGGATCACGGATTTCGCGCCGGATCAGATCAGCCAGTATGCGCTGTATCTGATCGGCGACGCGTTGTGCTCTCGGCGAGGGCTTATTCATAAATGGTGCCCTTACAGTGAACGTGCGACCTGAATGGTCTGGTAAACCTCAATCTTGTCGCCGACTTTAACGTCATTGTAATTCTTCACGCCGATACCGCACTCCATGCCGTTACGCACTTCGTTGGCATCGTCCTTGAAGCGACGCAATGACTCCAGTTCACCTTCATAGATCACCACGTTGTCACGCAGAACACGAATCGGTCTGTTGCGGAAAACGCTGCCTTCGACAACCATGCAACCGGCAACCTGGCCAAATTTCGGCGAGTTGAACACATCCCGCACTTCGGCAACGCCCAGAATCTCTTCGCGCAGCTCTGGTGCCAACATGCCACCCAGGATGGCTTTGACGTCGTCTATTACGTCGTAAATAACATTGTAGTAACGCAGATTGACGCCTTCGTTCTCGATGACATCGCGAGCCGTTTTATCCGCTCGCACATTAAAGCCGATCAGCATGGCTTTTGATGTCGCCGCCAGGTGTGCATCCGTTTCAGAGATACCACCAACACCGGAAGCCACAACATTGACTTCGACTTCCTCGGTGCCAATCTTTTGCAACGAGCCGATGATGGCTTCCATGGATCCGCGCACATCAGACTTGATAATGACGTTAAGAATGCCTTTGCCTGCACGACCCAGGCCGGCGAACATGGCCTCAACCTTGTTGCCCTGTTGCAATGCGGCCTTGTGATCCTTGTGGCGACTCAGACGGAACTCGGCTACTTCCTTCGCTTTCTTCTCGTCAACCACCACAACAAATTCATCACCGGCTTCCGGCACGCCGTTGAAACCCAGCACTTCGACCGGAATCGAAGGGCCGGCAGATTTAACCGAACGACCGGCTTCATCAATCAGTGCGCGCACGCGACCGTATTCATGACCGGCGAGTACCACATCACCCACATTCAGCGTACCGTTCTGCACCAGCACAGATGCTACCGGCCCGCGGCCTTTATCCAGCCTCGATTCAATCACTACGCCTTTACCTGACGCATCAATGAATGCCTTCAGCTCCAGCATCTCTGACTGCAACAGAATCGCTTCCAGCAGTTCGTTGATACCGGCACCGGTATGCGCAGAAACCTGCACAAACATGGTGTCGCCGCCCCAGCTTTCCGGAATCACATCTTTAGCGGCCAGCTCGCTGGTCACCTTGTCGATATCAATGTCTTCCTTGTCCACTTTGGTAATGGCAACAACAATGGGGACGCCGGCTGCGCGGGCATGCTGAATGGCTTCTTCCGTCTGCGGCTTCATGCCATCATCGGCAGCAACAACCAGCACGACAACGTCGGTAGCCTTGGCGCCCCGTGAGCGCATGGCACTGAACGCAGCGTGACCAGGCGTATCCAGGAAGCAGATCATGCCGTGATCAGTTTCCACATGATAGGCACCAATGTGCTGGGTAATACCACCGGCTTCACCCGATGCTACGGATGACTTGCGGATGTAATCCAGCAGCGATGTTTTACCATGGTCGACGTGACCCATAACGGTAACAACGGGTGCGCGACTGACTGATTCCGCGCCACCGTCGTAAGCAATAGAGTCGTAGAGATCATCCTCAATGGCATCGGCAGATACAAACTTCGCAGTATGGCCGAACTCTTCCACCAACAGCGTCGCAGTGTCCTGGTCAAGCACCTGGTTAATGGTTGCCATGACACCCATTTTGAACAGACTCTTGATCAGCTCGGCTGATTTGAGTGACATTTTCTGGGCCAGATCAGGCACCGTGTTGGCTTCACCAATTATAATTTCGCGCGAAATAAACTCCGTTGGTTTTTCAAAACCATGTTGCTGTCTGCGAGGTTTCCTGCGTGGTCCGCCGCGTCGGCCACGACCACCTGCATCATCAGAATCGTTGTCTTCCAGAACAAAGTCATCCGCAGAAATGCGTGCTTTGCCCTGCTTCTTGGGTGCGGCTGATTTTTTGCGGAACCCGGATTTCTTGTCGTCATCTTTCTCGTCGGCGTCATCCTTGCGCCCGGTTTTAACCGGTGCTTTGGGTTTACCTGAGCTTGGCTGCCCGGTTTTTGCAGCACGCGCCGCCTCGACCTGCTCGGCAGTTGCCGCCGCTGCAACATCAGCGGTATCGTCCTTGCCCACGTTTTCATCAGGCGTCGCCTTCGCTGACGGCTTCACATCATCTTCGGCAGCGACAGGCGCCGCCTCGGCAGATGCGGCATCTTCAACCTTGGCCGTGGTTTCCGGCGGCTGCTCAACAACGGCCTCCGGCGGTGGCGCCTGCTCATGCATATCGTCGGCAATAACTGCTTCTTCCGCAGGCTTCTCCGGCTCCAGTTCGCTGCGCTTGACATAGGTGCGCTTTTTGCGCACTTCTACGTTAACTGTCTTGCCGCGCCCTTGCCCCGATGAGGTTTTCAGCGTGCCAACAGTTTTGCGTTTCAGCGTGATTTTCTTAGGCGCGGAGTCGCCGGCCTCAGCCGCGCCATGGCTGCGCCGCAGAAACAACAACAATGCGTTCTTGTCCTCATTGGATATCGGTTCTTCCGCGCGTTTGTGGGGCAGTCCGGCCTCTTTGATCTGGGCCAGAAGCCGTTCCGCGGTAACACCGACCACTTTGGCAAGTTCACCGACTGTTACATCTGCCATTTAGCTACTCCTGTCTACTCTTGGTGCCCGATATCGGGTAAACGCGTTTGCACACAGTTCACTCAAACCAGGGCGCTCGAGCGGTCATAATCAGTTTTCCGGCACGTTCTTCGTCCATGCCTTCAATATCCATCAATTCATCGATTGCCTGCTCGGCAAGATCTTCCATGCTGACAATACCCTTTCCCGCCAAGGCAAGAGCCAGCACATCATCCATGCCTTCCATATTCAGCAAATCGGCTTCCAGGTTGGCGCTGGACAGACCCTCTTCCGAGGCAATGGCCTGTGTCAGCAGCGCATCACGGGCGCGATCGCGCAACTCCTTGGCAATATCTTCATCAAAACCATCAATGCTCAACATCTCATCCATTGGCACATAAGCGACTTCTTCGAGAGAGGTAAAGCCTTCGCTGACCAGCAACTCGGCAACGTCCTCATCAACACCCAGCGTTTCCATGAATGTTGTAATAAAGCCACTGGCTTCGAGCTGTTGCTTTTCGTTGGCGTCGTCAATGCTCATGACATTGATTGCCCAGCCCGTCAGTTCGGCTGACAGCCGGACGTTCTGGCCACTGCGGCCAATGGCCTGCGCGAGGTTGTCTTCTTCGACCGCGACATCCATCGTGTGGCTGTCCTCGTCCATGACAATGGACGCAACTTCAGCCGGCGCCATTGCGTTAATCACCAGTTGTGCGGGGTTGTCGTCCCACAAAATAATGTCAATGCGCTCATTCGCCAGCTCATTGGAAACAACCTGAACGCGCGAACCACGCATGCCGACACAGGCACCGACCGGATCGATACGGCCATCATTGGTGCTGACCACAATTTTTGCCCGCGAACCCGGGTCACGTGCTGCCGCTCGAATCTCAATGACGTCTTCAGCAATTTCCGGCACTTCTATCTTAAACAATTCGATCAACATGCCCGGCGCCGTGCGACTCAGAAAAAGCTGCGGGCCACGCACTTCCTGGCGTACGTCCAGCAACAGGGCACGCATACGGTCACCGGTGCGGAACATTTCGCGCGGGATCATCTGATCTCGCGTCAACAATGCTTCAGCGTTGCCACCCAGATCAACCAGGACACTTTCACGGGTTACTTTCTTGACCGTGCCTGAAACCAGTTCGCCAACTTTGTCCTTGTATTCCGCGATAACCAGATCTCGCTCTGCTTCGCGTACTTTCTGTACGATAACCTGCTTGGCTGTCTGCGCAGCGATGCGACCGAAGTCAGTATTCTCGATCTTCTCTTCGTATACGTCGCCGACATTCAGCTCCGGATTCTTTTCCTTGGCAGCCGTCAGCGTGATCTGCGCGGCCGGCTCTTCCTGCTCGTCGTCAGCAACCACATCCCAGACGCGGAACGATTCATACAGACCGGTTTTGCGGTCGACATGCACACGGCACTGCACTTCCTCTTCATCGAAGCGCTTTTTGGTAGCCGTCGCCAGTGCGACCTCGATGGCTTCAAAAATAACGTCGCGTGACACTCCCTTCTCATTCGAGACCGCGTCTGCAACCATCAGAATTTCTTTACTCATCATAGTAGTGTCACCTTACACACGGATTCATCGTCCCAACTGCGCACCGAGCCAACCTGCCTGTCAAAATGCAATGTTGGCCTTGTCGACCTGCTGGAATGGAATTTCTATTAATTCGCCGTCAACAGTCATGACTATCTGATCTGCTTCCGCCTTCTCAAGAACACCCTTGAACTTGCGGCGTCCTTCAATCGGTGTACGAAGGCGTAAATTCACCACGTCACCAATAAACTGGCTGTATTGCTCGAACCGGAACAACGGCCGGTCCATGCCCGGGGACGAAACCTCAAGGGTATATTCGCCCGACAATGGGTCTTCGACGTCCAACACCGCACTGACCTGACGACTGGCGCGCTCACAATCTTCGATCGCGATGCCTTCCGGGCTGTCAATGTAGATGCGCAACAGACTCGAACGCCCGCGAGCGATATGCTCTACACCCCATAATTCCAGGCTCAGCGCCTCAATCGTAGGCCGGAGCAAATCCGAGATCATGTCAACTGATGCTACCAACTTGTCAATTACCTTTTTACGACACAAACAAAAAGTGGGCCTGCGGCCCACCTCAAAAACAAAATATTTGTCTTACCGGGGGCGCAAGCAAACGCAATCCCACGGTGGCGGAACCTGTATATCCCGTAATGACCGGCACATACATCTTTCACACCTTGCACAACTTAATTACTTGCCGGCTGACCGATTTGTAACTGACAAAAATCTGCACCTAATAAAAAGCCCCATCAAGGGGCTCTGGTACAGAGCCAGGCCATTAAGCATAGCTACTGCATATTGGCAATCCAGACTGTTGGATCCAGGCTGAATCGCAAAAAGTGGTAGCGGGGCAGGATTTGAACCTACGACCTTCAGCGGCTGCGCCGGATAAAAGCCGAGCCCGATCTTCGGGCTGCCTGATGCTCCACTTCACTTCAATAATGGTAGCGGGGGCAGGATTTGAACCTACGACCTTCGGGTTATGAGCCCGACGAGCTGCCAGACTGCTCCACCCCGCAACAAAACTTCAAACTTCTCAATAGCCTTGATTAACAACCGGGCTTACTGAGCTCAGATGGCTTCTGGCAAAGCCGCTATCTGAGGGCAGGTATTCTAGTCGCCTGACACCTTGAAAGTCAAGTGACTTTCGAGCAAGGGCTCCATAATCGAGCACTCTTTGACAAGCATCTTCCTGCAATTGGTGCCGAAGGCGAGACTTGAACTCGCACGACCAATAGGCCACTACCCCCTCAAGATAGCGTGTCTACCAATTCCACCACTTCGGCCAAACTTTTACTGTTACTGCCCTGTCGGGGGCGCCTGGTCCGGCACGTCCGGTACATCAGAAGATGTCGCCGGCGCTGTCAGCTGCGGCACATCTGACTCTTCAAGCTCGCGCAACACATCGGGATTTACAATGGGTGACGCATCATTCATGCCGCCCATACTGTATTGCTGGGCATAAATGGCCAACACCAGACTGGTGGCGAAAAACACGACCGCAGCCACTGTGGTTGAGCGCGTCAGAAAATTGCCCGAACCTGAACTGCCAAACACTGTCTGCGACGCGCCGCTGCCGAAGGCGGCGCCGGCATCGGCCCCTTTGCCCTGCTGCAACAGAACCAGGCCGATGATCGCGATAGCGGCAATCACATGCACAACGACCACAAGAGTTTCCATAATTCAGCTCACACTATTACAAATTTCGATAAATGCCGACGCATCAAGCGAGGCCCCACCCACAAGCCCACCATCAATATCGGCCTGTTCAAAAAGTTCAGCAGCATTGGCAGAGCTCACACTGCCGCCATAAAGCAATTGTATAGCCCCGGCCACCTCAGCGTCATGGCCGGCAATCAATTCGCGAATGCCTGCATGCATCTGCTGGGCCTGCTGTGCGGTAGCCGACTTACCGGTACCGATGGCCCATACCGGCTCATACGCAATCACGGCCCGCTCCAGGGCAGTCACGCCCGCCAGCGTCAGTACTGCACTTACCTGCGCCGCCACAGTTGCCTGGGCGCTGCCATTGTCACGCTGCGCCAGTGTTTCACCAACACACAGAATGGGTATCAAACCCGCCTGCTGCGCTGCAACAAATTTTCGCGCTATCAGCTCATCAGTCTCCGCCATCTGCTGACGGCGTTCGGAATGACCCAAAATGACATAACGCGCGCGACAATCCACCAACATGCCGGGAGAGATTTCACCTGTGAAGGCGCCTTTCTCTTCACAAGAGACATTCTGGGCGCCAAGCACAATTTCGCAGCCCTTTATCGTCTCGGCAACGAGCGCAAGATAGGGGAAAGGCGGACAAACCACAATATCAACGCCATTGATCCCATGCGACACTGCCGGCACCAGACCACGCAACAGCGCCTGTATGCTGTCGCGCGTTCCGTTCATTTTCCAGTTTCCGACAACCAAAGCCCGACGCATATTCACTATCCTGTGCGATGCCGGCGCCCGACATTGTTAAAACGGGGCGCCACTATAACCAGTTTGTCGCGACCTTGCAAGATCGGCACTGCGCATAAACAGTACCTCACAACATAAGCCAGGGTGCCGGGATCACGACTCGCAGGATGCGGCGACGACTTCGGCCAATTCGCTGGCATGCGCCCTGACTTCAGCCTCATCCTCGCCTTCGACCATGACCCGGATCAGTGGCTCCGTCCCGGACGGCCTGAGCAGAATGCGCCCGCGTCCCGCCAACTTATGCTCCAGCTCAGCGACGGCAGCAAGCACTTGCGGGTTCGACGCCACCGCTGACTTACTGGCCACTTTCACATTTACCATATGCTGCGGCATTTTGGTCATCTTGGTACGCAAGTCGTACAGGCTGGAATCTGTCTGCATCATCGCTGCCAGCACCTGCAGGGCAGACACAATGCCGTCACCGGTGGTGGTTACATCCAGGCAGACGATATGCCCGGAAGACTCCCCCCCAAGCTGCCAGCCGTTTTTCTTCAGCATTTCCATGACGTAGCGATCCCCCACATCCGTGCGGACAAAGGGGACATCCAGTGCATCAAGGCCCAGTTCCAGGCCAAGATTGCTCATCAGGGTACCAACGACTCCACCAAACCCGACATGGCGCCGACGCCGGTCGCGCGCGATAATGTAAAGCAACTCATCGCCGTCAACGACATTCCCCTGATGATCAATCATGATGACACGGTCGCCGTCACCGTCAAAAGCGATACCGATATCGGCCTGTTCCGCCAACACTTCCTTCACCAGACGCTGCGGTGATGTTGAGCCACAGTCCTGATTGATATTCATGCCGTTGGGCGAGACACCAATGGCCTTTACTGAAGCCCCCAACTCGGAGAAAACATTGGCCGCAATGTGATAGGTCGACCCGTGCGCGCAATCCACAACAATTTTTAATCCCTGCAACACCGCATTGCCCGGCACCGTGCGCTTGCAATACTCAATGTAGCGACCGGCGGCATCGGTGATACGGGTAACCTTGCCGATTTCAGCGGCGCCAACCGTGGTGAGGTCGCGCGCAAGATATGCTTCGATGGCCAGTTCAGTTTCGTCAGGCAATTTGGTGCCATCGCCGGCAAAGAACTTGATGCCGTTATCCTGAAATGCGTTATGTGATGCGCTAATCACGATGCCAGCCTGCGCCTGAAAGGTTCGTGTCAGGTAGGCAACTGCCGGGGTCGGCATCGGGCCCAGCATATTGATATCAACACCGGCAGAGGCCAGGCCTGCTTCCAGCGCCGCTTCAAACATATAGCCGGACACGCGGGTATCCTTGCCAATGAGTATTTTGCTGCGCTGCCCGCCCGAACGGGCAAATACCTTGCCTGCAGCCCAGCCCAGTTTGAGCATGAAATCAGGGGTAATGGGATATTCACCCACATGACCCCTGATGCCATCGGTACCGAAGTACTGTTTTTCTGATTTCCCCTGCGATCCCATAATATCCCCTTTTCCCTGTACGCTCTTTGCGGCCTGCCGGGCAACCTGCGGTTTAAGGCAGGCTCTGCATAGCCTGCAGAACTTTCAACGCATCCACTGTTTCGGCGACATCATGAACCCGAATGATGCTTGCACCGTGCTCTGCTGCCAGCACAGCTGCAGCCAGACTGCCAGGCAACCGCCCATCAACCTCACGCTCAACAACGGCGCCGATCATTGACTTGCGCGAAATTCCCGCCAGCACAGGCAAGCCCGCCGCCAGTAAGGTCGGCAGCTCCCGCAACAGCCTGTAATTATGCGCCAGCGTCTTGCCAAAGCCAAACCCGGGGTCCAGGCAGATGCGCCCACGGGCGATGCCGGCGCGCTCACAATCACTGACCCTTTGCTGCAGAAATCCGAGTACTTCTGCCAGCAGGTCATCATACACCGGCGCCTGCTGCATGGTACCGGGTTCACCCTTCATATGCATGAGACAAAGCCCCATTGAGGTGGCGGCAACAGCATCGATGGCACCATCGCGACGCAGGGCCCTGATGTCATTAATCAACCCTGCACCCGCCAGTGCAGCCTCGCGGATAACGAGCGGAGCACTGGTATCGACGGAAACAATGACATCAAAACGCTGCGTGATAGCTTCGATAACCGGTATCACCCGATCCAGCTCCTGCTGCCCGGTCACACCAGCAGCACCGGGCCTGGTCGACTCGCCACCCACATCAATGATGGCGGCGCCGTCCTCTACCATGCGCTCAGTGCGTCGCAGCGCTTTATCCACAGACACAAAAAAACCCGCTGACCCGGCGTCGGCGCCAGTGCCCAGGGCACCACCGTCAGAAAACGAATCAGGGGTTACATTCAGAATCCCCATCACCCGGGGACTGGAAAGATCCAGTACCCTGGCGCCACACTGCAAAGTGGGCGCCAGGCATCCGGAAGCGAGGTGTTGGGACGACATTATTGCCTCTCGCGTGGCCCGATCAGGTAATCGCAATCAGTGATCGCTGACCGGACCACCTACGGGTTTGTCCGAGCGGGAATCGTCTGACTTGCCGTCGCGGCTATCGTCAGGTGCATCAGCCCGGGCGGAACCCGAGCCACTGTCAGTGTCAGACCAGTCAGCGGGCGGTCTTGGTTTGTGGCCCGCCATGATGTCGTTGATCTGTTCGGCATCAATGGTTTCGTACTCCATCAACGCGTCCTTCATCAGCTCCAGCTTGTCACGATTGTCATCGAGCAACTGTTTGGCCTTGTTGTAGCAATAGTCGATGATGCTCTTCACTTCCTCATCAATCAGCTTCGCCGTTTCTCCGGAGTGCTGTTTCTGAGATCCGCCCGCTGAACGGCCCAGGAAAACTTCGCCGTCATCTTCAGCATACATTTGCGGGCCCAGTTTCTCCGACAGTCCCCACTTGGTCACCATATTGCGCGCCATTTCGGTGGCGCGCTGGATATCGTTGGAGGCACCGGTGGTCACGCCTTCGGCGCCCAACGTCATTTCCTCGGCAATACGGCCTCCGTAAAGACTGCAGATCTGACTCAGAATCGCACGCTTACTGATGCTGTACCGATCTTCTTCCGGCAGGAACATGGTCACACCCAACGCCCGTCCGCGCGGAATGATACTGACCTTGTATACCGGGTCGTGCTCCGGTACCAGCCGGCCCACAATGGCGTGACCAGCCTCATGATAGGCGGTATTGGTTTTTTCCTTGTCCGACATGACCATGGATTTGCGCTCGGCGCCCATCATGATCTTGTCCTTGGCCTTCTCGAACTCTTCCATGGTCACCAGCCGACGGCCAGCACGCGCGGCAAACAATGCCGACTCATTGACCAGGTTGGCCAGATCCGCACCGGAAAAACCGGGCGTGCCGCGGGCAATGACGGCGGCATCAACGTTATCGGCGATCGGCACTTTGCGCATGTGTACTTTCAGGATCTGTTCGCGACCACGAATGTCGGGCAGCCCCACAACGACCTGACGGTCAAACCGGCCAGGACGCAGCAGTGCCGGGTCGAGTACGTCCGGACGGTTGGTGGCGGCAATCACAATAATGCCGTCATTAACTTCAAAGCCGTCCATTTCCACCAACAGCTGGTTCAGGGTCTGCTCACGCTCATCATGACCGCCTCCCAGACCCGCACCACGGTGCCGGCCCACAGCGTCGATCTCGTCGATAAAGATAATGCAGGGCGCCTGCTTCTTGGCCTGGTCAAACATATCGCGGACCCGGGATGCGCCCACACCAACAAACATCTCCACAAAGTCTGAACCCGAGATGGAGAAGAAAGGTACTTTGGCTTCACCGGCAATCGCCTTGGCGAGCAGGGTTTTACCGGTACCGGGCTGCCCCACCATCAGAATACCGCGTGGAATACGGCCACCAAGGCGCTGGAACTTGTCCGGCTCGCGCAGGAAGTCGACCAGCTCCTTGACGTCCTCTTTGGCTTCATCCACACCAGCCACGTCGGCGAAGGTAATCTTGATCTGGTCTTCACCCAGCAGCTTGGCTTTACTCTTGCCAAAGGACATTGGTCCGCCCTTGCCGCCGCCGGCACCCCCCTGCATCTGGCGCATGAAGAAGAAAAACAGGGCGATAATGATCAGGATCGGGAAGCTTGCCACCAGCAATTGCGTCCACAGACTCTGGCGCTCAGGTTCGGAGGCGCGAATTTCAACATTATTGTTGAACAGGTCATCCATCAGCTGATCATCACCGATCATGGGGATGGTGGTGGTAAACCGTGAGTTGTCGTTGCGCAGACCGCTGACGTTAACGCCGGCAATATTGACCGATTCCACCTGCCCGGAGCGCACCTCGCGAATAAAATCAGAATAATTCACCTGCGCTGTCGCGGGCTCCTGATTGATGTTGTTGAATACCGTCAGCAACACAGCCGCGATAACCATCCAAAGCAGTAAATTCTTTGCCATATCGTTCAAGGGAATATCCCCCTTCTCTTTGTGAAACCGGTCGACTGTCTTCCGGTTAATGCTCAAATGAACCTGTTTAACCCGTTAGCGGCCAAAACCTTCACAGGTAAAGACCGTCTCAAGCGGGATTGCTATTCCCTCAAACCCCGGATACTTGTTATTACAGCCTGGAAGCCTGATTCCGCGGTGAGGTTATGCCGGAATGTGCGAGCTGCTATTGTTGGGCGGATGCCCCCTAAAGATGGGGGCTGATTCCGATATTACAAGATGACGCTTGTCATTGTCCAAGGGTTGCGGGTATCGATGCCACCGCAGCGCTTTGTCCACGGATCGGCGTGCGCTACAATAGACCTTTAAACTATGTCTCATCTGCTGCAGACCGTCTGCCGCAACCGTCGGAAACTTTATGACCTCAAGCTCCCTGGATACAAAAAAACTACGCGCTATCGCCCATAAACTCAAGCCAGTGGTGACGATTGCACAAAAAGGGCTATCGGAAACCGTGTGCAAGGAAATTGACCGGGCGCTGGAGCAACACGAGTTAATCAAGGTGAAGATACTGGCGGCGGACCGCGATGCCCGCAAAGAGGTCGCAGAGGAGATCTGTGGCGTCAGCCGAGCCAGTTGCGTGCAAACCATTGGCAATATCGCGGTGCTTTATCGCCCAGCCAACAAACCCAATCCAAAGTTGTCGAATATCCTGCGCCACACCCCGGCCTGACGTCACCTTCCTGCCAGGCACAAGGCCAGGGACGGGTTGCCATGCCCCGGCCCTGAGCGTACTCAGATGTGCTCGATTTTGCTGATTTCGTATTCGATCTCACCCGACGGGGCTTTAACCACGACTTCATCACCCTCTTCCTTGCCCATGATGGCGCGCGCAATCGGTGACCCCACGGAGATCTTGCCAGCTTTAACGTCGGCTTCATCCTCACCAACGATCTGATAGCGTATGGTTTTTTCGGTATCCAGGTTAAGTAATGTCGCAGTCACGCCAAAAATGACCTTGCCTGAGGGCGGAATACTCGCGATATCAATGATTTCGGAGTCAGCCAGCTTGCCTTCGATTTCCTGAATCCGACCCTCACAGAAACCCTGTTGCTCACGCGCGGCGTGGTACTCGGCGTTTTCCTTGAGATCACCGTGTTCCCGCGCTTCCGCGATTGCCTTGATAATCGCCGGGCGCTTCACGGATTTCAACTCATAGAGTTCAGCGCGCAGTCGCTCCGCGCCACCCATGGTCATTGGCACTTTTCTCATATCACTCTCACAGATCTTCGCGATCGTCAAAATCAGGGAATAAAAAAAATACCGGCGGGACCCCTCCAGGAGGCCCCGCCAGCACTGTTCAGACAAACCATATCATGCGGATAATCGGCAGACTTGTCCAGACCCGCCCGATGGGCGCCGGTTACAGACGCGCATGCAGCTCCTGTATGGTATAGACAGACAGGTTATCACCAAACTGCAGCGCCTCACAAACGGCACTGGCGCTGGCCAGAGTTGTGGTGCAGAACACGTCGTGGCGCAAGGCCGTGCGGCGGATTGTTGAGGAATCCGCTATCGCCTGCTTGCCTTCAGTTGTGTTTACAATCAGGGCAATTTCATCGTTCTTGATCATATCCACGATGTGCGGGCGCCCTTCCATCACCTTGTTCACCCGCGTCACCGGCAGCCCGGCTGCTTCAATGATGGCGGCGGTGCCGGTCGTGGCGACCACAGAGAAACCCAGTTCATGAAAGTGCCGTGCAATCCCGGCCACCCTGGGTTTGTCGGCATCACGCACACTGATAAACACATTGCCACTTTTGGCGATTTCTTCACCGGCACCAAGCTGGGACTTGGAGAAGGCTTCGGCAAATGTCTCACCCACCCCCATCACTTCGCCGGTGGATTTCATTTCCGGCCCCAGAATCGGGTCAACACCCGGGAACTTGTTGAACGGGAATACCGCTTCTTTCACAGCAAAGGTTTTAGGTATGATTTCCTTTGTGAAGCCCTGCTCCGCCAGGGAGGTGCCAGCCATGCAGCGAGCGGCCACTTTCGCCAGCGACACCCCGATGCACTTGGACACAAAGGGTACTGTTCGCGAGGCGCGCGGATTGACCTCAATAATGTAAAGCTCACCGTCCTGATACGCCAACTGCGTATTCATCAGGCCCACCACATTCAGTTCTTTGGCCAGAGCAGTCACTTGCTCGCGAATCCTGTCCTGTACTTCGGCAGACAGATTATATGGCGGCAACGAACAGGCCGAGTCACCTGAGTGAACACCCGCCTGCTCGATATGCTGCATGATCGCACCGACCACAACCTGCTTGCCATCACTGACCAGATCCACGTCAATCTCGATGGCTGCGTTAAGGAAATAGTCCAGCAACACCGGGCTGTCGTTGCCGACCTTCACGGTCGTGCGCATATAACGATTCAGTTCTTCCTTGTTGTAAACAATTTCCATTGACCGCCCGCCCAGTACATAAGAGGGTCGAACCACCAGCGGATAGGAGATCTTTTCAGCTTCGGTAATACACTGCTCGACACTGCGCACGATACAGTTGGGAGGCTGCTTCAGGCCCAGTTTCTGGATCATTTTCTGGAAGCGCTCCCGGTCTTCGGCCAGGTCGATGGCGTCGGCACTGGTGCCAATCACCGGCACACCGGCCTGCTCGAGCCCTTCCGCCAGGTTAAGCGGTGTCTGGCCGCCGAACTGCACAATCACACCCACCGGTTTTTCCAGCGCAACAATTTCCAGCACATCTTCCAGCGTCACCGGCTCGAAGTACAGGCGATCGGAAATATTGTAATCGGTAGACACGGTCTCCGGGTTACAGTTGACCATAATGGTCTCGTAACCGTCTTCGCGCATGGCCAGCGCAGCATGCACACAACAGTAGTCGAATTCGATACCCTGACCGATACGGTTGGGTCCGCCACCCAGCACCATGATTTTTTTACGATCACTGGGCTTTGACTCACACTCTTCTTCATAGGTTGAATACATGTAGGCGGTCGCCGACTCGAACTCCGCAGCGCAGGTATCCACCCGCTTGTAGACCGGGCGCACACCAACAGCATGGCGATGCTCGCGCACCTTATGCTCAGGCTCATTCAGCAGCGCCGACAGCCGCGAATCGGAGAACCCTTTGCGCTTCAGGCCATACAGGGTGTCTTTGTCCAGATCCTTCAGTGTCATTTCGCTGATGCGCATCTCGTCCTGAATCAGGTCTTCGATCTGGGTCAGGAACCAGGGATCAACGCCGGTCATTTCAGCTACCGTGGGCACCGACCAGCCCTGACGGAAAGCGTCACCGATATAACGAATGCGATCGCTGCCAGCGTCCATCAGTTCGCCGCGCAGGGTGTCCATGGCATCGCTGACGCCGGTGTCCAGAATCGGGTCAAAGCCGCTGATGCCCACTTCCAGTCCGCGCAAAGCTTTCTGCAATGACTCCTGGAAGGTACGGCCAATCGCCATGACCTCACCCACTGACTTCATCTGCGTGGTGATACGGTCATCGGTTTCCGGGAATTTTTCAAAGGTGAAACGCGGGATCTTGGTGACCACATAGTCAATGGTCGGCTCAAACGAAGCCGGGGTTGCACCACCGGTAATCTCGTTTTTCAGCTCATCCAGGGTGAAACCACAAGCCAGCTTGGCGGCAACGCGGGCAATCGGGAAACCGGTGGCCTTGGAGGCCAGCGCCGAGGAGCGGGACACCCTAGGGTTCATTTCAATAACAACAATACGACCGGTTTTTGGACACATGCCGAACTGCACGTTGGAACCGCCGGTCTCCACTCCGATCTCACGCAACACCGCAATCGAGGCATTACGCAGAATCTGATATTCCTTGTCGGTCAGCGTCTGTGACGGCGCTACCGTGATGGAGTCACCGGTATGCACACCCATGGCATCAAAATTTTCGATAGTACACACAATGATGCAGTTGTCATTCTTGTCACGGACTACTTCAGTTTCGTACTCTTTCCAGCCGATCAGAGATTCATCAATCAGCAGCTCGTTGGTCGGTGACAGCTCCATACCACGGGTACAGATCTCAACAAACTCTTCCTTGTTGTAGGCAATACCACCGCCACTGCCGCCCATGGTAAATGATGGCCGGATAATACAGGGGAAACCCACCAGATCGAGTGCTGCAAAGGCCTCATCCATATTACGGGCAATACCGTGGCGCGGTGTTTCCAGGCCAATGGCTTTCATCGCGTCATCAAACAGCTCGCGATCTTCCGCCTTGTCGATGGACTCGGCGCGGGCACCGATCATCTCGACGTTATATTTCGCCAGCACCCCGTGCCGCTCCAGATCCAGAGCACAGTTCAGCGCGGTCTGCCCGCCCATGGTTGGCAGAATGGCGTCAGGACGCTCTTTTTCTATAATTTTCTCGACGATCTGCCAGGTAACTGGCTCGATATAGGTGGCATCAGCCATCGCCGGATCGGTCATGATGGTTGCCGGATTGGAGTTGACCAGTATGACCCGGTAGCCCTCTTCGCGCAGCGCCTGACAGGCCTGGGCACCGGAATAGTCAAACTCGCAGGCCTGACCGATAACAATAGGCCCGGCACCAATGATCAGAATGCTTTTTAAATCTGTACGTTTTGGCATAACTTAACCGTGTCTGTGTGTGGGTTGGCCGGATCAGCGCGCGGCGCGTTTTTCCATCAGAGCAACAAATTTGTCAAACAGGGGCGCAATATCGTGCGGCCCGGGGCTCGCCTCGGGATGTCCCTGAAAAGCAAAGGCCGGCTTGTCCGTGCGCTCAACGCCCTGCAGGGAACCGTCGAACAGTGAGCGATGGGTAGCACGCAAATTGGCCGGCAGCGATTCTTCGTCAACCGCGAAGCCGTGGTTCTGGCTGGTGATCAACACCGTGCCGTCGTCCAGATTCTGCACCGGGTGGTTGGCGCCATGGTGACCCAACTGCATTTTAACCGTGCGTGCGCCGCAGGCCAGCGCCAGCAACTGACAACCCAGACAGATACCGAACACGGGAATATCAGTTTCCAGCACCGCCTTGATGGCGGTGATTGCGTAGTCGCAAGGCTCGGGATCACCCGGGCCGTTGGCCAGGAAAATGCCGTCCGGGTTCATCGCCAGCACCTCTGACGCCGGAGTCTGCGCGGGCACCACAGTCACTTTGCAATTGCGCTGCGCCAGCATGCGCAGAATATTGCGTTTGACGCCATAGTCCCAGGCCACCACATGGAAGGGTTTCTCGTGGGCCATGTCCGGGTAACCGACACCCAGCGGCTGCCATTCGCCCTGCGTCCACTCATAGCTTGTTTTTGTGGACACTTCTTTCGCCAGATCCATGCCTTTCAGGCCCGGGAAAGCCCTGGCCTGTTCGATCGCGTATTGCTCGCCCTTTTGTGCCAGCTCTTCACCGCTGAGAATACAGCCATTGAGCGGGCCTTTTTCGCGCAGCAAACGTGTCAGGCGACGGGTGTCAATCTCGGCAATGGAAACGACATTCTGTGCTTGCAGAAATTCTTCCAGTGACTGCTCGCTGCGCCAGTTGCTTACCGTCATCGACAGGTTGCGAATCACCAGGCCCGCAGACCAGACACGGTCAGACTCGTTATCTTCGGCATTGCAGCCGGTATTCCCGATGTGAGGGTAGGTCAGCGTGACAATCTGTCCTGCGTAGGACGGGTCGGTCAAGATTTCCTGGTAGCCGGTCATGGCTGTATTAAAAACAACCTCTCCGCTGGCCAGACCCAGGGCACCGATAGCCTTGCCTTTGAAGAGGCTGCCATCCTCAAGGGCCAGAACTGCTGGATTATTCAATGTGATCTCCCGGATAGTAGACAGGCGAAAAAAAGCGGAATGAAAGCTCTCTCTCATTCCGCTTTTGGGTGTGCTGTCTGGTGTTGTGCTCAGTGTTAATCATACTGAGGCGTAATTGTACGGGATAACCTCGCTGAGGTCTACGCCGAAACGGCACTCACACTCCATTTACACGTTGTTTTCAGGCCGTTTACGAACGGCTCACAAACCCAGCACATCATCAATGGAATACAGCCCGGCCGGTTTGCCTCCCAGCCAGATGGCAGCGCGCACGGCACCGCTGGCAAAGGTCATGCGACTACTGGCCTTGTGGGTGATTTCCAGACGCTCACCGTTACCGGCAAAAATCACGGTGTGATCACCCACTACGTCACCCGCGCGGATCGTGGCGAAACCAATGGTCTGGCGATCACGCTCTTCGGTAATGCCTTCACGACCGTACACGGCAACCTCATCGAGATTGCGGCCCAGAGCATCCGCGATCACCTCGCCCATGCGCAATGCGGTGCCTGACGGTGCATCCTTCTTATGACGGTGGTGGGTTTCCACGATTTCGATATCAACATCGTCACCCATGGCCCTGGCGGCCAATGCCAGCAGACGCAGACTGACATTGACGCCGGCGCTCATATTGGGGGCAAACACCACCGGAATGTCGACTGCTGCGTCACTGATCTGCTGCTTCTGGGCCGCCGTAAAACCGGTAGTACCTATCACCATGGCCTTGCGCTGCTGACGGCACCAGTCCAGGTGGGCAAGCGTTGCTGAAGGAGACGTAAAATCGATAAGCACATCAAAGGCATCGCCACAGCTGTCCAGTGACGTGGAGGCGACAACCTGCAGCGGGCCGGTGCCAGCGATCAAACCGATATCCTGCCCGGCCTGCGGGTCATCGGCCAGCGTTGTCCCGGCAGCCACGCAGGCGTCAGCGCCCTTGTCCACCACGGCCTGCACCAAAGTTTTGCCCATCCGGCCGGCGACGCCAGCAATTGCTACTCGAATCATAGGTAATTTGCCACTTATTGCTGATCAGGTACTGCAAAATATGCGAGTATAACGGTTATCGCAATGAACCAACAGAACACAGGACTCCCGAAACAGGACGCCAACACGAAACAAAATGAGCAAATCACCGGTCAATGGACGCAACAACAGCGATATCGACAGACGCAAGCGCTACGAAGCGCTGGTCGATGAGCTGTATCAGGATGTCTTCCGCTACGGCTACTGGCTGACGCGAAATAAAGGTATGGCCGAAGACCTCGTGCAGGAAACCTTCCTGCGTGCGTGGCGTTCATTCGACAGCCTGCAGAATCAGAAAGCTGCCAAAGCCTGGCTGTTCACAATTCTGCGCCGGGAAAACGCCAGACAGTACGAGAGATACCGCCCCGAGCTGGTAGATATTGACGATGTGGCGGTCGCTGAAGAAGGCACAGCCGAACCAGATCACAAGCAAAAGCAGGTGGAGTTGCATCAGGCCATCATGCGGCTGGACAAGGATTACCGCGATCCATTGCTGTTGCAGGTAATTGGTGGCTTCAGCGGGAAAGAAATTGCCGACATACTCGATCTTAATAACAACACGGTAATGACGCGGCTGTTCCGGGCACGCAACAAACTGAAGAATATTCTGGCGCCTGAAGCCGATACAGACGATGCGGGCGAAGACCTGACAGATAAAATAACAGACTGACCCCTATAAAAATATTGACAGCCAAGAGCCTCTCACACGATGGATGATTTGGAATTTCGCACGCGCGCCTTCAGTAACCCGCTTGATGAGCAGGAAGACTTCAAAGCGGCGGCTAATGCCAGCCCCGAACGACGCCGACTGCTGGGCGAACTCCACGAGTTCGAACAGGACCTGCAACGCACCCTGATGGCCGTCGACATCCCCGCCGGACTCAAACACAGACTCAATCAGCACGCCCGCCCGGCATCACCGCTGCGCAAACGCAGCCTGGTGGCATTGGCCGCCAGCGTGGTAGTGGCAGCGGGGCTGACTCTGAACCTGTTTCTCCAGCCCGGGCTTAGCGCCCAGGATCTGGCGCTGCACGATGAAGTGGTTGAGCATCTGCATGAGGAGGCCTCCGATTACCAGACCAGCTACGACAATGGCAGCGATATTAGCTGGAGCCAGGTCGAAGCTATTTTGACAGCGTCGGGCACGTCCCTGAAGTCATCCGACGACCTGGCAGCGATGCACATGATATTTGCCAGACTTTGCGGCGTTGGCGGCTCGCGTAGCGCACATCTGGTCGCCCGCGGCGAGCACGGTCCGATCTCTATCATCTTTATCAGAACCGCGCCGGTCAGTCGTGGCGTGGAGCTGCGCGACGAGCGTTTTCACGGCCGTATCATTCCGGTTGACGACGGCAACATGGCTGTCATCGGCGAGAAAAACGAAGTCCTGGGCCGCTACGAGCAGGCGCTGCGCGAAAACATCGAATGGTCTATCTGACTAGCGCCGCAGCGCATTAAAGCGCTGCGGCGACTGCAAAAGTACAAGGGCTCAGAACAGCGCCGCGTCCAACGCCATCACCACATCACTACCTGCCTTTATTTCCTCCGCCAGCGACTTGTATCTTGGCATCAGGCGATCCAGGAAATAGCAACCCACCTGTATCTTGGCGTTGTAAAAGTCCTTGTCGCTGGCGCCATTATCCAGCGCCTCACTGGCGACAGACACCATTCTTGCCCACATATAGCAGTACAGAATCAGCGTCATCAGTTCCAGATAGGCCACTGAGGCAGCGCCCACTTCATTGGGATTATCGGCACTGGCATCACGGATCCAGGCCGTGGTGGATACCAGACAATCCAGCGCCTGCCTCAACGTGGCAACAAACGGCGCCGCGCGCCCGTTCTGTTCTGCCTTGACGTAATCACTGATTTCGTCGACCAGCACATCCAACAGACCTTCCTTGTCAAACACCACTTTTCGGCCCATCAGATCCAGCGCCTGGATACCGTTGGCGCCTTCATAAATCTGCGCAATGCGGGCATCACGCACATGCTGTTCCTGGCCCCATTCACGCACATAACCGTGACCACCCAGCACCTGCTGGCCCAGCACACAGGCCTCAAACCCCTTGTCTGTGAACGCTGTCTTGGCAATCGGCGTCAACAGCGCGACCAGCTTGGCGGCGCGCTTTTGCGCTGCCTCGTCCGGATGAAAATAGGCAACATCCAACTGGCTACCAACATACATCGCCAAGGCCCGCGCACCCTCGGTATTGGCACGCATGGTAAGCAGCATGCGACGCACATCGGGATGCACCAGCAACGGGTCAGCCGTTTTTTCCGGCGCCACCGGACCGGTCGCCGCACGACCCTGCAGGCGATCCCTGGCATAGGCAGCGGCGGTCTGATAGGAGGCGTCACCCAATCCCAGGCCCTGCAGACCAATGGTCAGACGCTCGTAGTTCATCATGGTAAACATGCAGGCCAGGCCTTTGTTGATCTCCCCGACCAGATAGCCGGTGGCACCATCAAAGTTAATCACACAGGTGGCGGAGCCTTTAATGCCCATCTTGTGCTCGATGGAGCCGCAGCTCACCTCGTTGCGCTCGCCCGCGTCACCATTGCTATCCGGCAGGAATTTGGGCACCAGAAACAGCGATATGCCACGCGGACCGGCCGGCGCATCGGGCAGTTTGGCCAACACCAGATGAATGATGTTGTCGGTCAGGTCGTGCTCACCGCCGGTGATGAAGATTTTGGTGCCGGTGAGCTGGTAACTACTATCAGCCTGCGGCACTGCCCTGGTTTTGATAATACCCAGATCCGTACCGGCATGTGGCTCAGTCAGACACATGGTGGCGCTCCAGTTGCCATCATAGAGTTTCGGCAGGTATGCCTGCTTTAGCTCCTCGTTGCCGTGTCTGGCCAGCGCCAGCGAGGCGCCGGCGCTGAGGACCGCATACAGCGCCAGTGAGCTGTTGGCGGCCATGATCATTTCCTCGAAGCACACCGCCAGCATTTTGGGCATGCCCTGACCACCATAAGCCGGATCGCCGGCCAGACCGATCCAGCCGCCCTCGGCAAAGGTCTTATAGGCGTCACGGAAGCCGGCTGGCGTAGTCACCTGACCGTTCTCAAAATGGCAGCCTTCTTCGTCGCCGCTCCGGTTGAGAGGCGCCAGCAGTGATTCGGCCACCTTGCCCGCCTCATCCAGCACTGAATTGATCAGGTCTTCGCTGACTTCTTCGGTTCCCGGCATGGTTGCCAGCAGCTTGTCAGCGGCCAGTACTTCATTCAACACGAATTTCATATCCCGGACAGGGGCTTTGTAATCAGACACAGTCAGACTCCGGCTGCACGAACAGCGAACTTGATTGGATTGGATGCCTAAATTACCGGCAGTTGACGTTAACGTCAACTATACGCCAGACGCGAAAAATCGGACCAGATCCAGATGCAGCGCGGAGTCATCCGGCGCCTGCGTCGGCGGTCCGGGCAGTTCGCCCAGACAGAGTACCGCCGCTGGCGCCATATCTCGCGGCACCTGACGGCAACGCATCACACGGCGGCGTAAAAGCGCGGGTCGTCAGAGCGCGCTGTCGACAAGGCCTGCTTCACTGTTGCTGCTTCTGACGTCGGTTGCTGCTCGTGCCGGCGCTCTGGCCGCAGACCCAGCCGCGCAAGCAACGCCAGATCAGCGCTCTCTTCAGGCAATGGCGTGGTCAGCAGTTTTTCACCATAAAAAATCGAGTTGGCACCCGCAAAAAAACACAGCGCCTGGACTTGTTCGTTCATCGCCTCCCGACCCGCAGACAGGCGTACGTAAGACGCGGGCATCATGATTCGGGCGACCGCGATGGTACGCACGAAATCGAACGGATCCAGATCATCCACATTATCAAGCGGCGTGCCCTTGACCTTGACCAGGTTATTGATGGGCACACTGTCAGGGTGGGACGGCATATTGGCCAGCTGTTGCAGCAAGCCGTAGCGGTCACCGGCGCTTTCGCCCATACCCACGATACCGCCGCTGCACACTTTCATACCGGCATCACGGACCCGGCCCAACGTATCCAGGCGGTCCTGGTACGTTCGGGTGGTGATGATCTCACCGTAGTACTCGGGCGAGGTGTCCAGATTGTGGTTATAGTAATCCAGTCCCGCCTCCGCCAGCGCAGAGGCCTGCTCATCAGACAAGGCGCCCAGCGTCATACAGGTCTCAAGCCCCAGTGCCCGGACCTGGCGAACCATATCCAGCACATACGGAAAATCCTTGTCCGAGGGATGTTTCCAGGCGGCCCCCATGCAGAAGCGCGCCGCTCCGTTGTCACGTGCGGCTTTGGCGTGTTCGACAACCCTGGCAACCGCCAGCAATTTCTCCCTCGCCAGCCCGGTATTGTAATGGCCACTTTGCGGACAGTATTTGCAGTCCTCAGGACAGGCACCGGTCTTGATGGACAGCAATGTGCTCATTTGTACCTGACTGGCATCAAAATGCGCACGATGCACGGTATGCGCCTGATACAGCAGATCCATAAAAGGCTGCTCAAACAGGGTCTGTACCTGTTTTCGTGTCCAGTCGTGTCGGATATCGGCGGTATCTTGATTCATGATGGGATCCCGGGATGTATTGCAGAACCGGGCGGTGACCCTGCTGCTAAAATAGAAGAATGGACGCCGCGCACTATGGATGTTGACGATGCCCGTTTGGAGACATGACATTCTAAGCCAGCACAAATCATTGTCAACTTCAAAAACAATATCTGGTTGACTACAGGATTGCACAACACAGTATGAGTCGTCACATGAAACGTTGGAGAAATGTCACCAGTGCGATGCTGGCAACGCCCTGCCTGGTGTGTCTCGCCTTACCGGCATGGCGGCGCGGCTTCTGCCCGCCATGCGAAGAAGAACTGCCCTGGCAGCCTCCGGGCTGCCATTTTTGCGGGGTGGCACTGACCGGAGCCCTAACAGTCAATCCGGCGCTTGCAACTGCAGACACAGGTGGCACTGCAAGGTCACTGTGTCCGCGCTGTAGCCATCAATCACCCAATTTCACGCGCTGTCACTGCACATTTGCCTACGAACCGCCAGTTTCGACCATGATTCGACGCATCAAGGACCACGCCGGGTTTGTCGAGTTTCGCGCTCTGTCCAACTGCTTTATCGAGCACTTTGTGCGACATCACCTTGATACGGCAACGCCATGGCCGGATCTTCTGCTACCCGTCCCTTTGCACCCTTCGCGCCTGCGCATACGTGGTTTTAACCAGGCCCTGTTGCTCGCCCGGCGCCTGTCCCGGCGCACCGGCATACCCGTGCTGCAGAACAGCTGTGCGCGCCAGCCCGGCACCTCGCAACGTGGCCTCAATGCAACACAGCGGCTGCTTAATATGAAGAGTACTTTCAGACCCGGGACAGGCGTTGAGCTGGCAGTCGGCAGGCGCCTTGCCATCATTGATGACGTTGTTACCACCACCGCAACAACGCAGGCCATGGCCGCAGTTCTGCGCGACAGCGGCGCGACCAGAATCGATGTGTGGGCACTGGCCCGCAGCAATCAGCAACCGGAATCCTGAAAAACATGCACCATTCCAGTCATGCTGGCTGACGGGTACACACAGCTTGCTGGCACAGGCTGCTGGCGGGCAGCGATGACACCTATTGAGGAGAGCTGAAAGGATGAACCGGATTGGCCTGACATGAAATCGGCAGAGAGGAAAAACAGCGAATCAGAACTGGTACTTGATTGTACCGTAGGCCATGCGTTCGGGCGTATTGAGCAGCCGGGAAGCAGCCGGGTTGATGGCCGGTGTCAGTTGGCGACTATCGATCTGACTGCGCAAACCGACAGAAATCGAGGCATTGCCCTGGCGGCCGGCTTTGACATTGTATCCATAGCTCAGGTCCAGCGTTGCAATCTCACCCATCAACTCATTAAGTTGTTCGATGTTAAGCGCATCATTGCCAAGTTTGCCAAAGGTTTCCAGACCATCCACATAGCTGGTGACAGCAGTCGCCGTGTGATTGCCCATCTGCCAGGTAAATGTAAGGCTGCTCTGTAGCTCGGGAGTCAAGCCCGGGGATATGCCTGTTGCTGACAAGCCAAACCCGGCAGCACCTTTGTCAGACGCCGCGAGGCTGCCCGTCGACTCGCGCGCGACATCACCATGGCCGGGATTGTAAATATAGGTTGTATTGGTGCTGAGAATAAATTGCCCGAACCGGGGCGATTCCCAAATGTAGGACGCATTCAGATCCAGTTCCTGCGGCGCGGCAGTGTCGGTAGCCAGGAAATTGCGCTTGCCGCTGAAATCCAGGGAATGCAGGACGTCATCCGCAGAACTCAGCGCGGGAAAGGCTTCCAGCAATGAATCCGGCACCACGATGTCCTGACTGTTGACGCTGACCTGCACGGCGTCGGTTGCTGCCGCCGACTGAATGCCGAAACCCAGCCACTGGCCAACACTGTTCGAGATCGACCGCGCAGCGCTGAAAAACATGCTCTGATCAGACTGCTCGCCTGCCGATTGCTGCGCCAGCGCCGAGGGCATTGTTGCCATCAGTGCGCTCAGGGCCAGCAGAAGACTGACGATATGTGGGCCGACTTTTTTCATCTGTTTGTTTTCGGTTCGTTCTTGTGTTTGATGAGTTTTGATTTTTATCGGGAAAAGCCCTAATAGAGCAGCTCAGTATACATACTTCAAACCCAGTATCAAGGGTCGGAAAGCCGGAATTCGGGCCAGATCACAGCCAGCGGCTGCAACACAAAATCCCGCTGCGCCGCCCGCGGGTGTGGCAATGTCAGTGTTGGCGTATCACGGTGCTGATCACCATAGGTGATCAGATCCAGATCCAGCACCCTGGCTTCGTTGATCTGGCCACTGCGCTCGCGTCCGAACGCAGTTTCTATTGCCTGCAGCTCACACAGCAACTGCTCCGGTGTTTGTGCCTCGCCCGGATCCAGCACCGCCACCGCATTGCAGAACGACGGTGAGCCCGGCGGGCAATCTACCGGCTCGGTCTCAATGATAGGCGACAGCACGACCGGCCAGACACTGAGCGCCGACAGCCTTTGCGCTGCCTGCACTAACGTGACCCGGGCAGGGCCGACACGAGATGGCAGGTTGGCGCCCAACGATACGATCGCCAAGCGGTCGGCGCTAAGCCCCTCGGGGCCGTAGCGCGCGACCAGCTCAACGATGGTACTGGGCTGACAGCTCATGAACCGCGTCGATAAAGACCGCCACATTATCCGGGTCAACTCCCGGCGTAATGCCGTGGCCAAGATTAAATACATGGCCGTTTCCATCGCCATAAGACGCCAGAATGCGATCAACTTCGGAGCGGATGGCAGCCGGAGACGAATACAGAATGGTCGGATCCATATTACCCTGTAGCGACACTTTGTCGCCGATCATGGCACGTGCGCGGCCCATTTCGATGGTCCAGTCCAGGCCTACGCAATCGGCGCCACTGTCAGCAATCTGATCGAGCCACAAACCGCCGTTCTTGGTAAACACGATCACCGGCACCTTGCGGCCATCAGCTTCGCGAGTAAGGCCCGCGATAATCTTTTTCATGTAGTGCAGCGAAAATGCCTGATACGCGCCTGTGGACAGGATGCCGCCCCAGGTATCAAAAATCTGCACTGCCTGGGCACCGGCCGCGATCTGCGCATTCAGATACGCGGTCACTGTCTGCGCCAGCTTATCCAGCAATTGATGCATCAGCTCCGGATGGTTGTACATGAACTCTTTGGCATGACGGAAATCCTTGCTGCCACTGCCTTCGATCATATAGGTCGCCAGCGTCCAGGGACTGCCGGAGAATCCTATCAGCGGCACCGAGCCATTGAGTTCGCGCCGGATCAAAGCCACCGCATCAGTAACGTAGGACAGATCGCGGGCAACATCCGGTACCGGCAGCTGCTCAACATCCTGCTCGGTACGCACGGTTTTACGAAAGCGCGGTCCTTCGCCTTCGGAGAAATACAGACCCAAACCCATGGCATCAGGGATGGTCAGAATATCGGAAAACAGGATGGCGGCATCCATGGGGTAGCGACGCAGGGGCTGCAGAGTGACCTCGCACGCCATCTCCGGCGACTGGCACAGACTCATGAAGTCGCCAGCCACCTTGCGCGTGGCGCGATATTCAGGCAGGTATCGCCCTGCCTGGCGCATCATCCATACCGGTGTCACATCCACGGACTGCCCGGTCAATGCTCGTAAAAATCTGTCGTTCTTCAGCGGTGTCACAGGCAACTCCTATCAATGTTGAGGCGGTATTTTACACACAAAACCGGCACAGGTGTGTGACCTAGCGGCAAAGGTCCGCGCCTGCCGTCAGGGTCTGCTCTAACAACGCCGGATCAATATCGGATTCGATGACAGCGTCACCCAGGCGGCGCAACAGAATGAAGCGGACTTTGCCGGACTGGACTTTTTTGTCGACAGACATCAGGGACCTGAACTGGTCTGCGGTCATCTCCGGCGGCGGACACACCGGCAGGCCGGCTCGTGCCAGCAGATCGCGCGTGCGCGTGGCATCATCGGCACTGATCCAGCCCAGGCGCCGGGACAGGTCGGCTGCCATCACCATACCCGTAGCAACTGCCTCACCATGCAGCCAGTTGCCATAACCCATGGCCGCCTCAATCGCATGACCAAAGGTATGCCCCAGATTCAACAGCGCCCGCATGCCGCCTTCGCGCTCATCGGCCGCTACAATCCGGGCTTTTTCTTCGCAGCAGATTTTAACCGCCTGCGTCAGCAAATCCGCATCTCCTGCCAGCAAGGCTTCAATATGCTGCTCCAGCCAGAGCAGGAATTCGGCGTTGCCCAGCAAGCCGTACTTGATCACTTCAGCCAGGCCAGCCTGCAATTCACGCACCGGTAATGACGACAACACGTCGATATCAGCCAATACACACTGCGGCTGATAAAACGCGCCGATCATATTTTTGCCCAGTGGGTGATTCACCCCGGTCTTGCCACCGACAGAGGAGTCCACCTGAGACAGCAAAGTGGTCGGCACCTGGATAAAGTTGACACCGCGCTGATAGGTTGCCGCCGCAAAGCCGGTGATATCACCCGTCACGCCGCCGCCCAGGGCAATCAGGGTAGTGCTACGCTCGTGGCGTTTGCCGAGCAGCTCGTCGTAGATGAGCTGCAGCGTCGCCAGCGTTTTTGTGTGCTCGCCGTCGGGCAATACCAGTGCATCCACCTGCACATTGCCGACGGATTGCAACGTCGCGATCAGCGTGTCCAGATAGAGCGGCGCCACAACCTCATTGGTCACCACCAGCACCCGTGAACCTTTAATGTACTGGTTCAGAATGCCGGATTGCGCCAGCAGGCCCGGTCCGACAAAAATGGGGTAGCTGCGCTCTCCCAGATCAACATCAAGTTTCAGCATTCAATCGATTTCCGTATTGAGTTCAGGTCGCTGACTTTTCAGGCCGGCGGCGATTCGGGCATCAGGCCCTATTCGTCGGACAGGCCCGGCGCTTCGTATTCACTCACACGACGCAATATCTCGGTAACGACAGTACGTGGGCCACGGCGACTGGTGTCAACCGTGATATGAGCGGTCTCGGTATAGAGGGGGTCGCGTATTTTCATTAATTCGCGTATCCGTGACAAAGGATCTGCCGTCTGTAGCAGCGGGCGGTTGCGGTCTTTGCTGGTGCGGTCAAATTGCTGCGCAATTGACGCTTTCAGATAAACCACCGTGCCGCGACTGTTGAGGTTGACGCGACTGCGTGGCGACAGGATGGCACCTCCGCCGGTTGCCAGCACAATGCCCTCGCGCTGGGTCAGGATATCAATCATGCGCTCTTCACGCACACGAAACCCGGCTTCCCCTTCAACGTCAAAAATCCATGGAATATCTGCCCCCGTGACCGCTTCAATCTCCCGGTCAGAGTCAAAAAACGGCCTGTCCAGCGCGGCCGCCAGCATCCGCCCGATCGTGCTTTTACCAACCCCCATGGGGCCGATCAGGTAAAGATTGGCGCTCTGCTGCATGGTGGTCGGGTATCCTTGGCGGGCGGTTGCAAATTTAAGGGCGCAATCTAACCCGTCTGCGCGGGAAAACTCAAGTAAAAAGCGGCATGACAGTGCCATCTGGGACCTGACCGGACTCAGGGCGAAACTATTTGCGGGGTGATGAATATCAGCAGCTCCGTGCGTCTGGCCGCCTGCTGCGAACGCCGGAACAGCCGCCCCAGCAACGGCACATCAGCCAGCAGCGGAGTCCGGATCTCTTCACGGGTTTTCTCGTCGCGAAATATACCACCCAATACCAGCGTGTCACCATTGTTGACCAGAACCCGGGTATTGACCGTATTGGTGTTGATGGCCGGGATATCACCGCTGCCCGACGCGACCGAATCCTGGCGGATACCCAACTGCATGATAATACGGCCATCCGGGGTTATCAGCGGCGTCACATCCAGTGACAGCACCGCATCGACAAACTCGGTGATGGATCCCCCCGCCGTGCCACCGGCCTGGGCCTGATAGGGAATCCGTACCCCTGAGCGAATGCTGGCTGGCACATTGTCCTGGGTTGTGACCCGCGGCCGTGCGATCAGCTCCGCCTGCCCGGAATTCTCCAGCGCGGACAACTCCAGTTCGAGCAACAGGCGGCGACGAACCAGATTGGCAGCAACGGTGGTGGGCCGGCGATGATCAGCCAGAAATCTGAACCCACTATCTGTCCGGCCAGCAACAACACTCTGAGTATCATCGCCTGGGTCGGTAGCTGTCGGTTCGCGGACGCCGCTGAAGGCTCCCCAGCGTGCGCCCAATTCCCGTCCGACTTCGGTGGCAGCACTCACGATGCGGGTTTCAATCAGGACCTGTCGAACAGGTACGTCCAACTCATCCAGCAGCACCTTGACATCCTCCAGGCGAGCCTCGATATCGCGCACAATCAGCGTATTGGTCCGGACGTCCATGTTTGCCGAGCCGCGCTCTGACAGCAAGCCACCGGTTGCGTCTGACTCACCAGTGACCAGTGCCCGAATCACTGCAACATCCGCATAATTGATCTGCATGTACTCGGTCTGTAATGCCGCCATCGCTTCCTGCACCCGCTGCGCTTCCGCGTCCCGGGCCAGAAACACAGCCGGTGGCGCAACGTGCAGCAGATCTCCGCGCCAACGCATGCTCAACTCGTGAGACGCCAGCACCCGTTCAAGCGCCGGCAACGGATATGTTTCTTCAAGGTGCAGGGTTATGCTGCCGTTGACCGATTCGTCGAGTAGCAGCTCATGCCCCATCTCATCAGCAAGAATCTGTATCGCAGCGCGCAGGTCCATATCGTCGAACTCGATGCTGACCGGCGTAACCCCGGCCGCGAGCGCCGACAGCATAAAAAACCACGCACAACACGATAACCCGGATACCTGCAGAATCCTGCGGCCCCGGCTTCGCAGAATCATCGCCTCACCCCCGGCCTTAAGCTCACGTTGATTTGTTGATGCCCGCCATCTTGCACCAACTCACCTGAACGCCGTCGCATCTCACCCCGCGCGTCACGCTGCACTTCCAGATAACGGTTGCCGCGCTGAATGTAGGCAACCCGCTGCCAGTCACTGCCACTGCTCCCTTGCCCACCCGCATCAACTTTGCCTGTGAACCGGACCCTGTTGCCGGCAGCAATGACGTCATCAACGATCGGACTGGCACTGTTGCTGTCGACCAGCAGAAACAACGTCATCTGTGCCTGCGACGAGGCCAGCTGCCAGTCAGCCTGTGTCAGTGCCAGAGCAACATGCATATTTTTGATGTCGCGAAGGAAGCCAAGCAGCTGAGCGTTATCTGCGTGAACCTGAAGTTCAATCCCAAACGCCTGCACAGATGTCTGTCGCCACAATTGCTGCGGACGCATTGCGGACACCGTGATGCCGCGCAACGCCGCAGCTTCTTGCAAACGGTCCACAACAACAGGCATGGGACCGGCAGGCCTCAGGCGTTCGTGCAGAATTGGGCAATGCGGACAACGGCTGGCAATGCTGAGGTTCCTGGCGGCGTTAGAGGCAATCTGCACCAGCATGGCCCTGTGCTCGTCAGCAAGCACTGCAGACGTCGCCCGGGTGGCATGCCAGGCGTTGATATGGGGCGGTAGCACCAACACACAAGATACGAGCAGAACCAGGACGACACTGCCGACACAGACCACAATGTAGACGGCAAGAGGCCAGTAACCTGAAGCTGACACATAACGCAGCTCAGACCAGTCGAAGCTGCGCAGGCTGGCCGGTAATTTGTCCGCAAACGTTGTTCGCCACTGCCTCACCCGTCGCCCTCCGGTATCATGAAATCAAGGCCGGACGGGGGCAGCTGCAGGCGTATGTGATAAGAATAGTCCTGGCGTCTGATCGTATCCGGCGGTTCAGCCAGAGCCAGGTCCTGCAGCTCGGCCCCGGCGATGTCATTCCGGTGTCGCAGGTGCTGCACCGCCTCACTGACAAGTTGCGCAGACCCGGCAGTGCCGCGCAACTGGACTGCCGACAGGTCATACCGAAGCCCACTCAGGGTAAGGCCGCGGCTCATCATGGCAGACACCTCAGTCAGCATTCTGGTTTGCTGCAGGCGCGCTGCATGCAAGCGCCTGGTGCGGGCGAAATCAGCCTGCTGTTTCTGGTATCCGGCAAACACGGTGTTCTGTGTGTCAATGCGCTGCTGCAGCGAACTTAAAACTGATTGCAGATCGGTGTTGTCCTGAGCTTGCCCGGACACCATTGCTGTTACCCACATCAGGGCGCCGGCAACGACGGCCAGCGTCACCATGATGGCGCCAGACAGCCCCAGGCAGAACCGCCGGCGTCGGCGCAATTGTCTGGCTTCACGCCAGGGCAGCAGATTTATGACTGGTACAATGTCGCCCGGCATCACCCGCTCCTCATCGCCAACGCGCATGCCAGCGATAATTGTGGCGCCATTGCACGCCATTGCGACAGATCAACGCGACCATGCGGCATCACTTCGGACGGAGGTCGGATCAGGCGAACGGGCCTGCCACAGACCGTCGAGATACCCGATACCAACCCAGGCGATGGCGCCAGGCCACCCGCGACGACGATGTTGACCGGTTCCTTGCAGGCGGTTGAGATCAGGAAAAGCTGAATAGCCCGTTTGATCTCCTGAATCAGTCCCGACACTGACTCCGACTCTTGCACCGACTCTTGCCCCGCGTCCTGCACCGACGCCTGCCTGCATTCTGCAGACAGCACCCGGTGATGGGCGCGACTGTACAACAACCGTCCGCCGGCGAATGCGTGCAGCCGAAACCCGCTGGCTCCCAGATCCAGCATTACCTGGGTCGCAGTCAATGAGGTTTCGCCCGCTATCCGGCGCAAGGCCAGCGCATCCAGATCAACGATAGCCGGCCGAATGCCCAACTCTGTCAGTAAACGTACGCGCTGCTGCACGCAGTCTCGCCGGCACGCCACCAGCAGCACATCCTGACCCGCAGCGTTGACATCATCATTGGCCGGCAAGCGGCAGAAGTCCAAACTGGCATCAGCAAGCGCAAACGGCAGGTGTTCTGCGGCCTCGACTGCGATCCGGTTTTCAATGTCCTGATCCGTAAGGCCGGCTTCCAGTCTGATGGTCCGGGTAACCGCTTCAGCACTGTTGAGCGCGACAGCCGCGTCGCGCAATCTGACCCCAAGCTTTCCCAGTGCCGCAATCAGGGTGCCGCGCAACGCCACAGGATCCGTTACGGCGCCCGCGTTTGCGCCAACCGGCAGGTTTTGCACGGCGTATGCCTGCAGGCGCCAGCCCCGGCGCCCCCGATGCATTGCGGCGAGCTTGATGGCACCGCATCCAATATCAATTCCCAGCATGACCGCCCTCCCTGGCTGACATAATGCTTTTGTAGCGGATTTCCGGCACTGCTGCCGGGATTTATCACAGGATATTCGGGTCAATGGGGTATATAATCCGCAGGTCCGGCCTGGAACCGGCCCCGGACACCTGACATATCCAAGCGGGATTGCATTTATGCTGAAGACCCTGAAAATACTGTTCTGGTTTGGTGTATTCTGCCTCAGCGGCATTTTCATGGTGGCGTCGGCTGCCTACCTCTACCTGTCGCCACAACTGCCGTCGGCGGAAAGCTACCGTGAAGTACAACTGGAAACGCCGCTTCGTATCCTCACCGCTGATCACAAACTGATCGAGGAAATTGGCGTTCGTCGCGATCCCATCAGCTACGATGAAATCCCACCGCTGATGGTGCAGGCGGTTGTCGCCAGTGAAGACTCCCGTTTCTACTCCCACCCCGGCGTCGATTTCCGCGGCCTGGTTCGGGGTTTTTATGGTTTCCTGCGTGGCGTCAATCTCGGCGGTGGCAGCACCATCACCATGCAGCTCGCCAACAATATTTCCTTCGACAGCGACAACGTGTACGCCCGGAAACTCAAGGAAATACCTTTTGCACTGCGCATACAGCAGGAACTGAGCAAAGAGGAAATACTCACGCTGTACCTCAATCTGGTGTATTTCGGCCAGGGTGCAGACGGCATCAGCGCGGCGGCTGCGGTGTACTACGACAAAACTGTGGACGAAATGACACTGGGCGAATTCGCCACCATGGTGTCGCTGCTGCCCTGCCCCTCAGTCTGCAACCCGGTGACGGACCCGGAACGCTCCAAGGTTCGCCGCGACGTTGTCATCAACAAAATGCTGGCACAAGGCATGATTGACCGGAACCAGCATGCCGCTGCGCTGGCAGAGCCCATCGAGGCCAAACGGCATTTGCGCAACATTGAAGTCAATGCCCCCTATGTCGCCGAAATGGTCAGACAGGACCTTTTTGAGCTTTATGGCGACGATATTTATCGCCTGGGCATCGAGGTCGTCACCAGCATTGACAGCAATATGCAGATCGCCGCCACCAACGCCCTGCGCAGCGGCCTGGAAAACTATTACGATCGCCGCCATGGCTACCGCGGCCCTGAAGCGAAACTGCCGGTTGTTGGCCCCGATCCGCGTGAACGCTGGCTGCAAGACCTGAATGTGATTCCGACCTACGGCAATCACCAGCCCGCTGTCGTCACTGAGGTCAACGAACGCAGCCTCAATATTCTGTTTCGCGATGGCAGTGAGCACACCATTGAATGGTCGGGACTGGAGTGGGCTCGTCCCTTTATCAGCCGTGACAACGCCTGGCCGCCACCCCAGCAGGCCAGCGATGTCGCAGAAGTCGGCGACCTGATCCGGGTTCGTCGCGCCGGCGGGGAACTGCAACTGGGTCAGGTACCGGAAATCCAGGGCGCACTGGTGTCGGTATCGCCTGATAACGGCGACATTCTGGCGCTGGTTGGCGGCTACGATTTCCAGTACAGCCAGGTTAACCGGGCACTGGCATCGCGTCCGCCCGGCTCGGGTTTCAAAGCATTCCTGTATGGCGCCGCGATTGAGGATGGCTATAACCCGGCAACACTGATCAACGATGCACCTTTCGCCCGTGGCGAATATCGACCGCAGAATTTTGAGCGCAATTTTGTCGGCCCCATCACCTTGCGCAACGCCTTCAAGGATTCACGCAATGTGCCGGCCGTACGCCTGTATGATCAACTGGGTACCAGTAAACTGTTTGATTTTGCCGCGCGCTTTGGCTTCAACACCGATACCTTTCCACGCAATGACCTGACCGTCGCGCTGGGCAGCCAGGATGTTCAGCCGCTGCAAATGGCCACCGGATACGCCATGATTGCCAACGGCGGTCACCGCATCGAGCCTACCTTTATCAAATCTATTACCACACTGGAGGGCGTCGTGTTCCGGTCGCGTCAACCCACCGTGTGCGACAACTGCAGTGCCGAACAGGCCACAGAAACAGCCACAGACGCATCCGTAAGGGCAGAGTCGATGCTGAATGGAGAGGGCGATATCGCCATTCAGGACCGGGAAGCGCTACCCGAACAGCAGCTGGCGCCATTGGTCGCCGAGCAGGTCACTGATCCCCGGGTGGCCTACATCATGAACACGATGCTGCGCAGCGTTGTCGAAGAAGGCAGTGGTCGTCGTGTAAACCGCGAGTTTGAACGTCGCGATCTGATGGGCAAAACCGGCACCACCAATGGCCCGGCTGAAGTCTGGTTTACCGGCTTCAACCGCGACATCGCGACCAGCGTTTTCGTTGGCTTTGATCAACCCGAAGCCCTGGGCGAGGCCGAGCAGGGCGCCACTGTGGCAGTGCCCATCTGGATAGACTTCATGAAAGTGGCACTGGCAGGCACGCCGGAAAACATCATGCCCCGACCCAATGGCCTGGTGGATCACCTGATTGACCGGGATACCGGTGAAATAGCACGTCCTGGCCAGGCGAATACCATGTTTGAAGTATTCATGGCAGAAACCGCACCGGCTGATAACGCCCGCCGCCCGGCAGATTCTTCCAACCGTAATAACAACGAAAACCTGTCCACCGAGACAATTTTTTAAGCCAAATCAGCTATCAACAGACAAAAAAAATGGCCTTGTCGCACTACGCTGACAAGGCCATTTTTTTACGCCGCTGGGTGACTGATACAGTCGGCCGCAGCAGCCTATCCGATATCGGCTGGCAATGATTACTTCAGTGTGCGATTGCCGAAACGCTTGTTGAAGCGATCGATACGACCTGCACTGTCCATGATCTTCTGTTTGCCGGTATAAAACGGGTGGCACTGCGCACAAACGTCAACCAGAATGTCCTTGCCAATGGTGGAACGGGTTTCAATCACGTTACCGCAGCTGCAAGTGGCCTTGATGGCCTGGTATTTTGGATGGATATCGGCTTTCATGGTATTACCTCATATTTAACTGGCATCGCCACCACATCGCCCAACCCGATAGAACCGGGTTGCCAACGTTGGGCACCATACCTGAGTCAGCAACTACGGAAAGGGATTGTTCCGCAGGACTTTGGAAAAAGGGGCGCCATTGTAGCAGAGAATCAGCCGGACGCAATAGACCTTGCAATTTCCGCCTTGATACGCTCATGATTGCTTACGGTTTCCCGCATGATCTGCGCCAGTATGTCCGCCATCATGTCAGGATTGAGCTCATGCCGGGTGCAGGCATCGCGGATATCCACCAGCTTCTGCGCCTCGCGCTTGGGATCGAACGACTCCAGCTGGGCGCGGGCCTTGATTTCGCCGACCTTGCGTGTCAGCGCAAAACGGTTGGCCAGCAGTAGCACCAGACTCTGATCAAGACGATCTATCTGCTTTCTCAATGCCAGCAGTTCATTGCCGGGCTCTTGATGACCCTGCTCTTGATTGTTGCTCATCCTTACTCCGTGGTCGATCTCTGGTGCCGCCGGGTCAGACGGAAGCGCCGGACCGCGCTACAGTATAATGGAAGCCAGCCAAGTCTAAAACCAGTTATACTTGGACTTAATGTTTACGCCGGGTTTTTGTTGCCCTGATCCTTTCCCGGATCCGCTCCTGAACCCGATCATTTGCGTGTCGGCCAGCACTTCACACGCCCCGGAATCCAGCTTTCATGTCAGCCAGACCCGCCAACGCAACAGACCCGATCGCGATTTTGCGAGTGGCAGTGCCCTCTCCCCTGCGACGCAGCTTTGACTATACTTTGCCAACAGACAGAGCAACCGTTCCGCAGGTGCTGGAACCTGGCATTCGTCTGCGCGTCCCGTTTGGCAATCGGGAACTGACCGGCATTCTGCTGGAAGTCAGCGACACCACAAACGTCAGTGCCGACAAGTTGAAACCGGCCATCGAAATTCTCGACCAGACCTCACTGATCCCCGCGCATCTGCTGAAGCTCTGGTGCTGGGCCGCGCGTTATTATCAGCACCCGATCGGCGATGCCCTGCACACGTTGATGCCAACCGGGCTGCGCGGCAAGGCACAGGCCGGCATCAAAAAACGTAAAAGCGATGAGGTACTGCCCGGCACATCGGAGCACGACCACCCCGATCGCGACGGTGAATTGACTGACGAGCAACAGCAGGCGCGCGACGCCGTGTGCAGCGCGGGCAACCAGTTTCAGTGTTTTCTGCTGGACGGCGTGACCGGCAGCGGTAAAACCGAAATCTACCTGCAGGTTATCAGTGAGACATTGTCGCGCGGCAGGCAGGTACTGGTATTGGTGCCCGAAATCAGCCTCACACCACAAACAGTAACACGCTTCCGCCAGCGCTTTCCGCAAAAAACCATCGCTATCATGCATTCCGGCCTGACACCAAGACAACGCCTGAATGCCTGGCTGGCGGCCGCCCGGGGTGACGCTGATATTGTAATCGGCACCCGGTCGGCCATCTTCACGCCGCTGGCCCGGCCCGGACTGATTGTGATTGATGAAGAACACGATGGATCGTTCAAGCAGCAGGACGGTTTCCGCTACTCCGCGCGCGACCTCGGCGTCATTCGCGCGCAAAGTGAAAACATTCCCATTGTGCTGGGATCCGCAACGCCCAGCCTGGAAAGCCTGCACAATGCCCTGACGGGACGCTACCAGCACCTGCGTCTGACCCGGCGCCCGGGCAACGCACGGCTGCCCGTCACACGCCTGATAGATACCGGCCAGCAAACCCTTGAGGATGGCTTTTCACCGGCACTGCTCCAGTCCATCAGGCAACATGTCGACAAGCGCAATCAGGCGCTGGTATTCATCAACCGTCGCGGTTTTGCTCCGGTGCTGCAATGCAGAGATTGCGGCTGGACCGCCGAGTGCCGTCACTGCGATGCCCGCATGACCCTGCACCGAACTCCCCCGCACTTGCGCTGCCATCACTGCGAGCGGCGCGAACCAGTGCACCAGCACTGCCCCGAATGCCAGGGCAAAGCCATGCTGGCAGTGGGCATCGGTACCGAGCGCAGCGAGGCCCTGCTGCAACGTCACTTTCCCGACATCCGCGTAATCCGTGTCGACCGGGACGCGACCAGCCGCAAAAATGAGTTGGACGACTTGCTCAGTGAAATCAATCGGGGCGAACCGTGCATCCTGGTCGGCACCCAGATGCTGGCCAAAGGCCACCATTTCCCGGCCGTCACCCTGGTCGCGGTACTTGATGCAGACAGTGGCCTGTTCAGTGCCGATTTTCGCGGACAGGAGTTTATGGCGCAATTGCTGGTGCAGGTATCAGGCCGCGCCGGGCGCGCTGATAGTGCCGACAGAGCTGGCGAAGTGCTTATCCAGACCCGACACAGCACACATCAATCGCTGCAGACACTTATCAATCAGGGGTATCATGCACTGGCAGAGCAATTGCTGAGTGAACGCAGACTCGCGGACATGCCACCGTTTTCTGCCATGGCGATACTCCGGGCGGAAGCACTGAACGCATCCGTCCCGGCACAGTTTCTGGGCGCCGCCCGCTCCCTGATTGAGCAACTGCTGGCACAAATGCCCAATGGACATCAGGTGCAAGTCAGCGGGCCTCTGCCCGCGCCGATGGAAAAACGCGCCAACCGCTACCGCCAGCAATTGTTGTTGCGGAGCCCGCAACGCGCCGACCTGCAGAACCTGTTGACAGTGTTGTGCCAGCAACTGGAACAGATGAAGTCACAACGCAATGTGCGCTGGTCAGTCGATGTTGACCCGCAGGATATGATATAAGCCGCTCAGGGCAAGTCACCACATCAAAGGACAGCTCAAAACATGGTTCAGGATTTTGCCAAACAACGTAAACGCACGCCGCTGGCCGAGCCAGAGCCCAAGCCTTCAGCCTCCGGTCAGGGGCTTCTGCTGACCGGCTTGTTGACCGGCATCGCGGTGGGCCTGTTTATCGGTCTGCTGGTCTATCTGTCAGGTGTGCTGCCGCCGGCGCCGGGCCAGGAAAATACGCTGGCCGACAATGGTGACCGTCCGGTGACGCCGGCGCAGGCTGAGACCGGTGCTGATACCGATGGTGCGGGCAATGACAGTGACCTGTCCGTCGAGCAGGAACGTGAAGCGGCACGCCTGCAACTTGAGTTCTACCAGGAGCTTCCCAATTATGAAGTGGTGGTCGATGCCACCCCGGTGAATGCGCCCCGACAGCCGGCGCAAACGGCCGCCACCCCAACGACAACAACACCGTCCGCCGGAGATCGGACCGATGAGGCGCCGGCAACAGCGGCAGCAACAACCCCGGCGCCGGAAGTCACACCCGCATCAACAGCCATGTTCATGTTGCAGGCCGGTGCCTTCCGACAACAAACAGCCGCCAACGCGCAGGCCAACCGTCTGCTTGCGCTGGGGCTGGACGCCCGCGTGCGGCAGGAGACTCTGCCGGGAAGAACCCTGTTTCTGGTCCAGGCCGGCCCCTATGACACCCGTGATGAAATGATGCAGGCCGAGCGGCTGCTGCGCAACAACAGCATCGAAAGCATGCGTATCACCCTCAGCCAGCCTTGAAAGCAATCGGCCCGCCCCCATATCTGCTAGCAGCACATTCTAAATACAGACATCAGATCCTCTGCCAGCCGGCATAGGAAACCGACCACAGGAGAAACGGTTTGGAGCAGTTCCGAGGCACCACCATACTTTCAGTACGGCGCGGCAACAAAGTTGTGATCGGCGGCGACGGCCAGGTATCACAAGGCAATACCGTACTCAAAGGCAACGCGCGCAAAGTACGCCGACTTCACAAGGATCAGGTGCTGGCCGGTTTTGCCGGTGGCACGGCTGACGCCTTTACCCTGTTCGAGCGCTTTGAAGAGCAGCTCGACAAACACCACGGCAAGCTGGTGCGCTCCGCCGTCGAGCTGGCAAAACTCTGGCGCACAGAGCGCTCATTGCGCCGCCTGGAGGCGCTGCTGGTTGTTGCCGACAAGGATGCTTCGCTGATCATCACCGGCAATGGTGACGTCATTGAGCCGGAAGACAGTTTGATGGCTATTGGTTCTGGCGGCTCATTTGCTCTGTCGGCGGCGCGCGCACTGTATTTCAACACTGATATGGAAGCACGCGATATCGTCGGCAAAAGCCTGGGCATTGCTGCGGACATTTGTGTTTACACCAACCATCAGCACATCATCGAAGAGCTTGAGCTGGATTGATTTGATCCGCCCCACCGGTATTTTATCTGGGCAGGACCAAGTAGCCCGCCCCAAGGGATGACGTAATGACCACCATGACTCCACGAGAAATTGCCTCCGAACTGGACAGACATATCGTCGGCCAGAAATCTGCCAAGCGCGCTGTCGCGATCGCCCTGCGCAACCGCTGGCGTCGCATGCAGCTTGGCGCTGACATTCGCCAGGAAATCACGCCCAAGAATATTCTGATGATCGGTCCTACCGGCGTCGGTAAAACCGAAATTGCCCGCCGCCTGGCCAAACTGGCCAATGCCCCGTTCATCAAGATAGAAGCGACCAAGTTCACCGAGGTCGGCTACGTGGGCCGTGACGTTGAATCCATCATACGCGACCTGGTCGATATCGCCGTCAAAATGCTGCGCGACGACCAGATCCGCAAGGTACAGCATCAGGCCGAAGACGCGGCAGAGGAGCGCGTCCTCGATGCACTACTGCCACCCGCGCGCAGCACGGACAACAGCGAATCGTCAGCGCTGACAGAACCCTCGCCGACGCGACAGATGTTTCGCAAGAAACTGCGCGAAGGCGAACTGGATGACAAGGAAGTCGAAATCAGCGTCAGTGACAACCCGGCGGGCGTAGAAATTATGGCACCGCCCGGCCTGGAGGAAATGACCAGCCAGCTTAAGAACATGTTCTCCTCGATGAATACCGGCCGCAAAAAGTCGCGCCGCATGCCGGTCAAGGTTGCCTTGCGCATGATGCGGGAAGAGGAAGCCGCCAAACTGATTAACGAAGAAGAGATCAAAAACCAGGCCATCGAAGTCACCGAACAAACCGGCATCGTATTCCTCGACGAAATCGACAAGGTGACTCAACGCGGCGACAACGGCAACAGCGGTGTATCACGCGAAGGCGTCCAACGTGACCTGCTGCCGCTGATTGAAGGCTCCACCGTCACCACCAAGTATGGCAGCGTCAAAACTGACCATATTCTTTTTATTGCATCTGGCGCCTTTCATTTGTCAAAACCATCAGATCTGATTCCGGAGCTGCAAGGCCGGCTGCCAATTCGAGTGGAGCTGGACGCACTGACCGCCAACGACTTTGAGCGCATCCTGACCGAACCCAACGCCTCTCTCACCGAGCAGTACCAACAACTGCTGGCGACCGAAAACCTGACTGTCACTTTCACTGCCGATGGCATCAGTCGCATTGCCGAAATCGCCTGGGAAGTGAATGAGCGCACTGAGAATATTGGTGCCCGTCGTCTGCACACGGTCATGGAAAGGTTGCTGGAAGAAGTCTCGTTCACCGCCGCCGACCTGTCTGTCGGGGACAACAAAACGCTCACCATCGACAGCGAGTATGTCGAGAAACAGCTGGGTGACCTGGCACGCGACGAAGACCTGAGCCGGTTTATCCTGTGACCACAGCCGAGGCCTTGCCCGGAAGTACGCCGGTTCCGACGGATATTCGTCTGCGCCGCAAAAGCGGGCTACTGGAGCTGCAATACAGTGACGGTACCCGCTTTGAATTGCCCGCTGAGCTGCTGCGGGTGTTCTCTCCGTCTGCCGAGGTCAAAGGCCATGGCAAGGGCCAGGAAGTTCTGCAGACGGGCAAGCGCCATGTAAAGATGACGGCGATCGAGGCTATCGGTCAGTATGCCATTCGCCTGAGCTTTGACGACGGCCATGACTCCGGCATCTATAGCTGGGACACACTGTATGATCTGGGCGCGCGTCAGGCGGAACTCTGGCAGCAGTACCTGACGCGACTTCAGCAGGCAGGGGCCAGTCGTGATGCGTTGCCAGCGGGCACGCAAGCCATTAAGATTGTGGACCCGACCCGAAACTCCGGCAATACCGGCGGACAATAACAGCCATGAGCGACAATCAGCACCAGGATAACCCGAACCAGGACGACACTACCCATTTCGGCTACGAAACCGTCAGCACCCGTGACAAGGCGCAACGTGTCGGGCAGGTGTTCCACTCGGTTGCCAACCGATACGATGCCATGAACGACCTGATTTCCATGGGCACGCACCGGGTCATAAAACGCTTTACCGTTGAACTGAGCGGTGTTCGGGCCGGGCAAACGGTGCTGGACCTGGCCGGTGGCACCGGCGATTTCTCCATGCGCTTTTCACCACTGGTGGGCGACAGCGGTCATATTGTGCTGGCCGATATCAACGATTCCATGCTCAAGGTGGGTCGCGACCGCCTGATCGACAAGGGCATCACCGGCAATGTCAGTATCGCCCAGGTGAACGCCGAGCAGCTGCCTTTTGCTGACGAAAGCTTCGACTGCATCTGTATCGCTTATGGGTTGCGTAATGTGACCGACAAGGACGCTGCCCTGCGCTCCATGTATGCCACCCTGAAACCGGGTGGCCGGGCCCTGGTGCTGGAATTTTCCAAACCCGTCAATCCCCTGCTGGGAAAAGCCTATGACGCCTGGTCCACATTGTGGCCGGTGGCGGGCAAAGCTGTCACCGGCGATGCCGACAGCTACCGTTACCTGGTCGAATCCATTCGCATGCACCCGGACCAGGAAACCCTGCGCGATATGATGCAGGATGCCGGGTTTCGCGACTGCAAATACCACAACTTGCTGGGCGGCATCAGTGCTGTCCATGTCGGTTACAAGTAACGGCTGACATACCCATGGCTCTGTCTCTGCTCGGTACCGCTCTGCTGCAACCACTGGAGTTCGCCATCAACCGGTTGATCGCCCGCGACCCGCATATCATCCGGGCGTTGAGTGCCGCCGCCGCTGACAAAATCATCACCATACGCTGCACCAGCCTGCCACGCTGGCAGGTCAGCCTGCTCATCAACAACGACCGGGTCATGTTGCTGTCGGCACAGCAGGACACACCCGATGCCTGCCTGGCCGGCAGCCATCGCGCCCTGAGCGGGGTACTGCTCAGCGACGATCAGGCTACCGCGCTGCACGACCCCGACATCGAACTGAGTGGCGACGTGCAACTTGTCCAGCGTCTGCACCGGGCACTGAATCAGCTCGACATTAACTGGCAGGACCTGCTCGGGCCCCTGCTTGGCGATATCGGTACCCGGGCAGTGGATACTGGCTGGCAGCACAGCCGTGACACGGCGCTACACGCGGCCAGCGCGATGAAACGCAATGTCACCGATTTTGTGCAGGAAGAAGCAGGGCTGACCCCCACCCGGCAACAGGTACAGCATTTTACCGATGAACTGGATGCCTTGCGCCTGCGTGTGGACCGGCTGAATGCCCGTATTCAGCACCTTCAGCAGCTTGTGACAAATTGACGCATCCGCTTGTATTCGCGCCTCACAGTGGGATAATCCGGTAAAGTCTGCACAGCGTAATAACATCGCAACCGATGTTGTTGCGGCACCGCGTAACGACTGTTCAGCGACCATTCAGGCACGCTTGACCTATAATGGAGGCTCGGATCGCAATGCGACCAACGGGTTTCCGGGAGAAAATTTGACATGAAAAAGACTGACGGATTTACGCTGGCCTCTGCTGCCGCAGCCCTGATGATGTCCGGCTCCGGCATGGCGGCCTTCGATGTTGAAAGCAAGAACCCTGATGCGCCGATTAAAATCAGCCTGTGTCAGAGCGTCCATGCTGCCGGCCAGAGTGCCTGCAAAGGTCTCGGCAATGAGGCGGGCGCAGGCGCCAATAGCTCAGGCGACGTCGGATTTGTCGCGGTAAGCACCGGCAATGCCAATTTTTCCGCTGCCATGTGTCAGGTCATGGGAGGCAGTGAAGCCGCCAGCCTCACCGCCACACCGGAGACCGCACTGGCTGAAGAAGCGGTATACGTAGCCTATTGTAATGATGTGTTCACCTGCGCCGGCCTCAGCGCCTGTAAAGGCAACGCCAACGCCAGTTGCGCCGGTCAGAACACCTGTCACGGCATTGGTTTCGTCGGCGTTTACACTGGTGACAAGGCGTTGTCCGACTCACTGTGTGAAAAGCTCGGCGGTACGGTACTGTCATCGCTGTAACAAAATTCAGCTACCCGGGGGACTCTATGCTTGGTTTCGGTATCGGACTGCGCAGCCCCCACTATGACTATGTACTGGACAACCTGCCGGCAGTAGACTGGTTTGAATTGATTACCGAAAATTACCTGGCGCCCGGCGGCCGTCCCCGCGCCATCCTGCGCCAGGTGCGTGAACACTACCCCGTTGTTCTGCACGGCCTGTCCTTCAACATAGGATCGGCCGAAGCGCCCGACGCTGATTACCTGCAACAACTCAAACAGCTAATAAACGAATGCCAGCCCGCCTGGGTATCCGACCACCTGTGCTGGACCGGGCTGCATGGCCGTACTTCGCACGACCTGTTGCCCATTGCTTACAACAAACAGACGCTGGCGCAGGTCAGCAGCAAAGTCAGCCAGATTCAGGACACGCTGCAGCAAACCATCGTGCTGGAGAACCCGTCGGTATATTTGCAATTCAAGTCATCCGACATGAGTGAAGCCGATTTCATCAATGCGTTGGTGGAGAATACCGGCTGCCGCATTCTGCTGGACGTGAATAACATCTACGTCAGCAGTTTCAATCTGGGCCTGGATCCACTGGCACAAATCCGGGCAATCCGTCCCGACTGCGTGCAACAGTTCCATCTGGCGGGCCACACTCACAATGTCAGCCATATTATTGACACACATGACCAGGCGGTCAGCGACGAGGTCTGGACGCTTTACAGCCAAGCCTGTGAGCATGTCGGCGCGGTGGCAACGTTGCTGGAACGCGATGACCACATTCCTGCCTTTACCGACCTGATGCAGGAACTCGATCAGGCCCGCCGCCTCCAGCAAGCGGCTCTGGTCCGGCCGACACATCAGCCAGAGTCTGCTCAGCAGCAGCGGGCATGAGCATGCGCTGGGAAGACGAACAACAAGCGTTCTGGAACTGGATCACCAAACCCCAGGATCTGCGTGACAGTCGTGACGACATCATGCACATGTTCGCACCCCATCGCGAGCTTAACCAGGTTGAAGCACTGGGCATATACAACAATGCCTATCATCAGCGCCTGATCAATATTTCCGCAGAACTTTACCCCATTTTGTACCACACTCTGGGCGATGCGGTGTATACCCGCCTGTGGCTTGAGTACCTGGAAGGTCACCCACCGCGGCCGGGTCCGATGAGCCTGCTGGGTGACGATCTGCATACCTTCGCCAGCCAACACCCACAATTTGGCCAGCTGCCGGCGATGCTGGATATCATCGAACTGGAAACTTTACTGATAACATTGTTTGACCGAGCCGACCAGGACGTTTACACACTGGCAGATCTGCAACAACTGACCATGGAGCAATGGCCGACAGCACACTGGCAGGTACGTGATGACTGGGCGCTGATGCGAAGTGAATTTGATCTGGAAGCGTATTGGGCGGCGATGCAGCAATATCTCGCCAATGCCGAAGCACAGCCCGGCGAAGTGCCGTTCGGAGTCGAGCGGGCAAGTCAGCAAGCCCTGGCGCAAGGCAATTTCTATCTCGTCCGCCGTGTGCGTCACCGCATGCAATTTCAGCGCATCAATGCGCACATGCACTGTTTCCTGAGCGCACTGCGTGAGGGGTGCAATTTTGCCGACACCTGCTCTGAACTTGCCCGGCAGTTTGCGGACCAGGATATTCCGACACTGAGCCTGAACCTGTTGCTGAAGTCCATCGAACTCGAACTGCTGCAGCGCAACCAGTCCTGATCAGTCCTCAATAATCTCGAAGCTATGGCTGACCGTGACGCCGCCGTTGGCCAGCATGATGGTCGCCGAGCAATATTTTTCAGCCGACAGCTCGACAGCCCGCTGTACCTGTTTTTCGCTGAGATCTTTACCGCTGATGCGGAAGTGCAGGTTCATTGATTCGAAAACGGCGGGCACTGCGTCGACGCGTGTCGCCGTGACTTCCGCATCACATCCGGTGACGTGCTGACGGGATTTTTTCAAAATACTGACAACGTCGAATGAGGAGCAACCACCGGCGCCAAGCAGCAGCATTTCCATGGGCCGAATGCCGACATTGCGACCACCATTGGCCTCCGGACCATCCATGACCACGGTATGCCCACTGCCGGACTCACCCAGAAACATGGCATTATCTACCCAACGCACTGTTGCCTTCATCAACCCTCTCCTTCCGTTCGTCCAACGCCTGCTGTCGCGGATCGCAAGATTACCACAGACCATCGCCAAAGGTTAGCCAGCCGGTTTACAATGGGGTAGGATTGAATCAGGACTATGGGTCAGGAGACTACTTTAATGGCATTGATGGCCATCACCCCGCACATCGCAGATCTGGAAAATTTCCTGAGTTACAGTCACCTGCGCAAATACGATCGCAATCAGACGTTGATTTACGCAGGCGATGAACCCACTACCCTGCACTACATCATGCGCGGCACCGTGTCTGTCGTACTGGAAGACGACGACGGCAAGGAAGTTATTGTTGCCTATCTCAACCCGGGCGATTTTTTTGGCGAGATGGGCCTGTTTGATACCCGCAAAGCACGCAGCGCCAGTTGCCGTGCCAAGACCGAGTGCGAGATCGCTGAAATCAGCTACGAAAAATTCAACCAGTACATCCGTATGCACCCGGAAATTCTGTTCACCATTGGTCAGCAAATGGCCAGTCGGTTGCGCAACACCACTCGCAAAGTTGGCGATCTGGCATTCTACGATGTCACCGGTCGCGTCGCCCGCACGCTGATTGAGCTGAGCCGGGAGCCGGACGCCATGACGCACCCGGACGGCATGCAAATAAAAATCACCCGTCAGGAACTGGGGCGCCTGGTCAACTGTTCACGCGAAATGGCCGGGCGGGTATTAAAGACGCTGGAAGAACAGCAACTGATAGCTGTCAGCGGTCAGACCATCGTTGTCTACGGCACCCGTTAATCAGCCGTCGCCATCAGTAACAAACCCCGCCCGGCTTCCGATTGTGCTATCAGCTTTTCGCGCTCAGTTTTGATATAGGTCCTTTTCTCGACAATCTCGGTGCCCGGCAACCCTTTCATGCCCAAAAAGCTTTCCGCACGACGGAAGCACGACATGGCCTTAATGGTATCTTCGCTGTCGACCGCTCGCTGTGCCATCAGCAGGCAGGAATTCACTGCTATCCTCAGTCCCAGCGTGCGGAGTCTGTCACGGCAGGCCTGGTACTGACTGGCACTGATCTTGTCACTCTGGTACATCGACACAAAAATCTTCAGAGCACGCTGAATATGGCGCTGCGTCATGGTCAGCTCTTCTTCTGTTGCCACCGCCGCACTGCTGCCGGCATTGCCGCCGCCGGCGCTCTGCTTGCTGGCTGCTTCTGCCTCTTTGATCTGCTTGTCCAGGTCGGAGCGTACCGGGTCCAGCGACTTGATGGTCTGCAGATCCTCGAGCAGGCTGCCAAACAGCAGCGCAAGCACTTCCGGGTCGGTTTCCATCTGTTGCAGCGCGCGCGCCGTCTGATGCACCTGTTTGCGCCGTGACTCCAGCGCTGACAGGCGGGACAGTCGATTAACGTGCTGCCCCTGTCGCTGGCCGGCCTGCTGCGCAATAAGCAACCCCGCCATCATCAGGCATAACAGGAACAGCGTTGTCAGAAAGTAGGAAGCAAGCATGCTCAACCCGCGCGAAAGCCTTCAGAAGGATAAAGGTGACCTTCTTTCAGTATCGGCTGCTGAGCTCAACAATTTAGTGTCAGGCGAACAGTTCCCGGAGTTTGTCGCCCGGGTTGTCGGCACGCATGAAAGTCTCTCCGATCAGGAATCCGTAAATTCCCTGAGACATCATACGCTTGACATCGCCTGCGTGGGCAATGCCGCTTTCCGTGACAATGAGTTTGTCATCAGGGGCCAGGGCGGCCAGACGGAACGTGGTCTCCAGATCGGTATGAAAATCATGCAGATTGCGATTATTGACGCCGATAAGATCAAACCCGGCAGACAGGGCGATATCAAGCTCGGTTTCGTTGTGAACCTCCACCAGCACGTCCAGCTGAAGATCATGCGCACATGCCGCCAGATCGCGCAGCCGCGGAGGGTTCAGCGCCGCCACAATCAACAAAATACAATCGGCACCCATGGCACCCGCCTCGGCGACCTGATAAGGATCAATAATGAAATCCTTGCGGATCACCGGCAACGTGCAGGCTGCTCGCGCCTGCTGCAAATATCCGGTGCTGCCCTGGAAAAACTGCTCGTCTGTCAGCACAGAAAGACATGTGGCACCTGCTTCCGCGTACTGCTGCGCGATAAGCACCGGATCAAAATCCGGCCGGATCAGGCCCTGGCTGGGTGACGCTTTTTTAATCTCGGCGATAACCGCAGCCTGTTGCGCGTCCATACGTTCACGCAATGCCCGGATGAACCCACGGCGGTCAGTCATGCTGGCGACCGCCTGCTTCTCCAGAACAGCGTGACTTGTGCGCTGGCTGTTGCGCTGTATCTCAACCTGTTTATGCGCCAGGATTTTTTCCAGAATAGTGCTGGTATTCACAATGTCATCTCTTGATCAAGCGTTTCCGGGACAGTTGACGATCGCGGCTTCAGTCTGCATTCAGCGCGGACGTGAAGTCAGCCAGAGCCTGCAATTTGTGCAGCGCCTCACCGCTGCGCAATATCGCCTGCGCGCGGGCCACACCCGCCGGCAGATCATCCACCAGATTGGCGGCATAAATCGCCGCCCCTGCATTCAGTGCAACGATATCGCCAGCCGCCTCGTTTTCATAGGTCAAGGCTTGCCGCACCATCGCCAGGCTTTCCTGCGGCGAACTGACTTGCAGCATGGCTATGCCGTCACGCTGTACCATGCCAAAGTCTGCCGGGCTGACGGAGTAGCGCACGATGTGATCATCCCGCAGCTCCCCGATCTGGGTCGCGGCGCAGACGCTGATTTCATCAAGGCCGTCGTCTGACGCCAATACCAGTACGTGGCGCGAACCCAGCTCTTTCAGAACATCCAGTACCGGCTCTATCCAGACCGGATCAAAAACGCCCATGACCTGGTTCGGTGCCGACGCAGGGTTGGTCAACGGCCCCAGCATATTGAATATGGTACGCACACCGATCTCCCGGCGCGCGCCGATCACGTGCTTCATCGCACTGTGATGGCCAGGGGCAAACATGAAGCCGACGCCCAGCTCTTCAATACAGGCCGCCACTTGCTCCGGGCTAATCGCCAGATTGACCCCGGCCGCCTCCAGCAGATCGGCACTGCCGCTTTTGCTGGTGGCGCTGCGGTTACCATGTTTTGCCACTCTGGCGCCGGCACAGGCCGCTACCATCGCTGCCGAGGTTGAAATATTGAAAGTATCAGTGCCGGTGCCCCCGGTACCGCAGGTATCCACCAGATGTGCGTCCGGCGGCACTGCCACCGGCGTCGCCAGTTCGCGCATGACACGCACGGCACCGAGCAATTCGGGCGTTTTAATACCTTTCATCTGCAGGGCGACCAGCACAGCTGCAACCTGCGCGTCGGTGCACTGCCCGGTCATGAGTTCGCGCATCAATACCGCCATTTGCTCGGCACTGAAATCCTGGCGCTGGGTGAGATGGCGGATTGCCTGCTTGATATCCATAAAACACCTGTTTTTGTCTTGTTCCGGTCAGCGCTGTAAAAAATTCTTCAGCAACTGATGGCCATGTTCACTGAGGATGGATTCCGGATGAAATTGCACGCCTTCGAGGTCCAGAGTCTTATGCCGCAGACCCATGATTTCGTCCACGCTGCCATCAGCCAGTTGTGTCCAGGCTGTGACCTCCAGGCAGTCGGGCAGAGTCTTGCTGTCCACTACCAGCGAATGATAGCGGGTCGCCGTGAACGGGCTGGGCAGCGAGCTGAACACACCGGTATTGTTGTGGTAAATCGGCGACAGCTTGCCGTGCATGACCTGCCGCGCCCGGATCACATCGCCACCAAAGGCCTGGCCGATGCTTTGGTGTCCCAGGCAAACGCCCAAAATCGGGATATTGCCAGCGAAGTGTTTGATCACATCAATGGAGATACCGGCCTCGCTGGGCGAGCATGGCCCGGGCGAAATCACGATCTTGGCCGGAGCCAGTGCGTCGATGTCTGCCAGGGTCAAGGTATCGTTGCGATAAACCTGCACATCCGCCCCCAACTCGCCGAGATATTGCACGATGTTGTAGGTAAATGAGTCATAGTTGTCGATCATCAAGATCATATGGCGGCTATCCCCTGAAATGCCCACTACCACACCGTTAGTCGGCGCGGAAGGAGCTGCATTTTCTCCCAAAACCGCGCAGACATAAACCTCTCAATGGCAATATCGTGACTTTACACTGGCCTGGGCTGACGAACCGGATGGAAACCGGTATGCTGAATGTCTCAGTCAGAACCCGCTCAGTAAGGACAAGGAGACCCAATGCCCCGTGTACCCAGTTACGACAAAGTCGCACATCTGCTGACAATATTGATCAAATTTCATGAAAAACTGGCGAATATGTATGGTCGTCTGACCGCCATGATGGACAACCAATACTCCAAACTGCTGGCCGAAGAAATGCAGCGACGGGAACTGCGCCTGGTCGAAACACTGACCTCTTATCAGCAAACAGCGCCCGATCGCATCCTCAACACCATGCTCCAGAAATCCTATCCGGAAGATCCGAACGAGTTCCTGGGCAAGCTTGAAGCGGAACTGAAACCCGAGGCTGCCGCTGGCCTGGACCCCGATGACTTCTACGCGCTGGGCAGTCGTGCCGATGACTACATTGAAGAGTTGTTGTCCGTGCTGCGCGAGGGCACCAATGTGCCGGACGTACGCGACGTGTTTGCAGACCTGCAGGCCGGCGAAAAGAAAGAGCGCATTGCGCTGAGCAAGGCCTACAACTCACTGCGGGAGATGTAGGCCAGCTCGTCGCGGCTGCATCAGATAATAAAACCACCATCAATCACAAAGCTGTCGCCGGTGTGGTAACAACTGGCGTCACTCATCAGATAGGCCGCAATGCCTTCAAAGTCTGCCGGCGTTCCCCAGCGACGCGCCGCAATACGCGGCATGATGGCATTGCGGAATTTCTCGCCTTTATAGGTTTCCGCGGTCATCGCGGTCTCGATATGGCCCGGCAAAACCGAATTGGCGGTAACACCGTAGCGCGCATATTCCACCGCCAGACCTTTCATGATGGACAACACCGCACCTTTGCTGCCCGCATAGGCCTCCCCGCCGACCATGCCCAGTTTGGCACCGATAGACGATGTACCGATTAGTCGCCCTCCGATGTCGCCGGTTTCTGCACGCGCCTTCATGTGGCGCGCTGCAGCGCGCAAGGTTAGAAACAGCCCGTCCAGGTTGACCGACATCACCTGACGCCACTGTGCCAGCGTCAGCTCATCAAAGCGCCCGCCGCCACCGACACCGGCATTGGCGAAACACGCGTCCACGCGTCCAAATTCGGCCAGGGTGTCAGCAAACGCGCGTTCCACCACTGCCTCGTCAACGACATCACAGTTGATTGCATGCACACGCGTTCCGAACGGCTGCAATTGCTCCACCGCTTGCCGATTCTTGTTTTCGTTGCGTCCCCAGATGCAGACGTCACCGCCCTGTCGGGCAATACCCATGGCAAACCCCAGACCGATACCGCCATTGCCGCCGGTGATGAGTGCCACTTTACCGCTGAGATCAAATAAACCCTTATCCATAACCAGCCTGTCATTGTTGTTATACCTATGAGCTGCCATCCTCGCGAAAATACGGAGAATCTGCAAGAAATCGTTCATGTAGACTGTAGGCTGAGGGTGGCTCCGCAACGGAAGCCGGCAAACAGACGGGGTGGAAAAACCGACCGCCTTGCGCCATAGTAGAGGGATACCACAGGTGTACGAATGCCTGAACCCTTGAGATGTAAACGGAGGCTTATAGTGACTGACAAACCATTTCTGACCGATGTTAAAACCCTGCGCGAACGTGCGCGCAAACATATAGAGGATGGCGCTGTGACCGAAGGCTACAGGGCCAACAGGGAGAACGTCATCAAGATCCTCAATGAGGCGCTGGCCACCGAGATCGTCTGTACGCTGCGCTACAAGAGCCATTATTTTCGTGCCGACGGCATCAATGCCAACGTGGCGGCTGCGGAATTTCTGGAGCATGCCAATCAGGAGCAGCAGCATGCCGACTGGCTGGCCGAGCGCATAGTGCAACTTGGCGGCAAACCGAATTTTTCACCCGAGGGGCTGTTGAGCCGCTCCCATGCAGAATTCATCGAAGGCGACACTCTCAGAGAAATGATCAAAGAGGATCTGATCGCGGAACGTATTGCCATTGATAGCTACCGGGAAGTCATCGTCTACCTGGGAGACCAGGACCCCACGTCACGACGCATCCTGGAAGATATCCTGGCGCAGGAAGAAGAACATGCCGATGACATGGCCGGACTGCTGCAGGACCTGCCAGCAGACGCATAGTGCGCTGAAACTCTGATGCCGCTGCGGCGGTGAAACTGAGACAATAACGTGGATCCTGTCAAAGAAACCATCAACACGTTCGACAAGTACGCTGTTGAATACGAAAGCAGGTACATGAACCACGCGCCTTACGTGGAGACCTACAGGCTATTGTCTGAACTGCTGAGCGCTGACGCTGTGATTCTGGATGCAGCCTGTGGTCCCGGCAACATTGCCAGTTTCCTGTTGCAGGGGTTTCCCGATCGGAAGCTTCACGGCATTGATTTGTCCGCAAAGATGGTGGCCCGCGCCCGGCTGAACAACCCCGCAGCCACCTTTGACGTGATGGACTGCAGGAAGATCTCTACGCTGCACCAACACTATGACGCAATAGTCGCCGGCTTTTGTTTCCCCTACCTGAGCCGGAGAGAAGTCAGGGCCTTCATCTCTGACGCACGAAACAGACTGAATGCTGACGGGGTTTTTTATATCAGCTTCATGGCGGGTGACTATACTGCATCGGGACTGCAAACCCGGAATGACGTAGACTGGGTCTGCACCTATTATCATGACCCGGAACTTGTCATCGAAACTCTCGAAGCAACCGGATTCGAGGTGATTGATCTGGATCGCAAAACCGTCAGTAACGACGGCGAGCCCGATACAATCGATATTTTCATTTACGCAAGAATGCGCTGAACGCACCCGGGAGACGCCATGGATATTCAGGGAATCACAGACAACCGGGTCACCGTCAACGTGCACGGGGGCATTGCCGATGTACGTCTGAACCGGGCGGACAAGCGCAATGCGCTGGACGATGCACTGTTCACATCACTCGCTGCCGCCGGGGAAGCACTCAAGACTTTGCCGGGCCTACGCGCGGTGGTGCTGTCCGGCGCCGGCGAATCCTTTTGTGCGGGGCTGGACTTCGGATCGTTCAAAGGCATGTCACAGCGGGATGGCAAAACCTCCACTATCGGCACCATGGTCGGCGACGATGCCATCACTCACCTGGCTCAACAGGTGTGCTGGGTCTGGCAGGAAATTCCGGTGCCGGTGATTGCCGCCCTGCAGGGCCACGCACTGGGCGGCGGCATGCAGATAGCGCTATGTGCTGACATTCGAATTGCCCACCCCGATACGCAGTTGTCCGTGCGCGAAGTTTTCTGGGGCCTGATTCCGGACATGACCGGCACCCTGATGCTGTCGCACCTGGTTCGGCCGGACGTTGCGCGAAAGCTGGTTTACACTGCAAAAATTCTGAAAGCAGACGAGGGTCACGCATTGGGGCTGGTTACCCAATTATCCGAAGATCCACTGGTGGCGGCGCAAACCCTGGCCACCGAGATTGCCAGCCGCAGCCCTGACGCTGTGCGCGCCGCCAAACGACTGCTGACGCGTAAACTCAGGGCTGAGGCTGCCGAACAATTCGCCGCCGAGCGCGAGGAAATCCACCAACTGATCGGCTCCGCTAATCAGAATGAAGCGGTCATGGCCTATTTTGAGAAGCGCTCGCCGGAGTTCCGGGATGACTGATGCGCTGCTAACCGAAACCACATTTAAACAATCATGAAGCCTGGCCAAACAATCGTCATTGGTTTGCACAACCCCAAAAGTCCTGAAAATGTCGGCTCAATCATGCGTGCCGCCGGCTGTTATCAGGCCAGTGCGGTGCGCTACACGGGCGAACGCTTTTCGCGCGCAGTGAAGTATCAGACCGATACCAAAAATGTCACGTCAAAAATACCGTTGATCCATGTCACGGACTTGCTGGCTGACCTGACCGGCGATACACAGCTGGTCTGTGTCGAATTTGCCGAGGGGGCCACCCTGTTGCCGCAGTTTCGACACCCTGAACAAGCCATCTACCTATTTGGCCCCGAAGATGGATCATTACCGCAGGCGATCATAGACGCCGCCGACCATGTTGTCTTTGTGCCAACTATCGGCTGCATGAATCTGGCGGCATCCGTCAACGTGGTACTGTATGACCGGCTGTGCAAATCAACGCAGGACATCAACAGCGAAGAGGCGATCAAGCGCAGCCGCGACAATAACAACCGACTGGTCGTTAATAAGTAACGAACCGGCGGTTATGCTGTTCCCGCTTTTAATTGGCTGGTGCCAGGCATACGCTTGAACCAGTACCATTCCAGCCAGGCAAAATCCGCCACCAACAGCGCCGAACCGCCCAGCAACAGATGCCCCCAAAGCGTCAGGTGACTGGCGAACGCAACCATGACGACGGGCACACCAACCACCCACACCATGTCCAGGGCAAACACCCAGGCGACCCCGGTGCGTGCGTCGGGCAGCCCCCGGTATATCCAGTAGACCCACACCGCAAACAGCACAAGTCCGGCGCCGACCAGTTGGCAAAGCCAGGCTGGCACATCACCCATGATGCCAGCCATGGTCGCAGGCAATACGATCAACACAGTACCGGCGATGGCGGAACAGATGACGTTAACAAGCAAGGTTGTAGTTAATCCCGGAATTTTCATGACAGAGCTCCTGCATAGATTATTGAGTCGATGCCAACCCGACCGGGTCAGCTCAGGATGCATCATCTAACCCATAGTTATGTGACTCAATTACCTCGGAAGTAATGGTTTTGCTGCCACAATTGCGCAAGAATCAGCGTTTTCGTTGAGAAGGAACAGCATCCATGCCAGCAACCGGTCACGTTCTTACGGAAATAAGGCGCGCCAGACGCCTGTCGCAACTTGACCTTGGCCTGCAGGCCGAGGTCTCGGCGCGCCACATCAGTTTTATTGAAACCGGCCGTGCCCAGCCCAGCCGGGATATGTTGCTCAGATTATCAGAGGTAATGGGGCTGAGCCATCGCGACTGCAACCGGCTGATGAACGCCTTTGGTTATTCCCCCGTGTTTTCCGATATGTCGTTGGATGACAGTGCCATGCTGCCGGTGCGCGAAGCCTTGCAAATCATGCTGGATAAACACAACCCCTACCCGGCAGCTGTGCTCGACATTGAATGGAATCTGCTTATGAGCAACCAGGCCATGCAGGACATGATGCTTGCCTTGATGCCTAAGGAACGCCTGCTTCAATCAGAGAATATGCTGGTGCTTCTGTTTCATCATCAGGGGCTACGGCCCTACCTGACCAACTGGGATACCGTGGCCTCTTTGCTATTGCGCCGCCTGCGTCTGCAACTGAGCACCCAGCCTACTGCCGGTCTGGCGAAACTGATGGACAGACTGCTCAGCATGGATCCGCCGCGGGACTGGCAGACACCGTCACCTGATTCATGGGAGGGCCCGATGCTGACATCTCACCTACAGATACATGGCCAGTCGCTGAACGTGTTCTCCACCCTGAGCAGTTTTGGCACCGCATTGGATGCCGGTCTTCAGGAACTGATGATCGAAAGCTATTTCCCGGCCGACGAAGCCACGCGGCGTTTCTTCGAAGGTACGGCCATCGGTTGAGCCGCAGGCAGCAGCAGGGCGCTGCATCCCGGTCAGCATTACTGAGGTCACAACAAGTCGAGGTTTGTAACTCAGCGGAACGTTACAGTTATTTACCGTCATAATCCCTGACCACATCGTGCCTGGTGTTTGTCCTAAACCGGAGCGCTGCAACTGGCGCCAAACCTGTAACAACTGAAACAGCGGTGATGTCGCAGCATGATGCGCGTTTCCATACTTTCCGCCAGGGTGGCCCCCAGGTCATAGTCCGGATCGTCATCCACCAGTGTGCAAGCATAAACCCGCACGCCCCGCTCTGTGTTGATCAGCATTCGGGTATGTGTACACATAAAATGCTCCCGGCTCTGCGTAGTCGGGTATTTCTCCATGCAGTTCTCTGTCACTTCCGGACTGCCGTCCTCAGTGCCCGGCACCCCAAAGTCGGGAAAGGCAGTGAAGGCGACCGCTTGCGGAATACCGTGCTGGCGAAAAACCTCCCGGTATTGCGTCTCAATTGCTTCACTGTCTTCATCGGCCTCCATCTGCCGCGCCACCGACACCCTGAAGCCCTGCTCATGCAACCAGCGGATACCCTGCAAGGACTCGGCAAAGCTGCCTTCGCCCCGCCCCGCATCATGGCGCGCCACGTCGGGGTAATCCAGACTGATGCGGAAACTGACCGGAAACGGATTATCCAGCAACGGTAAAATCTGATGACCACGCTGCATCAAAACCCGCGTGCCATTGGTCAACACAAAACATGGTTTGTGTCGGCTGGCGTAATCCAGAATATTGACAAAGTCGCGGATGACAAAAGGCTCACCGCCGGTAAAAGAAAATTGTTCGACTCCCATGTCTACCGCTTCATGGATAAAGGGTTTGAGTTCGTCAAGTGTCATCGCCGGAATACGTGTGTCACCCGGCTTCGAACCCTCCAGGCAAAACGGACAGGACAGATTGCAGGCGGTGCCGGTATGAATCCACAATTCCCTGAGCTGATGGGCATCAATAAAACCGCGCGGGTCCCCGGCCCGGGTGTGGGTCCAGCTGTCCTCATAGCGCGGTGAAACAATATTCACCACCGGAATTGTTGAGCGCGCTGTTGGCGTCGGCTCAGAGGTCGTACTAGTCATAATCTTTCTCTTCCTGGTCACGTGTTTCATCTATCGTCAGGTCACGGATTGGTTTTGCGCCGGCCCGTTTGCGCTGCAAGGCATCGCTGAAGGCGGCGGCCAAAACACCCGTTGGCATGGCAATCAGGCCAATGCCGGCTATAGCCGTGACACCAGCACAGATTTTCCCCAACGCCGTGATTGGCGTCACGTCTCCGTAGCCAACCGTGGTCAGCGTCGCCACACTCCACCACAGTGCCCTGGGAATGCTGCCAAATGTTTCCGGCTGGGCGTCTGCTTCTACCAGGTACAGCACCGATGATGAGCCCACCAACAGAAACATAGCCGCCAGCAAACTCAGCATCAATTCGTAACGCCGCTCACCCACTGCTGAAAGCACGGCGTCTATGGCATCGCTGAAGCGCCCCAGTCTGGCCAGTCGCAGTAGCCTGAGCAGGCGCATCAAGCGCAGCACAAACGCATCACTGACGCCCAGAGTCACCAGGAACGGAATCAATGCCAACAGATCTACCAGAGCCCAAAAACTGACAATATATTTCAGTCGGCCGACAAATCCGCGATATTGAGGGTCTTCACCGGACGCATAGACACGGGCGATGTATTCGACCAAAAAGAAAACAAACAGAATCAGCTCAATGGCAAAAAATATATCGGCAAACCGGTCACGCAGAGTCACTTCGGTGTCGAGCACCGCGACGCTGGCGGCAATCAGCACCAGAAAACAGACCAGCCTGTTAACCGGTGACATGCCGTCACCTTCCCAGGCCCCGGCATAGAGCTGACGATACAGCCGTTGTCTCAGCGTGCTTCTGACCTCACTACCAGCCATCGTCAGCCTCCCAGCCAGCCTATAGAATGGCAGCTCATAAAATGGCCATCAGAATCATCACGCTCATTACCAGCAACATAAGCAGTCCGGCGAAGAACGCCAGTGCCCGCCAGGGCTGCAGGGCGTTGATATGACACCAGGTATGAACGATCCGCGCGCCGGTGAAGATCATGAATAGCCAGGGCCCGACAAGCGGGGATGCGTCCACGACGATGTAAACCCACCCCAGTGCCCAGAACGCCGGAATATTTTCCAGATCATTGAGCCACGCTCGCGCTGCGCGCTGTACTTGCGGGAGCTCATCGGCCGCCGGCGCCACACCAACCGCCCGGGCATCCTCCGGCGCCTTGTAGGATTTGAATTTGAACCGTTGCTGGCCCTGAAAAACCGAGATCGCCACCATTTTCAGAAACAACATGACCGTTGCCAACGCATACCAGAAAATAACAGTGTCCATATTGATTATCCGCGCTAATTGTTGCAAAGTGATTTTGACGTCGGGCATTGCGGCCAAACTGTTGATCCAACACAAGATAGCAGATTAGGCTGGCATTTTGTTGCCCGGTTTGCCGGTCGCTCTTTCCCTGCCCGCCCGATGATCCTTGATGGGCCCGATAGCGTACAACACTCAACTAATCAGGCCCCCGGAGGATTGTGTTATTTCATCATCACGCATCAACATCGTCTGGTTTCGTCAGGACCTTCGTCTGGCCGACAACCCGGCGCTATATGAAGCCTGCAACAATGGCGCCGTCATTCCTGTATATATTCTTGATGACAAGCATAGTGGCGAGTGGGCCATGGGCGGCGCCAGTCGCTGGTGGCTACACCACTCCCTGAGCGCTCTGTCTGCTTCCCTGAATGGCAATCTGCTGATACTGCAGGGGGATCCCCTGACGTTGATACCCCGGCTGGTGCAAACGGTGCAGGCTGACGATGTGTACTGGAACCGTTGCTATGAACCCTGGCGCATCAAGCGCGACAGTCAGCTCAAGAAACAACTCAATGACAACGGCACCGTTGTCTACAGCAGCAATGGATCGCTGCTGTGGGAGCCGTGGCGTATTCTCAAGGACGACGGCACACCCTATCGGGTGTTCACACCCTTTTATCGCCGGGGCTGCCTGAAAGCGCAGCCGCCGGGGACGCCGCTGTCGGTGCCACGTCAACTCAAGAAGACGGTTGTCGATGCCACCGCCAAACAGGGAGCCTCCTGGCTCAAAAACTGCCTGGGCCAGGCCGGCATCGACAAACTGGGCCTGCTACCCTCGATCCCCTGGGACAAAACCATGGCAGCCAGCTGGCAGATCGGCGAAAAGGCCGCCTGGCAGAGGCTGCAAAACTTCCTCGACACCGGCTTGCAAGGTTATCAGGAAGGACGCAATTTCCCGGCCCGGGCCAAGGTGTCTCGCCTCTCCCCTTACCTGCATTTTGGCGAGATCTCGCCGCGCCAGGTATGGCACGAAGCACAATCGGCAGGCACCGCCGGTGGCCTGGAGAACGATCTGGATACTTTTCTGTCAGAGATCGGCTGGCGTGAATTCTCCTACTCCCTGCTCTATCACAACCCAGACCTGCCTCACAACGCCATCCAGAAACGCTTCAATAATTTCCCCTGGCAAAAAAATGCGGACCGGCTGCGCGCCTGGCAACAGGGCAACACCGGTATGCCCTTGGTGGATGCGGGCATGCGCGAGTTGTGGCAGACGGGTTACATGCACAATCGGGTGCGTATGGTGGTGGGCTCGTATCTGGTCAAAAATCTGCTGCTACATTGGCATGACGGTGAGGCCTGGTTCTGGGATTGCCTGGTGGACGCTGACTTGTCCAGCAACAGCGCCAGCTGGCAATGGATAGCAGGCTGCGGCGCAGACGCTTCGCCTTACTTCAGGGTATTCAACCCGGTGCTGCAAAGTCGGAAATTCGACAAGGAAGGGGATTACTTGCGGAAATATGTGCCCGAACTGGCCTCACTGCCCGACAAACATATCCATGCGCCGTTTGACGCCCCCGCAGATGTATTACGCAGTGCCGGCGTTCGTCTGGATGAAAACTACCCCAGCCCGGTGGTAGACCTGAAGGCCTCACGCGAAGCTGCCCTGGCAGCGTTCAAGTCACTGTCCTGAACCTCCTGCCGGCAAAACCGGTTACAGCAAACCCAGGTTGATCGCGCGCAAGACGGCCTGGGTGCGGTCACGCACGCCCAGCTTTTCCAGAATGGAAGACACCTGATTCTTGATGGTGCCTTCTGATTTGTGGATGGTATTGGAAATCTCACGATTGCTGAACCCTCCCGCCATCAAGCGCAATACTTCGATTTCCTTGTCGCTGAGTGTCTCCGGTGCGATGGTGTCGTCAAACCGCGGCTCCATGGTGGACAGGCCTTTCAGGATTCTTTCCGTCAGCGCCGGCTGCATAAGGGTGCCTCCGGCATGCACGGTCTCGATAGCACCTACCAGACTGTCCAGCGACACATCCTTCAGCAGGTAGCCCCTGGCACCTGCCGCGATGCCCTCCATGACCAACTGACTGTCATCAAAAGTGGTCAGGATGATGCTGGGCACCATGCAACCGGTATCACGCATGGCATGCAGCGCATCAATGCCGGTCATTTTGGGCATGCGAATATCGATAAGCAGAACGTCAGGTTTGAATCGGCTGATACCGTCCACCACCTGACTACCATCTTCCACCTGACCCACAACGTCGATAGCACTGCTAAGTTCCAGCAGGCTGCAAATGCCAAGACGCACCAGGTTCTGGTCTTCCGCCAACATGACACGTATTTTCATTCCGGGCTCCGGCAGCGGCCCACCCGCCACTGACTAAATAACAGTCTTGCCACAGTATGACACAAGGATAAATTCGACCACCAGGGAACCTCAGAATAAGTATAAGGTGACTCTGGCATTCAGAGGTTCCCTAGGTCAGAAGTCATGCCCCTCAAGATGTCTTTTGGCACTGTTGCGGCACAGTTATCCGGCGCAATATCAGGTCTGTGAAAACTCAAAAATAACCTGAAGAGGCCCGACACATGTATTGGTTACACCAATCCGCTCTGTATCTGCACATCGTTGTTGGCGTCATCGCGCTGATCATGTTCTGGATTCCTGTGGTCAGCAAAAAAGGCGCTCGCAATCACAAACGTTTCGGTCGGATATTTGCCATTGTCATGTACACGGTTGGCTGGTCCGGCGTGCTAATGGCCTCATTCGATTTATGGCGCCCTCTGGTCACACATCCGGTCGCCCAGTCCACCACAGCAGAGGCACAGACTGCCATCAGCGCCGGCATTCGCGCCTCGGCTACATTTCTGCTCTCGCTCAGCATACTCGTGCTGGCGACCACCCGACACGGCTGGTTGGTGATACGGCACAAAGACGACCGCCGCGCTCTGCGCAGACCGGCCCATGTCGCCTTGTGTCTGGCGCTATTGGGCGCGGGCCTGACATTGCTGGTGATTGGCGGTAGCAGTGGCAATATACTAATGCTGATTTTTGGCGCACTGGAAACCTGGCTGGCCATTGGATTTTTGCGTTACAGCTTCAAGGCCGAACTGGCTCACCCCAGGGAGTGGTGGGTAGAGCACCTGGGCTCCCTTATCGGGTCTGGCATTGGCGTGTATACCGCGTTTTTTGTTTTTGGCGCTGCCAGGCTGCTGCAGCCTTTACTGGAAAGTGGCAGCTTTGCCGGTCTGGGTGTGGTGTTTTGGGTCGCGCCAGGTGCCATTGGCGGCATAGCCATAGCCAGACTGAGCCGCAAGTACCGCCGTCGGTTTTCGGCCGAACCAGGCTGAGCTCAGGTGACCTTGTGCCTGACCGCGTAAACCGGATCGCGCCAAACGTCATCCAGCATTATTTGATTAAGTACCTCGACACTACGACCGATATCAACGAAACGCAAATACAGGGGGCTGAACCCGACACGAAGAATGTCCGGCGCCCGAAAATCCGCGATCACGCCATGGGCAATCAAGGCCTGACAAATAGCAAAGGCATGCGGATGCCGATATGCCAACTGGGCGCCACGCAGCGTTTCATCCGCGGGTGAAATCAGTACCAGAGCGGACAACGCCGACGCCTGCTCGACGCCCTGCTTAAACACGCTGGCCAACGCCAGCGACTTCCGCCGTAGCTGCGCAACGTCGACACCGGCAAACGCATCCAGCGCCGCATCCAGAATACTCAGAGAGACGACAGGGGGCGTGCCACTGAGAAATCCGGCAACACCCGGCGCCGCCCGGTAGTCATTGTCAAATTCAAAAGGCGCCTGATGCCCCATCCAGCCAGTCAATGGTTGTCTGACTTGCGACTGATGCCGCTCGGCAACGTAAAGAAATGCAGGAGCACCCGGGCCACCGTTGAGATACTTGTAACCACAGCCAACGGCAAAATCGACCTTGCACGCATCCAGCGCAACCGGCACTACGCCGGCGCTGTGCGCCAGATCCCAGATGACCAGGATGCCCCTGGCATGCGCCTGGGCCGTCAGCGCTTTCATGTCATACAAAGCGCCACTGCGAAAATTCACATGTGACAATACCAGCACGGCTACATCACCTGTCATAGCCGCCTCTATGCCGTCATCTGCGACCAGACGCAGGGAACATTTGTCAGCGCCCAACAGACTGCCCAGCCCCTGCACCATGTAAAGATCGGTCGGGAAATTGCCCTGTTGCGACACCACCACATGCCGCCCCGGCCGCATCATCAAGGCGGCACTGAGGAGTTTAAACAGGTTGACCGAAATCGAATCACAACAGATGGTCTGGCCCGGCGCAGCGCCAATAAGTCGGGCAATTTTTTCACCCGCGCTGAGCGGAAGATCGATCCACTGATGCAGGTTCCAGCTCTTGATCAGATCCTGACCCCATTGCTGCTCGACGACCTCGCGAGCGCGCTGTTTTGCCGACACCGGCAAACAGCCCAACGAATTGCCATCCAGATAGACCTGGCTGGCTGGCAGCTCGAAGTCTGAAAATTTGCCCGCCAGAGGATCCTGTCGATCCATCTGTACCAAAGTGTCGCGAATGTTGCTAGCGCTCATAGTACGTACCCGGACCCTGACTCATTGCGCCAATACGCTTTGCAATGTTGACAACAGCACCCTGAAGCTGCGCGTGCCGGGATGCACCCAATCAAAATGACCACCACCTGCAACAAAAAGAGTACGGGCACCGACCATCAATCCCTGGTTCACGGGGACCAGAATATCGGAGCTGCCGTGAAGCAGCACCGTCGTCGGATGTGCCAGATGCTCGCGGGGATTCGCTTCGCGATACGCGTCCGGCCGTTCTTGCGGCGTCCCTCCCATGAAGCGGGGCGTTGCTATCTGACAGCTGTTGCTGCCAGTGGCGTAGGCCTTGATATCGCTAATGGCTGCCAGACCCAGGACCGCTGTCGCAGCAGGGCTATCGCGACCGGCGAGCAGCGCAAGATGGCCTCCGGCTGAGTGTCCGGCAATAACAAACCTGTCGGTATCCAGCGCAAAGCGGTCCAGCGTTTTTATATGCGCGATACCGGACATAACATCGTCGAAGGTGCCCGGCCAACCGCCGCCGGCATCGCCGGTGCGGCGGTATTCCAGAGACCAGACTGCATAACCTGAGTCCGCCAACGCTGTGCTCAACGCATACGTGTGGGCAATATTATAGGCATTGAGCCAGCAGCCACCATGAATCAACACCACTACTGGCGGCCTGGTGTCGCCCTCAGTCTCATCGGTTGCGAGAGCAGGCAGCCACAACAGACCAAACTGCAGTGCGTCGTCACCATAGGCAATACGGGCATCGGGCTCACGATAACGCAAGGACTCTACTGCGCTATAGGCGACATTACCGTTAACCGGTTCATAAACCAGTTCTTCGGCCACAATACAGGCTGGCACGGTCGATAACATCAAAGCAGCGGCAACAATACATAGCCCGGGCCTGATCAGCTGCAAAAAGGTGCTCTTGGACATAAACGAAACTCGTTAGTGGACGATAACCGATATACGGTCGGGTATTATACTGACATCATCATTGGATACCACGAACGACGCTGTTTTGGTACTTGAATTTCGGACGCGGCCAAGACACTATACTGCCTTATAAAAAAATGAATTACCCGAATTTGAATGTCGGGATAAAAAACACGGGGATCAAATGGATCAACAGGAAGCAGTTGACTCGATTGCCAAAGACCAGAGGCTGCGCCTGAAGCGCATGACCTGGGGGTTTGGCTCACAGGTCAGTACCTGGCTGGTTATCGCCGGACTCTATCTGTTTGGCATGATTCCAGGGCTGCCGATAGCGATCTATTTCCTGCTTATCCTGGCGGCGAACCTCGTTTTTGTCGCGCTGATCCAATCCAATATCAATCTGCGCTTTAAGGACCCCAGCCTGACCGCAGCGCAAATTATCACACCGATCTGGCCGGCTGTTTTTGTTATGTTCTTTGTTGCCGACCCGCAAGCGCGAACAGCCTTTCTGTTGGCCGCCACCAGTGGCATGATGTTTGGTTCATTTGTACTGACGCGCCGCGGCATGTTATCCGTTGGGGCTTTCATTCTGACCAGCTATCTGGCTCTGCTGACAGCTCTGCACCTGTTTGCTCCCGAGCGCATGGACTGGCGCGTAGAGCTCATTATCGTGTTCACTTATGCCTCGGTGTTACTCACCGTAGCCTATCTGGGTAGCTACATAGCCAGCATTCGCCTCAAATTGAAGGAAAAGAATCGTGAACTGGCGGAGCTGGCCGCTTGTGATCCGCTCACACAACTGCCAAACCGTCGCTCGCTGATGAGCCAGCTGACACAGGAGGTTGCCCGGGTTGAACGGCGTTCGGCAGATGAGCATGAGCTGTGTGTCAGCATGCTCGACGTTGATCATTTTAAACGTATCAACGACACCTGGGGCCACGATGCCGGCGATGCCATTTTGTGTCGCATCAGCAATGAGTTACGTAAAATCATGCGGCAGGGAGATTTTCTGGGCCGGTTTGGCGGTGAGGAATTTATTGTCATACTGCCAGAGTCCACGCTGGAGGCGGCGCAGCGCACGGCTGAAAGAATCCAGGACTGTGTTGCCAGCCTGGCATTCCCCGAACTGCCCGATGGCGAACGCATCACCGTGTCCCAGGGGCTGGCGATTTACCAGCCCGGCGAACGCATTGAGACCACGCTGAAACGCGCCGATGAGGCACTGTACATCGCCAAGGAAAACGGCCGCAACCAGATTATTGTCAGTGACATTCCGGAGCGGACTTAAAGGATTTAAACAGCCGTGAGCGAGGTTAAACAGCCCTGAGCGAGGTGAAGCAGCCCTGAGCGAGGTGAAGCAGCCCTGAGCGAGGTTAAACAGCCTTCAGCGGAATGAGATTATCATCTACCGCAAGCTCGGGCAGCGCCGGCAACGGAATACCCAGATTGTTCTTCTCGAATACCCGGTCAGCCCGATAGCTGGAACGCACCAGCGGGCCGGCAGCCACTTCCATAAAACCCTTCGCCAGCCCCAGCTCCCGATACCGGTTAAATTCTTCCGGACTGACAAACCGCTCCACCTTCAGGTGATTCCGCGTCGGCTGCAGGTACTGCCCCAGAGTCAGAATATCCACCCCTATGGCACGCAAATCATCCATGGTCTGCAAAATTTCTTCTTCGGTTTCACCCAGCCCCAACATCAGACTGGTTTTGGTGAGCACGTTGGGACGGTGCTGCTTGGCAAAGGCCAACACATCCAGCGTTTTCTGGTAACCCGCGCGCGGGTCGCGTACCGGATGAGTCAGTCGCCTGACGGTTTCCACGTTCTGGGCAAACACTTCCAACCCCGACTCCACGACACGGGCCACTGCCTCCGTGTCGCCACTGAAGTCAGGCGTCAGCGCCTCAACCGTCACCTGCGGGGTGCGCGCCTTGATGGCTGCCACGCAGGCCGCGTAATGCGCCGCGCCGCCATCGTCCAGATCATCCCGGTCCACCGAGGTCAGCACGATATACCGCAGCCCCATCAGCTCAACTGATTTGGCCACATGCTCAGGCTCGTCCACATCCAGCCAGCCGCCGGGGTTGCCGGTATCCACTGCGCAAAACTTGCAGGCGCGTGTGCACACCGAGCCCATGACCATGATGGTGGCAGTCCCGTTATTCCAGCACTCGCCAATATTCGGGCAATGCGACTCTTCACAAACGGTACTCAGACGGTTCTCACGCACGTTGGCCTTCACTGCTTCAAAACGCTCACCACCCGGCATGCGTGCGCGCAGCCACTTGGGCTTGCGCGTCACGGGCACAGCCTGCTCCACGGCACCGGACGATTTCTTCACGCCATCCTTGATCGCGGTGAAGCCCTGCTCGCTGCGGAATTTGCTGCCACTGGGAATGGAAGGCGGGCGTTGCTGCTGACTCATCTGAACCTGATCCTGTGATCAAAAAACCAATTCGGCCATGATACCGCATTTACGGCCCCACCATAAGGGCACTGCCGTGGGGGTGCGGGTCTCGGGTGGTGGCGAATGTCGCGTCGCCGGTGGTGGGGGTGCAGCTTGAGGAGACGCCCGTGAACCCATCCATGGGGGGCTCGGATGCGACCGTCCAAGGGTCGCATACGCTCCACAAGCTGCACCCCACCCCGACGACTCGGCAGTGTGAACCCGAACTAGATAAACCACCGGCCTAAAACACGATAACTGGATGAATCGGGATGGAGCGGGATGATACCGGACGAAGGATATCGAAATCCAGTTGCACTGGGTGAAACTAGTTCCAGCAGGTATGAAAGCGAATTATTTTACTTAGGAGGCCGGCGACGCTGGGTTTCTAGGCGCTCCCTTACTTGCCAAATTACAGATAATCACCGTGATCACGAATACCTGGAAAATGTTGTTTGCAAAAGAGCCCAACAAAACCTTTATTCCCCAAGGCTCCGACAGCGAGGAAAGGGCTACCAATGATAGTCCAGCGGTGACCACCAGACATACCAAAGTCAGGTAATAGATAAAAAAGAACACTTCCAAATTGCCAGCATTCCTGTACCGCTGATACGACTTGCTGCCTGATACCGAAAACAAGATCGTAATCACGGCAGCCAGAAAGCCGAGCATTGTGAAGGAGAAGCCTGCAATAATGCCTGCTATGGAGTTGGATTCTGCACTCAGCCCCAATGCAATATTAGGCCAAATTGTCGTCAGGCACCTGTAACCTAGCCACAGCAGCGGCCCAGGCAGGAGCATGAAAATAAGCATTAATAGCTTGAGGCGTAGCTTGTTGGGTGTTGGCATCATTCACATGCTCATTGACTTTTTCTTGAAGCAGTTGGTTGGTTTGGACTGCTAGCCTAATATTCTCCGATACTTCTTGATCAGAGCCCTTTTTTACCATGTCGGAGATCGCTCCTTTCCCCGTGATAAATATGTCACTCAGATGATCGGCCGCATTTTCTTTCGCTCGAACCATAAATCGTTCAACCCCGTCAGCGGGCAGATTCTCGATAACTTTACGGATAGCAGGGTCAATACTCTTTCGTGATTGGGGCTTGAACGTAATCTCTATACTGCCAACATTAGTGAAATCCTGTACATCACCACCAAACAGATCTCGGAGTTCCCTAAATATAGTGTTCGCGTTGTTGATCTCTATCATTGCTTTGCCATGTATCGGCATCTGGACCACGTCGGCTGCAGTCGCTTCATGGAGTAATGGTCTCATGATGAACTTGTAATCGGCCAGGCCTAGAGAATCGAAAATATCGTTAATAAACTTGCCGAATGAAACAGCCTTGGGGGCAAGCACGGTCGATGCAAAACCGAGATAGCCGTCCCCAACTACCAAATACGACGCGAACCCCAGTTTTTCATGCTCTTCGAGCAAATCGAAGATACCGGTGACCGTGAGATCGGTCTCTTTGATTTTTTTGATAATCTCTTGGGATTTTGACATCAGATACAGATATACGTTCTGACGGATTCTGATTAGGTAGAGGCTTTCACCTCCATAGTGGAATCGGCTCTTAAATTCAGGGGCATCCAGCTCGTAAAAAGCGCTGAGGAGTGGGTTGATGTCGAAAACGAACTGCTCTTCGTCGGAGTGTCTCTCTACCAGGTACCCGTAATAGTTCAGCTTCACCCACTGCCTCCGTTATTCTTATGATTGGCAATGCCTGCAGATATAACCGGGCAAGTCCCAGCTCTGCAGGTCATCAAGGTCAAACGCAATTATGAAATATTGTTGTCAAGAATGAAACTAATATTGGCCAACCTACCCATTTGGGTAATAGCGAAGTCCAGTCAAGCGTGACTGATATCCGGAAATGCGTAGCTCATGCTGCCGGCACAGAGGCAGGCTCAAGCTCGTCTCTGTGCCCTACTTCCGGATAATCCAATAGGTAGATCAGCCACTTATGGTCATCTGGCTGGCTAGGCGTTGGCCTCTGCGGCTCTTGCGCCAGCGACAAGTTCTTTATGTAGCAGCTCCACAAGAAACACCTCAACGCCGAAATTGTCAGTGAGGTCACGGTTTCCGGCATTCCAGCCAACAGTGCCTCCTTGAGAGTCGATATAGAATTCATCGACATCGACACCTACTTCATCTTCAGTGGCCTGGACGGATTTCTTCATCACAGTCACTTTACCGACAAGGCTATATCCATCTGAGACGGCCTTAACAACGCTGGTAAACTGAAAATAGTAGTGCCAGGACAAGAATTGAAACCTAAACTCGTCGCGTTCCGGCTGCGGGGTGACTTCGGCAGCGCTGAAAGCACAAGCGTGACCCTGTGAAATCTTGCTCTTACCACTTTGGATCACTTTTAAGATTGTATCGGGAATGGTTAGAAACACCATTCTGAGTCCGGCGTAGCTGTCCTGCCAGCGACTTAGATCTTCGTCCATATCGTGGATATTTCGTGCCATCGTCTCTCTCCAAACTGTGGTATGTGGTCTGCACTACATACCAATTGGACCGTAAAGTAAAGTTCAGAAAAAAGTGCACACAGCTGCTATAAAACTTAGAGAAAGCGCAAAATTCGCCAGCAGGAAGCACGCTGTAGCATTGACCCGGCTCCGGCCGGGTATTTTTTGACCTAAATTTTCTAAGTTCGTCAGCGACCTTTTTAAACGGGTGCTATCATCATTTCACTTCCTTAACGCTAGCCAGCTCACAGAGGTAATTTGATGATCACGATAAGTACAGAACGAGGGTTTGTAGAAGTAGAGTCGTGGGACGAAATTGAGTCCTTACCAGGCTTTACTGACAATCTGAATGCAACAGATAACGCTCTGGAGGCCATAATTGGTAGGTATGTCTTTGCAAGTAAGCAGCATTGCGGCCTATCCCATTGCCATACGCCACACAACAAAGGTTACGTCGTATCGACTCAGACGGGACTTGTGACAAACATTGGCACTGTCTGTGGGAAAATCAATTTCGGTGTGGAGTTCGACCAGCTTACCAAGGTGTTTGAAAGGGATAGGACTGCTCAACTCAACAGGGAGATTGTTGGATCATTCCTCTCGCAAGAAGAGCGCCATAGCGAGTCGCTAGACAAAGTTCTAAATGAGGGAGGATCAGCGGTCTATCGCAATGTACAGGCGCTGATCACGCCGAGCAAAGGGTGCCCAAATGCTGTGGCGAAATTGTTGTCCAAAATGGTACGTGATCAGAGGCACGAGCTCATTCGTGTCAGACAGGCAACCATGGAAGAAAGAGATACGGCCTCGGTGATGGGAGCTGGAAAAGCAAGCGAAGAGCATATTGTCGAAGAGGTTGTTGGGGCCCTCTCCGGTATTGAAATTCTATACTCAAAGAACGATCTGCGGGACCTGCTCGTGCTCGACCTTCAGGCCAAATTTCGTGAACTGCTTGAGTTGGATATCGATACCATGGAGCACCGTAGTCTGCGGGATTGGTCAGAATGGTGTCAAGGTTTTGAAAGGAAGATAGAGCGCGCTGAGGGTATTGTGGCTATAGGCATGCGATTTTTGAGCCCTGGCAACTTAGAGCAAATATCACTGGTGCTGGATGGTGATGATGATGCCTTATACCGTAAACATCTAAGCCAGGTAAGGAGGCTCTCGCTGACGACTAACCAGCTCGACTCCTGATGTCTCGGTCAATTCATTCCTGAAAAAGCTTGTGCTGGCGCTTGTCGCGCTCCTGCTGCTTCACGGATTTGATGATGCGGTAGATGACAGGCACAGCCAGGCCGTGCTTTTTGGCCAGCTGGTGGTGGTTGGTACCATTGAACTCGTTGTAGATATCCAGATTCCTGGCTGACAGCTCCACCAGGTCGGTTTTCTTGATGTATATCTGTTGCCCACCCCAAGCCGATCGGATCTCCTGGGCGATGCGGCCGGCCAGCTCGTCTGCACGCTCGGCCGGCACGCCGTCGCTGCAGATCAGCCTCGCGGCGATCTGATGTAAGTCGATCAGTATGTCGTCATCCTGTTGGATCTCAGGAACTGACATCGCGGAACTCTCCATTATTCCCATTCAATGTGGCAGCGTCGGCACCACTGCTTGAGCTGCTCTATCACCTTTCCGGCCGCATACTGCGGCAGGAACTCAGGTGCGCTGTATCCTCTACCACTATTGAATTGAGTGGTAAAGTTTTCCACCCAGGCGCACAACGATTCTTTGCCTGGGCTCTTGATCTCGCCGGCGTCTTCCAGGGCACGCCACAGGACATGTATCAGTCCCAGCTCTCCCTGGGATAGCATGCCTGGTGCCCGCTCAACGCGCCGTGGCCGCTTCTTCGTGCTCTTGGGTACGAAGCCCTGCTGTCGCAGGTGGCGCAGCACCTTGGCGCGCTCACGGTCGGTCATCGCATCGGCGCTGACGCTGGTTTTGCCGGTGACTGACATCAGCATCTGGCGGTATGTGCTCAGCACGCCAGCAGCCTCGTTGCCATCATCGTCAGCGATGCCCAGCTGCTTGATGGCAACCTTGATCATGGCGATGTCGCTACGCGGATTTGCCACAGATCACCTCGTCAAAAAGCTCCTCAAAGCTCATGTTTGCCCGAGCCCTGGCACCGGTACCTGTCGGTTTTGCTGTATACCAGGTCAGCTCACGATCGCCGCCTGAAATGGCGACTTCCACCTCATCATGTGCCAGGTTGAATGCCTTGCAGGCGGCTCGTGCTGCTGCCTGCGCAGGGCTGGCCGTGCAGCTGGCTTTGATGTCTGTGCCGTCGACCTTGGCGTTGTAGGTGCCGTTGCTGTCTTTGACGCAGATCCTCATGCGCGGGCACCTCTGATGAGATTGGTGAGTGACTTGAGCAGACCAACCCGGCCGATGGCTTTCTTGGGTGCAGATTGAATGCCGATCAGTTCCTCGGCTGGGCCCTGAGGATCCGATTCATCGCTGGCGGTAACCACCACGTGGAAGATCTGCAGGGTGCTACCATCAATGAAGCTGTAGTCGCTGACACCGACGTCATCGTAGTGCCACTCGCCGATGCATTGATCGCGCGCATCCGAAACCAACGCATCGATGTCGTATGCTGAAACACCAGGTGAGCCCACGTGGCGACGATTTTTGAGCGCTATTTCCTGGGCGATGCTCATGATTCCCCCTGATCGTCGTCCGGCCGCTCGGTACCGGCCTTGGATCCAGTCAGCTTTCGCCATACCCAGACAAACGGGAACACGAAAATGAGGTAGGCGACGGCCTTGAGGATCTGTTTGCCCAGCTGGTCTGCGTTATCCATGGGTCACCTCTTCAGTCGCTGTCTCGGCCTCGACTTCATCAGCCCGTGCCCGCAGCCAGGCCGCACACTCTGCGTCGGTCATTTCCGACCAGGCGCGATTGATCGCACCGTCCGCCAGCTCGCGAGAGTTGGGGTAAGTAAACAGACAAATGCCGTTCGATCTTGAAACGAGGATCGCCTGCTTATCACATGTTGAAATGCCACTCATGATCTCTCTCCTGGGGACGCTACGCGTCCAGTGACGTTGATTGCTGCTGGTTGCGCAGTTTGATTACCCGGGTGACCGCATCCTTGAGACCCATAGCCGCCACAGCGGCATCACCTGGTGAGAACCGGAAGCGGCTGCGAGGCAGCATGACCGGAGGCTGGACATTCGCCACTTCCAGGAACACTGGTCGGGCAACAACGTGCTCTGGCAGCGAGGCGTCGATGCACACAAACACCACCATGTTGAGTCCGTCCTGGGCGTTGCCCACGTTGGACACGACGAACGGCATGTCGGTGCCTGGGTACCAGTCGGCATCTTTCTGCTTTCCTGGGATAATCAGCTTCAGAATCGCTTCTGCTGTCGTAGCGCTTATAGTTTTGTCGTGCGAGTGCAGCCGTGGCAGCTCCGGTGCGGCCTTGGGCGTGCGCTTTCCCGTCAGTACGAAAAGAATGTCGACACCCGCCTCGTGTAGCCTGAGAATGTATTCCGCGTTAGGAGCGCGTTTACCACCTTCGTAGTTTTGCTGTGCTCGAATCTTCACTCCTGCAACTTCAGCAAGCTGAACCTGCGTGAGCCCGAGCCTATCCCGCTCATAACCAAGCCGCAGTCCGATGACAGGTAGTAAAGGACGATTCATATCTTTGCTCGCTGGCATGCTCAAGCCCCCGCAATATCAAGTGGGATCAGCTTGTACTGATCAGTCTCACCGACCCGCTCATAGACGCGAATGTAACTCTTCGAGCCGACCACCTGCAGGGCATCACTGATCGCATCCATGGCCCGGTTCCAGCGTGGGTCATCGATGTTGTGCCGGCGCAGGGCAAGCACTCGAGCAGTGCGAAGTTCGCCATTGCGATCAGCGCGGAAAGCATCGTTGACCATCATCATCAGGCCTGGGTGGGCGTCCTTGCTCCAGTCGCGCAGACACTCGTCAATCAGTTCCTTGGCGGCGTAAAGACGCTCATCGAAAACGATATTGTCAGCGTTGGCGCGTAGCACTTTGTAGCGGCCGTCGAACGAGAGCAGCGTCAGATTGCCTTTTTTGCCGCCCAGGGAGACCCCGTACTGCTCGGCTGACATCTCGACGAATGCTTCGATGTCGCCGTAGATCGACGCCTTCACGGTGCTCAGCAGTTGACTGACATTTCTGGCCTTGGCAACGATCTCCATGGTCAACTCATCGCGCGCCAGGTCTATCGGTTTGATGCCAGACTCTTTGACCAGGTCGCCGCGCGCATTTTTGCGGTAGCCTTCGGGAATAGCGTTTTGCATGGTCATGCTCCTCAGTAGAAAATGGGGTCAGGCGTGTTTCAGGTGGGTGCCGCGTGTCTGCCACTTGCGAGGCTGCTTGCGGGTGGCCATGGAGCTGGTGATGCGGCCACCGCTGTTGCTGATCGTCTGGTACCGGCTCTCCAGGGCAGCGAGTTCTCTGTCCTGCAGCTGCTGCAGCTCCTCCGCCTCCAGCTCCTCGCGCAGCAGCCGCTCATACACCACGACCTGTGCCGGCAGCAGCGGCCGCACTTCTGGTACATCCTTGGCGGGATAGAAGAACAGCACCTGCAGGTAGCCGCGCGGGTTGGTCATGAACTGCGCAAAACTCAGGCCGAAGCGCCTGGGTACGTTGTTGAGCACAAACACGTTGGCCCAGTGCTCGACCGCCGCATTACCCCGGAAATCATCTATCTCTGCCAGGTAGTGCAAGTCTGGCTGCGAGTCGTCCTGCTGGGCCCCGGCCATCAGCCAGAACCCAAACAGGACCAGTAGGCCGGTTACCAGCAGCACCGCCAGATCGAGCCACTGGGCAAACGTCAGCGATTGCATGAGAGATTGCATGGTTACAATTCCTTGATCAGTTCAGCATTGATTTTCGCCATACCCAGCTCAGCGCAGGAGTTCATGGCAGCGGTCACGCAGTTGTTCACGATCAGCGGGTACATCATGTTGACTGGCACCCGACTCGTGCCCCTATGGACGCTGAGGCGCGCCCGGATGGCATCAAAGGCATCTTTCTCGAAGATGTCCGCCAGGCTGCGGCCGACCCGTTTGAACTTCAGCTCCAGGTATTTCTCCAGGTTGCCGTTGAGCGGCTGCAGCTCGATGATTTCGCACCGGCGCGACACTTCGCGGATCTCCGGATGGATGTGTTCATTGAGGGTGTTTTTCAGCTCGGGCTGGCCGACCAGGATGATACTGATCAATTTCTTAAAGCCGTCCTCCAGCTCCCAAAACCGCTTCATAAATTTGAGCGTCTGGATCGGCACGTCGTGTGCCTCTTCGATCATGATCACGTGAGCGTTGCCGCCCCGTGCTGATTCAGACAGCAGCACTTCGATCTGCCTGGCTTTTGCTTCCAGCGACGACTTGGGCCGTACATCCATGTCAGCGAGAATCGCATCACAGATGCTGCTGGCATTGATGCGCGATTTGTCGATAATCCTGGGGAACACAACCCGGATATTCGGATCCTCGCGGTTGATCCGGTCCAGCAGATCCCGGCGCAAAGTGGTTTTGCCTGCACCACTCTCGCCAACAACAGCGATGAACCCGCCGCGCTTGGCAGTCTGGTACATGGCCCCGCGAACGTACTGCTGATCGGGCGACATAAAGACATCATCCGGGCATGTCACATCATCAATAAATGGATCATTGAACAGTTTAAAAAGCTGTTTGGCTTTCTGGCTCAGCATCTCGTTCTCCGGTAATTCTTCGTTGATAAAAGCAGTTTTTTTCGATGAGTCGACAACTGGGTTAGCTTTACGCATGCGGACCAGGTGGCCGTGGTAAGTCACTGGCGTGTCATCCTCATCGAACTGCCACAGCGTCTTGATGTCCTGCGTTAATGCGCCGCATTGGAGCATGTGCTCCTCGGTGGCTCGGCGAATCATCTGGTGGTCATGATTGGTGGGCCAGTTGTTGTGGTTGATGATCTCGCACAGCGTGCTGGTCGGGATCCCGACTACGCGGTGCAGTTGGACCTGGCTAACACCGAGGCGAAACATCACGCGTTTCAGCATCAGGGTGGCGCCAGGGATGTGTGTAACGGTGTTTGGTGCTGCCATTGCTCTCTCCGTCATGGTCAGTGTTGCGGGTTATTTCACCAGGGCCAGTTTCGCCTCCGGCGGTCCATTAATCAGCTCAACGAGCTGGTCGTACTCATCCACTGGCACACCACTTGGGTACCGGTCTCTGATGATCTGGTTCTCCTCGGGCGAGAGTGATCTGCCCAGGGTGGAGCGAATGCGTTTGCAGGCTTCGATGATCGACAGCGGCCTGGTTTCCATCGTGTTGGTGTTGGGAAGTTCGATATCCGTGCCCAGGCGCGGCATGTAGGAAGGCTTGTACACGTTGCCCAGATGGCTGTGCGCATCAAGGCCACCGAACGGCGCCACGTTTTTGCGCCTGAGCTTTTCGATTTCCTCATCCGTTTTTTCCGGATAAGCATTGCGGATGGCGTCTTTGCGATTGGCGTCCTGAACGCTGTCCGGCATCGACTGGAACTCCTCGCCCCAGACCGGCGCGTCCACACGGAAGCCAGACAGATCATTGAACTCGACCGGCGACACACTGAAGCTGTGCTTCTCATCCTTGTAATCGGTAGCAATCACCTTCACCTGCCGATCGCCAAAGACCAGCGGACACACGTCCACTTTTGCACCAGGGTGGACAGCAGGCAGACCACGCAGATCATAGGTCAGCGATCTGTCAGCCTGCGGGTGTTTAAAGCTGATTGTCATGGCCTGACTGACCACTCGTGACTGCGGCGCTGAGGCCAGCAAAGTGCGGCACAAGGCGATATCGGGCAGTATTCGAAGTTGCTCTTTACGGATGGTCTGCCACAGCGCAAAACGGGCAAGCGGCTGGGCCATCCCATCGCGAGCCAGACGGCTGTCAAAATACGGTATGGCATTTGCGTTGAAGGCGGTCGACCAGCGCTCAGCGGCTTCATTAAGCTCATCGACGCTATGCACCGGCTGGAATCGCAAACGGCTCTCAAAGAGCTTCTCCACCAGGTTGTTGCCACCTTCAACCTGACCTTTAACGCGGGCGTTGTGTGCCTTGTGAGGGATATCTTTGACATCCAGCGCCGTCAGCGCATTCTTGATCGCAGAGGACGTGTTGGCACTGCCTTTGTCCCAAATCAACAGCGTCGGGACACCGTGCATCGGCCTGCCAGCCATCTTCGCCCAGCACCACAACAGGAAGTCCCACAGGTTGGCTTGCGTCTCGCCAGCGCTCTGGTAGTAGCGCACCAGCACTGTCCCTGAGTAGTGATCGGTCAGCACATATCGCCACACCCGAAGTGAGGCGTTGCGCTCGATATTCTGAGGTTTGTTTTTGTAGAACTCATCGTCACTGGCGAAGCGCTGGACATCCTGCCCTTTTTTACCAGGCAGGTAGTACAGCACGCAGTACGAGGGGTCTACCTGGTGCACATGGTTTGGGTGCAGCGACTTCATTTGAACGTGAGGCGTTGCCCGCTTGAGCGCTGGCGCGTTCATCTGCCTTTTGCGCAACAGCCGGTTCAAGTGGCCGTTGCTGACTTCGAAATCACGGCCGTTCGCCTGCAGCATGCTGCGGGCATTGGGCACATCCATGATGACTTTGCCATTGGCTCTGATGGAGGTTACAACCACCGCTGCCAGATCACTTAGCATCTGGTCACTCACAGTCGTTGTGCCGGCATCAGAGCGTTTTTTACGACCTGAGCTCCAGCCGACTTTTTTGAGGTGCTCGTAGACCTTGTGCGGTGACCAGCCAAGCGCCTCAGCTACCTGTTCAACCTCAGCACGTTTGCTGCCATGAGGCGCGGTGTCGAGCCTCATGGCCAGCTGACGAATGATATCTGTGGCTAGCTGGTTCATGCCTTTAGTCCTCAGAGTGCTCAATAAAGTTGCCACCATGCGCTGGCATATAGACTGAGAGGTTGAGTCCGAACTCAGCTTCTAGCTCGCGGAAATATTCGCCCAGAGTCGAGATGTGATCAGCGAATGGTTTGACGATCGCTTCCATCTCCTGTTTTGAGAGATCGAACTTTTTGGATTCTTCCTGGATTTGTTCGATCTGTGTGCGCAGGTGATTTATTTGCTGGATGGCACCACCAGCCATGATGGTGACGTTAGAAGTGATTTCAGAAACCACCCCGTCCCACTTCTTGACTCGCAGCTTTCGCTCATCAAGTTCCCTTTCGAGAAGGTTGACCTTTTGCTCCTTGCTTGCCAGTAGGCGCTCTTTCACGTCGGCATCCTCTGCGCGCAGTTCGCGCTCAGCTCTCAGCGCTGCCTTAAGCTCCCGCACTGACATCTTTTCGATATCATCCAGCTTCAGGCCAGCAACCGTGCCACCATCACTGAGGGCTTCCAGATCTTCATCATCTTGGGTCAGAAGTGCAAAAAGCTTTGTGCTGCCCAAATGCGTAATCGATTTCGCATTTGCCGTGCCAAACTTGATGGAAGCTTTCATCATTAGCTGGGCTGTGCGAGGTTCCAGCCCGATTCGTTGAAGCGAGGACAAAAACTGACCGTGGCCTTCGTGCTCTTTGATTACTACGAGCCTCTTGCCGGCCTGTACCATGGATTCTGCACTTTGACCCAAATAGAATCTTGTCTCGTTCTCCAGGCGTGTTATGTCGTAAGGCAAGCTGTCGCCGTATTGCTTGTCTATCACCACCAGGTTCCGATCATGCTCAATTTGCTCCCCGTGCCAGGCAGCTTCGGCCTGTTGCATGTCCTTCGGGGTCTCTGTAACGAATTCAGGGCCGATTTTCTCTGCGGCTGCAGTTTCCTTCGGTCGCCCTGGTTTGCGTTTTTCATTTGCGTCAGCTGCCATGATGTCTCTCCTAAAGTGGGTTGCGTGAAAAGCGTTGCTCGATCTCTGCAACAGCGGATTTAACCCGCGCCATGCCCTCAGCATGGGCGCGCGATATCTGAATGATCTTGGGGCCGAGCCGCCACCGGCCCTGCATTCCCGGAATCTGCTCAACAATGCCAATGCGCTGCAGTGAAGCCAGGTCGCGGGTAATTGTTGGGCGAGAGACGTTTAGGGCATCGGCCAGCTCTGAATTGCGTAGCCCATGAACCTCATGGCCAGCCATGGCCGTGATCATTTGGCAAACGCGCTCATGAATGTTCTCAGCCATGTCGTGGTGACTCCTGGCCAGCGCCCTGGCGAATTCGATGTTGGTGCTGAGTGTGCGGGTGCGGTCCATACATCATGGTTCCGGCCGCTTTCTTCGGTGCATAGGTGTTGCGGCTTTTAGATTGCTTCGGTTGTGATCGACGCTTCACTGGATCTCCTCCTCAAATAAACTCAGCTCAGGTGTGTCGGCTTTTTCCACATTCGCCCGGTGCCATGCCAAGTTCTCCAGCGCACCGGTCAGGGCGGCGATACAGTCGTCCTGGGACAATTGGGCATCATGGAATTTGATCAAAGCGCCGACAGCGCTTGTCAGGCTCGATTGAAGGGCATTGATGTCGCGGGCGTCCGCCTTCGATCCGCTCGGGATTTTCAACGTTAGGTACTGGGCTGAATGAGCCATGTAACGGCTGACGAAACTGGCGCCGCAGGCATGCTCAAAGGGTCTTACCAGCACTGCTGGCATCCGTCCCTCGGCCATCCATTTGTACAGTGAGTGGTGGCCAGCCAAGCCCATCAACTCTGCAATACGCTCTACAGACAGGTTCTTTTTTTCCCTGGCACAGCCCACACACAGCTCCATCGCATGCGTAATACTGGTTGGTTGGACCTTGTTCCAATTTATTCGCGACATTAGAAATGTCCTCTGGAGGCGTGTTCTAAACAAAAGCGGTTTTGCGCTCTATCCGCCGCGAACGGCCGGCTATAGGCTTGTCTCAAAAGCGTCGGAGCGACGCATTTGGTAACGAAGACGGAGAGCGAAATGGCGAACTTGAAGAGGTTAGAAAGGTTGGAGACTCTGGCACTTAACCAGGCTTTGATTATCGGGCAGTTGACACAGGCGATAAGCGCAATGATGCCTCCATCTGTCCGTGAGAGGGCCCTGGATCGATCAGCTGAGGTGTTGCTGGAGCTGATTTTTACAGACGGTGTGCCGCTCACTGCTCTGGAGCTGTCAGTCGATTGGCGGCGGCAGATTGCAGCGCCTTGCATTATGCGGACCGCCGAATAACGCCTTGAGATTGAAGGCGCCTGGCCAGCTCGGCATCACGCTGCTCGGCAGTTGTAAGAGGGCCATGATAAAGCGGAACGTCGGGGAAGACACTGTCGACTGGTCGTTCAATGGCAGTAGCAATGGCAATCGCTACACGGTGGTTTCTGCGCTTCCGCGCCACTACAAGGGACACATAGGATGGTTGAACATCGAGCAGCTTGGCTATGCGGGACAAGCTATAGCCGTGCTGTCCAAGCAGTTCTCGAATACGCTCGGTATTCATGGTGCTATACTCCTGTTTTGTAATTTCCCTGATTCGCAGCAGGGTAATAAAAGTAAACTTACAAGGTGACTATTCTACAAAACTGTAGAATAGTCAATATTAAAATGAAAAATATCACGTTAATTGTAGAAATAGCAGGCCGAATTAAGGAAGAAAGAGAACGGCTAGGCTATCTGCAGCCTGAATTTGCGGCTCAAGGAGCCGTGGCGAGGAACTCGCAGTCGAGGTACGAGCTGGGAAACGGTTCGCCTTCGGCAGATTATTTGGCGCGAATTGCACGGCTAGGTGCGGATGTGCAATACATCGTAACCGGGGTCAGGAGCGAGAATCTGCATGAGATCGATACAGCGGAAAGCAGCTTGCTTAATATTGCTGAGGATGGTGCAAAATACGCGCTCACCACCAGCAAAGACCTCGATATGGACCTGATGAACAAAATTGTGCAGGGTATCTGGGCTGTGATACTAGACAACAAAGACTACGAGACGTTGCCGCCAAAGGTGTTTTCTAAGGCCGTGTCGATCATTTATCAAAATAAAACGCTGTCCAACAGCCGCACTGCGCCAAGCGTCGATACAGTAAGGTCTGTGCTTGATGCGTTGATCATGGTAGAAATAGAAGACTGAGCACGAGAGAGCAATCCACATTTAATTGGGCGCTTTTCGCCGTGAGCCCGCATCGATGAGACCGCTAATGAGCAATATCAAGGTTATCGCCGGGCCATTCGTACTTGGCGCCGCTCGCGTGAAAGACGAGAAAATACTCTTCCCAGTGGATGGTGAATTTTGGCCCGAAGAAATCAAAATCAGTGATATTGAATTCGAGATCGCCACTGAAGAGACAGTCAAGAAAGCGGCAGGGACAGTTGGATGGGGTGCCGCTGGTGCGCTGGCTTTGGGTCCAGTGGGACTCTTGGCTGGCCTGCTACTTGGTGGTCGTAAAAAGGAAGTCACGTTTATAGGTAAAATCGTCGATGGACGTAAGTTTCTAGCGTCGTCCGACAATAAAACATACGTAAAGCTCCGTGCGGGCACCTTCTGATTTGTGCTTTATCCCCATTTACTAACTTAGGTTAAAAGCCTCCTCCCGCCCCGCGCGATTAGGATCACTCCAACATAGGAGTGATTCTACCCATGAGCGCCAACGCGTTTCTCGCAGCACTGCAGCAGACCCTGAAAAAAGAGGGCCGTCTGGTTGACCATAAGGCTGACCGGGGTGGCGTGACTGACTATGGGATATCGCTGCGCTTTCTGAAAGGTCTGCCCGACCTGGACGGCGACATCGATGGCGACGGCCACGTGACCGAAGCAGACATCACCGCCCTGACACCTGGTGAAGTCGCCCGCTTGTATCGCAAACACTTCTGGGACTACTACCGGCTCGACGAGATCAATCATGATCTGGTGGCCATCAAAGCCTTTGACCTGTTGGTCAACATGCGCTCTAAACCTGCCGTGAAGATCATCCAACGGGCGCTGCGTGCTTGCAATAAACCGGTGCTTGAAGATGGCCTGCTGGGCTCCAAAACCTTCGCCGCCATCAACGATATCCGTGATCAGCTCAACCCGCTGGCTGCCATGCGCTCAGAAGCCTATGGACATTACCGGCTGATCATCGCTGCCGATCCTACCCAGGGCGTCTTTCACAACGGCTGGAAAAACAGGGCTTACTCATGAAGATCCTCTCATTCCTGGCAGATGCCATCACGCCGGTCACCTCGCTGATCGACAAAATGCACACCAGCGATGGTGAGCGTCTGGAGCTTCGAGCGCAGATGCTGAATCTGCAGAACACCGTTACAGGCCAGGTGCTGGAGTACGAGGCGAAGATCCTGGAGTCACAGGCCAAAGTGATCATGGCCGAGGCCCAGGGTGAAAGCTGGCTGCAAAGATCCTGGCGCCCGATCGCCATGCTCACCTTCCTGGTCCTGGTGGTATGCGACTCCTTTGGCTTCCTGGCGTTCCGGCTTTCTGACGAGGCATGGGACCTACTGAAGATCGGCATCGGCGGTTACGTGGTCGGGCGAAGCGGCGAGAAAATTGCACCACACGTTAAAGGCCTCTTCACAAAGGAAACTAAGTAATGGAGCTGGTAGACATCCTGAAAATTACGGTGCCGATCATCCTGTTTATGATCGCTGGGATGGGCGGCGCTCTGAAATGGATTTTCATGCGCGAAGAGAGCAGGAAAGCGCAAGAGGCGAAAAGCCAAAAAGAGTATTGGGGCACGGTGAATGACAACCTGCAGAACCTGGTGAGCCAGCTGGCTGGCCAGGTGCGCGAGAACAAAGGCGAGTTTTCCACAGCGCGAGAGCGGATGGAGGCGCGCATCTCCGATGTCGACAAACGCCTGCAGGAGTTCCGCGAGCAGGTGGCTGGCGAGTACATCAAACGAGATGATTGGTTGGAGCATGCGCTCAACCTTGAGCGCAAGGTGGATGAGCTACGCAAAGACTTCAACCGGGAAATCCAAGATCTGATCAAAGCGGTCAGCAGCAGAGGAACAACAAATGGGACTCAATGATATGGAAACTCAAAGGCACCGGCTGCGTCGATTACGCATCCTGCAGGCGCTGTCCCAGAACAGGCCAGAGCCAATCGGTGATGGCCTGATTGCGCAGGTGCTGCGCGGCGATGTGGATCTGAGCTTTACCAAGTTTAACATCCGCAACTCCCTGGACTACCTGTCAGAGCGTGGCCTGGTGATCATCACGCTTCGCAATGACGATCGCTGGATGGCGAAGATCAGCGCCGATGGCGTTGACTTCCTGGACGGCCTTGGCGATCGCCATCTGGGTGTTGCTCATCCGGAAGATTTCTGATGCCGGCCGTCAGCAAAATACAGCAGCTGCCATCAGAGGTGAAAGCCTGGCTTGACTCCAAGCTTGTGGCCAACGCCTTTGGCAACTATGACGAGTTGACCGAGCAGCTCAATGGCAAGCTGGCAGCCCATGAGCTGGAGCTGACGGTCAGCCGGTCGGGCCTGGGCATCTACGGCAAAACCCTGAAAGACCGGATTGAGAAAATCCGCTCCAGTACAGCAGCTGCAAAGCTGCTGAATGAGACCATGGACGATGAAGGCGATGCCCTGGGCATGGCCAACGTCGCGCTCGCCCAGGATCTGATTTTCCAGCTGATGAACCAGTACGATGCGGATGATCCGGACCAGAAGATCAACGTGAAGGAAATCACCATGCTGTTCCGCGCCCTGGGCAACATCAGCCGGGCGTCCCTGCCACAAAAGCAATGGGCCAAGAAAGTGCGTGAGGAGCTCGCGCGCAAAACCGCCGAGGCGATCAGCGAGATCCAGGCTGAGGCCGGGTTGTCGGATATGCAGTTTGAGCGCGTGCGCGCCAAATTCCTCGGGATAAAAATCGATGGCTAATCTGAGCGCCGCGCAGCAGCGCGAGCTGCTGGACCAGGTCGATGACATTCAGCGCGAGCGCGTTGGCCAGTTTAACGCCAGCGAAGTGCCTGATGTTCTATTGCCGTATCAGATACGCTGGCACCAGGACATGAGCCCGGTGCGGGTACTGGTCAAGTCCCGTCGTATTGGTGGCACTTGGGGCTGTCTGGCTGCAGAGGCGACCCTTGAGGCTGCGCACCGTAATGGCATGAACCAATACTACGTCGGCTACAACAAAGAGATGGCGGCTGAGTTCATCGGTGACTGCGCCAGTTTTGCCAAAGCTTACCAGGTGGTCGCATCAGAGATTTCCGTTTCCCTGGACAAGTCTGTCATTGATGACGAAGACAAAGACATCCTGCGCTACCGGATCCGCATGGCATCTGGTCATGAGATTGTTGCCCTGTCCAGCAAGCCGTCAAACCTTCGTGGTCACCAAGGCCATGCCCGCCTGGATGAAGCGGCTTTCCATGATGACCTGCAGGCGCTGATCGATGCGGCCATGGCGTTCCTGATCTGGGGTGGCCGGGTTGATATCTGCAGCACACATTTTGGTGATGGCAATCCCTTCAATCAGATCCTGCGCGAGATCGAAGCCGGCAAGCTGAAATACTCGGTGCACAGGGTCACCTTTGATGAGGCGCTGGCTCAGGGATTCTACCAGCGCATCTGCCTGGTCAAGGGTGAGCTTTGGACCCAGGAGAAAGAGCGCGAGTTCCGGGACAAGATCTATGCGCTGTATGGCACGGCCGCTGATGAAGAACTCGGTTGTATACCCTCGGCCGGCAGCGGTGCCTATTTCACGCGGACGTTGATCGAGCAGTGCCAGGATCAGACTATCCCGGTGCTGCGTTTCACCAAACCCGCTGAATGGGTTACAGACGACAGACGTATTGAACAGGCTGAGCAGTGGTGCCGTGATGTCCTGCAGCCGGTGATCGACAACATGCCCACGCATCAGCGTTCGGTGTACGGACAGGACTTTGGCCGCGACGGTGACCTGTCGGTTCTCTGGATCATGCAGTCCAATGGAGTGAGGCGCTGGCGTACGGCGTTCATGCTGGAGCTGCGCAAAATCCCATTTGATGTGCAGCGCCTCATCATGTTTTTCATCATCGACCGCCTGCCGCTGTTTCACCACGCTAAGTTTGATGCCAGGGGCAACGGCCAGTCACATGCTGAAGCAGCACTGCAGGAGTACGGCGAGCAGCGCATCGATTGCGTGATGGCCACCCCGAAGTGGTACAGCGAGTATTTCCCCAAATACAGATCGGCTTACGAGGACAAAACCATTCTGGTACCCAAGAGCGAGGATGTTATTGCTGACCATCGCCGGGTTGTGCTGCACCAGGGCAGTCCGCGCATGAGTGATGGCCGCGATCGCGGCAGCGATGGCATGTACCGACACGGTGACTCTGCTATCGGTGGTTTGCTCGCCTGGGCAGCAGCCCTAGAAGAAACAGAACCAGCAGCTGGCGCGAACATCGAAGCATCACTTGATCGACTGCTGCCATCGCGGATGGAAAACCGCCGCCGTACCACAATGTTCCGCTGATTTGCCCGAGGCCCTGAGAGCTCGCCTACGGCGTTTTCCCCGGTGCCGGCGCTATGACGCCAGAGAAATCGCGCAACGCTCGCGGATCGATTCATGAACGCAACTGACCAGAGATTATGACCATGGCTACCAAGACAGATACAAAAACCGCTCAGGCCGCTGAGTCAGGCACTGAAAAGTTCATTGAAGCGGCCGGCAGCAGCATTGATCCGGATGAGGAACAATGGCGCCCGCTGACCGGTAATAACGATCGCGACCTGGAGCCGATGAAACAGGACCGGATGCAGAAGCTGGCAAAGTTTCTGTGGGAGTCCAACCTGATCGCCGATCGCATTATTGAGCTGCCCCTGGCGTTCATGCTCAGTGATGGCGTCCGGCTGAAGGTGCCCGATGATGAAGCCCAGGCAATCATCGAGAAATTCTGGTATGACCCCATCAACAACATGGATCTGTCCCTGGAGGAGTTCGCCCGCGAGCTCGCGCTGTTCGGTGAGCAGTGTTATCCGGTGTTTGTGAACCAGATGAACGGTCATGTGCGCCTGGGTTATCTGGATCCGGCTGAGATTGACGATGTGATCACCGACCCGGACAACAAGCGTCAGCCGATCGGCATCAAAACCAAGAAGGATGGCAAGGGCAATTACCGACGCTTCAAAGTGATCATCAACGCCGATGAGTCTGTGTTCGGTGCGCGCGCCAGGCGCAAGCGCAAGACGTTCACCGATGGTGAGTGTTTTTACTTCCGCATCCGGGGGCTGGCATCGGGCGCCCGTGGCCGATCCGATCTGCTGCCGCAAATGGATTGGCTGGATGCCTATGATCAGTTCCTGTTTGGGGAGCTGGATCGCAACCAGGGCTTGCGTGCCTTCATGTGGGACGTATTGATCAAGGGCGCCAACGAGGAGGATATCAAGGCCAAGGCAAAGAACATCCAGGTGCCGCAATCTGGTGGCGTTCGGGTACACAACGAGTCAGAGGAATGGACTGCACTGGTGCCGGAGATGAACGCAGCCGACACGAGCCAGTCGGCGCGGCTGTTTCGCAACCATGTTCTGGGTGGTGCAACAATCCCGGAGCACTGGTTCGGTGGTGGTGGTGATGTGAACCGCAGCACGGCCGGTGAGATGGATGAGCCGACTTTCAAGATACTGGCCGCGCGTCAGCGCCGGCTCAAGTACATGCTGGAGGTGATCGGCACCTTTGTGATCTCCATGTGGGCCCAGTTCAATAACAGAACGATTGACCCGTCCGATCGCGCGTTCTGGGTGACCTGTGAGCTGCCCGAGATGGTGCAGCGAGATACCACGAAATACGCCTCTGCCATGCAGCAGGTGGTGGGCGCGTGTGTCGCGGCGATGAACGCCAGGCTGATGACCCGTGAGGTGGCGATCGAGATCATCGTGGCTACGGCCAGGCGCTTGGGTGTGGACAAAGAGCCGGGGCAGCTGCTCAAGGAAGTCGAGGCGATGATCGCCACGCAGAAAACCGATGACGCCGATGTTGATCTGGATGTGGGTGTTGGTGGATGAACGATCGCGAACGCCGCAAGGCATTCAACCAGGAGCGTAAGGCAGTCGTCACTGAGTTTGAAGAACTCAGCGCTGCCACGCTGCTGATGATCAACCGGATCCTCAACGAAGCACGTGAGCAGATCAAGTTCCTGCTGCGCATCTCGCCGACCGATTACAACCTGTGGCTGCTCGGTGAGCTGGAGTCGCAGATCAAGGTCATCCTGAACCAGGTCTCCAGTCAGTCAGCTGCGGCCGCGCAATCAGCGTTAAGCAATGCCTGGTCGCTGGGTGAGCTGCTCACTGACCGGCCGCTGCAGGCTGCTGGCCTGACCATCGCCGGGGTGGCGCCGGCCATTGATACACGTCAGCTGGCCGCGCTGCAGCATGTGACCACACGCAAGATCGACGGCGTCACCCGCATCATGGCTGACAAGATCGACACACAGCTGGGTATGGTGATGATGGGCGTGCAGCCGGCCGACATGGCGATCACGGTGATTACCAATATCCTGGATGAAGGTGATCGCTCTCGCGCCCTGGGCATTCTGCGCACCGAGATCAGCCGAGCCAACTCGATTGCCAGTGATTTGCGCAAACGCTCTGCTGCAACAGTGTTGCCTGGTATGCAAAAGCAATGGCGCCGCAGCGCACGCAAAGATCCGCGCGAAACTCACACTTATGCTGATGGACAGGTGCAAGATCTGGACAAGCCGTTTATCATCGGTGGCATTGAGATGATGCACCCGCATGATCCCAAGGCGCCGATCGGTGAAGTCATCAACTGCGGCTGTATGTCGCTGCCCTATATGAAGAGCTGGCAGATGTCCGCACCGGGCAAACGCGCAGTAACATAATTTACTAACTTAGGTTAAAAGTCTTACTCCACCCCCCTCAAGTACGCTGCAACTGTCCATAAATCATTTTGATTCGGAGAGTTGCACCCATGCCCAACGACGAAGAAAAGAACGGCGATCCTACCCAAAAAGCAGATGCTTCATCTGCCGGTACATCGACGTCCAGCACGCAAACCCCGCCTGCCGACACGACCGGCGCTTCTGAAAACTCAGCTGCTGCCACCACTGCCAAGGCCGCGAAGTCTGCTAAAGCTGGCAAACCCAATAAGGCGACCAAGGCCAATGCGACTACCGCCAAACCTGCTGGCAACAACAATGCCGGCAACAAGCCTGCGTCACCTGGTTCCGATGACAAGCCCGCCGCCACAGTTGCTGCCGCTGCGAAGTTCGCAGGTGTCGAGGTAGCAGAGGTCCTGGACTTCAACGCGTTGGGCAACGGCCGCTTCATTGTCGTCACCACCTCCGGCCGCAAGTACAACTCCACCCCCGATGAGCGCAAAGCGCAAGCCGCTGCCGCTGCCGCCAAGGCAGCTGAGAAAGCCGCTGCCAAAGCGAAGGCTGCACAGTAATGTTTATCCCTGCAGAAGGTATAGTCGGCGCGGTAGCGATGCGCGAAGCGGCCAGCGAGATGCGTGACACCATCGAACTGGTGCGCAGCGCATTGCATGAGAAAGTCAAAGTGCAGCTGGGCAAGTCCGAATGCTGGATTGACCTGGAAGCCATCTATCCCGATCGCGCCGTCGCACGTCTGGCCGGCCGCTTCTACGCGTATCCCTACACGATCGCCCAGGACAACACTGTCACCATTGGCGACCCCTCTGAAGTGGTGCGCGAGTTCACCCCCGTTGGCGCATCCATGCGCGAATCAGTGGCGCTGATTGAAGCCGTGGGCGATGTGGAAAAATCCAGATCGTTCCTGATCCGCGTGATCCGCGCCGGCACCTCTGCCAACAACAAAGGCTATCCAGTGGCTGTGCTGCGTGAAGCGGCGCCGCTTTTTAATGGCACCCGTGTGTTCATCAAATCAGACGACGAGCACCTGGGCGGCAAAGGCAAGGATGTGCGCAACCTGATCGGCGGGCTGCGCGATGCCAAGTTTGTTGAAGGCGCTACGCCCGACGAAGGCGAGATCCAGGCAGTGCTGGATGTCTTCGATTCCGAAGCGGTGGTTGCTGGCAAATTGCGCGAGGCAGTAGAGCGCAACATGAATCACCTGTTTGGCTTTTCCATTGATGTCGAGGGTACCGCCAAGCGCGTGGGCCGCATCATGGAAGCTACCCGATTTACCAAAATCCACTCCGTTGACCTGATCGTCGAAGCCGGCGCTGGCGGAGAGCTTATTAATCTGATCGAGGCGGTTGCCTCAAATACCAACGATGAGGACGATGCCATGAAGCAGCGCATGCTCGAAGCGATCCGCAAGGCCAACAACGGCTCTTTGCCACAAGGCCTGGACGAAAATGATGAAGATGCCGTGTTCACGGCCTTCAAAGAAGCCACCAAGCCTGAGCCGGTACAGGCGCCTGCGAAGACTGGCGACGAGGCACCGATCACCCGCGCGGAACTGAAGGTTCTGGAAACCCGCACCGCCATGCGCGAAGCGGTCCGCACCTCCAACCTGCCCGAGAAGGCGCAGGACAAGCTGATCAAGCAGCTGGAAACCGATCCCGCCCTGACAACCGAAAAGTTCAAAGAAGCGATCAGTGCAGAGCGCGAGTACCTGGCCAGCTTCACTGAGTCAGGCACCGTACGCGGCCTGGGTGGCGGTGATGGCACCGTGGGAGTTAAGGGCATGGAAGAGATGCTCGACAAGCTGCTGGATCGCGACGACAACGAAGTGATCAGCCTAAAGGAATGTTATCTGGCGGCCACCGGTGACACCCGCGTCACCGGGCAGCTGCGCAACTGCCGTTTCCGTGAGGCCCTGGATACCACATCATTCCCGATCATGCTCGGTGATGCGGTTAACCGGCGCGTGCTGACCATGTACAACCAGAACCTGCAGCACGAGCTGTGGCGTCAGATTGTCAGCGACATCGTACCGCTCAATGATTTCCGTGAGCGCAACAACGTCATGTTCGGCGGCTTTGGTGATCTGCCTGTGGTTGCCGAGAAGGCAGCTTACGTTGGCCTGGATCAGCCCACTGAGAAGGCTGAGAAATACAGCCCGGTCAAGCGCGGCGGTATCGTTGCAGTCTCCCTGGAGATGATCAAGAACGACGATGTCGGTTTTGTCATGCGGATCCCGCAATCTGTGACAACTGCAGCCAAGCGCACGCTGAACAAGTTTGTCCTGGACATCATCCGCACCAACCCGGTGATGGCTGATACCAAGGCGATTTTCCACGCCGATCACGGCAACCTGGGCACCGCTGCGTTCAGCAAAGCGGCCTACCTGGTCGCACGCCTGGCGATGATGAAACAGGCTGACCACGACACCGACGAGCCGCTGGGCCTGGCGCCCAAGATTCTGCTGATCCCGGCAGATCTGGAGGAGGCAGCGTTTGAAGCCTTCCGCCGCGATACCAACCTGGACCCGGACTTTGCCCAATCATCCATGCCGATGATTCGCCCGGTACCGTACTGGACCGACGTCAGCGACTGGGCCTTGATCGGTGATCCTGCCGAGCATCCAACCATTGAAGTGGGTTTCATGGATGGCCGTCAGGAGCCCGAGATGTTCATCCAGGACACGCCGACGGCCGGCTCGATGTTCACCAACGACATGGTGACTTACAAGATCCGCCACATCTATGGCGGCAAAGCCAGCAGCCACAAGAACATGCGCAAGCATGTAGTTGCTGACGCCTAAACGCGAGCTACCTGATGGAAACGGAAGCCTTTAAGAGTTTGATGACCAGCCTGGTGCGCGACGACGACAGCCGACTCTCTCCCGGAGATGTCTCGACGGCACTGGCGCTGGTCATCAATCGCTACAACGCGGACCGCCCCCGCCAGCTGACACAGGATGTGGAAGTTGGCGAGGCGATGGTTCTGCAAACGCCTGACCAGTGGACCAACAAGCGCAGCTCGATTCTTACCATTGAAGCGCCGATCGGTCGCAACCCGCCAAGCTATGTAACTGAGGATTATTTTTATGTCTACGACCTTCCTGACTCTGATGTTGAGCTTCGTCTGCTTGCTGGTGTTGTTGGTGTCGGTGAGCTTGTGCGTGTTTGCTACACAGCAAGCCATACCGCCCCACTCACTTTCGATGAAGATGATTGTGAGGCGCTGGCTTGCCTGGGCGCAGCAATCCTTTGTGACCAGGTGGCGGCGCTGTATGGCCACGATTCGGACGTCAGTGTTCAGGCCGACTCGGTACAGCACAACGATAAAGGTCGCACTTTTGCTGCTCGTGCTCGTGATTATCGTGCTCGCTACGAGAGCAAGTTTGGCAAGCCAACCAGCACTAATGCTGCCAGCGCAGTTGCAAGGATCCCATCACCCAGTCGAACTGGGATGCGAAACCGATGAGGATCTTACTCGAAACCAATCTGCCACAGCTTGCACAGCTGTGGGCGAGCGAACCGGAGATTACGCAGCGGCACCTGACCCGTCAGATGACCGAGGCAGTGATGCTCCTGGAGCGCGAAACGATCGAGCGGGCACCGGAGGGCCGGGGCGGCTCATCGGGTCTGCGCGGTGGGATAGCTGCGGTACCACCGGTTGCCTCCGGTATCAGTGGTGAGGTGATCGGCTTGGTGGTCGGCAGCGCGGCGCACACGGTACCAATCGAGATGGGTACCAAACCGCACTTTGTTCCGATCCGCCCGCTCCAGGAATGGGTTGAATACAAGCTGGGGCTGGAGGGGCAGGAAGCGCGCAGTGTCGCCTTTGCCATCAGCCGCACCATCGCCCGCGATGGCACCGAGGGCAAGTTCATGTTTCGTGATGCCCTGGCGGCAAACGAGGCGCAGGTGGAAGAGATGCTCAGGGCCGCGATCCCGCAGATCATCCAGGAGATGACACAAGGTGAGTAACAGCGCCCAGATTCGCACCGCGATCGCCTCTGTCGTCAACAGCGTTGCCGGGGCCGGCCTGTTTCACGACCGCGAGAAGTACAGCAAGACAACGAGCAAGTTGAAAGAATTTTATGTCACTGGCGCCATGATTGCCGGTGGGTTTGTTCGCCGGGTTGGCCGGCGCAAAGAGTCGCCCGATGCTGGCCACACGTTTGTGGTGTTTTCCACCTGGGAGCTGCACTACTTCCGCGCCTTCCAGGAAGACGAAGACAGCGAGGTTGGATTTGATGCCCTGCTCGACGCCATGGATGCGGCGTTTGATGCGGATCAGACCCTGGGCGGGACCGTTGACACGATCGTCACCGATGAACAGGCCGGCCTGCGACTGTTGACCAGTCAACCAGCGATGTTTGCAGGGTTCCTGGTGCACTACGCCAAGCTGAGGCTGATCAGCGAGCACTCTGAATCAGCATAACGATTTTTACGTGAGGACATGACCATGAGCAAACCGACCAAACAGAACAAGGTGCGCGTGCACAGCCTGGAGCTTAAAGGCAAGGGCATGGAGCGCCCGGTGACTGCCGGGGTGCACTACGTCAGCCAGGATGGCCTGGCGCACGCAGTAGGCAGTGCGACATACAACCCGGAGCCGTTCGCACCGAAGCAAGCTGAGAACCAAGCACTGAACGATTCGGTCGATGCACCAGTTTCGGCTGCTGAACTGGCTGAGCGCGCACGGGCCGGTGACATCGTCGATGCGATCGCGTCTCTGGATCTGGCAGACGACGAGATTATGACCAAGAACAAAGGACCCAAGGTGGCAGCTATTGAAGCCGTCCTGGGATTCCAAATCACTGAAGCTGATCGCGATCAGGCGTGGCAGCTCTTCAACCAAAGAGGGTAAGCAATCATGTTTCAACGTTCAGCGGAAATGACAATCTACGGCAAAAAGGAAGAGACCTATGGCGTGTTAGCAGCGCCGACCTTGGCAGCCGATGTGTTCAAGACGTTCGATGTCGTGCTCAAAGCGCTGGACGGTGAGACCGAGCGCGATGAGACAGCACAGAACGCATGGGGCAGCTCTGAGATATTCCACGTGGGCACCAATGTGTCATTGGAATTCAAGATGTCCATCTGCGGTGCTGGCACGGCCGGTACCGAGCCCGAGTGGGGTTTCTTCCACAAAATCTGTGGCTATGCAGTGACTATCGATGAGCTGGTCGATGTGCGTTACAGCCTGATCAGCGCAGACGGTGACAGCGCGACGCTGTTTATCAACGTGGGCGGTACCCGTCACCCGATGACCGGTGTACGCGGTGACGTCACCCGGCACTTCGACGCCAAAAAGCGTCCGTACTTCCAGTACAAGCTCAAGGGTCTGTGGAATGCACCGGTGGCCAAGACAGTCATCAATCCTGATTTCACCGGCTACCAGCGTCCGGTGCCGGTCGGCAATGAATACACCACTGCCTCGCTGCATGGCGTCTCACTGGCTTTAATCAGCCACATGTATGGCAACAACAACGCGGTTGAGTATATCGACGTCCCAGGCTACGAAGGCATCGATGTAAATGACCGCGAGCCTGGTGGTGACATCACCTTCCTGGCGCCGGCGATCGGCACCAAAGATTGGTTCACCACTGCCAAGAATGGTACCCAGGGTGCGCTGATTCTGGAGCATGCCGGTACCGACGCCGGTGACGGCAACCACGTGCGCTTTGAGAACCCCAACACTCAGCTGATCCAGCCTGACTACACGACAGTGCTGGGCGGCAAAGTGGGCATCAAAGCCAACCTGAACATGCTGGCCGGCGCTGACACGGCCGGTAACGACGAAGAACTCATTATCGTCAGCTAATGCACAACCCCGTGAGAAGAGAGCCAGCCCCGGCCAGTGGATTAAGCAGTACCGCTGGCCGGGCCGAGCCGAAGATGAAAGACCAACCATAAACTTAATGCAGGAGAGAGCCATCATGGCCACGTTCAAAAAGCGATCAACCAACACCTTCAAGAAAAAAGTATCCGTGTTCCTGGGCGATGAATCCCTGGGCGATCTGGATGTCACCTTTGTCCAGCTGAGCCAGGATGAATTCTCCGACCTGGTGGAAAACGAAAATGATGCCGGGCTGTGTAAGCGCGTCATTCAAGCCGTCGGTGATATCCCGGTTGAGGGCTCAGAAGGTGAAGTAGTCAGAGGCCAGGATGCTATTGACCTGGTGCTGAACGATGCCAGCTGCGTGTCGGCCTGCGCTGTTGAGTACATGGAGACACTCAAAAGCGGCAACTTTCGTAAGCGAGGAGCTCGCGGCCGCCGTTGATTATTACCACCAGGATCCGGTCCCGCGCTTTAGCGAGGCCGACCTGGAGGAAATGCGGGAGATGGGGGCCAGCGAGGATGAACTGGAGCAGCTGCTGGACCAGGAGGTTGAGCCCGAACCCTTCGAAGTGATGCCCGAGAACTGGGATGCCATTCAGCTTTACCTGAGCGTGTATGGCCAGTTCACGATCTCTGAAAACGGACATGTGTTCGGGTTTAATTTTGCTGCCGTGGACGTTGACATCGATCGAAGCGGCATTGAAGTGACTCCGCAGACCTGGCAGCGGTTCAAGATTCTGGCCCACCACACCGTGCACACCCTTAATCAGCGTGATGGAAAATGAGCGAATACACAGCCACCATAAAGCTAAAAGCAGATCGATCCGGCCTCACCGGTGAAGTCAAGATTGCGGCTGCTGATATCGCCAAGCTCAATGATGAGCTGCAACAATCCGGTGCTGCCGGCGCCAAGGGTGCCGACGGCATCAAGAAACATTCCAACGAAGCCAAGGGTGCTGCAGATAGCACCCGGAAGCTCAACACCGAAACCAAATCTCTTAGGGAACAGTTCATAAGCCTGAAGTCAGTTCTGGCTGGCTACGGCGTTTTGAAGATCGGTGGTTTTTTAAAGCAAGAGTTAGCCGCCTTCCAGGATGTGCGCACCATGATCCAGGGCATGTCCGGATCGTCAAGTGCATATGCAGAAACGCAGGAATATCTGATTGATGTGGCGGAGGACTATAGCCGCAACCTGAACACATTGTCAGAGAGCTACGCGCGGCTGATGGCCCTGGAAGGCGCTAACCTGGTCACGATGTCAGAGAGCCGCCAGCTGCTTGAAGGTCTTTCTGACGCCAGCGCTGCTCTCAAGGTCAATAACGAGCAACTGGGCTTAGTGTATTACGGCTTGTCCCAGGCGATCAGCCAGCCGATCGTGCACGCCGCAGAATTAATGCAGGTCATGGAGCCTATGCCTGGGCTGCTGAATCACATGGATGCTGCGGCCGGGCTGGTCGGTGGTGGCTTCCGAAATATGGTTCTCGATGGGAAGGTCACCTCTGCTTTTTTCAAGAACACTTTGATCGGTGCACTGGAAGAATACGAGGGGGCTGCTGCCCGCACTTACGAAAACATCTCATCGATTTCAAATCGGATTGCCACTGCCCACACCAATCTCGTGGCAGCCCTGGAAGTGCCAATTGATTCCGCTATCGGTAATTCGATGCGCCTCTATGAGGCAACCCTTAAAACGATCACACCGCTGATTCCATCGCTCATTGAGCTGACCGGTGACTTGGTTTTCATGTTGACGGCGTTGGCAGGCGTGAAGCTGGCCGCATGGCTGTACGCAACAACTGCGGCCAGCTACACAGCCAGCGGCGCTCTGACAATGCTGGAACTGCGGTTCCTCGCGACAATGACGTTGGCGCGGGCAACTACCCTGGCAATGATTGGCCTGCGAGGCGCGATGGCGTTTCTGGGCGGACCTTTGGGTGTGGTTGTTCTAGCGGCAACAGCGCTGTATGCATTTAGCAGAAATGGGCAGACCGCTGCCGCTGACGCTGCAGCATTGAGAGGCGAAATCGACGATCTTGCCGCTTCGTATGAGGCGCTAACCGTAGCGCAAATTGATCAACAAATCTCAGCAGCCCAGGCTGAAATGGCTGAACTGTCAAAACTCAAAGAAGGTTTAGTTGAGCCCGAAGCGAAGTCGAATCCTTTAATGGCCTGGGGCATGTCACCATCAGATGCTGACTACCAAGCTCTGCAGCAATACACCGACGAGATGGATTCTCTAAATCAGCAGCTGGACGCCGGCGCACGGAATCTTAATGCATTGGCACAGGCTCGGCCCGGAGCGATTGCCAATGATTTGGATGCAGAAACGGCTGCGGCCACGGCTCTGTCCAAAATCCAACAGGACCTCCTGGACAAGTACCTGCCGCTGGAGGCACTGACCGCCGAGTACACATCCAACCTGGCTGCGCTGAGCGCCATCGAAGCCTCCAGCACTGAAGAGGCCAGCCGCAAAGAGCGTGCGATCACCGCGTTGAACGAAGCCTACCGCGAGGAAGTGCGCGAGCTGACCGGTGTGACCAAAGCCGAGGAAGATGCGGCCAAGGCGCGCGAGAAAACCCTGCAGGAGATGAACAAACTGATCGACCAGTACGCGCCCATGCAGAACGCAGTTGTCGAGTATGAAACTCAATTGCTGCTGCTGAGCCAGGCGCGTGATCAGGACCTGCTTTCCCTGGAGAACTATCACATCGCGGTGGCCGCGCTTGCCCAGGAGCAGTATGAGGCGTTAAACCCTGGCGCGCTGCTGGTTGATCAGATGGAGGAAGAGCTGCGGGTGATGCGCCTGTCAGCGGTTGAGCAGGAGTATGCAAACCGGATCCGGGGTTTGTCGGCTGAGCAGATTGCCCTGCAGGGCGATGCCATCCGCGCGCTGATCATCGAGATGCAGGACGAACAGGTGACCATTGATGCTACCGCGCAGCGGCAGCAGGACTATCAGCGGGCAACCGAGAACATGCTGGAGGATCTGCAGCGAAGCTGGACCGACTACTTCGACCAGATCCTTGAAAAAGGCAAGTTCAACCTGGAGACCCTGGGTGAGTCGATTGTGGCGATCATGCGCCGCACGATGGCCAGTGTGGCCAGCATGGACATGGCCAACTCGCTGCGTAGTGTCTTTACCCCGGCCGCGCCAGGCGCAGCCCCAGGCGATCCTGCCAGTGGTGGTTCAGTCAACTATGGCCAGCTGGCAGCGCTGGTCGGCGGTGGCGTCTCCAGCGTGCTGAACGCCTCACTCGTGCAGAACTCAGCAGCGGTTTACGAAGGTGGCCAGCTGATCAGCGAGGGCGCCAAGTCATTCAACTTTGGCCTGAAGAACCTGAGTGCAAACCTCTTCGCCGGCATCGCGGGCAGCGCGATCGGCACGGCCGTTGGTGAGGCTGTGTTTGGTAAACAAGCGCAGAGCAACTACGGCGCCATGGCCGGTGCGGTGCTCGGCTCGGTGATCCCAGGTGTGGGCACCTTCCTGGGCGCAATGGCCGGTGGCGCCCTGGATGCGATGTTCGGCGGTGATGGTTACAAGCGCATGAGCGTGGGTTTTGACACCAATCGCGACTCGGTACGCGGTAGCTACTACACTGGCACTGAGACCTTTGCCAGCGGCCTGCAGGTGAACAAGATCAACCGGCGCGGTGACCAGGAAGCGACCGATGCGATCACAGCCAAGGCGGCTGAGATTGATGCGTTCATCACGCAGCTGACGCGTGCGGCCGGTGGCTCGATTGACATGAGCCGGGCGACGCTCTCTGGCACCTCGGCTGATTACGGCTACAGCCAGGGCAGTTTCTTTGGCATGCGCGCTGGTGAGGATGCCGATTCTGAGGAAGCCCTGGACGCGCTGTTTGGCAGCTTCAGCAAGCAGCTGATCAACCACATTGAGGGTCTGAGCGATGGCGTGACCCAGGCGCTGCGAGCGGCCACCGGATCTGCTGACGAGATCCTCGCGCAGTTCCAGGAAGTGCTGGCGCTGGACTCACTGGTGCAGTCGGGTCAGTTGGATATCCTGGGTGATGTCACTTTCGAGTTTGCCCAGCAGCTGGCCGAGGCCGCTGGTGGCATCGAGAACCTTGCCGCCACCACAGGCGCATTCAGCCAGTCGATCGCCGATCAGTCTGATGTGCTGACCAACGTCACTACGCGTTTGCGTAGCGCCGTCACAGAGCAGTTTGACGCGCTGAACCTGAGCCTGGATGACTTCACCAGCGTCGCTCAATTCCGCGAATATTTTGACTCAGTCAAGCAGAGCCTGGATGCGGTCAACGTGCTGGAGTTGGTACAGGCCGGCAACGCACTGGCGCTGCTGATAGAGCAGGAGAAAGAGCTGGCCGACGTGCGAGCCCAGGCCATGGCCGAGCAGATCGAAGCGGCCAGTGATCTGGTGGATGAGTACCGGTTCCTGCGCACCCAGGCCGCGCGTGTTGCCGGCGATATCCACAATGACATATTCAAACTCACCGGCAACGGCGCAGTGGATTTGCGATCGCGCCTTCGCACCGGTCCCCTGGATGAGCAGCTGGAAAGCGTGGATGCGCTGCGCCAGGAGATCCTGGCCAACTACAACGAGCAGCTGAAACTTGAGCAGCAGTTGCACGAAGAGAAGATGAACCACTACCAGCAGCAGCTCGATACCGCCAAGCGCATTGATGATTACATCAATCAGCTGATGACCGGTGACCTGTCCCCCCTGTCGGTGGCAGACCGTCTGACACTGGCGCAGCAGCAGTTTGATGATGTGTATCAGCGTGCCATCTCCGGAGATCTCGGCGCTGCTCAGGAAGCCACAGGCTACTTCGACGCCTTTGCCCGGTTGAATCAGACTGCCCTGGCCAGCTCTGAAAGTGGTGTGGCCGCATTCAATGCCAACTTGGCCAAGCTGCAGGAGATCAGCGCGCTGCTGGGCCAGGCGCAATCACCAGGTGAATTTGCGGCCGGCGAGTTTGCGGCCACCTATGTGGCTGAGCTTCGCGAGCTGCAGGCTGAGATGATCCGGATTGAGCAGTTGATGGGCGAGCAGATCGTCGGTGAACTGGTGAATCTGAAAGTGCTGTTTGCCAACCTGCCGGCCGAGATCGCGCTTGAACTGCAGGGCCTGATCGGCGACGGCATGCTGGCCATCCTGCAGCAGGGCGCGAACTTCGGCCTGCTCTCCCAGGACATCGTCAACGCGCTGGGCCTGATGCCAAAACTCAGCGACCTGAGTGATGGTGGTATTGCGGCCGCGATTGAAGCGGTGACCGCGCTGTCTGAACACCCGAACATGCTGGGCGATAACATTCAGTCGCTGGCTGATGCGATGGGCGCGATGATCCAGGCAATGCTGGCTCAAGGCACAGCGGTCCAACTGATTGCCGATCAGATTGCGAAGAACCCGGTGGCCACCAACGCCGCTAACCAATACCTGGGCCAGAACGGTCTGGGCAGCGTGTCTGACTACCAAAGCGTGGTTAACACAAGTCTGAGTAATGCAGAGATCGCAGCAACCGTAGCGGCTCTGAATGGGTCGGCCGCGACCGAAGCCGAGGCGGTAGGTGCGATTTACAATGCGGCGATCGCCAACGGTGTTGGATCCGGACAACTGGCTCAGGCCAGCGGCTACAGCCAGGCGGAGATCCTCGCGCTGGCGGCCAAGTACGGTTATGCCTCATTTGCGGTCGGTACCGACCGGGTCGACAGTGATCAGTTTGCTGCGATCCATAAAGAGGAAATCATCTTTGACCGCCCGCGTGCGAGCAAGCTGCGTGATGCGATCGTTGACCGGGTCACAGGTGCTGGCAGCTCAGCGGACGTGCAGCGATTCGTGAAGGCCGTGGAGGCACAGACAGCGCTACTGGCTGAACTGGTTGACCAGAACCGCGATGTGTCTTCAGAGCAGCGTCAGGCGTTTGCAGGGGCCGCTCGGGAGATCTCCGAGAGCGTGGATCGGTTGACCAGGGAAATGGAGGAGCGCGCAGCATGATAAGCGATGCTCAGTATCTGGCCTGGTTACGATCGCAAGCGCCCAAGGTGCTGCTGGCCGAAATGGACTATTACGACACGGTCACCGAAAGTGTGGGCACGGCGTATATCAGTGATCGAGGTTACAACACAAACTGGTCTGACGGGGTTGAGCATCGCCCGTACCCCGACTATCTGAAAGGAGTGCCCAGCGCCAGGCGTACGCTCGGTTCCGGCCGGCCGGCGCGCGGTGAGCTGATCATCGACAACACCGCTGGCGAGCGTGACCACTGGTTGACCCAGTACAAGTGGGACGGCCGCAAGGTGCGCCTGCTCTACGGTGATCCCTCCTGGGAGTATGCAGATTTTCGCCTGGTGTTTATTGGCGTGATCAAAACCCGGTACGGCCGGGGCATCGATGAGCTGCTGTTCAAGATGCGCGAGCCAGAAGACTTCCTTGACCAGCCGGTGCAAGGCTCGACCGTGGCCTCTGGGCCCAATGCCGGCGACTACCTGCCAATCTGCTATGGCGAGTGTTTTAACGTCTCACCGGTGCTGCTTGATGGTGCCACCCACGTCTACCAGGTGAGCGATATCGCGATCGATAGCGTTGACCTGGTGAAAGACAACGGCAAGGGTCCTGTGTCGCATACAGCGGATCTGGCGGCCGGCACGATCACGCTGGCCGGCGCACCGGTGGGCAACATCACGGTGGACTGCACTGGCGCGAAGATCAGCGGGGCCCCGCTGCTCAAAGCTGGCGAGATCATCGATCACATCATCACCGAGCGCACCGATCTGCCGGCAGAGTTTTACGATGCCTCAGCGTTTACCGCGCTGGACACTGAAATCACCTGGCAGCACAACCTGTATATCAATGGCTCGACTACGGCGCGCCAGGCGATCGATATGATCCTGGAGTCGATCGGCGCCAAGCTCTCGCGCACCGAAGCTGGCGCGATCACCGTCGTGTTATTGGCAGATCCGACCGAGAGTGCCGGCATCACCATAAGCCCGGATGACTACCGCATGGATACGCTGGTGGCCAGCGCCACTGAGCTGCCTTGGAAGCGCGGCCGTCTTGGGTATCGGCGCAACTGGACCGTGCAGGAGTCCCTGGACACGCTGGTCACCGCCACTGAGCGCGCCACCCTAGGCCGCGAGTATTCGATTGTCGAGGATGCCAACGCGGTCACCGGCGTTCATCCGCTGGCCACTGAGCCCGAGCTGATCGGCACCACACTGACGCTTGAGGCCGACGCTGCAGAGCGCCTGGCTCAACTCATGGCCCTGCACGCGGTTGAGCGCTACAAGTTCGACCTGCAGGTGTATGCGGTGCTTTACCAGTATGCCCTGGGTAGCACGGTCAAACTGATTGCCGATCGCTACGGTTTCGATGCCGGCATCAACTGCGTTGTCTATGACACAGACAGCGTTTTCACCGATGGACGAGCGAGGTTGACGTTGTGGCGATAGCAAATTCACAGATACGGGTGATCACAGAGAATCTGGCGCGCGTGGCCACGCTGACTGCCACGCCTGAGCTCGACAACATCGCGACCATGCCGATCGAGAATGTCCAGAACAGCAATCGCACCCTGTCGTTTCGCAGCACGGCCATCGATGAAGACGGCGTCACCATCGGCTTTGAGCTGCCGGCACGTAAGCGCATCTCGGCCGTAGTGCTTGATGGCCACAACCTACGGGTGGGTGATAAGTGGAAAGTGCGGCTGTGGTCCGGACCTGAGAAAACGGGATCCCTTTTTGAAACGGAGTTCCTTGAAGCGCTCGTACCCAAGACGGCCGGTGAGGTGAACTGGGGCATCGACAACTTTACCGCCACCGCGTTTGACGACTGGGATCGGGTGTACAGCGTCACCTGGTTTGGCTCTGTGGCCGCCCAGTCCGGCGAGATCGTGGTGATCAGCGAGGGCAATCCCGATGGCTACATTGATTTCAATCGACTGGTGTTTGGCCAGGCGATATCGCCACAGCGCAATTTTCAGTTCGGCTACGAACTGGACTACCTGGACACCAGCACCCACGAGCTCACAGCGGGCGGCAGCGGCCGATCGGATCCGGGCGTGATTAGACGTCTGATCAACATCCAATTGCCCAGGGTGCTCGACTCAGAGCGCAGCACCTGGGCGGACTTTGTCCGCAATACCTCCATGTACAACGAGATCTTCGTCAGCCTGTTTCCCGAGCGCGGCGGCAAGCTTGAGCGCGATCATTCAATGATGTGCATCGTGAAATCACGTTCTGCCCTGCGAAACGTGAACGCCCGGCGATTCACCATCAGCATCAATTTCCAGGAGAACTGATATGCCAGTGCCCACTTTTACCGCTATTGAGTTTGACAAAGACGACAACCCTTACGATGACGGCACCGGCTATATTGAAAAGTGGCAGCAGCTGAGTGCCAATTTCACCACGTTGGCTACTTATGTGGCTGAGGTGGAGTTCTCGGTCGAGCAGACCTCGCAGAACATCATGGATCTGACTGCTACTAATCTTGAATTGGCTAGTACATTCGCAGCCTCGGCAGCAGCCAAGGCCCAAGAAGCCGCTCAGATCGTCAGCAACGACGCCATAGCTGCCATCGAAGCGCAGTTCAACTACGCCTCAGTGCAAAAGGCCATCTACGTCAGCAATATCGGTTCATGGCGCACCCGTGGACGCGGGCTGTCATGGTACGACCCGACAAAGCCTTCAGTGCTGGTAGGCCAGAACACGCCAGCCAAGGGCCAGTATTCGACCGTAGCAGCAGCGGTATCAGCAGGCGGGCTGGTGGGTGAGTATTTCTATAATATCGCGACAAAGTTCTGGGAGAAGATTACTGCTACTGGCACGCCGGCATCGACCCGGATTTATGCAGCGGGGCAGGTGGATTTTCCGGCTGAAGTTGTGATTGCTGCCATCGGTACTGGGGCAGGACAGCGATTGTTAATCCATGATGCTACGGTTGCTGGGAGCCCATTGTGGGGAGAGTTCGATACACCGAGCAGCATCAACAACAATTGGGGTGACACATTCATTACTGGCGGCGGCGCCTACCCCATTAACTCTATTGCCATGCATGGCAGTACGTTAATGTTCAGTAAGTTGCGGGCGGCAGGCCCAAATGATAGCGTCGCCACCGGTGCGTTTTTCCTTGATTTCGCTAATGGCACAGCAACAGCATTAAACGCCACTGCAAAGTGGAAATGGGCGTCACCATTAGTGTTTGGAAATCAGGCGTCAAGCTACAAGACCATTTCTACAACAGAAGTTTTACCCAGTAGCAACGTCAACGCCCTAGCCACCTGCATCGCCGATGATGCCCCTATTGATCCTGTCAGTGGTGAGCCGATAGGGTATGTTGCAGGGGCGTCAGGTAGCGGGGCATTTGTTATTAAGCCTGATGGTACGATTCTTAGCGGCGGTCTCGTCAATAATTTTACGTTTGTCGGCTTCCTTGAAAACCGATTATACGGATTCCGCTTCGTATCTAATCGCACTCTGTATGATTTTGGTCCCGTTGACGAGTTAGTGGGCGGCTTCAATGGTACTGGCTATAGCATAGTCACCACTCCCGGCTTTTCAGCCAATGATGACACTATGAGGGTGTTTACAACGGGGGATGAACTGGCCATCACATATTCCACCGGCATAGACCTCCTACGCCCCAACCCCAACGAACCCACCAAATCCCTGATCCAAAAAATCGGCAGCAACTTCAACACCGGCCCCTATATCGACGGCGCGGGTACTGCTGCTGTGATGTGTGATACGACTACGGGGGCGATTGCTGATACTGAGCTTGCTGCAAATCCTGACTTCAGTACAGACACAGCAAGTAATTGGCTATCTGTGGGTAACGCTCAAAACATAGCTGTAACGGGCGGCGAGCTTGTGTGGGAACGAATTGCGGGGGCAACAGCAGGATGCGTTATTAGGTCTAACACAGGCGGGCCATTCACAGGCTTGACAGTTGGTAAGACGTATAAGTTAAGTGCTAACTACCGACAGCCTTTGGGAATAGCGCGAGTTGGCTATGTGGCTGTCGTTTCAACAAGTGTCGTTGGTATGGGTGAAAGCGCAACACAAACGTTATCAGTCACAGACCAGTTGTTTGAAGTTTCGTTCATTGCTCTAACCACAACAGTATATATCTACTTCTATGCGAACAGCACTGAAGCGGGAGACTCGTTTGCCAGCTCAAGCGTGTCACTGAAAGAAGTCACAGCAGACCGCTCCGGCAACTCCAACAACTTTGCCGTAGTTGGCTCCCTCGCCCGCACAGCCATCAACTCCCTGCCCGGTGCTATTGCTGCGTACAGTGGTTTCAGTGCCACAAACTATCTGAGCAGTTCAAATGCTGCGCTGAATGTAAGTGGCGTGGCGTTTACTTGGCCTGTGGTATTCAAGGTGGCGGCGGGGTCTGATACTGCGTTGATAGGTGCGGGTGATTTTAATGTGTCGCAGGAAGAGCGTTACTTGTATGTTGCCAGCTCCGGAGTTATTTCATTTTACACCGGCGCCAGCTCAGCTGTGACCTCGGCTGGTTCATATGCGGACGATAAATGGCACTTCGCCGTACTTATTCATACTGCGACCGGAAGCGTTTCGCTCATGGTTGATGGTCAGGTAGTCGGCACAGGCTCATACACACCGGCCGCGTTCGCCGAATCTGCTATTAAGGTTGGGGTGAGAATCAATAACACATTACCGTGCGCCGGATCAATAGCGGCTTTCACACCTCAAACCGGCACCGCATGGTCAGAGGATCAGGCAAAGCACTGGTGCCGCACAATGAAAGCCATGATCGACAACGGCAATGCCACTCAACCTGCCGCAGCAGTAGCAGCAGACTTTATCACCCGATCAGGTCAGACACTGAGCGCAACCAGCTCGACTGTCTACCGATCCACCAACACAGCACGTATCAGCAGTCAGGCGTCAACGGTTGGTACTATCGCAACCGTCGGCGTTGGTGAGCGCGGTGAGATTGTGGTGGGTGGCAGTACCGGGCTGAAGGTGTCTGTGCCGGCGCGGAATCTGCGTGAGGGTGAGCTGAGGAGGACTGTCAAACGGTTCTCTATTCAATACACCGGTGACGCTACGGGTGAGCGGAACCAATTCCCCGACCCCGCGAACCCCGCGGAGATGGCAGCAGCCCGGGGCGCGACGCCAATTGCTGTATATGACGAGCGAGAGTTCTTGCATCTAGGGGCATCGAAAGATTGGGTGCTCAAATACGATGGATTCGGCTACTGGACGGAGATAGCAGTTGATCCGGCTGACGGTAACACGGTCGAAGTGGTATTCGAGACGGAGGGTTGGGAATGATTACTTTTGCTGATAGTCATGTAGATTTGATGGGTTCAGTGACGTTTACACCACAGGAACTCCAGCGGCGCTGGGACCGGGAATTGCAGAAGAAGTGGCGCAAGGAAGTGCAGGACAACCTGCGTGACTTTATGCAGATCAAGCCGAGTCTGGACCCAGAAACATTCCCGCAGTATGCGCAGAACGATGTGCTGCTGTCTGACTTCATCAGCGATAAGCAGACCTGCTACCAAAGGCGATTGGCTGACGAGGTGAAGAACGAGCTCCTGATTACCACGATTGCCTACGAGCACGCAGTACGCCGAAAAGCAGAGCTGGAATTGATGATCGACGGGCGTGATGCGGTTGCTGAGGTACCGGAAGAAACTGATCCGGAGACAGGCGAGGTCACTCAGACGTATGTGCCGCCAGTGACAGCGGTTGAACCGCTAGCCACTACCATTGAATCGGTGGATGAAAGTGGTGACCCCGTAACAATCACTAACCCGGCACTGACGCAGGCGCTGGCTGATTTGGCTGATGCCCAGGCGGTGATTGATGATGCCAGTGGTGAAGTTTTGACTCTGGCGGCAGAACGAGCTCTTTAAAAGTTACCTCTGTGTTAATATTGTTTCACCTGATGTAACTGGCCAGATATCCAGGTTATCGTGTTTTATCGAGGAAGTTATCGCGAGCGGCATCAGCAGTGGCGCCGGAAGGGCCACACACACCCCGGCGACCTTACAAGTGGAGTGCTGCTACACAGACATTACTCCGGCAACCGGTAGCGCAACGCACGCCGCCGCTGATCCAGCCCCAGCCACACCAGCGGCACCACAATCATCAGACTGCCCACCACAAACCAAAGATCCGGTACCTCGGCAAACCACACCCAGCCAATCGCCACCGCCCAGATCAGCCCCGTATACTCCGCACTGGTCACCTGATTCGCATCCACATCCCGGTACGCCAACAACACCGTGATGCTATAGCCCAGAATAAGCACGCCCGACCCGACCGCACCCACAACAACCCGCGGCTCCAGCGCCAGCCCCTCCCAAATGAAAAGAACCGCGGCCACCGGCAGCACCAGCAGGTAACTCAGGAACAACCGGTGCAGGGTCGACTGCTGCGTGGGTAACATGCGCACCATGACCGCGTTGATAGCCAGCGCCAGCGCTCCACCCAGTGCCGCCAGTGCCCCCCAGTTAAATTCCACCGGTCGCAGAATGACCACGATACCGGCAAAACCACTGAACACGGCAAATACACTCAACACCGTCAGTTTCTCCCGGAAGATCACCACCGCCAGCAACATCACCAGTATCGGCGCGACATAAAACACTGCGTTCGCGGTCGCCAGCGGCAATGAGGTCAACGCCACCACCATACAGAAGATGCCCGCCATGCCAGCCAGAGAACGGAAAGCGTGCACATACAGTCCATCGAAGGGGGTGACCAGGTCGAAGCGACGGTACAGCGGCAACAGCACCAGCAAGGACAACAGACTGCGCAAAAAAATGAACTGGAAAATGGGTACGTCTTCACCCATCACTTTGACGAAGACATCGGACCCCACTGCCAGCGCGTTACCAATGACCAGTAAAACGATGGCTTTTGTAATACTTCCTGCTGGCATTAAATCGTCCAATTGCTGTTGAATTCATACTATGATGGGGCAAGGGTTATATACGGGAAAGAATCATACTAAAAACAAGCGGGAGAAACAGCACAGTGAATTTTAACCTGACTGACAATCAACGTGAGATCGCCGAGGCCGTCTCCCAACTTTGCGCCCGCTTCGACGCCAAATACTGGCGCGACTGCGATGCCGATGCACGTTTCCCCGAAGAATTCGTCAGCGCCATCACCAAAGCCGGCTGGCTGGGCATTGCCATGCCGGAAGCGTACGGCGGTGCCGGTCTGGGTATCACCGAAGCCGCACTGATGGCGCATCGCATCACCCGTTCCGGCGCAGGCATGAGCGGCGCCTCGGCCATCCACATGAACCTGTTTGGGCCGCATCCGATCGTCGTATTCGGCAGCGATGAGCAGAAGCAGCGCTTCCTGCCACCGTTGATTGCCGGCACCGAACGCACCTGCTTCGGTGTTACCGAGCCGGATGCCGGCCTTAACACCACCGCGCTGGAAACCCGCGCCAAACGCAGCGGTGATCACTACATCATTAACGGTCGCAAAATGTGGACCACCACCGCCCAGACCGCCACTCACATTTTGCTGATTACCCGCACCACGCCTCTGGCCGAATGCAAAAAACCGACAGATGGCCTGACTCTGTTCTACACGCCGCTGGATCGCAACCGCATCGAAGTTCGCCGCATCCCCAAGATGGGCCGCGCGGCTGTCGACTCCAACGCCCTGTTCATCGACAACCTGGAGGTGCCGGTGACAAACCGCATCGGCGAGGAAGGCGACGGCTGGCGCTGCCTGCTGCACGGGCTCAACCCTGAGCGCATACTCGTCGCTGCAGAAGCCGTTGGTATCGGTCAGATCGCACTTGAGAAAGCGGCAAACTATGCCCGTGAACGCATTGTTTTTGATCGTCCGATCGGAAAAAACCAGGCCATCGCGCACCCCCTTGCCGAGTGCTGGATGGAACTGGAAGCGGCCTGGCTGATGACCTGCAAGGCGGCCAGCCTGTACGACGCCGGCCAGGCCTGCGGCATTGAAGCCAACGCGGCCAAGTACCTGGCCGCCGAAGCCGCCTTCCGCGCCTGTGAGCGCGCCGTGCTGACGCATGGGGGCATGGGTTACGCGAAAGAATATGATGTCGAGAGATTGTTCCGCGAAGTGCTGATTCCGCGCATCGCGCCGGTGAGCCAGGAGATGATCAAGAACTTCATCGCCGAAAAAGTCCTCGATCAACCTCGTTCTTACTGATTGAAACAGTCAGTGGAATGCCGCCGGGGTGAGGGTGGCTGCTTTCGGGAAGGTACTAGTTGTCACGCCACCGGCACGGGGGTGCTTCTTGAGGAGACGTCCGTGAACCCATCCATGGGGGCTCGGATGCGACCGTCCAAGGGTCGCATACGCTCCTCAAGCTGCACCCCCGCCCCGGCGGCTCTGCAGTGGCTCCTCGGAGAGCTGCACGCTCACCCCGCCGGCCTCAGCTCCAGCGGCACACATTAAAGTCTCAGTCCGCGCTCCGCCAACTCAACCGCGCGGAAAATCGCCCGCGCCTTGTTCAGTGTCTCCTCCCACTCCAGCTGCGGCACCGAATCAGCCACTACACCCGCGCCCGCCTGCACATACAGGGTCGAGTTCTTGATCACTGCCGTGCGAATCGCAATCGCCATATCCATGTTGCCGCCCCAGCCAATGTACCCCATGGCACCGCCGTACACGCCACGCTTCACCGGCTCCAGCTCATCAATGATCTCCATCGCCCGCACCTTCGGCGCACCACTCAACGTACCCACCGGCAACGTCGCTTTCAGCACATCCAGCGCGGTTTTGTCTTCACGCATCTCGCTTTCCACGATTGACGCAATGTGCATGACATGCGAATAACGCTCAACAAACATCTTTTTCGGCACCGTCACCGAACCGGTTTTTGACACCCGGCCGGAATCGTTGCGGCTCAGATCGATCAGCATCAGGTGCTCGGCAATTTCCTTGGCATCGGCCAGCAGCTCCTGCTCCAGTGCCAGGTCTTCCTCTTCTGTGTGTCCGCGCTTGCGGGTACCGGCCAACGGCCTTACCGTGATCAGCCCGTCTTCAACACGCGCCAGTATCTCCGGCGACGCACTGACGATATGGTGATCTCCCATATTGAAGAACACCATATAGGGAGATGGATTGAGGTAACGCAGTGCACGGTAGGCATGAATCGGCTCGCCCCTGAAAGGCACGGACATACGCTGCGCCAGCACCACCTGCATGACGTCGCCGGCCAGAATGTAATCCTTTATCCTGTTGACTGACTTTTCAAACGGCGCCTGGTCAAAACTGGACCTGAAATCCTGCTCCTGACTCTGGCTTGCCGACGTCCCCGGCAGATCCGCCGGCGGCAATGCCAGAGGTTTTGCCAGCGTTGCTTCGATGCTGTCCAGTCGCGCCTGTGCGTTTGCCCAGGCATCCGGCATGGACGGATCGGTATTGCAAACGATGGCGATGGTGCCGCGCAAATTGTCAAACACCACCACTTCTTCAGACACCATCAGCAGTATATCCGGCGTGTTGATTTCATCGCTGCCCGGCGCCGCCCCCAGAGACGGCTCAACATAACGCACCGAGTCATAGGAGAAATAACCTACCAGACCGCCACTGAAACGAGGCACGCCATCAATCTCGGCAACCCTGTAACGCGCATTGAATGCTTCCACAAACACAAAAGGGTCATCCGATTCATGGCTTTCAATCACATCACCATTTTTTTCCACACTGATCTGATTACCGACAACGCGCAGAACCGTGCTGCACGGCAGCCCGATGATGGAGTAACGGCCCCATTTTTCACCGCCCTGAACGGACTCAAACAGATAGGTGTGCACACCATCGGCAAGCTTGGTGTAGGTACTGAGCGGTGTTTCAAAATCGGCCAGCACTTCACGCACCACCGGAATCAGGTTATAGCCGTCAGCGGCGAGTTGCTGGAATTGTTCGGCGCTCATGCGAGTCATGCTTTTCCCCTGCGCTCAGGCAACAGTCTGCAACTGCTGACGCATTTTTGAAATTGTCTTCTCGTAGCTGTCACTGTTGAATATCGCCGAGCCGGCAACAAACATGTCTGCGCCCGCTTTGGCTATCTCACCGATATTATCCACCGTGACGCCGCCATCGACTTCCAGCCGGATATCGAGTCCGCTGTCATCAATCAGACGTCGGGCCTGTTGTAATTTTTTCAGGGCCGAAGGGATAAACTTCTGCCCGCCAAAGCCGGGATTGACCGACATCACCAGGATCAGGTCGACCTTGTCCAGGACATACTCCAGACAATCCAGACGGGTGCCGGGGTTCAAAACCAGACCGGACTTGCAGCCGGCGTCACGAATCAGTTGCAGGGAGCGATCGATGTGCAATGACGCCTCCGGGTGAAAACTGATATACGTGGCGCCTGCTTTGGCAAAATCCTGAATCATCTGATCAACCGGACTGACCATCAGGTGAACATCAATCGGCGCGGTGACACCGTATGTGCGCAGCGCCTTGCACACCATCGGGCCGATTGTCAGGTTCGGCACATAATGGTTATCCATGACATCGAAGTGCACCACATCGGCGCCGGCAGCCAGCACTGCGTCCACTTCTTCACCCAGACGGGCAAAATCGGCTGACAGAATGGACGGTGCGATAAGAAAGTCTTTCATGGTCAAGGTCCTGAAATTAATTGGCTGTTCACGTGGCGCTGACATCACTGCCACGACTGTAGCCGTCGCAAATGCCGCATTTTAACGTCTATTAACACAAATTGCGTGGCTTTCTTGCCTTCTCTCCTGTCCTTGATTCGGCCCGGCAGCGGTTCAGCCCGGCTGCAATTGCGCATCCAGCGCCAGCAACTTTTCCGGAGTGCCTATGTCTTGCCAGTCGCCGTCGTGGCGCTCACCGCTGACCCGGTTGGCCCGCATGGCATTCACCAAAAGCGGAGCCAACGGCTGATACTGCGCCGGGTAACCGTCAAACAGGGTCCGATGCAGCACGCTGATGCCGCTGTAAGTCAGTCTCGGCGCGCCGCTGTCCCGCACCCGGCCGGCATCATTCAGGCAGTAATCACCTTCGGGGTGATGCGCCGTATTGGGCACCATGACCAGATGCGCCAGCGCCTGCTCCGGATTTAGCGGCCTCAGGGTGGCAAAATCAAAATCGGTCCAGACATCGCCGTTAACGATAATAAAACTGTCATCACCCAGCATGGGCAACGCCCGGATAATGCCACCGGCGGTCTCCAGCCGGTCCGGCTCCGGCGAATACCGGATGTGGACGCCAAGTTCGCTGCCATCGCTCAGCGCTGCTTCAATCTGCTCGCCCAGATGATGATGATTGATCACGATATCAGTCACACCCGCTTGCCGCAGGCGTCGTATCTGCCATTCGATCAGACTTCGCCCACCGGCGCGCAACAGAGGCTTGGGCAGTGTTTCGGTCAGCGGCAACATGCGTTTGCCAAGGCCTGCTGCCAGAATCATCGCCTTCATGACGACAGCTCCGTCAGTCTGGCCTGCATCTTGGGCATCGGACCTGCCCGGAACCAGGTCAGAAACGGCTCCATGGACGGGTGCCGGGCCGCCACATTACTTACATACGCCATCACCACGGGCAGATCGAGCAAATAACGCTGCTTGTTGTCGCGCAATGCCAGGCGGCAAAAAATGCCCAATACCTTGATGTGTCGCTGCAGCCCCATCAGATCAAAATCGCGCATGAAATCTGATCTCGAGTGGGTCGCCGGTACAATTCCCCGCGCCTGCGCCTGCTCATGATAGGCAAGAGCCCAGCGTTCGACATCCGATTGCGGCCAGACGATGTAACAGTCTCTCAGCAACGACACCAGATCGTAAGTCACCGGGCCAATCACCGCGTCCTGAAAATCAATCACGCCCGGCGCCTGGTTTTCGTCCAGCCTGCCGTCATCGCCCGGCAGCAGCATCAGGTTGCGTGAATGATAGTCACGATGCACGCGAGCCTGCGGCTGCGCCAGCGCAGAAGCTTCCAGCAATTGCCAGGTTGTCGCCAGCAAGACGCGTTCATCGGCGCCGAGATGCATACCCAGCATGCGTTCGCAGAACCATTCGTCAAACAGGCTCAGTTCGCGGCGCAGCAGCGCCTGATCATATGGGGGCAGCGCCGACGGCGCCGGATGCGCCTGCAACGACAACAGCGACGCCATGGCGTGATGATACAAAACATTGACGCGGTCACTGTCATTGGCAGTCTGCGCCTGTTGCAGGCAGGGCAGCATGAGCTGGTCGCCGAAATCTTCCAGCACCATAAATCCCTGGTCCAGGTCATGGGCATGGATGTCAGGAGTCCGCAAACCGGCCGCTGCGAACTCATCAGCGGCGCGCACAAAGGCGGGATTGTTCTCCTGAGCCGGCGGCGCATCGACCAACATCAGGCTCGCCGGCAGCGCTGCCGACTGATGCGCCAACCCGGGGCGGAAACGAAAATACCGACGAAAGCTGGCATCTCCTCCCAGGGCCTCTGCCTTCACCACACCCGGATCAACGCCAAACTGTCGCCGTATGGCGCCCTGCGCCCAATCCTGTAACTGCTGCTGTCGTGCTTCTGCGCTATTCATGTGTGCTGCTCATATGTGCTGCCCGCCCGGACTTGTCATGTGTTCTGCCCGGTCGCCGCCCGCGTTTACCGGGTTTGGCTTTATATAAAAACTTCAATGAATTATCATGCGGGCGCTGTTTACGCGTACTGTCACCAACTCGCCTGACCCATATTCTATTGTCACGGATCGCCCGCACCAATGCCACAGCAGACAATTTCATCAGCCTTGTGCATCAGGGCGGTCCCGTCAAAGCTCAAAACGCTTTCCGTCAGAGCTATGCGGAAAATAAAGTCTGCGCTGGCAAACACACTACTGGTTGCCCTGACGTTGCCGCTGACCCAGCCCCTGACCGCCGTCGCCCAAGAAGACACCGGCATTCTGACAGACTGGCAAACGCGCGCAACTCTTAGCGCAGAGCAGCAGGAGCAGATGCCCGCAGCCTGCTGTGGCATGTTCGTGGAGCCAACACTGAACGGCGAATTCGCCGATCAGGATCCCGATCTGTCCCCCACCGAAATCGAAACACCAGACCCGGTGCGCCAACCCGAACCCAGCCAACTCTATGTGGACGGCCGGGTCAGCGTCCAGCAGGGCTACCGCACGCTGAGCGCAGATCAGGGCATGCACCTGGACGAAACCACCAACATACTGACGCTGCAGGGCGATGTCGTGTTTCGCGAACCGGGCTTTCTGGTCACGGGCAAGGGCGCAAAAATTGACCAGAACAATGGCGTCAACGAAGTTGAACGCGCCTCCTACGTCATTCATGACAGCCAGATTCATGGTTCAGCGACTCAGCTCAGCTACAACAGCGACAGTGGCATGTTGACGCTGGAGAACGGCGAATTCAGCCGCTGTGAACCCATGGACCCATTCTGGGTAATGCAAGCCAAAGGGCTGCGTCTGGATAATGCGCGCGGAGTCGGCTACGCCAACGATGTCACGCTGCGCATACGTGATGTGCCGGTATTTTATTACCCCTATACCCTGCAGTTTCCCATCAGCGACCAGCGGGTCTCGGGCATTCTGCCGCCCTCGCTGAGTAACAGCAGTGAAGGCGGCCTTGATCTGGCGGTGCCGTATTATCTGAATCTGGCCCCGCACTACGACGCCACCCTGACACCGCGCATCATCACCAAACGCGGCGCCATGCTCAGCGCCGAACTGCGTTATCTGGCGGCATGGTCCATGAACACCGTTAACCTGGCCTTGCTGCCCCAAGACCGCACCTTTGATCCGGCGCGCGCCGATGAACCGGGCAGCGACACACCACCACGGGAGAAACGCTGGTTCACCGGGGTGCAGCATGAAGGCCTGTTGGGCGAGAACTGGCGGACCTATATCGACTACAATGCGGTCAGCGATGCCGATTATTTCCGCGACCTGGGCAGCAGCGACTTCAATCTGGAAAGTCGCACACACCTGAACAAGGAAGGTGTACTGAGCTGGCAGAATGAGTCACTGCGGGCCGATGCCCGCGTGCAACGCATTGAAATCATAGACAGTTACATTGCCTCTATCGATATCAACAAACCTTTCGACCGCTTGCCCGAGCTCAGCCTGCGAGGCGATTACCGGGCTGCCGACCGTCTGCGCTATGGATTCAACTCCAGTCACGTTCGCTTTGATCGCTCTCTGACTGCCTCCTTGCTGTCGGACGACCAGATAAATCGCGGCGCCCTGGTCACCGGCGAACGCTTTGTCGCCGAGCCTTACATCAGCCTGCCGGTGCGCCGTCCAGGCTGGTTTGTGGTGCCGACAGCGCGCTACCGTTATGCCAGCTGGCAGCTGGATGACCAGGCCAATGGCACCGATGACACGCCTGATCGGGGCATCGGCGTATTCAGTCTGGACAGCGGCCTGGTATTCGAGCGCCCGGTCAGCATCGCCAGCGACAACATGACACAAACGCTGGAACCACGACTGTATTACCTTTATAGCGAGTATGCCGAGCAGCAGGCCATCCCGACATTCGACACCGCGCAACTGAATTTCAACTTCAACCAGCTGTTCCGTGATGACCGCTTCAGCGGCCCCGACCGGGTCGGCGATGCCAACCAGATCAGCGCGGCCCTGACCAGCCGCTTTATCGGCAGCAACGGCATCGAGCGCGCCCGCTTCAGCGCCGGCCAGATTTTCTATTTTGAGGACAGGCAGGTCTCGCTGAACAGTCCGTTGCAGAACTGGTTGTTGCTGCAACCTCTGGACACCGAGCGCTCAGCACTGGTGCTGGAAACCGAGATTCAGCCGCGCGAAGGACTGCGCCTGATGGCCGATCTGCAATGGGACCAGGAAAACAGCAATATCGATGAAGGCAGCCTGGCCGTGCAGTATCAGGCCGCCAATGACGCCCTGTTTAATGCGGCCTTCCGCTACCGCGAGCGCACCGATGTTTTCCTTGATGCCCCCCCGCTGCTGGACGCCCGCATCAAGCAGACCGACCTGTCCGCAGTATGGCCGCTGAACGATAACTGGCGTCTGCTCGGTCGATGGAACTACGATCACAGCAATAGCAGGAACCTTGAAACCTTTGGCGGGGTCGAATACAGTAACTGTTGCGCAACCATGCGCCTCATCGCCCGCGACTGGGTCAACGATTACGAGTTTTTTGAACAGAACACCAGGCAGAACCGGGGCATCTTCTTTCAACTGTCACTGCACGGTCTGGGCGATCTGACCGGCGGTGGCCTGGGCAACCTGCTCAGAAACAGCATCCCCGGCTTTAAGGAGCAAGACGTTAATGAATAAGTTTACCCGGCAATTTTTATCGGGCTGCAAAGCAGTCAGCCTGTGCGCCGCTGCCACGTTGGTGCTGCTTGCGGGAGCGGGTGCCGGCCTTGCTGGTGCGGCCGAGCGCCAGGTACTCGATCGCGTAATTGCGCTGGTTGATGAGGGCGTTATTCTGCAAAGTGAATACGATGAACGCTTGCAGGAGATTTTGCAGCGCGCGCAGGAGATGGATCTGCAACTGCCGCCTCCCGCACAGTTGCGTGAGCAGGTGATGGAAAACCTGATTATTGAAAACCTGCAGCTGCAACTGGCCGAGCGGGTCGGTATCCGTTTTGACGATGACACCCTGAACCGCGTCATGACCGACATGGCCAACCAGAACAACATGACCTTTGAACAGTATGTAAATGCACTGGAGTCGCAGGGTGTTTACCTGACTACACGCGAGCGCATCCGCAAGGAGCTGGCCGTGAATGAAGTTCAGCGCGGCATGGTGAACCGACGTATCAATATCACGGATCAGGAGATCGAGAACTATCTGAACTCGGGAACCGGACGTGAAGCCATGGCGCCGGACTACCTGGTCGACCAGATCCTGATTCCGGTACTGGCAACCGACAGTGCCGAAATCGAGCGTGCCAAAGAAGCCTTTGCCATGGATCTGCTGGCGCGCGTTCGCGACGGTGAGGATTTTGCTGATGTGCGAATGCAGGCACAGCAGAATGCTACTCAGGGTTTTGCCGTCAGTGGTGGCGAGCTGGGATGGCGCAAAGCCGATCGCCTGCCAACACTGTTCGCCAGCATCGTGCCGGACATGAGTACCGGTGAGGTATCCGACCCGATTCGCAGCTCCAATGGTTTCCACCTGATCAAGCTGAGCGACGTGCGCGGCGACTCCAACCGGCTGGTTAACCAGACCGAAGCCCGCCATGTATTGATCGCCCCCAATGAAATTCGCACCGAAGAGCAGGCACGGCGTTTGGCGCAGGAAGTTTATGAGCGCATCAGCGGCGGTGAGGATTTCAATATCGTTGCCCGTCAACTGTCAGACGACACGCAATCGGTCGTTGCCGGCGGCGACCTGGGCTGGGTCAGTGATGGCGGCATGCCGCCCGAGTTTGAGGAAGTCGTGCGTGACCTGGAGATCGGCGAGCTGAGCGAACCTTTCCGAACCAGTTTCGGCTGGCATGTCGCCGAGGTTACCGGTCGGCGGGAACAGGACCTGAGCCGCGAATATCGTCGCCAACAAGCAACCAACGCTCTGCGCAACCGCAAGTTCGATGTCGAGCTGGAAAACTGGATGCTCGAAATTCGTGACGAAGCTTACGTCAAGATTATCAACTGACATTGTTGCAGCAAAGACCCTGACGCAATCGGCACACCCTTATGGCATTGCAATTGGCTGTTACGCCCGGCGAACCCGCCGGAATCGGTCCGGACCTACTGGTGCAACTGGTACAGGACGCCAGCCGGCTGCCGGTAGATTGTGAACTGGTCGCGGTTGCGGACCCTGACCTGCTGGCACAGCGCGCGCTGGCACTTGGCCTGCCATTGGTCACCTCGATCTGGCAGCCGGGCAATTCCTGCAAACGCGCCAACTCACACATCAACGTGCTGCCCGTACCGCTGGCGTCACCCAGTATCGCCGGCAAACTGGACACTGCCAATGCCGCTTACGTGCTGCAGACACTGCGCAGTGCCGCCCAAGCCTGCGTCAACGGCGACGTGCAAGCCATGGTGACAGCACCTGTGCACAAAGGCATCATCAACGATGCCGGCATTGCCTTTTCCGGACACACAGAATTTCTTGCCGAGTTTTGCCACGTTGATCAGACCGTCATGATGCTGGCAACGCCGGGATTGCGGGTGGCACTGGCTACCACTCATCTGCCCTTGCGCGCTGTCGCCGATGCCATCACGGCGCCCTTGTTGCGGCGTGTTATTGGCATTCTGCATCAGGACCTGCGCGACAAATTCGGCATCACCAACCCCCGCATACTGGTCTGTGGCCTGAATCCGCATGCGGGCGAAGGCGGCCACCTGGGACGGGAAGAGATCGACATCATTGAGCCGGTTCTGCACGACATGCGCAGCAAGGGCATGCATTTAATCGGACCGTTGCCTGCAGACACCCTGTTCACGGAAAAATACCTGTCGCAATGCGACGCAGTGCTGGCCATGTATCACGATCAGGGACTACCGGTATTGAAATACAAAGGGTTTGGCCGCGCCAGCAACATCACACTGGGCCTGCCAATCATCCGCACCTCGGTCGACCATGGCACCGCGCTGGACCTGGCTGCAACGGGCAAAGCCGACGGCGGCAGCCTGCTCAGCGCCATCGAAACAGCCTGCCTGATGGCCAGACGACGACAGCAAGCGCCCGACCACTGATTCACCTGATGGCTTCGAGAAAGGCCAAGAGATCCTCTATGTCGCAATACAATGTTGGCAAATCCATTGCCCTGCCAGAACACAGAGCCCGCAAACGCTTCGGGCAGAATTTTCTGCAGGACAGCAATATCATCCGCCGCATTGTTGCCGCCATCGACCCCAAGGCTGGTGAACACATCGTGGAAATCGGGCCGGGTCAGGGTGCCATCACCACCCCGCTGCTGGCCAGTGGCGCGCGGCTGGATGCCATTGAGCTGGATCGCGATCTCTCTGCCTGGCTGCAATCACGATTCGCCGACGTCGGTACGTTCAGCCTGCACCAGGCCGATGTGCTGAAATTTGATCTGAACAGCCTGACCACAGAGCCACGCAGCCTGAGTATTGTTGGCAACCTGCCTTACAATATTTCCACACCGTGTATTTTCCACCTGCTCAAGTACCAGTCACTGATTCACGAGATGACATTCATGTTGCAGCTGGAAGTGGTGCAACGCCTGGCCGCACAGGTGGGCGATGATCAATATGGTCGTCTCGGTATCATGGCCCAGTATTACTGCCAGGTGGATCACCTTTTTGATGTGCCACCCGGCGCGTTTCATCCCCAGCCAAAAGTCACCTCCGCCATTGTGCGTCTGACGCCGCATCGACAGCAAAAACTCGTTGCGACCGACACTACTATGCTTCAGGATGTGGTACGTACTGCTTTTTCCCAACGCCGAAAGACCTTGAGAAATTGCCTGAAAACGCTGATATCAGAGTTCCAGCCGGAGGATTTGCCGGTGGATCTCAGCCTGCGCCCGGAGAACCTGAGCCTGGCCGACTACGTCAATCTGAGCAACACACTGAGCGCCGCATCACAGGAGCAGTAATCGATGGCCACCACCGATATCCGGGGCGAAGCCGACCACGACATCGATATTTCCGTGCAGACACAATACCTGAGCGAGCAATCTGACCCGGAAAATGACCGCTATGCGTTTGCCTACACTATCGGTATTGAGAACCGCGGCCCCGAGGCCGTCAAGCTGTTATCACGCCACTGGGTGATCACCGATGACAATAACCAGGTAGAGGACGTTCGCGGCGAGGGTGTTGTCGGGCTGCAACCGCTGATCCAGCCGGGGCAGAAATTTGTTTACACCAGTGGCGCCGTGCTCACCACAGAATTTGGTACCATGCAGGGCAGTTACAAAATGGCAAAGCCGGACGGTAGCCAGTTTGACGCAGACATACCTGCTTTCCTGCTCTCACGACCTCACTCGGTACACTGATGGCGACGTATGCAATAGGCGACATCCAGGGTTGCTACAAACCCCTGCGCAAACTCCTCAAGGCGGTGGCCTTTCAGCCCGGCGCAGATGAACTCTGGTGCGTCGGTGACCTCATCAACCGCGGCCCCAAATCCCTGGACACATTACGCTACCTGCGTGACATAGGCGATTCTGCCACCGTCGTACTGGGCAATCATGACCTGCATTTCCTGGCGCTTTATTATCAGTGTACACCCGACACCATAAACGGCCGGCACACACTGGACGAATTGCTGGCAGCGCCTGACTGTGGCGAACTGGCCGACTGGCTGCGACACAAGCCGCTGGCGCACTATGACAGCGTGCTGGGCACGCATGGCATCCACAACTACCTGATGGTACATGCCGGCATCCCCCCACTGTGGGATCTGGATACGGCACTGGCACTGGCCGGCGAGGTTGAAACCGCACTCAGGGGACCGGACTTCCGCAAGTTCCTGAACAAGATGTACGGCGACAAACCCGCTCGCTGGAAGGACTCGCTGACCGGCCGCAAACGCCTGCGCATGATCACCAATTATCTCACCCGTATGCGTTTTTGTGATGCCCGCGGCAAACTCGACCTGCAGATCAAGGAAGGGGTCAATGAAGCACCCGAAGGTTTCCGGCCCTGGTTCGAGTTCGAAAAAATTACCAACAGTAAAACCAGCATCCTGTTTGGCCACTGGGCAGCCCTGCAAGGCGTCACTCAGCGCGACCGCGTGTATGCGCTGGACACCGGCTGTGTCTGGGGGCGGGAACTGACCATGATGCGCCTGGAAGACCACAAACTGTTCAGCGTCTGATAAACTCTGACGCATGACAACCCATCGGGCAGACACTGATTCTTTCAATGCCGGCTCTGCAGCGCAGGGCGCCTTCGCCACCTATCTGGTAGGCGGCGCCGTGCGCGACGCATTGCTGGGTATTGAGGGTTCGGATCGGGACTGGGTCGTGGTGGGCGCCACCCCTGAGGCCATGCTCGGTAACGGGTTTACGCCTGTGGGTAAGGACTTTCCGGTATTCCTCCACCCCAGAACCAAGGAAGAGTACGCGCTGGCCAGGACCGAACGGAAGTCGGGCACCGGGTACAAAGGATTCACCGTATACGCCACGCCCGACGTGACGCTGGAAGAAGACCTGCAACGCCGTGACCTGACCATCAACGCCATTGCACAGGACACCGACGGCAACCTGATAGACCCCTGGGGCGGCGTCAGGGACTTGCAAAACCGGGTGTTGCGCCATGTTTCTGCCGCCTTCGCCGAAGATCCCCTGCGCGTGCTGCGCGTGGCCCGCTTCGCCGCGCGCTTTGCCGACCAGGGTTTCACCATCGCCGACGAGACCCGGGCCTTGATGCATACCATGAGCAGCAGCGGCGAACTGAAAGATCTGGTCGCGGAGCGCGTGTGGCGCGAATTTGACAAGGCCTTGCAGGAAAACCAGGCACAGGTATTTATTACCGTGCTGCATGAATGCGGCGCACTGGCCACACTGTTGCCCGAGGTTGACCGCCTGTTCGGCGTGCCACAACCAGAGCAATGGCACCCGGAAATCGATACCGGCATTCATACCCTGATGAGCCTGCAACAGGCATGTCGGCTGAGCAATGACCTGGCAGTGCGATTCGCAGCGCTGATGCACGATGTCGGCAAAGGACTGACCTCAGCAGAAGATTGGCCGCAGCACATTGCCCACGAACACAAAGGGGTGCAACTCATCGCCGACGTCTGCCAACGCCTGCGGGTCCCCACAGACTGCGCCGACCTGGCCCGGCTGAGCAGTCAGTATCACACCCACTGCCACCAGATGCAGGTACTCAAACCCGCCACCGTGCTGAAAACGCTGGAAGGCCTGGATGCCTTCCGCCGTCCGCAGCGATTGCAAAAGTTCCTGCAGGTGTGCGAAGCCGATGCCCGGGGCCGCACCGGCCTGGAAGCTCAGGCGTATCCGCAGGCAAATCTGCTCTGGCAGTGTTTTGTTGCCGCTGACGAAATCGACGTACCCACGCTGCTGGCACACAAACCGGTGCCACCTGGCCCTGAGGCCGGCGAAAAAATCCGCAACATGCTGCACCAGGCACGCCTTGGCCGTATCAAAGACACCCTGACCAGACTCAGAGCTGCCCCATGACAGAACATACGGATCCGACCGACGGGCAGGCTGTTGTCTTCATCACCGGTGCCGCCAGGCGCATTGGGGCCGAGATCGCCCGCACCTTCCATCAGGCCGGCTATCGCGTTGTCATTCACTGCCACCGCTCCCGAACAGATGCGGATGCGCTGGCGCTGCAACTCAATGAGATCCGCGCCGGCAGCACCTCCGTCGTCTCAGCAGACCTCACTGATGAGCACGCCTTGTCAGGATTGGGCGACGCCGTGCTGTCCTGTCACCAGCGTCTTGATGTTCTGGTCAACAACGCCAGCAGCTTCTACCCGACGCCGTTGCCGTCACTGACCCAGGTCCAGTGGCTGGACCTGATGAACAGCAATGCCCGCGCCGGGCTTTTCCTGGCACAACAATTGGCGCCCGCGCTCTCAACCACAGCGGGCAGTATCATCAACCTCACCGATATCAACGTTAGTCGCGGCATGGCCGAGTTTTCCGCCTACACCATGGCCAAAGCGGCGCTGGGCGCGATGACCAGGTCGCTCGCGCGTGAACTGGCACCCCGGGTCCGTGTCAACGCTGTGTCACCTGGCGCCATCCTGTGGCCGGAACACACTCAGGCCTCTGCCGCGCAGGACGCAGAACAGGCCGGCATAATTTCCGGCATTCCGTTAGGCCGCCTGGGCACACCCGCAGATATCGCCCGCACGGTGCTGTTTCTGGCGCGAGATGCCACGTACATCACAGGGCAGAACATTCGCGTTGATGGTGGCCGGGCTCTGGGCTGACTCTCCCCCGTAGTCTTCCTCCAGCCCTTGCCAGCGTCCCCGTCACGAAAATGATGAATGCATTCAAAATAACGACGAATAGCCTTTGCCCTGCCCTGCCTAGTTGGTTAAGATTCGGAGGTCCTTCAATAACACCTATAAAATAACAGAGACTCAGATTATGCTGCCAAAACGCCGAGAGGGAGAGATCCAGCCAGGTATCAAGTGGGGCCCCTTCGTATTCCGCATACCGTTTGTTCACATGCGCTTTGCATTGCCCGAGTTTCTGCAGGGTATCTGCGTCGCCGGCGCCACCGGCCTGGCCCTGGTGCCAGTTATGACCGCCTCCTTTGGCCTCAGCTTCGAAGAAGCCGTCACCATGGCCATGTTCCACACCATGCTGATTTCCGCCGGTTGGATGATATTCGGTGACCCGATGGCACCGGGCTGGCTGACTCCGGCACTACCGTTCATCTTTGCCTTTGTGCTGGGCGGCGGCAATACGCCGGAGGAGCAGTTCCAGCTGATGACAGCGCTATCGCTTAATTTTGCGGCGCTGCTCATTTTTCTGGGTGTCACCGGGCTGGGGGCCAAACTGGTTGCCTGGGTGCCCAATGTGCTCAAGGGTGGCATCATTCTGGGCGCCGCGGTGGCTGCATTCCTGCGTATTTTTGACCAGAACGATGCTGCCAGCGCTCTTAACTCGACGCCGATTGCAGCCATCTCGGCGCTGGCTCTGTGTATGTTCCTGACCTTCTCCAAACCTTTCCAGCGTCAGGCTGCCAAGATGCCAATACTGGCCAGGATTGCCGGGCTCGGCTTGCTGCCGGCATTTCTGGTTGCCGGTGTGGTTGGCCTGATCACGGGCGAAATGCAGTTCAACATCCAGTCCGGCCTGCTTGACGTGCCCACGCACGCCGCCAGCATGTGGGAGAAGGCATCACCCATGTCGATTGGCTGGCCTGATGCCACCATGTTCCTGAATGCTGTGCCACTGGCCTTTATCACCTACATCCTGTTTTTTGGTGATGTGGTGACCGGCGACGAAATGATCAAGAATGCGGCGTCAATGCGACCCGACGAAAAGCTTGATTTGAACAGCAGCCGCGCACACATGGCTACCGGTATCCGTAATGCGGCAATGGCGGTGATAGCGCCCTTCTTCGGGACCCAGGGTGTATTGTGGACCGGGATCCAGGTCATCGTGCTCAAGCGCTGGGTCACTGGCAAGGACAAAATGGATTCCATCTTCGATGGTATTTCTGCCTACTATGTCTATGGCTTCCCGGTATTGTTCATCGTGCTGCCCATCGTGACCATGCTGCAACCACTGTTGCCCATTGCTTTGGCAGTGACACTGCTGTTGACCGGTTTTGCCTGTGCCACCCTGGCACTGACCACAGTGACCGACAGCACTGAACGCGGTGCCATGGTACTGACAGCCATCGCCTTCTCCCTGTTTGACCCATGGACTGGTTTGCTGGCAGGTCTGGCGACCATCCTGGTAGTGGTGGGGCCACAGGTGTTTACAGCCAAAAAGAAAGCGGAGGACGCCGCCGACGCCAGTGCCGCCGAGGAAGCCGCAGCGGCCAAGGATAGTTGACAGTGGTAACACCGGGCTAACGCCTGACGGATCGTCCGACGTCAGCCCGGTGTAAGCGAAGGCTAAATCGAACAGGCGCTGGAGATCCGGCGCCCCTGCCAGTCAAAATCAATTGGCCACAACGACTGCCGGGACTTGTCATACTGCCGCCACAGGGTCGCATAAGACTGTCCTGAATGGGGATCGCGCCAATCACCACACACCTGTGACATCGGCCACAGCACGTAGGCATTCTCGGTAATTTCCGGCCGCGGCAAAACGATTCCATCGCAATCGCCCACACAGTCACCGTAAGTCAGAATATCGATATCCAGGGTACGCGGACTGAAACGTGCGCCACCCCTGGCCCTGCCATGCTCATCTTCCAGCGCTTTAATGTAAGCACTCACCTCGCCCAGGGCGCTTTCTGTATCAACTGCGACGACCATATTAAGAAAATTACTGCCGTCAAAACCCACCGCCTTGCTTTCAAATACAGAGGACGTTGTCATGGCTCCGAAACGTGCCTGCAGCGCGTCCAGCGCAGTGCGGATATGATGATCCGCCTGCCGGTTGCTGCCCAGGCTCAATGTTAATAATGGCATTACACTATCCAGATGTTGTAGCGGGTTTTCCTGCAACGTCAAATCAGTGGCAGTCGGTCTGGTCGCTCGCCACGCTCGATGATCACGCCGACATCACGCGCGCCGGTGACCGCGCCCGGTTTGCCCAGGCGCAGGCGTAGCCAGCTGACGGGAAACTCGGACAGCACAATGGCTGCGATCTGTTCGGCCATGGTCTCGATCAACAGAAACTCGGCTTCTTCAATAAACCCAATCAGGCGCTTGGACACGGCCTTATAGTCGAGCGTTTTGGCAATGTCTTCCGCTGCGGCGGCCGGCCGGATATCGGTGGCCATGTCCAGGTCGATACTGACAGTTTGCCGGATTTCCCGCTCCCAGTCGTAGATACCTATTACGGTTTGGATTTCCAGCTCTTTGATGTAAACAATATCCATAATCAGACCCCGGATAAACTCTTTAATGACGGCAAGGTGTCCATTGGCCAACGTGGACGCGCATTGATAGCAAGCCCTTCGCGCTGACCGGCCAACAGACGCTGACAACCGGCATACGCAATCATGGCTCCATTATCGGTACAGAAGCGCGGCTGAGCGTAAAACAACTGACTGCGCTGCGCCTGCACCATGGCCTCAAGCCCTGCGCGCAGGCGGGTGTTGGCACTGACACCACCGGCGATGATCAGGCGTCTCAGGCCTGAGTCTTGCAACGCACGTCGGCATTTGATCACCAGCGTTTGCACCACTGCCTCTTCAAACGCCAATGCCACGTCCGCCTTGTCCTGTTCACTGATACCCTCTGGCGCGCCCTCCAGATCAGCCAGCGTGTTGCGCACAAATGTTTTTAAACCACTGAAGCTGAAGTCCAGCCCCGGCCGGTTAGTCATGGGTCGCGGAAATACAAAGCGCCCCGGTGTCCCCTGTGTCGCCAGCGCTGCCACACGGGGCCCGCCCGGGTAATTCAGCCCCAGCATCTTGGCCACTTTATCGAATGCCTCACCGGCGGCATCATCCAGCGACTCGCCAAGCAAGGTATATTCACCAATGCCTTTGACAGCGACCAGTTGTGTGTGGCCGCCGGATACCAGCAGGGCAACAAAGGGGAATTCGGGCGGATTTGCCTCCAGCATCGGCGCCAGCAAGTGCCCTTCCATGTGGTGCACGCCGACCGCAGGCACATTCCAGGCCATGGCCAGTGAACGCCCGAGCGCAGCCCCGACCAGCAGCGCACCAATAAGACCCGGTCCGGCCGTGTAGGCGATGCCATCAATGGATGTTGCGGCTATGTTTTTGTCGGCCAGCAACTGCCGGATCATCGGCAGGGTCTTGCGGATATGGTCACGCGACGCCAGCTCAGGGATCACGCCACCATACACAGCGTGCATATCCACCTGACTGTATAGCGCATCACCCAACAAGCCCCGCTCGCTGTCGTAGATCGCTATCCCGGTCTCATCACAGGATGTTTCCAAGCCCAAAACCATCATATGCTTGCATTGCCTCTGGTATTTTTGGTGTTTCATGCCCGCCAGCCGCAAAACCGACCCAGGAAGCGCAATTGGCTCACCTGACGCGAAAAAGACGTGAATAATACGGCAGCCCCCAGTGTTTAGCCAGTATTTGACCGCTTCAGGCAATTTAGCTTTTGCATTTTTTCACAGACCGCATTAACATGTGCGCCCTTTTAAATTGAATGCAAAGGTGACTCTGCACTATGCCAATGGTAAAACTGAAAGAGAACGAGCCGTTTGATGTGGCTCTGCGCCGTTTCAAGCGATCCTGCGAAAAAGCCGGCGTTCTCGCCGAAGTCCGTCGCAAGGAATTTTACGAGAAGCCTACTGCTGCCCGTAAGCGCAAAGCAGCGGCTGCCGTAAAGCGCCACCTGAAAAAGCTGTCACGCGACAACAAGAAGACCAAGCGCTTCTACTGATTGCTGACGATTGCCGATCTGATACTGGACTCTGCCGAACCCGTTTCCGCTGACCCTGGATACCCCTATGGCCGATAGCGCACTGAAGCTTCAGTTAACTGAGGCGATGAAAGATGCCATGAGAGCGAAAGACAAGGCTCGCCTGGGCACCGTGCGCCTGGCATTGTCGGAAGTGAAGCGCATCGAGGTCGATGAACGCATCGAGCCCGACGACGCCCGTGTGCTGAACATCCTGGAAAAGATGATCAAGCAGCGACGGGAGTCGATTCGCCAGTATGAAAGTGCCAGTCGCAAAGATCTGGCCGACATCGAACAGGCTGAAATTGACGTGCTGCAGACCTTCATGCCGCAGCCGTTGTCTGACGCCGAGATTGACACCATCGTCACTCAGGCGCTGACCGACACTGGCGCCAGCAGCGTGCAGGACATGGGTAAGGTAATGGCCGCCGTTAAACCGCAAATGGCCGGTCGCGCTGACATGGGCGCGGTAGGCCAGCTGATCAAGAAAAAGCTCGGCCAGGCCTGACTCCCAATCGGTGAATACGGCGGCAGCCCTCCTGCTGCCGCACCGCGTTTCTTTGCTACAGCGATTTGCTAAACTAAGTCGACCACCTTTTATCACCGGGTTTACCGTCCATGGCTGGTCTGATTCCGCAGAATTTTATCGACGACCTGCTCAGCCGGGTCGACATCGTTGATGTCATTGATAAACGCGTCAAACTGCGCAAAACCGGCAAAAACTACTCCGCCTGCTGTCCCTTCCATCAGGAAAAAACGCCGTCATTCAGCGTAGAACCGGAAAAACAGTTCTACTACTGCTTTGGCTGTGGCGCTGCCGGTAACGCACTGGGCTTTGTGATGAATTTTGATCACAAAGAGTTCCCGGAAGCGGTGGAGACGCTGGCCGCCGATTGCGGCCTCACGGTGCCGCGCGAAGAACGCTCGCCGGCAGGTCAGCAGCGCAGCAGCGAGAACAACGAACTGCTGACTTCACTGGAACAGGCCAACCTGTACTACCAGAAACAATTGCGCCAGCACCCGTCTCGCGTCAAGGCGGTGGCCTACCTGAAATCACGCGGGCTGACCGGCGAAGTCGCCAAACGCTTTGCCATTGGGCTGGCGCCACCCGGCTGGGACAATCTGCTCAGCCACCTGGACGAATACAAGATCAAGCGCCCACTGCAGGAAAAGGCGGGCCTGATCATTGCGCGCGATGCCGAACGACGACAGGAAGGCCAGGATACCCATTACGACCGCTTCCGTGACCGCATCATGTTCCCCATCCGGGATAGCCGGGGCCGGGTGATTGCATTTGGCGGCCGGGTGCTTGGCGATGACAAACCCAAATACCTGAACTCGCCGGAAACGCCCGTTTATCACAAGGGACGCGAGCTCTACGGCCTGTACGAGGCCCGCAAGGCAGCCAAAAAGCCTGAACGCTTTGTCATTGTGGAGGGCTACATGGATGTGGTGGCGCTGGCGCAACATGGCATCAGCTTTGCCGTGGCAACGCTGGGCACTGCCACCAACACCAGTCACCTGGAGAAACTGTTCCGCCTGGTACCCGAGGTTATCTTCTGCTTTGACGGCGATAACGCCGGACGCACCGCCGCATGGCGAGCACTGCAGGCTTCATTGCCAGTGATGGAGGATGGTCGCCAGATCCGCTTTCTGTTTCTGCCCGAAGGCGAAGACCCCGACACACTGGTGCGCAAAGAAGGCGCAGACGGCTTTCTGGGCCGGATGAACAAGGCCAATTCGCTGTCCAGCTATTTTTTTGAGCATATGCAGGAAGACATTGATGCGACCTCGATGGACGGCAAAGCGCGCCTGTTCAGCCAATGTATACCGCTGATCAAACTTCTGCCGCGCGGCCTTTTTCAGCAGCTCATGCTGGATCAACTGGCACAGATTACCGGCAGTCAGCGCGATACCATCGACAGACTGCTGCAACAGACGCCGGCCGCGGCGCCAGCAGCACCGGAGTCCGGCCAGCAGCCGGACACACCGCCCGACTGGGATGAGCCACCTGCCGCACCGGCGACCACAACCGCCAGACAGGGACGCCAGCGGCCGCCCCAGGCCGCTGCCGAACCGACTGCGCGGGGCAAACGGGTCAATAAACCGGCCGGGCTGATTGCCATTGAATTGCTGCTGCACCAGCCTGTACTGGCAGCCACCATTGAAGGTGACCTGAGCGCGTTACGCGATTTACAGGACCCGGACGTGGATTTATTGCTTGAGCTACTTGAATTTGCACAATCTGACCCCGATATTACTACTTACGCATTATTGGGCCATTGTTACGGAACGCCGCCGGGCAAGCGCCTGACACAGTTGTTAAAAAACGAAAGAATCACCCCGGCAGCGGGCCAGGCCGAGGAATTCCGCTTCGTCCTTCGCCAATTGCGGCAAGAGGCCGATAAGTACCAGCAGCGTCGCCAGCTGCTGGAACAGCTTAAACCACGTTTGCGGTCGGTAAAAAACGAGGCCCCCGGTGACTGACTGTCACTGGAAACCATCCAGCACAAGGGCTATAATGCCCGGCTGATTTTTATTTTCGAAGCGGTTATTTCTAAACCGAATGGGAAGCTATGTCTGATTCGCGCCTGAGTTCACCCCAGTCCGGCCTTAAAGCCCTTATTGCCAAAGGCAAAGAGCAAGGTTACCTGACCTACGCCGAAGTCAACGATCACCTGCCCGAATCCATTTCGGACCCGGATCAGGTCGAAGACATCATCCAGATGATCAATGATATGGGCATCAAGGTGTTTGAAACCGCACCTGATGCCGATACCTTGTTGCTGAACGATGGCGACGAAAGCGGCACCGACGAGCTGGCCGCGGCCGAAGCTGCGGCTGCGCTGGCCGCCGTCGAAAACGAAGCCGGCCGGACTACCGACCCGGTGCGCATGTACATGCGCGAAATGGGCACCGTGGAACTGCTGACGCGCGAGGGCGAGATTGTTATCGCCAAACGCATTGAAGAAGGTCTGCGCGAGCTGATGAAGTCCATGGCCAGCTTCCCCGGTACCGTGGCCTATGTGCTGAACGAATATGATCAGGTCACTGCGGAAGAGCGACGCCTGACCGATGTTATCACCGGCTACCTGGAGGTCGACGACCCCGAACTGCCCGCCGCCGGCAGTCAGGATGCAGCTGACACCAGCTCGGATACCAGCAACAACGATGATGACGACGATTCCGTTATCGATGGTGCTGACGATGAAGAGACTACCTCCGGTCCCGATCCGGAAGAGGCACGCCTGCGTTTCAGTGACCTGCGCACCCAGTATGAGCTTACCGAGAAACTGATCAGCAAGCATGGCCGCACTCACAAGAAATCGCTGGCCGAGCTGGACACACTGGGCGACATGTTCAAAACCTTCAAGGTCACGCCCAAACTGTTTGAAGTGCTGGTAAACCAGGCCCGCGCCGCCCTGTTCCGTGTTCGTCGCCATGAGCGCGCCATCATGGCCGTTTGTGTGCGCACCGCAGGCATGCCGCGCAAGACTTTCGTTACCACCTTCCCGGGCAGCGAAGTTGATGAGAAGTGGATAAACCAGTTTGCCAAAGGCAAGGAACCCTGGGTTGCCCGCCTCAAAGACGTTACTGACGACGTACGTCGCAGCCAGCGCAAGCTGCAGGCCATGCAGGAAGAGAGTGGCCTGACCGTAGCCGAGATCAAAGAGATCAACCGCGGTATGTCCATCGGCGAAGCCAAGTCACGACGCGCCAAGAAAGAGATGGTCGAAGCCAACCTGCGCCTGGTGATTTCGATAGCCAAAAAGTACACCAACCGCGGCCTGCAGTTCCTCGACCTGATTCAGGAAGGCAACATCGGCCTGATGAAAGCCGTCGACAAGTTCGAGTACCGCCGTGGTTACAAGTTCTCGACCTATGCCACCTGGTGGATCCGACAGGCCATTACCCGCTCGATTGCTGACCAGGCACGTACCATCCGTATCCCGGTGCACATGATCGAGACCATCAACAAGCTGAACCGAATCAGCCGTCAGATGGTGCACGAAAAAGGACGTGAGCCCACCCCGGAAGAGCTGGGCGAGCGCATGGAGATGACCGAGGATAAAGTGCGGCGAGTACTGAAGATCGCCAAAGAGCCAATCTCCATGGAAACGCCGATCGGCGACGATGAAGATTCGCACCTGGGTGATTTTATCGAAGACTCAACAGTGGAATCTCCGGTGGATTCGTCCATTGAAGAAGGCCTGCGCGAAGCCACCCGGGAAGTGCTGAACAGCCTGACCGCACGCGAAGCCAAGGTACTGCGCATGCGTTTTGGTATCGACATGAATACCGACCACACACTGGAAGAAGTAGGCAAGCAGTTTGACGTGACGCGAGAGCGCATCCGTCAGATAGAGGCCAAAGCCTTGCGTAAACTGCGTCACCCGACCCGCTCGGATCATTTGCGCAGCTTCCTGGACGAGTAATCAACTGTATCCAGCGCCCTTAAAAAGAGCGCATAAAAAAGGGGGACGGAGCATTTGCTCCGTCCCCCTTTTTTATGCGGAGCGTTTAGATCTCCTGGTTGATGCGGATGTACATCATACGGCCACGAATATCGTGAACGAATGTTTCTATACCGCCCAGGTTGAAGAAAGGTGTCGGGAACCGGTCACCCAGGTTACGTGCACCGACTTCAAAGCGCGTGGCACGATCGCCCAGCAGACTGTCAAAGGTGTACGCGTAATTGGCATCAATATAGGTCATGCTGGCTGCAGCAGAACGTCCATTGATGGCAATCTGACCCGCCAGCAAAGCACCTGAGTTAAACGAGTAGTCGAAACCATCGATCCAACGAGCTCGCAGCAATGCGCTGTGATTACCCAGGCTCCAGTTCATGGTTGCATTGACACGGAACTCAGGCATCGGGGGCACTTCTGCGATGGACTCATTCTGACTGCCGACACCATCACCGGCAGGAATGCCCAGGCCCAGGTCATAGGAATATTCCAGCGCCTGAGTACCGTCGAGATTGAATACCATGCTGCCGAAACCACCCAGGTCCAGGTCGTAACGGGCATACAGGTCCAATGCCCGGTGCTTCATGGTCTGCGCGTTCAGACGAGAGACAATCACACGACTCATGACACCATCAACATCACGGTTGATGTTTGGATCCGAGTTAGGGCCATTGAACCACGCCAGCTTGCTGACCTGACTGGCAGGATCACCGCCGGACGCCAGAAACGCAGCATAGTCCAGGTTCACAACCTGGTTAAGCGTGGTGCTGGAAATACGGTCTTTAAAGTCGTATTCCGCGTAATCAACACCAATGGACAGCGCCCCTTCCAGCAGGCTTAACGAAGCACCCACGTTAAACACATCGGCCGTTTCCGGCGTCAGGTTCAGGTTGCCTTCGTTACAGGCCACACGGAACGCGTTTGAGTTGTCAAACGGATCGCCGGCGTTCTGCAGGGCGCAGGTCTGCGGTGAATACAGGTCCGCCAGACCCGGCGCAATAAACGCCGAACTCCAGGAACCGCGCAGCGACAGCATGTCCAACGGCTGCCACAGCAAAGCCACTTTCGGGTCGAATGAGTCACCAATAGAACCGCCGTAATCCGTAAAGCGACCGGCAATCTGGAACTCGGCCTCACCCAGTCGGTTGGTCGTCAGTGGTACCGCCAATTCAAAGAAGGCCGAATTAACATCCTGCTCAGCCGTGTAGTCGAAGGCACAGCCGCCCTGGTGATAATCACACTGGTTGCGTGCCGCATCAAAATCAACGTCCACTTCATCCTTGCGATACTCGATACCAAAGGCACCCAGAATCATACCGGTCGGGATCTCAAACACCTCACCGGTGGCTGCCAGCTCCACCGATCTAAATGTGCTCTCTGTCTGCGTCAGACCAGCAATTGTGATCGCGTCCACCACAGCCAGGGAGTTGGCATACTGCGGCGTACCGGTATTGGCACAAACGCGATCAGTACAGTTGAAAACCGAGCTGGCAAACGGGTTGTAATACGCAGTGGTCTGCGGTGACGAAGGATCTGCCACCAGCGTGCCGTTGATGCCCTGGATCAGCGCCAGCTGACTTGAGTTCTTCTCCAACGCGTCATCCTGACCAAACTGATAGATACCGGCCAACGATACCGCCCAGCTTGAGTTAGGCACTTCATAGGTCAAGGTGTCGGCCAGTCGGATATCAAACCGGTCCACGCCCTGCGGGAAGGCACCATCGCCGTCCAGCACTGCAGTCGGTTGTGTCTGTAGCTTGAACGCATTGATCCGCAGCTCGGTTATACGTACATCTTCATTAAAGGGGATGCCTGAAGCCGAGTCGAACGGGTTAGCCGCCAACTGAACAACGCCATTGGCATTCCGCAGGGGGTTGCCATCCGGGCCAGCCTGGGCAAAGAGCGGCTCCATGCCGTTGCCACGGTTAGCCATGGCACGGTAGGGGTTGCCCGGATGCTCGCCGGCAATAAGTGGCAGCTCGGGAATACGACCACCGGGGTTCTGCGGTGAACCGCGTGTGAACGTTTCCAGACGTGACGCATTGATATTAAAATCATTGGTCAGGTTGTCATTGAAACGATGCTCATAGTTGGTCCACAGGCTCATCTTGTCCTGAGCACTTATGAAGTCCCAGAATTCGCCGAAATGGAAGTTACACGTGGTGCCAAGCAATTGGCCGCTGGCATAGTTGCCGGGTATGCCGACATCGGTGCCGGAGCCATTATCAACGCCACAACCCGGATCAGCTGTGCGCGCAGAAGTGCCTGTCAACTGACCCTGGGCATTACGGGTTGGCACTGCGTAGGTCCCCGGATTACCGGTACCCGAGCGCTGAAAACCATTGCGCAGAAACTCCGGTCGGTCGGTCTGCTTCAAGGTGCTGCGTGTAGAGTAGGACAGCGCCAGTGCAAAGTGACCGTTGTCAGTCGCGGCGCCTGTAATCAGTTCATACTGCTTCTCGACCAGGTCACCACCACGGTCTTCCTGATGGAACAGATTGATATCTGTGCCCTCGTAACCTTTATTGGTGATAATGTTGACCACACCTGCGACCGCATCAGAACCATACAGAGCCGACGCACCGTCTTTCAGAATATCGATACGCGAAATTGCTATCTGTGGAATAGTCGCATTCAGGTTGCTATTGTTAGTGCGCTGACCGTCGACCAGGTTCAGCGTTGCGCCAGCACCCAGACCACGCAGGTTGGCTGATGATGTCACCCCGCCCTGACCACGTGCAGCGTAGCCATTGGTTTGCACATCAGTGCCGTAGTTGAATGTCTGGTTGGCTAGTACTTCGCCCAGGTTAGGCGTGGCATTGGCTTCGATTGCTGCTGAATCAACCACGGTGACCGGTGACGATGAATCGAAACTGTCCCGTCGGATTCGGGAGCCAGTTACAACAACTTCTTCGATATCAGCTGCTGAGCCCTGTTGAGCAACAGCAATCATAGGTAATGGCAGCATAACGGAAGCCGCCAAACCCATCTGAACGATGGATTTCTTGAGTTTCATGATTTCCCCTTTCTTTTATAGACTTAATTATTATTGTCAATAAAAGACTAAGTGCATTGACTATATTAATATTATTTTTATCTTTACTGCGTTCAAACGTAACCCAGCGAAAAGCTCGTTTATTGAACTACCAGTCAGACTTTACATAGCCAATTTCATGAAACGTCACCAAAATACACATTTTTATTCTGATTTCGCTACTGCACAAAAAATGAGATACGACAAATCTCTACTTCGCTGCCGCGAGAGATTAGCTCAGAACTTAAACCCAAGTCAATCAGTTGCTTCGGCGGTTAACCTGAACGAAATACCGTGATAGATTGAGCCCATTACCAGGCAACATCGAAACCTATGGGAACAAGCGGAGGAATGGGTGCAGGAATTATTTGAGTCGGTTAATAATCTGTTCGGGTTTATCGCCCCGGTCTCCAATGCTGTCTGGGACTTTCCAACGCAGTTTGCCACTTACCGGTCAATCCCCCTGCTCGGCCAATTGTCACTGGCCGTGATCATTCTGCTCGGCATGGGTATTGTTTTTACTGTCAAAACCGGGTTTGTACAGACCCTGAGCTTTACCCGAGCGATCCCGATCATGTTGCGCAAGCGCAGTGACCGGACCGGCATCAGTGCGCTGGCGTCGTTTCTGCTAGGCCTGGCCATGCGCGCCGGCCCGGGCAATATTGTTGGTGTCACCGGCGCCATTACCGTCGGCGGCCCCGGCGCCCTTTTCTGGATGTGGGTGGCAGCCCTGTTTGGCATGGCGACCGCGTTTATGGAATCGGTACTGGCACAACTGTTCAAGGAAAAGAAAGACAACGAGTACGTTGGCGGCATGCCGTTTTATGGTCGGCGCATAGTAGGCAACAAACGTATCGTAGGCATTGTGCTCAGTGTCGCCTTCATGATCTACGCTCTATTCAATGTGCCAGTGCAAACCTTTAACGTGTTTACCGCTATCGGTATGATCGCGGACACCGCCACGGGCACCGTCTCCGATCGCCAGTCGACCCTTTATTACGGCATTGCCATGGTGATGGTGGCCAGCTGTGCCTGGCTGATTCTGGGCGGCATCCGGCGGGTAACGGCGTACACCAACGTGCTGGTGCCAATCAAGGCAACTGTGTTCTGCCTCATTTCGCTGTTGATCGTACTGATCAACCTGCCACTGATTCCAAGCTTTTTCTCGGCGGTGCTGGTGGGCGCGTTTTCTCCTGACGCATTGTTCGGAGGCGCCATGGGGGTGGCGCTGGCTGAAGGGGTGAAACGCGGCCTGATGTCCAACGAAGCCGGCCAGGGGACTATTACCATGGCCGCGGCGGCGGCCGACAACGACCACCCGTGCGAACAGGGGTTTGTGCAAAGCCTGGGGGTGTTCTTTGACACCCTTATTATCTGCACCCTCACCGGATTTATTGTGGTGCTTGCACATTTATGGACCGGCTCGGCCAGCAGCGCGGAATGGGCCTCGGACAGCGCCTCACGCATCGGCACCTATCTCACGTCGGTGGAAGCGCTGGTACCCGCGTTTATTGCGCAGGCTGTGATCATTATCCTGGCCGCGTGCTACGCGCTGTTCGCTTTTACCACCCTGCTGGGCATGATCTCCTTTGCCGAGATCTCGGCCAATTTCATCTCCCGCTCCACCACCTTCATTCTGGGCGTGCGGGTACTGGGCTCACTGGTATTTGTGCCCTTTGGCGCCCTGACGGTGCTGGCCGGACTTGAGCTGGGTAACCTGTGGACCATTACCGACCTCACCAATATCATCATGGTGTACCTGAACATCCCCATTCTGCTGCTGGGCGCCCCGCTGGTGTACAAGGCACTGGCACACTACCGGGCGACCAACGGTGGTAAATTTATTTCCGCCGATATCGGTATAGAGACTGAACACTGGACACATGAGAACCAGAAGCACCTGCGGTAATATTAGTTTCACAAATTTCTGCCAGGCTAGGCACTCAATCGTTAATCATCGAAGAGGCTGACCTCATGTACCATCACCGCCGTCCCCTGGCCGCCTTTATTTTCCACTCATTGCTATGCAGCTCGGTGATAGCAGGCGCAACGCTTGCTCATGCGCAGAGTCAGAGTAAGAGTCAGCAGGACAGCGAACGGCAGTGGATTGCGGGCGACCATCATATCCACAGCCGCTTCAGCACCGGCTGGGACCGTGAGCAGAATCCACCGGCCGCCATTCTGGGCGGCGACGCCATCTACCCTACACCGATGAACGCCCTGATGGCCCGCTACTACGGATTGGGCTGGATGGTCACCACCGATCATGGCGGGCCCAATCACAGCCAGGTAAATCTGCAACAGGCCTACCCGGAGCTGCAACAGTCGCGCCTGGTCGTGCCAGACGTCATTCAATTCTACGGCATGGAGTTTGACACCCCCGGCGCTGACCACTCCAGCCTGATCATGCCGCACACGCACGATGAGGCCGATCGCCTGCACAGCATTGAGTCCAGCTTTAACAAACGCGAACCCTGGCCCGCCGACCCGACCTGGGACACCGAACCGAGGATGCTGGAAGCGCTGCGGTTCATGAAGGAATTTCCCGAAAAACCGGTGATCATTGCCCACCACCCCTCGCGCTCCGCACCCGCCGTGCGGCAATATGGACTGACCACACCGCATGAGTTACGCAGCTGGAATGACCTCGCCCCGGGAATCGCCATTGGCATGGAAGGCGCGCCCGGCCATCAGGCTGCAGCGCTGCATCCGGGCGGGACCATTGACCGCAATGGCGCCCGTGGCGGCTACGGCAACCACCCGACCATGGGCGGCTTCGACCAGCTCACCGCCATCGTCGGCGGATTCTGGGACTCCATGCTCAGCGAAGGTCGCAACTGGTGGATCACTGCCAACTCAGACTCACATGTGCATTACAGCGAAGGCGGCTCGGATTTCTGGCCGGGGGAATACTCCAAAACCTACGTTTGGGCGGAAAAGAGTCACGAGGATATTCTGGATGGCATTCGCGGCGGTCGTGTTTTTGTCACCACCGGCGATCTCATCAGCGAACTGTATGTCACAGCGGAGTCTGCAGGCGAGCAGGCACATATCGGCGGCACATTGTCGGTGCCGGCCGGCCAGGCGGTGACCATCACCATCCGTTTTCTGGATCCGGACAGTGACAACCATCACGGCGACAACCCAGCTGTGACGCGAATCGATCTGATCGCAGGGGAGATGCACGGACATGTCAGCGACCCGGCAACTGACACACACGAACATACCGAAGTGGTGGCACGTTTTACGGAAGCAGACTGGACAATTGCAGGTGACTATCGCGAAGTTAGCTACCACTTCGACTCTCTGCCCGCAGATCACTACATCCGGGTGCGTGGAACCAACACCGCGCAACTCGAGCCGGAGCTCGATCCGCGCGGTGAAGATCCCTGGTCAGACCTGTGGTTTTACGCAAACCCGATCAGGTTTCATGTCGAAGATTGAGGCTTACAGAGTCTCGACAAAGGCAGCCAGGTTCTCGATATCGCGCGCGGACAGCGACTCGGCCGATGGCCACATGATGTTACTGCGGGCGCCACGGGTTTCGCCGTTCTTGTAGGCGGTCAACGCCTGGGTGATAAATGCCGCATCACGGCCCTGCAACTGCGGCCCAATACCACCTTCACCACCGGCACCATGGCACGCCTGGCAGCTGGCATAGGCTTGACGGCCCAGCTCGGCCGGACTGGCCAACGCAGCTGCTTCCGCCGCCGCGCGCTGCTGATCGACAATGGTGCCGTTAGCCGCAACATAGTCCTGATAACACTCACCGGAACACGTATGCACACTCGGACGGGACTTTATGTCCAGCTCGGAATAAGCGATATCAAAAATGACTACGGCAAAAACAAGGGCTAAAACTGGCAGGACAAGATTTTTCATGACAACTCCTGAATTGGTGAGCGGCCATTATACGTCAAAATCGGGCTGTCGGACTTCACTCAGGAAAACAAAAGGGTGAAAAAATCTTGCCCTGCAAACGAGGTTGGGGCTGGCAACCTGCCCGACAGAACCTTATAATCCGCCTTCGGTTGTACTGCGCGGGCCTATAACTCAGTTGGTTAGAGTAGCGGACTCATAATCCGTTTGTCCCTGGTTCGAGTCCAGGTGGGCCCACCACTATTTCCGGCAATTTCTGCAATAAATCCCTTGTATTTCATTGAATTAGCTTCCGAGTAGCGGACTTTTGGCCGGTATAAGTGACGGACTATGCATCCGTCACTTAAGGATATAGTCCGCTACTTCCGGCCTTGACCCTACCCCACCCGCTCAACCTCGACGATTGCTGATGGCAGCACTTAGATTCTCCTGATAGCTGCTTCGGGTAATGGGGGCATTACACCTGGTTCGAGTCCAGGTGGGCCCACCACTATTTCCGGCAATTTCTGCAATATTGTAATTGCTACCGTAATTTGCCCGCTTTGGACAAACTTAGGGATTTGCCCTGACTAAATGCCGAATAATCTTTCGTGTCTGACACAAGCCAGCAAGACGTTGATTAAAAAGACTTCCAGCCAGCACGGCCCTGACATGGCGGGGTATGCGGCCTGAGCGATCATGTCGTCTCCGGTCAGTTTCTCTAATACTGGCTTCATCAGTGCACTATATGTTTCCCGCCCTGGTACCTATTGACCTTGCCTCCGGCCAAATCGATTAAAAGTACGAAGTTCAAAACGTTATGGAGCACTAAAATGCGTTATTTTGTCCGGCGTTTGTTGAACATCGCACTTTTACTTAATAAGTCTAGGGCGTCGCCCACGGCGCTCCCGGTTCCGAAAGCTCTATATAAAGTCCCCCTCCCGCCTGAATCACCGTGACAGGACCTGTCCCCTCACTACGGGCTACATTGTAGCCATAGACGCGAGTACCATTGTCTTTGACCTCGATATCTGTGCCAATTTTAACATTCTCCGCATAAACCCTTCCGCCTTGGTAAGCTGCCAGGTTTTCTACTCTGGAGTTATAAACCTCGAATGTTGTGGGCGAACCACCGGGATTTCCAAAATTGCGCGGATCTACGAGGTTGGAATCGTAGACGCGCAGCGTTACGTTACCGTACGGATTTGGCCACGCACGTTGGACCTTTGAATTAATAACAGTCAAAGAAGAATTATTGCAACTTACATCCCAGCTCTTCTTAGTATAAAGCTTACCGTCGTTATTGTTTGGGTCACCCAGCCCGCGTATTTCGCAGGACCGTGTTTGTGCGTCATTGCTATTGACCGCCCAGCCGACGCTGAATCCGCTAGGGGTGTCAGCAATTGTAGCGTGCACGTCTGCAGTAAGACTAATATCCCTATCATAGATGTAGCTTTCTTCAATCGCCACAGTTGTTGCGGGCCAAAGTCCATTAAGATGCCAGTTGGCCCATACGGGTTTTTTATCTGGGAATACGATCGTATGATTACCGGCAGGTGGAAAGACCTCTAGCCAAACATGATGAGCATTCGAGATCTGAATGTTTGCATTATGCACATTTTCGAAAATTGTGAGCCTGGCAGACGAGTAGTTCTTGGAGGTGTAGTTTACGGAGCCAGAAAGGGCTGTCCAGTGATTGCTTACCATTTTGTCATAATAAATTGTTGATCCACTTTCGTAGTCCCAATTTAGAAGAAATGGGTTTGTAGTAAAGGCATAGGAACTCGCAACGGAGAGCGATCCGCCGTCTTTCACGATAAGTCGAGTCTGTTGGTGTTGGTTCTGCTCCCACAGCAGTAGAGAGTTCTCTATCGTAAGTTTACCAAATACATTGATATTGCCGCGCTGGGTAGGCCTTACCCAGACAATCTTGTTGTCCCAAATTACCTCCTGGCCCGCTGGAACAGAGAATGTCTGATCTATTACTATTTGTTCGCGCGTATCGCTGTCATTAGGTCTGTAACCACCCTGACCATTTGCGACCGGGGATAGCGGGTCTTCGCTCATGAAACAAAATGTACACGCACCTGCGTATTTCAAAGCTGTATTAAAAGGGTCCGGTGCGCCTAGCACATCTCGATCAACGGGCCCTTTTTCGTCAATAGCCCAGACCTTCAAGTCGTCAATACAGATCGAAGTGTTTGGGTTTGCGCCAACGCCCACTACACCATTTGCAATACTTGAGTCCGTCGTTTCCGAGACCAGTTGCCCATTAACAAAGAATTTTACATTAGTACCTACCAGCTCAACTCGGAGGGTAACCCATTGATCGACTCCAGCATCGACGCTTTTGCCCGGCCAGTTTTTGCTGGGAGACGCGTAAGAAAGAAAGGCATAGTCCTTAGTTAGTGCAGCTCGGTAACCATTGCCATTTGAATTGTCGAAGCGCGCATAGAGTTCAAGGTAGCCATCTGCATTGTTGCTATTGCGTCTTACCCGCGCTTCAAACGCGTAGTTACTCCAGCTGCTATCACCCACTCGGAACGAGCTGTAAGTGTTGCCGGGCGCGTTACAGTAATAGCTATTGCCATCAATATTCGACTCTAGTTTCCAGCCTGGTGATGCATCTACAGAGCCAAAGAGGCCATTTTCGAAATCATTAAATGACAGCATCGCTTCATCAATGCTTGCCGGGTTACTAATATTGTCGCTCACAATGGGTGTTGCGCTGCTAAGTCTGAATCGCATTGGGGATGGATTCACTAGCTCTAGCCCCAATTTATAGTCAGTCCCTCCAAAGGAAAGGAAGGGAATATTAAGAGTGTTGTTGGAAAAAGTGGCGGGATTTGACGGTGCAGCTGTTGCCAGAACTAATCCGCTGGTTAAGACAAGCTCTACGGGTTCAGTGTCCGGAACTATGTCCAATTCTGCTCTGTAGTATTGGCCGTCTACGTCAACGGTGGGCAGAGTCAATCGTGCGCCAATTAAATAGGCTTCTTGCGCTAACGACGGTGTTGTCGCTATTAAGTTACTGAATCCCAGTAAAAGCACTAGAAAGTTGGCCTTGCAGAGGTATCGAAACATAAAGGTTCCTAATTAACTTGGGGATGCTATTGCATGCACTATAACATTCGACTTGGTTTTAGAATACGAATTACACACTGGTAATATCACCGTCTCAGTAGTACCCCTTATGTATCTTTTCGGGCCAAATACGAGTAGATAGAAACAAATTACTGCGGGTGTAAGAAATCGAATAAAAAGGTCTTGGACAATCTTTATATTCATATTAGTCAAAAACATATAGGCCTTAAGCTCCAGTATATTCACATAATTACCGAGCTGCAGACAGTCAATACTATGCATCAGTCCGCTTCGCCAGCGGCCGCATCCAATGCCGCGGATTGCGTCTCATCCGACCTGAGCGCCGCAGCTACGCAATTTTCTGCAAGAATACCAATACTTATATTTTCTCCAAATTCGTTAAAAATTCGTACTACTAATTTTTACACCATTTGAAAAAATACTGGTATTAATTAGCTTTCCGTTCGAATCGTAGGTATTCAGAGCGCCATCCAACTTACCATCTTTATAGGTGCTGCTGGTGCGTATTACGCCATTCTCTCTGTAATGGTTTGATATACCATCTAAAGCACCCCGCTTGAAGTTCTGAATTAGCTTTAGTGTGCCATCTTCATAATATGACTTTGATTCACCATCTTCAGCCCAGTATAGAGTTCCGTATTCATTTTCAATATAAACGGAGCTCGATGTATAGCTTACTGCCCCGCTTGCATAGTACCTCGTGCGCTTGAGCGTATATCCACTATAGTGATCTTCAATACTGAGATAGCGATTGGTATTCACGTTGCTAAAGTGCTTATGGACCCCGATTGGAAAATCCTCTGCATTGAAGCACCCAATGTCAGCAGGAGTGTCTACGCATCTTGCAATCACGTTGTCGAAACTTGCGTCGATGTTGGGACTTTCGGGTGCGACCGAACCGTCACCGCTACCGGACCCCGTTGGAGAGTTGACATCATCCCCCCCACACTCCGGCCTCATGCTAGCAAACACATCCTCAGAGCATGGCAGTTCAACCATCGTAAAGCTGCCGTCACCCAAATACTCTTTCCAGGCATCTTTCGGAGTGGCCTTCTCTGCGCCGATATTGAATCCTGCTGTAGGGGGCGTAATGCTCGTATTGTTGTTCAGCTGCCGTAGAATCTTCGGCGCTTCCTTTGCAGCCGTCTCACTGCACTTGTCCGTGGAAACTGTACAGGTTAATGCATTACCAATCCGGCTGATGTTTGTCTGAACCCGATTGGTCAGGCGCTCCCTTAAAGTATCCGCACGCTCTGCATAGGTTTCTACCGTGTTGCAGACTGGAGCGCCAACAGGTTGCGCGCAAAATGGCACGGTGGATATATTCCGAAAGGTATCGATTGCGTCGTCTACAAGCCGTTCAAATACACTGACTTCATCGCTTTCCAGGTTCGATACGATGCCTGCAGCGGTACTACACTCACTGGGCCTGGAACAGGATGCTGCCTGGCTCAAGGAGGAAGTGGACAACATGCTCGTTGAGCCGTCCGGGGCGGTGATGGTTATCTGCTTCGTACCCAGCCCATAACTTAGTTTCGCAGTAAAACCTTCTACACGTAGTTCAAGCAATCGGCCATTTATATCACCGAGCATCACTCCCTGTTTTCCGTCTTTGAAGTTCAGTACAGCTTCTGACGTGGAGCTGCTATTCAAGGTCACTAAACTGTTGCCATTCTCACCATAGATAATCGCCGAAATATCGGACTTGGGATCGCTTATTTCGACAACGTCCACACCGGTAATATGAAAGCTCTCTATGTTCGAAAGCAGCGTCCCGCCACCTTCTAGGTTTGCCTGTATGGCGATGTAGAAAGCGTCACTAACAGATAACCGCTCAGACAGTAAAAGCGCTTGACCCAGCTCCAGCGAGTAAATAGGCGACATGGCCGGGTATGGAGCGTAGAAAAGCGTATAGCTTTGTGCAGCCGATGTTGCGCTCCAACTAAGGTCTATCTTGGTGCCTGTCAGCAGATAGGTGAGCGCAGGGGCAGTTCCGATAGGCTGCGGTGTCGGTGTCGGCGAGCTAAGTAGCGCGGCACTAATACTGCTAGTACCCACACAGGTCAAGCTGCCGCCAGTCCAACTCCAATTGCTGCTTCCGTAGGCAGCCGCGCCATCGAATGTGATGGTTCCTGACCCGGTAAGTGTGCCTCCGTCCTCTGGGTAACTCACTGAGTAACTCAATTTGTTACCACTAATTGTACCACTGCGGATTATTCCGCTAGCTGATACTGACATCGAGGACCCAGACTGTGTAACCGTTGCCGTATAGGTGTCGACGGAAGTCCCTTCCCCGCAAGCGGTAGCGTTGACAGTTTCAGAGACTCGCCACTGACCATCGTATGTCTGCGCCACGACCGTGCCTGGGCTCGCTGTAAGAAAAATGAAGGATATCGCGACGACCGCTCGTATTAACATTGTTGTTCGTCCTCATTTCGAAGCTATCAGAGTGCTCACTTGTGAGCCGCCTGCTTTATTTGCGAGCCAGACATGCGAGGTTCTACTAGATGAGCCATGCTAGAGCAATGTGCCGCGAGATATGTATCCCCAAAAATGGGTATTTTTATTGGATGAACCGATATAGAATAATTCATATTGTCTACTACGGCTGAATTTTCTGAAGAATGGGCTAATTTACCATAAGGTATAACTGTGAAGCGGACGACTGAATGACGGCCGCCACCTGCAACATGGGAGTCGGAAATTGTCGAATCACAAGGAGATCGTATTAGACATCTGGAAGTCGCACAAAAACTATTTGGGGGGGGGGAATTCAGGTTCGCTTGATTTTCCTAATCTATCGAACCTTCTGGCTCACTGTTTTTGTCCAGGTCCATTTTTTTATTACGTGATCGACTCTCCCTCTCTCACCTTTGACCGAGTCAGTGAATCCATACTGAACGTGCTTGGCATCGAAGCAAAAAATGCAACTATTCAGGATGTCATTGATCGCCTGCATCCAGAAGATATGGAATTTTTTCTTCGCTGCGAGGACATGGTCGCCTTCTTCCTGAAGAACTGCATCGCGCCAGAGAAAGTCGTCAAATACAAAATCTGTTATTGCTGGCGGTTGCGCACGCGAGACGGCAGCTACCGACTTTTCCTGTTGCAGACATTGACGCTGAAAACCACCCCCGATGGCGCCCTGCTCAAAGTCTTTGGCGCCCACGCAGACATTTCCCATATCACTTCCACAAACAACTACAAGCTTTCCCTAATCGGCCTTGATGGCGAACCTTCCTACACAGATATTGATGTGTTCGGGAAGCCTGCATTTGAGAATTTCAGACCCTATCAATTTAGCCTGGCCGGAAATGAATTTTCCCGACGGGAAATGGAGGTATTAAGATTGCTCGGTGACGGGCACTCCACCACTGAAATTTCGCAACAATTAAATATCTCCTCCCAGACAGTAGCCACGCATCGCAAGAACATGATCCGCAAAGCCGGCGCTAAGAACTCGGTAGACCTGGTGGTGACTTGTATCAAAAAAGGCTATCTATGAACGTAGCTGAACTTACCTAAAAATTAGTCCACTTGCTCGATGAGACATCCCTGTTCTGCCGCCGCCCTCTACATAGTCGATAAGAGGCAGACCTCGGAAAAAGTTCGGAGTTCGGTGCGACATAACCCCTTCAGCTTCTTACACGTAGCCGTTTCGGTCGGGCTCAATGAAAACCGAAAATCTCGGATTCTGGTCGGTTTCGGACATGGGAGCTGATGCAAATAGGTTTTTTTTGTTAGCTTTCTTTAACTTACTGCGTCGAACTCAGCCGGTTTACGCTTACTCATAATCCGTTTGTCCCTGGTTCGAGTCCAGGTGGGCCCACCATATTTTTGCCTCCCCTCCGCATTAAACTCCTTATTTTTCATTGAATTAGAATCGAAGTAGCGGACTTTTGGCCGGTCTGAGTGACGGACTATGCATCCGTTGCCTGGGTGCGCATGACGCGCGCGTTCAAACCCAATATCCTTGCCTCGGATCCCGGCGCCCTTTTCAGCTGTGTTCGTATAGTCGGGGTAGAACCCCCTCAATACCACGCCGAGAGAGTAAATCTTAAATATCTCGATGGCTAAGGCTAAAGCGGTGATAGAGCCAGACGGCCCATCGAATAATTTCAGACGGGAATCGCTGACGCTTGTACGCTTTCGATTCAGTCATGCCAAAGAGTCTGGCAGATTGGGAGTTAACTGGTCAGTACCCTTTGAACACCTCGGTCGTCTGCTCATGATTGACTCCTGATACCGGGACATTAGTGTGCCTCAGACAAAGCGTAAGCTCACTTGTGCTGACGCCCTTCGCTGCGGGGCCACCTCTCTTTTTTTTAATCTATTATTAATCTATTTTTATCGCCAATTTCATGTTTTTTGCAGATCCTTTGTATACGCTCTCACTGGATTTAAATGATACCCATTGAGAGATTTTTATGAAAAATATCAGTTTTACTTTGCTGACTCTTGCTTCACTGACTGCATCACAATACGCCACCGCCTATGAAAAAGGTGACGTACTTCTCCGCGCAGGACTGGCTGCGGTAATACCAAATGAATCTTCGTCTAATATCGTAGTGGGAAATGATCTTGGTGTCGGGGTGAGCGTTGATAATAATGTTCAGTTAGGCCTCACATTTGCTTATTTCTTTACCGATAGAATTAATATAGAAGTTCTTGCGGCCACGCCGTTTAAACACCAGATTGATTTTAGTACAAACGACCCGCTTGGCACCGGGAATCAATTAGGGGACGTGGGTCACTTGCCGCCAACGGTCACAGCAAACTATTACTTCAACACTATAGATAGCAGTTTTCAACCCTACGTGGGCGCTGGCCTAAATTACACCCTGTTTTTTAATGATGAATTCACATCCGAAAATAGCGCCGCTGGGCTCAAGGATTTGTCTTTGAAAAACTCCTTCGGCTTCGCCGCTCAAATCGGCGCTGACTATATTATTGACGATACGTGGTTTGTTAACGCGGCTGTTCGTTGGATAGATATCGATACGAGCGCGGATTTTAATCTTAATGGCGCCGCAGGGTATGTACAGAGCATTGAAATCGATCCTTGGGTTTATTCGGTGTCAATAGGCTACCGATTTTAATTGAGTTTGTGAATCTCAGATGCAGTTCAACGGGGATAACTTGTTAAGCACTTGGGTTCTAATCCACACGCAGTAAATGTAGAAGGGATGTGAACGAACGACAAGCCCGGTTGACCTGCATACAGACAGTGATCCAGAGTTACGACATCCCGATCTCAATTGTTAGCGTCAATCCGGGTTTCACCCCGTTTCCTGCAACAGCAGTTTGCCGCCAAGTACCTTATATTTTTTCGGTACAGATCCAGGCAAAAGCACTCTACAACACTCTTAGATTCATGTGATATTCCTGTACGCTAAATGTTCTCATAATCCGGTTGCCCCTGGTTCGAGTCAAGGTGCGCCCACCATATTTTTAGCCCTTACCCGCTTCAAATCCCTTATATTTCATTGCATTAGAATCCCAGCAGCGGCGTTTGGCCGGTATAAGTGACGGACTATGCATCCGTTGCATGGGTTCGCATGGCACGCGCGCTTAAACCCAATATCCTTGCCTCGGATCTCGGCGCCCTTTTCAGCTGTGCTCGTGCAATGGTGGTAGAACTCGGGTGGCTTTTTAAAAAAAGTACAAGGTTGAGCAAAACGCTGTAAAGCCTCTGGACAAACGGCCGATATGAAAATGCAGGCAGAAATTTGGTGAAGCTAGCCGATATTCGAACTTTTTTCTTATTGATACTAAAAACTGTTTCCAGCTTATGGGCAATTTGTAGGAAATCAGTCAACTCATGGTTTAAAACAGGCTATTTCTGGAGCCTTCTTAATCTGAAAAAAGCTGGTAAGTTAAGAGCCCTTGTAGTTTCCCCCCACAATTTTACCTATATCAAATGACAACCGGGTATCGCCCGAGTTCGACCGTACTGGATTTATTATGATCAAACGACTACTTGTAACGGCCGTGCTGGCCTCCCAAACTTTATCACCGGCCCAGGCCAGCGATTTTCATGGTAAGACGGACGGCATGTCCGGCGCCGGCAGTGCAAATTCCGATTTCGTCACCGGTATCGCGCTTAGTCCGACCGCGCTGGCCAACTTCAAAGACGATCAAAGCTTCAACATTCAGTTTAATGCGGGCGCCCTGGTCAGTGATCAGGACAGCATGGTTGATACTTCCTCCGATTTGTCCGATCGCCTGAGCCTGATCGAGTCGCGTAGATTTAACGTTGAAGACGCTCAGTTTATCTCCCAGTCCCTTCGCTCTCTGGTTGATACCCAAGCTACGATCGATGGCGGTGCCAGCCTGTACTTGTCTATGCCGACCCCATCCATTTCTCTGGGTCTGTTTGCAACAACGGATGTAAGCGTTGGCATTGTCAGCGGCGTCTCGAGCGCCGACATTGAGTTCTTTGATGACGTGGCTGCTATTGGCCTTATCGCGCAGCAGCCGGGAATCACAAATGCTGAAGTACTGGCCGCGGCGCAGCAACGGCTGCAGGACAAAGGCGGGGGGGCCGGTAATCCGCGGATTCTCGCAGCGGTCGCGGCCGTGACCGGCGGGCAGAGCGTTGACGCTCAGATTCTGGGTATTGAAAGCACTGTCTATGCATCAGGTGCGGCGGTGAGTCAGGTGGGCTTGAACCTGTCGAGCACACTCAATGAAGGCTCAACCCTCATCGGCATCTCTTTAAAGGGCCAGCGTGTGGACTTGATTGACTACCTGGTAGATGTAGACAATTTTGATGAAAGCGATTTTAGCGCCGATGATTATCGCACCCAGGACAACGGCACTAACATTGATCTGGGTCTGGTGCATTCTGTAGGGCGATGGAGCGGCGCGGTTAGCCTGATTGATCTGATTAGCGCCGACTACACTTCGGCGATGGGGCGCACGGTTTCAATTGATCCGCTGGCGCGATTGGGCTTGGGTTATAACAATGGTTGGTTGCAGGGCGCCCTGGATATTGACGCCAATGCACGGGCCAACTACGCAACCGGCGAAGACTCTCAGTTTGTACGCGCCGGAGTTCAATTTGATGTCTGGGGCTGGGCCCAGTTTCGCCTTGGTTACAAAACCGATATGAAGTCGCAGATTGACGATACCGCATCCATTGGTCTTGGGTTTAGCCCATTCGGGATGATCAATATAGATGTTGCCGCGATCGCTGGAGCCAACGATACCGTAGGCGGTAGTGTACGCTTAGGGCTGACTTTCTAAGAGCTTTTCGTTGCAAAAAAGGGGGTATTACAGTACAAAGCGATCAAGATATATTGTGGTCAAGTTAATGACACATCACAGACAGGAGGGCGTCATGACAACAACGTTTCCGATACGCGTATTGACCCTTTTCAGCGCCATGGCTACCGTGCTGGCCAGCGCTACAACACACGCGCAGCCTGTCTCTCCGCTCACCATCATTGATGGTGGTTATGCTGAGCAGTGCTCCATGGCCGCGCGCAACCCGCAATCAGCGTCCGGGATTCTGATCACCGGATCGCGAGTAGTGATTTCGCCCATGCAGCTCTGTACGCTAGCAATACAGGAGGGTGGTGAAGCCGCGAATAGAGCAGAGAGTTATAACAATCGGGGTGTACTCCATTTTGCGGCTGCCAACTTTGACGATGCCCTGGCCGATTTCACCGAGGCTGTGCACCTGAAGGACACGCTGACGTTCGCTCACATCAATCTAGGCAATATCTTTAACCTGCGTGAACAGTGGGCGCAGGCCATCAGCGCCTTCGATCGTGCCATTGAGCTAGGTATTCAGCCCAGGCCGGGGCGCGCCGGAGGAATAGCCGAGTCGCCGGAGTCACGTCAGGCAAGTGAGGCCAGAGCGGTACGTGAGCTGGCGAGGGCTCATTTCAACAGGGGTATCGCCCACGAAAACCTGGAACAGCTCCGCAACGCGTATCTCGACTACCTCAAAGCATCGGAACTGGCACCCGAATGGGAGGAGCCGCGCCGGGAGCTGGAGCGCTTCGAGGTTATCAGGGAATGAATCGTGAATTACCACATTAGGCATTGATGCATAAACCAGCGTTCCACTAGGGTATACTTAGTGTCGAACTGCAACCAAGCCGGATGACCATGACTTCTGCGCAAACACCACCTCGCTTCCGCTCTATATGGGTCAAGGTTTTCGGGCTCACCTCAGCATTGGTGACCGTGATGCTGATTGCTGCCAGTGTTTCTTTCGTGATCTCCTACTTCAAAGTCAACGATGTCAAGGTCCGCGTCACCCACCTTGCCCATCGGGTGTTGCCGCTCGCCCAGGTCGCTGCAAACATTGATGTGCATTCACTCGAAGAAGAACTCTATCTGGAACGCATGATGCGATTGTGGAGCAGCGACCCAGATGCACGCGAGATGATTGACGTCGATCGCGAGCAATTCATGCGTTTCGAAACCCTGGTGCAGGAAGAGCTTGTTGTGGCACGTCGCATTCTCGATGAAACTCTGGCAGAGCCTCAGTTTTTGAGCCCCCTCGATGCCATCCAGTTTGGCCGAATAGGTTTGCTTCTCGAAAATATTGAAAAGGAGCATGGCGAATATTTTCGACACGCCCTGGGTTTGATCGACGATCTTGAGTCTGCCGATACCGGGGAATTTGCAGGCAGGCTGGACCAACTTCAAGTAGAGGCGGATCACCTCAATGCGGAGCTGCTGGCAATGCTGCTCAGCCTGGAACAGCTCAACAGTACCCAGGCCGAGGAGATTGAAGCTGCGGAATCCATGATTCTTGGTATCTATCAGCAGAATTTTATACTCACTTTTATCGTGTTTCTGGTTGGTATCGTAATCTCGGCTCGCATTACAACCCGGCTGGTGAATCCAGTGCGCGACCTCAAAGCCAAGTCAGAAGAAATTAGCAAAGGCAATCTCAACATTGAAGTCATTCCCAGCAGCCACGATGAAGTAGGCCAGTTGGCTTTTACCTTTAATCACATGGCACAGGAGCTTCGTTTTAAAAATCAGGTGAAAGAGTTGTTCGGCAAATACGTTGATCCACGCATTGTTGACTCCTTGCTTGGCCAAGGTATTGAACAGGCAAAACTGAGTGGCAACAATCAGGAAATGACCGTGTTCTTTTCAGATGTTGAGGGGTTCAGTAAAATTTCTGAATCACTGACTCCTGGTGGTCTGGTCCGCCTGATCAATCACTACCTCTGCACCATGACTGAACCGATACTTGAGGAAAAAGGCGTCATCGACAAGTACATCGGCGACTCAATTATGGCATTTTGGGGGCCACCCTTCACGGGGGAAGAAAACCACGCTGTACTCGCCTGCCAGGCTGCACTGGCCCAGTTTCAACAGCTCAGCAAGCTGCACGCCACTCTTCCCGAGATTCTTGGTTTTCGTAAAGGCTTACCCGACATCCACATCCGCGTAGGCCTGGCCACCGGTGATGTGCTCACCGGTAATATCGGTTCCGAGAACTCCAAATCCTATACCGTCATGGGAGATGCCGTGAACCTGGCCTCGCGTCTGGAAAGTCTCAACAAGCACTATCACACCCGAATACTGATCGACGAACGGACTCGCGCCAGAATCGATGAGCATTTCGAGCTTCGGGAAATTGACCGCGTAGCAGTGGCAGGAAAAGACGAAGTGACAACAATCTATGAATTGTTCGCGCTGGCTGGAACCGTTGAAGCCGAGCTCACCGAACTCTTTCGTTGCTACGAAGCCGGGCTTGCCGCCTATCGCAGTAGGGATTGGAATCGTGCCAGAGACAACCTCTCCCGTTGTCTGGAACTACACCCGGAGGATGGGCCTTCACTGGTCATGATGGCGCGGATCAAGGAATTTGAAAATAACGCACCGCCTGCAGACTGGAACGGCATCTGGCACTTCAAGATAAAATAGTCTCGCAGACCTGTACACATCTGCACATCTACTCCAGCAACAATCGCGCGCCGCCATAAGCCCCAACCACAAAACTGAGGTATTTATATGTTTTTATGCTGATGGTGGTTGGCGATCGTTGCCAGAATCTGACTCATAATACGCCTGTCCCTGGCTCGAGTCCTGATGGGCCCTCCATATTTTCCTTTTTTTCATCTGCTTACCACGACTTTGGCTGCTTTTTGGTGGCAAAAGTGACGGACTATGCGCTCGTTGCCTGAATCAAACGGCGGAATCATAGCCCGGTGCGCAGGTTTTGTCGTTAGCGGGTGAGTTTTACATTACCTATGACAACGTATCATGCACCCACTTCTTTCAGGCTTTCTTCAACAATATTCAAGCCTTCTTCCAGCACCTCGTCTTCAATTGTGATCGGCATGAGAAAACGAATGGAGTTACCAAACAGACCGCAAGCCAGCAATATCAGTCCTTTTTCTTGAGCTTTTTTTATAATGGCAGCTGCCATCTCAGCTTTGGGTTGTCGCGACTCTTTACTTTCTACCAGTTCAAAGGCTGCCATGGCACCCAAATTTCTGGGATTGGCAACGTGTAGAAATTGTTTTTCCCATTGAACGAAGCGGTCATGTAGCTTTTCGCCTAAACGCTGACTTTTACCAAGAATATCTTCTTCCTCAAAGACATCAAAAACCGCTAATGCCGCGGCACAGGCGGTTGGGCTGCCCGTATACGTTCCACCTAGCGAATTAGGACCGGACGCATCCATCACTTTATCAGTCCCCACAATTGCTGAGATAGGCATGCCAGCAGCCATTGATTTGGCCATGGTCATCATGTCTGGCTGAACGCCACTGTGTTCAATAGCGAACATTTTCCCGGTTCTGCCAAAGCCACTTTGTACTTCGTCAACAATCATCAAAATATCGTTTTCATCACAAATCTTCCTAATTTCCTGAAGGAATTGGGGAGATGCTGAATAAAACCCACCTTCACCCAACAAAGGCTCAATAACGATAGCAGCTGTGTCTCCTGCGGGAGAATCTGACTTCATTGTCATTTTCAGGCCGCGCAGAGCTTCTTCGTCGCTGACACCATGGTAGGGAACCGGATAAGGCGCGCGATAGACTGAGCCAGGCATCGGGCCGAAATCATTCTGGTAAGGCGCTGCTTTGCCGTTCATGGCCATGGTCATGAAGGTACGGCCATGATATCCCCCGTCAAAGCAGATCACATTGTTCTTATTGGTGGCAGCACGAGCGATCTTAACCGCATTTTCCAGCGCTTCTGCACCCGAATTGGCCAGCATCACCTTCGCATCACCCTTTACAGGTGCGACTTCAGCCAGCCTCTGGGCCAGTTTCACATACCCTTCATACGGCATAACGGTTTGGCAAGTGTGCATTACCTTATCTAGCTGCGCTTTAACGGCAGCAACGACTTTTGGATGGCAATGACCGATGTTTAGAACACCAATACCACCGGCAAAGTCGATCATGCGCTTGCCATCAGCGTCCCAAATCTCTGCATTAAGTGCATGGTCGGCGAATTGTTCATTTGGACTTGCCGCACCAGCTGCAACGTAACGTTCTTTTAGCGCCTGTAATTCTTGATTGCTCACTTTTCATACTCCATTGGATAAATTAAAAGACTCATAATGGATTCTATGCACCAAAGTACCGTTAAACAAATCGATTCAACAGAACTTTCAGAATTGTCTGGTTCTACTTCGATTTTGCGAACGCTTCAGAGAAGAGTCATAGTCCGTTTGCCCTTGGCTCGAGCCCAGGTTGCCTCAGCACTGTTCCAGGCAATTTTCTCAATATTTCCTTTTTTTTCAATGCCTTTTCATCCTATTGGCGGAAACATGACCGGCCTGAGTAACGGACTATGCATCCGTTGCCTGGGTGCGCATGACGCGCGCGTTCAAACCCAATATCATTGCTATGGGCCCCGGGCCCTCTTCCCTGTTGTGTTTGTACAGTCGGCGTAGAACCCTTCTTAGCCAGTGACTGACTGGCCCTGACCTCAAAACCACGTGAGCGATTAGATCTTCAATATTTCGATGGCTAAGGCTGAATCGATGGTAGAGCCAGACAGCATATTGCATGATTTCAGGCGGGATACGGTGGCGATTGTAGAATTTTTATTGAGTCATATGACGGATTCTTGCAGATAAGGAGTTAACTTACCAGTGCCTGCACTTGATCTCGCATACTAGTTCAATTATGGTTTAATCGCTTATTTCCGCATAGCAGCGTACATCGTTACGTCCTGCTGCCTTCACGGAATACAAGGCCGTGTCAGCACATCGGATTAATGCCTCTATCTCGACAGCGTCGTCCGGAAAAAACGCGACGCCAATGCTGATACCAATTCCGTAACAGCTACCTTCGACCATAAATGGCTGCGCGATAGAATCTATTATGGACCGGGCGATATTTTTTGCGGCTTCAATATCTGAAATATCGGGGAGGATCAGAGTGAACTCATCGCCGCCGATTCGTGCAATCGTGTCGGAGCTCCGGCGACCCTCACTCAACCTATCGGCAACCATTGCCAATACGCGATCACCGGCACTATGCCCACCGTTATCATTCACCGCCTTAAATCGGTCCAGATCCATAAAGCATAGTGCGACTCTGGTCTTGTCGCGACCAGCATGAGCGAGGGCCTGGGCAAGGCGGTCGTTGAACAATACACGCGAGGGTAACCCTGTAAGAATATCGAAATTAGCGAGCTGACGATCCTTCTCGCGCAGTTCATTCAACTCCGCGTAGGCGCTGCTCAGCTCCAGATTCTTTCGGTATTCCCGTGCAGACGCAGCCTGTTCACGTCGGCGGTCATCCTCTGCACGGGTGCGCAGCTCGACCAACAGCGACCTGAGTTCCGCATTACGATCACTCAACTCGGATAAAAGCTCGGAGCGCGACAGCTCCGAGCTTCGCGCACGCTGCCTCTCCATAAAAGATTCAGTAGGCATGAATCCCTTGTCTGGCACTTCCTGAAGTATCATGCTGCCGCTGATTGACTCTGCAGACGTCAGGTCAACGACACGGTCGAACATCACATTCGCAAGCTCCCGCTCCGATGGCTTCAGCTCACCGGGGAGAAAAATGGCGAGGTAGAAACCAGTTTCAGAGGGCTGAAATCCAACATGGATACGGGCGCGGCGGGCGTCCGCACTGAGCCTCGTGGCAATTTCACAGGTCGAAAGCCCTGCGCGGATAGCCGCAGCATCGGAGAAGCCGATATCCAGTGCCAGCCTGTGAATCCGTTTGCCGACGGCGACACAATCCTCATCCGTTTCTAACGGAAGCTCCAGAAGTTCATTCATGCTTTAATCCTGATCACAACACAGCCAGCGTCGTCGGAGTCGCGTCCGAAGGTCTCTACCAGTCGTTCTGCTGCTAACTGCGGATCACCCTGCAAAAGTCGCTCGAGACCAACATTGCCGATATGTGAGGAGATGCCATCACTATGCATCACGACAACGCTATCAGCTGCCAGTAACTGGCGCTGGACAATTGGCGCAGGCGCGACCTGACCGATGATGCCATCCTGAGGAACAAATGTTTTAAATGATGTGCCGACGATACGCGTGGTAATGTTGCCAAGTCCACAAAACTCGAAACAACCTTCCAGTGCATCGACGCGGCAAAGGGCTGCTACGCAACCTCTGCCGCCACGCAATTGCTGTCGAAGCGACGACATGATTGAGTCCAGGGTACTGTCCGGATCGCATTGAATCAGGTAGTCGCGGGCCTCACTTGCCACGGCCTGCGCCAGCGGGCCATGGCCAAGTCCGTCAATCATGGCGGCAAACAAACCACTGCCGGTCAGCCGAACAAGTCCGATATCGCCGCATGCCTGGCTCAACTCGCTCGGGATCGGTCGAGTGGCGATGCCAGTATCGAGGCGTAACCGGCTCATACCCACTTCCTCGCGACAATCCGCGTTCCCACTAAGCGATTTTCGTCAAAATCCAGTTCGTCCATGATGCGTTGCACCCCCGGTAGACCGAGCCCCAGCGAGTTCGCCGTGCTATACCCTTCGGTCAGTGCAAGGGGCCAGTCGGCAATACCGGGCCCCTCATCCTCGGTGACAACCTCAAAGCCACGGCGGTCCTGCTCCTCAAGCACACTCAGGCGCACAACCCCGCCGCCCGCGTGAACAACGAGGTTACGGGCGAGTTCGCTGACGGCGGTAGCGACCAGAAAGCGCTCGGCTCGACCAAACGGCACTTCTCGAAGCATAGCTTGCGCACCCTCCACGACGTTCTTAACATCGCGGCCATCAGTTACCACAAATTCGACCATACGCTAATATCCGCTACGTACAGCAACATTTGCCGACCGTAATTGAGTGAGCTCGGCGAGGGCGTGATCCATATTTCTGGCTTTTCGCACACCGTCAAACCTGATACCAAGCAGAGCCAACGCTGAAGCAAGGCCCGGCTTTATGCCGCAGATGACGGTCGGCGCGTTTAACAGACTGGACGCCCGCGACAACTGCTCCAGCAGGCTCGCCAGCTTTGACGGCAAGATGTCCATAAGCGACAGATCTATAACGAGTCCACGATGCCTATGGCGATCGACAAGATTCAGAAGCGCGCTAAGTTCTCTGGTCACCTCCGAATCCAGATCGGTGGGCAATGTCACAACAAGACAGTCATTCGTGATATGCATGGCATAACGGCTGAGAGTTCTGACATGCTGTAATTCTGGCTGCGACGCCCCGCTACTAGGTACGCCCGCGGTTAATTCCTCGTCTGTCGAAAGCTTAGTCGCCATCAGGGTATGTTATTGCCGCGCGAAACAACCTGCAACGCAAGTCGATCAAAGGCATAGCTTAGCGCATCGCTGATGGTAACCCGGGTAACGACATCGTCCAGCGAAATACCCAACTGCACCAGCGATTGAGCTACCGCGGGGGAAATTCCGGATATGACGCACTCGCACCCAAGTAATGATGCCGCCTGGGTAATCTTGATTAAGTGATTGGCCACAGCTGTGTCCATCGCAACCACGGCACGAATATCCAGAATGAAGATCCGGGCCCGGGTTTCAGCGATTTTATTGAGCACAACGTCCATCACATGCTGGGACTGTGCCGAATCGACAATACCGTTGAGTGAAAGCAGGAGAACACCCTCCCAGAGCTCGGACACTGGTATGCGGGCTGCATTTTCTTCCTCTGACATAGTATAGCTTTCTGTCATCATTGCCCCCTTCGCGGACATATTCATTATTTTTCCCATTGACTCAATCTGTTCGAACGATCGCTTTCATCGCCTCGCTTGTAATGCCTGCCAAAATGCCGATGGTATTTTTATCATCAGCAATTCTCAACCCTGCTGTCCAAATGACCGTGTTCAAGCAGGCAGTTTATTGCATTCAACTCGCTGCAGCTTTCCGGGTTGAGCGCTACCGGTCCAGTGGCTTAATTGACTTACTCTGGGCCAAATCGACGCCATTGAAAAATATTTACTTTATAATCCGTATCTTACATGCATGAAAATCATGCCCGTCTGGTTTATAAAGCTAACCTTTAGACACTAGCCTGATTAACGGTCTCCGGCAAGTATCCTACGTCTTATAGCCAATCACGGCGCGTATAGACTTGAGAGACGATAACGAGACCGCAACTCCATGTCCGTTCTTCAACTTGGCGGGCTCGGGGAATCAAGGCTCGGTATACGGTCGGTTTCGGTAAAATCATTTGGTTCGATATTCAATCACTTTTTACTTTTTCCAGCTTAATGTACCGATCTACGCCGATCTGCTCTTTCTCATCACCCGTTTTCCCCAGGTTTGAGCCCAGGTGGCCGCACCAAATTCCCTTCCGTACTAAATGCCTTATTTTTCATTGAACCAACATCCGAGCTGAGGATCTTTGCCCGGCATACGCAACGAACTATGTATCCGTTACCCGGCATTGTCGCTGACAGCATCTCCCGAATCAGCCATCCTGACACACGCACTGGACCGTGCAGGCCATTGCTTTTGCTAAATTGCTGTTATAAATGTACACCCTACTATGTGTGCTTGCTCGAATATATAGCCAGGCGTGCACGCGCTGATCAGCGCCAGAGCGTGCCTGAAGCGTTAGGCGTCGTTGTATTTCAGTTAGTCACCGATGGCATTTGATGAATAATTCTAATGAGATGTCGTGCAGGAAAGCCGAATAATCGTGCTGACGCACGATACAAGTGTCGCGCTTCAGCACGGATTGAACATTGAGTAAGGTAGTTTTCGAAGGATATATTGCTGTCCCTGAGTCAGACCTTGAGACAGTTACGAGCAAACTGGTCAGACATATCAAGCTCACAACAGGGGAGGCTGGCGGTATAACATTCGTTGTAAATCAGGATCGGGATGATAGTTGTCGCTTCAACGTATAGGGTTCTACCCCGTTTCCACGGACGGTTCTAAAAAGGCTGAGAACTCCAAATCACTCTTCGCTAGTCTTCGCCGC